>Ga0315274_10000993_pt1 | contig 44114 bp, 36 predicted proteins | sample YL17G02_20_MG_FD_203700 | JGI IMG/M metagenome (GOLD analysis project Ga0315274, IMG submission 203700) | Sediment microbial communities from Yellowstone Lake, YNP, Wyoming, USA - YL17G02_20 | ecosystem: Environmental > Aquatic > Freshwater > Lake > Sediment | place: USA: Wyoming | collected...
CTGTTACCAGAAAGCGAGGCGGGCCTTATTAGGGCGGGCTGTCCAAACGGCCAGATTTGTGATGACAACGGATCATGGAACAGATGTTACGAAGGGGGTCCGGATCGTGGGGATTGTGCGTTTGGGCCAGCCGGGTGTTGGGATCCATTTGCAGATTGCACGCGATGTCCAGTAGGCCCCTACGATGCTGAATGTGACTGGTGGCTTTCTGATCATCATTGCACATACATAGAACGTACGGCGGTTTGTGTTTTCAAGTACAACGGCATATGCATTCCTGACTATGATTTTTGGATAGGTTGGCATTGTCACTGCGAGTTCGACAGCGCAACGCAGATCAATTGCGGCACTGGTCACTTGCGTTGTCAGAACAACGAGTAGCCAAGGGCTCTCAGGGACTTTAGACCGGTAGGCATGGTGACGTCCGTTCAGAAGATGTTCATTCTGCGATCGCCTGAGAGTGAGGGGGCAAACTGCTTCAAAAGCACGTTTGCTGGGAGGGTAGATTGTATGTGGAGACTTAAGGAACTGGGATCGGTGCGGGGAGGACACGGTATCCTCTGGACGGTCGTGACCTTTTGTATGTTCCTCCCTGCCCAATCAAGATGCGGATGGGCGCAGCCAATCACCAAGGAAGATTTGACTGCCGGAGTTGAGGCCTCAGAAAGCAGCATTGACGATATTGAGGTGGAGTATGAGTTCGCGACAGGCCATTGGCTCGGCGGAGACAGTGAGGGACGATTTGAACCGCAAGCCGCTCCGTGGCAATGCATATGGAAAGCTAAGGGCAGATCAGGCGGGCAAGCGTACCTGAACCGTACAGGCCCCATTGTTGATGAAGAGGGGAATATTCTTGCTGACAACCATGAGACCTCAGCTTACGACGGTACCACAGGTACTTACCTCATAGATAGTATAGATAGAGGTACCAAGTACAATTTAGTGCAAGGGGTGATTCTGGCTGAGCGACAGTTATTGCTGAATACGCCTATCTCAACGCCTGAGCGGTGGTCCGTCCGAGGTATGGAAAACATACCGCTGAGCGAGATGCTGCGGGAATGCGAGGAGTTTCAGATTTCAGGAAGCTTCGAGCACATAGGGGGCAATGAATGCGTAGTTGTGGAGTTCTTGCATGGTCAGCATTGGAAGCTGTTTCTCGACCTGCGTCGCGGCTTCTCTCCTTTGCGGATTGAGCGATATGGCGCTGGACGGGCTGGGCCTGGTCGACTTATTGGCACGACAATCGTGACAGAACTGTCTGAGGTCGAGCCTGGCATTTGGTTCCCCAAAGAGGGGATGCATCTCACCAGCTCTGGGGAAGATCGTCCGTGCAATGTTTACAGAGCAAAAACCATCAAGGTAAACCAAGGGCTTAAAGATGACGAATTTGTAATCCATTTTGCTCCGGGGACTCACGTCACCGATGAGCGAGCGCACGTCAAGTTCACTGTCGGCTTTGACATCAATGAGCTCGACGATGTGGTAGGAGACCTGGCTTCCTCGACGGCGATTCAGTCCCCGTCTGCTACCGAGGCCCAGTCGAAGTCTCCAAGACAGGGGGCTTCAACGCCGGCTGAGAGCGACCCCAGCCAAAGTGAAGGAGACGCTAGTTCCATGATCCCCCATGGGGAAACGGCTTCGCCGGTGGCCCGGTGGACGGTTGGCCTTGGCGTGGGGATAGGGTGTGTGATTGTTGGCATCGTCGGTTTTGCGATGTACCGGAAGCTTAGAGGCGGAAACTGATGATTTGGTTTATGGTGTTTGTTTCGGTCTTAGGTATTATTGCTGAGTCCGATAATAATCCTGACGAGTGGGGGCACGGACAGGTGATTGTCAACGAGGAACTTCCTATCCGAGTGAACGTGTGCTCCCTGAATGTCTTGCTCGTGGCCTCGCACGTGCTGGGGTTAGACATCTCGGCAGAACAGGTTAGCGCTGCAGTCCCCATAGACAAGGAAGGGAACACATCGATGCTACAGCTCAAGCGGGCGGCCGAGACCTTAGGCATTGATGTCGTCGCGCTGAAAGAAGCAGACGTCCCCGACGTACTGTTGGCACTGCGTCGGGGCCAATTAGTTATCTTGTATGTCGTTGTGCAAAGTGCCACGGGGCGTACTAAGGGCCATTATGTGATTGCAGTTCGAGAAACGGAGAACAAGAACATCGTCGTTGTGGACTTTCCAAACAAACTTGAGATTGGCTCTGATCGCTTGCGTGATGTCCTTGATCGTTCGGGAGGCTACGTATTGCTCCTAAGCGTTGGCGGCGAGGCCACTGTTCCTTCGCGCGGCGTTTGTTGGTTTCAAACGGTAGGCTGGGGCCTGCTTGGCCTTGTAGCGGCTGGGGTTGTGTGTCAGGCAATAGCATTTGCTGTGAAGCTGAAGAGCAAACGATCGTAGCGGGCAGTTGCTAAATGTGTAACAGAAGACTGGAAAGTGGCAAGCGCCTTCATACACTCATTTTGTGCCTGTTGGCCTGTCTACCAGCCTGCCTGCTCGCCTGGGCTTCCGGAAGCGCTATGCTTGATTTTCCCAGAACGACACATGACTTCGGGTTGGTAGAACCTGGGAGAAGCGATCTGAAGTGTAGTTTCCCTTTCAAGAACACAGGTAATTCCGTCGTGGAGATCCTTTCTCTTGGGAATTCTTGCGCCTGCCTTAGTGTCTTAGCTGGGAAGAACCTTCTGGAACCCGGGGAGGACGGAAGTGTTGAAGTCACCTTGCACCTAGACCGCACAACCGGAGGACCATTCACAAAGTATGTTTTTGTATATACGACTGACCAGAATGCGCCGGTCGTGAAGCTTACACTGACCGGCACGATACGAGGAAGGACGTTCGACGAGTTGCTTACTTGGTACCCGAGAGACATCCGAGTCCGTAAGCCCGCTGGCCCTTCTGAGTACGTAATAGAGTTGTCCCTCATTTGTCCTCGTGGGGAAGAAGTCAGGGTGCTTAGGAGTTCGTTCTATGCGAATGGTAATGTGGATAACAGTGTTGCTGTCCGAGTCGTATCTGGGAATATCGTGAGTGGGCGGCGGAAGCGCATTCTGCTACGTTCTGCATTCCCGGCTAAGGCGGCTAGATCTTTTCATGGCAGAATTGTCATCGAAACGGACAGTGCGCAGTTCCGCGAGGTTGTGATCCCAGCTCGGGTGGAGATCGTACCCCGCTTCTATCTCCGGCCCACATCGGTCCACTTTGGCATATTAGCACCAGGGGAGGCTGCGACCCGCCGGGTGTCTCTTGAAAGCGAAGATCACTCTGCAGAAATAATCGAAGCTGCGGTTGTCGATGGCAGCCGCGACGTTGTGCACGTGACGATTTCAAGGAAGGACTACCCGAATCCCACAAACGAGCTTATGGTTTCGATACAACCTGCACAGGAAGGTCGGTACCGATGGAATATTGCCGTCAAGACAAGAGCGGAAGGAAAGGTCCACGAGCTGATATTACCTTGTTATGCGATAGTTAGCGGTCTCGCGCAGGTGAGTGAGCTTGCCCCGATTCTTGATCCAGTTTGAATGCAAGTTCTCCACAGGTTGAGCTTGCCCCGATTCCTGATGCAGTTTGGATGCAAGTTTCCCACAGGTCCTACCCGACTGCGCTGTGCTCCGAAGGCTGGAGCGTAGCGGAAGCCGAAGGAGCACAGCGCGCTGCAAACCGCGCGGGGGGAACGTTCCCCAAAGAGCTGTACGGTGGGCGGTGATTATACTCCCATCGCCACGCGTCCGCCTTCTCCTGAGCATCAGCCAGGGACATAAACCAGTGAGCGTTCAGGCACTCCTGCCGGAAACGCCCGTGAAACGATTCCACAATGGCATTGTCGGTGGGCTTGCCCGGCCGGCTGAAATCCAGCCTCACGCCATTCCAACAAGCCCACAGGTCCACGTCCTTCGAGATGAACTCTGGCCCGTTGTCGACCTGGATCACCTCGGGATAACCTCCACTCCATCCCTGAATTCGATCCCTTACCTTGCCCAACATGGCCGAGCCGTTCAGTCTGCGCCACCGCCGCTCGGCGCTCTTGCATAGCTTGTAGACCATTGCTACTCTGCGAAGTAGCTCCGCTACGTAGCACGAGCGTCAGCGCCGTCGTCCTCGACAAGCACCCGCGCGTCTTGTCTGTCCTTCATTCGAAGAAGCACTCGTCTATCCGCCGGGTGTAGGGCAGCTCGGCGAGACGGCGCAGAGCCTGCCGGAAGTCCCCCTGATGCGTGGACCCTATACAAAGACATTCCTCCCTGGTGCAACCGATTCGTCCTGAAGATCCAGGCATGAACTGAACTGTGCGGTCGATCGACTTCACCTCGGCCTTGCATTCGGCAGTGTTGGGAATACAGAACTCGTACGCCAGTGATTGTCGGCCGTCAGGCGGGCCACGCAGCCCGTCGTCGTCCAGTTGTGCTAGATCGAATGTCAGCTTTCGCCACGGGTCTCTCGTGACCTCATTGAATACGGACCGACACGAAGCAGAAAGCATCAATGCCACAAGGGCCATCAGCGTCCCCGCCAATCTGCTCGTCTGCGTTCCTCCGTGCGTATTGCGGCCCCGTGTATCTCTCGGCCGAATGGCGCGGACCCGCAGCCGAGCAACACGATCGGTACTTCCGTCATTAGCTGTCACGCTCTTGCCCGTAACCGTCTCCCATGCTACAACTTGCGTCAGGATTCTGCAATACCTGACTTCGGTTTCGGGGGGGCATCCATGAGCAGGGCCGTCGTGAATCGACCGTGTCCCGACGCGCAATGCGCCATGTGGGGTAAACTCAGCAAGGGCAACATTCGCCTCCACGGCTTCCTCAAGCTCAAGCGCGCCAGGCGCCGCCGCTACCGGTGCGGGGCCTGTGGCAAGCCAGGATTGCTTCGGTGGGGCGATTGCTTGTTGGAGGAGGTCGGGGGCTTGCTCGGTTCGTTGGTTCTCTGACTTGCGTTCTCTTGTGCCGTTCGATGGATACCAGCGATCGAATCCGTTAGACTCTGCGCCGTCGGGGGAAACAGCCCGACAGTCTTCTCTGTTCTTGCGGCGATAGGGAGGGATCACACGATGGCGGACCTGGGTCTGAAGGGCCAGAAAGCGTTGATTACCGGCGGCTCGCGGGGCTTTGGGCGTTCGGCTGCCTTGCTGCTCGCCGCCGAGGGCGTGGACGTTGCGGTCAACTACGTCTCCAACGCGAAAGCGGCAGAGGACGTCGTGCGAAAGGCGAAGGAGATGGGCGTGCGGGCTATCGCCGTCCAGGCCGATGTCGCCGACGAAGACGCTGTAGTCCAGATGGTGGCCAGAGTGAAGAAGGAATTCGGAAGGATTGACATCCTGATTCACAGCGCCGGCATCTCCGGGCTGAGTCCCGAGACCACCGAAAACTGGGACCGGGTGATCAAGGTTCACCTCTACAGCACGTATTTCCTGGGCAGGGAAATCGCGCCGATCATGACTGACCAGAAATATGGAAAGATCGTGATCGTCTCCTCGATCGCCGCCCACCAATGCGGTGCCAACGCCTACTGCTGCGGGATGGCCGGAAAGGTCTGTTACGCCAAGGGGCTGGCCAAATCCCTGGCTTCCTCGAACGTCACCGTCAACACGGTCTCGCCGGGGAATATCTTCACCGAGATGCTCGATCCGTTCGTCCCGGCCGACCAGAGGCGTCCGTTCTCCGAGAAGAACATCCCCCTCTACCGCAGCCGAGAGGGGATACCGGAAGCTGACGAAGTCGGGAAAGTCCTGCTCTTCTTGGTTTCGGATCTTGCCAGCCACATCACGGGGCAGGACATAGCCGTGAACGGAGGGCAGGACATCCACTACTAGTGCCCTGCACCAGTGGAAAGACTGCCGGTCTGACCCCGTCCCCGAGAATTGATCCAGGAGTTGTGGGAGAATCCAGACGGCTATAGGCCGCAAGGGATTCTCAGATGAGGAGGCGCCCCAGGCCGGAGGAAACCACCGGCACGCTGCCTAACGCGTTTGCCGCGTCGCTGGTTGCTGCTCCCTCCGGTCCAGCCAGCGCGACAACCCATTCGATCCGCTCATAGCAACTGGCATAAAGGGTGGGGGGGGCATTCCCACGTATTGGGAAAGGCTGGATGACTCTTGTCATCGGCGCGTGCCGATGGTAGCCTTACGACAGGGACCCAGCTTGAAGGAACCGTATACCTCCCAAGCCCCCAGAATGTCTCATTTGGCTGAAGACGTACAGTATATTACGGACCGAGTTCAAGCTTGGACTCGGTTGCGGCCTGGCGCCGCGTAGCCACGGCGCATAGCAGGAGCATAGCCGCGGTGGACACGTGGGAGCATATTGTCGCCGATGGGGACCTCTTCGAGGCGTTGTGTCACGAGGCGATGCGCGAACACGTTCTGAGGGGACACGCCAAGGAGAACTACCGAGAGGCCCTTGCGGGCGCTCCGTACGATGCCAAGACGCATGGCAAATATGGCGGCTACCAGGGGCGCATTCTTTTTGAGTACAAGGTGGGCAGTGATACCCGGGACATCTTCAGCGACCTCACGCGGACCAGCGCGGAGGGCCGGGGCGACAAGCTGCGCCGTGCCGCTGCGACGCATCCCGATGCCGTCGCCTACGTGCTCGTCCTGGGAAAGGCCATGCCGTCGCAGACGTTCCTGGAGAAGGTCCACAAATTCATCGCGCAGGAAGGGCTCCGCCTTAAGTTTGAGGTCGAGCTGCCAGCCATCGCCCGCGGCTGGCTGCAGGAGTTCCGAGTGCTCCGGGAGCACTTCCGGCCGCAACAGGAGCCTACGCTCGATGACTTTCTCGGAGCGCTGGGAGAGTCGGCGAACTTCCCGCAATACAAGAAGCTGGACGGGCTATACGTCGGGCCGAAGGAATACGACGATGCATACCGAATACTTCAGAAGAAAAGGATCGTCTTGATCGTGGGGCCGCCGCACGTGGGGAAGACGTTCACGGCGGTCCATCTTCTGTGGGACTTCTACCGGAAGGGGTCGTGGCGGGTGCGCTGGGTCCTGTCCAAGCGGTTCGGTCGGGAGCCGATGCCGGGTGAGCCCGCTCGCGCCGTCAAGGAGCCGGAGGATTCACTGGCGCGGTTCGTCAGTGAGAATATCCAGGACAACATGGCAACCTACATCGAGGACCCATTCGAGGTGCCATGGGAACGTTTCAAGCCGGCCCGGTTGCTTGGGAATCTCGTGGAGCACGTGGAACTAAGCGCGACCAACGCGCGCGTCATCGTCACCTCGCGGGAGGACATGCTCGACAGCGCGCTGAGGAAGGACCTGGCCCTGAAAGGGGTCCTCGTGGAGCTGAAGGGGCGAGTCACCGTCGGCACAGAGTCTTATGGGAAGGAGGCCAGACTTAAGCTCCTCCGGCGCTACGCCCGTCTTAACGGATGTGTGTGGCTCCGTGAAGATCTGCCTAAGGATGCGCTGGAGGCAGCGGGGGAACTGGCGACACCCAGGGCAATCGCCCTGTACTGCGAACTCAGCAGAGCAAGATCGACTTCAAGGGGGCGCCGCCGGTGCTTCGAAGTAGCGTCCCAAGAACTCGTCAAGGCCTACGCAAGGGAGATCGAGCGGCTGGACGAGACGCCGCTGGCCGTCCTTCTGACGGCGGCGTGCGTTCGCCCCTTTCAGCGGGAGTCGGCGTTCTCCGCAGGCTTCTCTCGGCTGGTGGGAGGGGATGCGAACGCCCTATGGAATCGTGGGTGCGAAGCGTTTGCCAGATTCGCCCGTCTGTCCGGGAACGGAGTTACCTTCGTCCATCCATCGTACGAAGAGGCCCTGGCGCTAGTGCTGCGACAAGTCACGTCCGTGCGGGATCTCTTCAATGAGATGTGCGTCAATCTTGCTCGCCATAAGGATCCGGGTGTGCGCCGGATGGCGGCTGATGCGTTCGGTCGGAACTGGAAGTATCTTGAAGGGGTAGGGCGAGGCGTCCTCAGCGAGTTATTGGACCGCGATCAGGACACGGAGGTACGCCAACAGGCGGGCTTTGCGTTCGGCTGGAACTGGGAGCATCTTGACGAGGCTGAGCGAGAGCTCCTCGCCGAGCTGAAGCGCGACCCGGACGCCAAGGTGCGCCGGCAGGCGGCCTCTGCGCTGGGCTTGAGGTGGGAGTATCTTGACGGGGCGGGGCGGAAACTCCTCGCCGAGTTCGGCCACGACCCGGACGCGGATGTGCGGTTTGAGGCAGCCGAAGCGCTCGATCGCAACTGGAGGCGTCTTGACCCGGCGGAGCGGGAGCTCCTCGTTGAGCTTGCCCGCGACAAGGATCCAGAAGTACGCTGCGCTGCCGGAGTGCAGTGGGGGGCGGCCTTTGCGCTCTTCGGCGGGAACTGGGAGGATCTTGACGCGGCGGGACGGGAGCACCTCATCGAGTTAGCATGCGACCGGGAGGCGGTGCTGCGTGGGGTGGCTGCCGATGCACTCTGTGGGAACTGGGAGGATCTTGACGCGGCAGGCCGGAAGCTCCTCGGCGAGCTCGTCGGCGACAAGGATCCGAAGGTGCGCCGGGCGGTAGCCGATGCGCTCGGGCGGAACTGGAAGCATCTTGACGCGGCGCGGCGGAAGCTCCTCGGCGCGCTCGGCCGCGACGATGATCCGCAGGTGCGCCGGGCGGTAGCCGATGCGCTCGGGCGGCACTGGGAGGATCTTGACACGGCGGAACGGAAGCTCCTCGCCGAGCTCGCCCGGGACGATGATCCGCAGGTGCGCCGGGCGGTAGCCGATGCGCTCGGCCGGAACTGGATACATCTTGACGTGCCCGGGCGGAAGCTTCTTGACGAGCTCGTCGGCGGAGATTCTGCTCGCCCACGGGGCTGATGTGAACACCTGCGACAAGCGCTTGAGGGCCCCTCTGCACGATGCCGTTTCGCAGCGGGACATAAACATAGGCGTGGTGGAGTTTCTAGTGAACCACGGGGCCGATGTGAATGCGCAGGACGACAAAGGAAGGACGCCGCTTCAGCTGTTGTGTATGACTACCCCGTACCACGTTCCACTTGAGGCGGCAGGGATTCTGCTCGCTCACGGGGCCGATCCGACGGTCCAGGACAATCAAGGCCAAACTTCGATCACCGCTGTTGATCGGTGCCCCGAGATGACACAGTTGCTTCTTGGCTCCCCGAAGGCGAAGGCGGCGCATGAGGAGGAAGTCAAGGCGATTGAGGATGGGATCAGGGCGGGAGCCGTGAGATTCCTTGAGGCACTGCGGGACAGGGACTTGGAGGCGGCCTCGCCGCTGAGTCCTGAGTATAGCCCCTCGAGTTGGCGCCATCGGCTTGGGGAGGTCCGCGGGGAATACGAGAATCACACGGAGCGGCTCACGAGCGTTTTGGCTGTGGGCGGCGACGCTATGTGGGGCGGCGCGTTCGTGGAACGTCCCGGCGGCGAGGAAAGCCAGTACTTGCTCTTGACACTTATGCGGATGCCTGAGGGCGAGTGGCGTGTGTTCAGTTGGACCCGCACGGAACGCTCGCCTACTGCTGAGAATGCCTCCCTGGACGCGCAGTCGCAAGCGGACCAATGGAGGCGCTATAGGAGTGCCATCTTCGATGCCGCCGGCCATGGAGAGGACTTGCCGGTGTTTGCCGGGTTCAGCATAGGAGCTGGCCTCTTGGAGGCTGAGGCATTCATCGTCAGCATCAGTGGCGACAAGCTCAGGCTGCATTCACAGCAGGCCGATGAATACAGGCGTCACATCATTGAAGTGGATGCCGACAGGGTCAAGGTGTGGAACTACGACATGCGGGAGCTGCAGATTACCAAGGGGTTCACCTGGTATGCCACGGACGTGCCCAATGAGACCGCAAGGACGACTTCGAGGCTCACCGTATCCGACGACGGCCGCGTCACAATCCAGCACGCGGGCAAGACAATGGTCATTGACTTGCATGACGGCAAGGTGCGGACCCAAACAGACGGCAGCGTGGTTGAAGCCGCGCAGGTCCGGGTCCGCTTGTCCACCATGGAAGCTAGGGCGGTGGAGGGGGAATAGATTGGCCAGGCGGCTGGGGTGGTTTAGACAGCGGCGAATGGGAGCACACGAAGGCTTCAGAATGGTGGGCCAGGCTCTTTTACTCGTCTGATGCCTCCACGTTCCCCACGGCGTCGAGCATTTCCTCAAGTGACGTGTTGGTGTAATAGCGGGTCATCAGCTTACTGGAGTGGCCGCGGATCTCCTGTGCCACCCTATTCCTGCCCACCTGCCTCAGCAATACCGCATCACAGCACGTTGATCTCATCGTCCTGGGGAGCCAAGTGGGCGTAGATCATCGTCGTATTCACGCTCTTGTGCCCTAACCACTGAGAGACCTTGTATATGCTGACCCCCTTCATCACCAGGTGCGAGGCGAATGTGTGACGCAGCGAATGGAGCGAGAAGTGGGCTATGCCGCTGGGTCTGACGATCTGCCTCTCAAACTCGGCGGACAGTTCAGGCGCACTGAATTGCCTTCCCTTCCGATTATGAAAACAGTAGCCCCTATCTCTGCGTAGCGGCAGCAGTATCTGTTTCAGGTCCTGACTAAGGGGAACCGTGCGTGATTCCCGGTTCTTAAGCGTGAACCCCGGCTTGTTTGTAAGAGTGATCACGTTCCGGTCGAAATCGATCTCTGGCCACGTCAGGAACCTCAACTCGCTATTCCGGAAACCGGTGTAGTAGGCAGTGGCAACCAGAGGCCAAAGGAAGGTTTCCTGCGCGAGCTGTCTGACCTTCTCCCATTCCTCGAAGGAAAGATAGCGCGGCGGGTTCTTCGGAGCCTTTACCTTCCGGACGTTCCTGACCACATTTGTGGAGAGGTAGCCTCGTCCGACAGCGAACGCGAGCAGCCCCGAGGCAGCGTACATGCAGTGCCTCACGCTGCTGGGAGCAAGCTCCCCGACAAGATGCTGCTGGTAGTCCTCGATGCAGGCCTGCGTTATCTCGGAGGCTCTCTCAATGGAGCGGCTACGGAGGTACTCAAGAAAACGGCCCACCCTGGGTAAGTCGTGGCGCTCGTAAGAGCTTTGTTTCTTCGTGGCTTTGGAGTATGATAGATACTCGTCCTTGAGCTGCTCGAGGCCAATATCCGTTTGTTGGCCGAGTTGCCTCTGGGCGAGGGTGTACGCGAACTTCTTGAGGTATTCGTCAGCCACGCGCTTGTGTTCGGTGCGCAGAGATCTCCCATGCTTCTTGCCGCTTTGCCCCCAGTAGATGTGCCAGATGTCGCCGCGTCTCTTGAGGAATGCCATAGGGCAAAATGCCAGGGCCGGCCACTTATTTGTAAATTCTTAGGCAGCTAGATGCTACATAGTTGAGGCGGCGTAGCCAAGCGGACCAAGGCAACGGTTTGCAAAACCGTCATCCACGGGTTCGAATCCCGTCGCCGCCTCCATGCGTTTTTCGTGTGGTATTGATGCGGGTTGCGTGTACGGTTCGTGGATGCTGTATGCGGCCAAGATGAGCAGCTTTTCTCGATCTTCGGCATACGGGCGAGTGGCGGAACGGAAGACGCTCTGGACTTAAAATCCAGTGGCCGGTAACCGGCCGTGGGGGTTCGACTCCCCCCTCGCCCACCATAACCTCCTATCTGGCAAGGCGTTATGCCAACCCTCGCCAATGCTTGACCTGACCCTACAGGGGCTCCTGATAGCACGACGGGTAGCAAGAACCTCCCCCATTACGCCGATTCTCCAAGCCCGCTACGCCTGAGAATGGCGAATTCGGCACTCTCAGGCAAATTCACTCAGACGCACTGGAGTAAAAGTCCAGTGCTCTTGTTCCTTCGCCCCTTGTCCGGTCGGAGGCGCCAGATTCATACCTTTCGCGTCATTTGGGCCTGAAAAAAGCCTTTGCTGCGTCATGCTTCGGCTTTTCGGCTCTTGGTTTGTCTGCCAGCCGTCTGCTTCGAGCCCTCCCTTGATAGCTGTCTGAGTTCGTGTCGGAGCGGAATTTCGAGGGGACAAATGCGCCCAAATGGGACACGCGCATGCCACATAACGGAGTATGCTCTATGTTGGTGCCCGCGTATTCTTTTCAGGGTAGCTACAGGGAGATTCACCTTGTCGGCTTGCAGTTCACGCAAGTATATACGCGCAAAGACGCCGCATACGAAGCTGGAATTTCTCGCTCCGAGCAAGCTAAAACCCTACCGCAGAAACCCGAGAGTCAACGACAACACAGTCCAGGCACTCGCTCAGAGTATCCGAGAATTCGGCTTCAATTCGCCGATCCTTGTAGGGCCAAATAATCGCATTTGCGCGGGCCATGCACGTTGGAAGGCGGCAAAGCTCCTTGGCCTCAAGAGGGTGCCTGTTGTAAGAATTGACAATCTAACCGGCCAGAGGTTTGCCGCATATAACATTGCTGACAATCAGATAGCCTCCATCTCTGAGTGGGACGATGATTTACTGCTCAATTTGCTGGAGGAATTGAAGGCCGAAGAGGTTCCTCTCCCGTCGCTGGGCTTCCCGGACGCGCAACTCCAAGCGTTGCTGGCACCGGCGGATGAGTTCGACTGGGATGCTTTCGACGAGTCTATGCGGACAAAAGCAAATCCAGAGTATGGGCTGCTGCCAATCAAGGTGCGCTGTGGTGAAAGGGAACTTCTTAGGACTGCCATACGAGACTACGCAGAGAAACGCAGAATTTCGGGGCCGGACTTCGCGATTGTCGCCGGGAAGGTCCTCCGCCGTTTACTCAGATTGCGCTGATGAACAAGCCTCTGACAGCAAAGGTCCGGGAGACGGTCCGCTGGTTGCACGAAGCCTGGGTACGGACCGAAGGCAAACACCGCTTTGTTGCTTTCTCTACCGGCAAGGACAGCCTGGCGTTGGCTGCAATGTTATACGAAGCCGTGGAACCCGAAAGGTCGCCATGTCTGTATGTGCACCATGACCTGTCATTCCCTGTGGACGAGTACATCGCCAAGCTAAGGGAACACGGCTTCGCTATAGAGATCCTTGAGCCCTTTCTGGGTTACTTTGAGCTAATTGATAGAGGTATCAGCTTTCTAACCAGAACGGGCGCCTGGTGCATCCCCATGCTCATCGGAACAGCTTTTCTGGAATGGTTGCAGCAGCGGGGAGCGCGAACACCTCGGGGTGGTGTAATGTTCCGCGGCATCTCGGGAAGTGAATGTAGCCGTAAGTATCACAGCCCGCTTGAGCTTTATGAGGGGATGGGGTTGCCTTGCTTCAACCCTCTGTTAGGCTTCTCTAAGCAAGAAATTTTCACGCTGATACGCTCCCGATATGGACTGCCGCTTAACCCTGCCTACCAACACTTGGACCGGACGGGCTGCATTTGCTGTTACACGCCAAACGCCGCGACGCGAAACTACAGTGGGCAACGCTTCCCAGAGGTCTGCAGGCGCTACTATGGACACATTGAAAGGATGCTGTTCGCCAGCGGGCTGATCAAGGCGAGCCGTGTGCCGATGGAATACAGAACACCTACCGAACAAGTGGTCAAGCATGGTTTTATGCATTGGCGGCGCACGAACGCACAGGATATCGCCGGCGCTGTCAAACGCCGGCTGCCTTCAGGTGTTCTTGCGTACCGAATCCGGGAGGCGGAGTGGATAGCGACAAAGCACTTAGAACCGGTAAAGGGAAGATGGGCCCGTAGGGAGGACGAAATCCGTTTTTGGGAAGTTCCCGAGAGAAAGGCGGATGCCATCATTAAGAGAATGATCAATTGCCTTGATTGTGGTTTTTGCCTTGTGCAGTGCTTCTCTTGCCGGAGGTTTGATCGCACGACGAAGACGCTGAAGATCGAAGAGTGCTTTCAGTGTGGAAGATGTCTAAGTCTCAAGTTCTGCATGGGTTGGCGCCATCGGTTCTGGCGCCGTGTGATCGTCGAGGATTAGAGGAACGGGAAACATTAGCAGTGAGCAACAGTACCTCTTTCCCAGCAAAGGCGTCCGCCTTGTTGCGAAGCAGTCCTAGGCAGCCCGTGCCTTCAAAGTATCCGTGCCAATTGCACGGCCTACGGCACACGATCTATCAGCGGAGTCGTCCGTCCGCCTTGATGAGGTTTTTTCAAGCGCCCAATTGCGAACTGTGCTGCAAGGAGGGTCTGGACCATGAGCAGAAGTGCCTATGAAGAGGAGCTGAAACGGTTCAGGCAAAGCGAGCGCCCCGAAGCAGTCCTGCTGCTGGCGAACGATAAGGAGTACATCAACATGGTCGTTGCTTGGACTAGCACTCCTGTAAAGAGAAAGAGGCGAGTCGGCAAACGCCGCACCGCCTCGCAGGCCGACACCTGGGAGTGGTTGTGGGAGAACGTCCAGTTCTCCAGAGAGGAGTTGATGAGCAAAAGCCAAGTCCCGCCCAAGCGCTTTGAGCCCAAGCTGAATGCGCTCATAGCCAACCGAGTGCTCTACCCCGACGGGAGCGTCAATTCGTTCGTAAGGCGGTTCCTCACGCAGAAGGTCTTGAAGCTTGTGGGCGCCAAACCGAAGGCTATCAGGGGTACCTAAGCAGCTTCAGGAAAGTCCGACAGGGTTTTCCCACCACGAAGAGCACCAAGGAAAGGTAAGGGCACGAAGCAGGGGATAGGACAAGAAGCTCCTCAAAGCTCTTCTTGGCGCTCTTATAGTCCTTTGTGAGCTTCGTGGTTTATCCGCCCTCGTGTTGGACTGAATCGTTAAACGTCTTTCTGTGACCACATAGGCGCAGAACGACTTGCTGAGGCCGTGAAGGCCAGCCTCGGACGGGGAAGCGAGGGTCTAGACCGCCCGCCGAGGTCGTACGGCAGCCCGGGCCGGGAGTCAGCTAGGCGGAACTGAGTGTTCAGCGGAAGCGGAGCAGAATGGAGAGTGAAGAATGGGCAAGCGAAAGGGGGGGGCTGTCCGCATGGCCTGCAAGGGCGCGGAGACACGCTCGTTGGAAGAGCTGGAGAACTTCCAAGGTGATCTAAAACACCTGACGTCAGCTAACCAGGCAAGGCTGCGCCGGGGAATCCTGGAGTTGGGCTTCTCAGAGCCGATCAGGGTTTGGGGGCACGAAGGGAGATGTTGTGTGCTCAATGGACACCAGCGCCTGCAAGTGCTGAGGGGTCTGGCGGAGGAAGGCTTCGAGATCCCGCCGATACCAGTTTCTCTGGTTCAAGCCCACACCGTAGCGGAGGCGAAACTGAAGGTGCTGGCCCTTGTGTCCCAGTATGCAGAAGTGACGGAGCAAGGGCTGGCGGACTTCCTGGCAGACGCGGAGATCTCCTCCAAGGAGCTTGAAGAGCAGTTCCAGTTTCCTGAGATAGATCTGGAGTCGTTTGTGATGAGGTTTGGGCCGGAACGGGAGTTCGAGCCGGACGAAGGGGGGTTCGCGAGGCTGGACCATAGGTCAGCCGTGAAATGTCCCAGGTGCGGCCATGAGTTTACGCCTTGAGCCGTGCAGTTACGAGGCGGCGCAATACGCGGTGTTGCGCTGGCACTATTCGCGGTCGATGCCAGCGGGGAAGATGTTTCGCCTGGGTTGCTGGTATGAGGACACTTTCTGGGGCGTGATCATTTTCTCCCGTAGTAGTAACTATCGTATTGGGCGTCCATATGGTCTCGAACAAACAGGAGTAGCAGAGCTGACGCGCGTGGCACTGAAAAGAGGTCATCCGTTTCCTGTCAGCCGCGCGGTGGCAATTGCGTTGCGGCTTCTGAAGAAGCACAACCCCGGACTGCGGCTTGTGGTGTCCTATGCGGACGCCCAGCAAGGACACGTGGGGAAGATCTATCAGGCTGGGAACTGGGCTTACGTGGGTCAGGCGGGCTGGGCGACAAGTATCGAGCTCCTGGGACGCCGTTGGCATAGACGGTCTGTAAAGAGCCGGTTCGGCACGAGTTCAATCGGCTGGCTGCGTGCGCACTCGGACTCGACCGCGCGGGCCGTGGGGAACCCGGTGAAGTCCAAATACCTGATGCCGCTGGACAAAGTAATGAGGAGGCAAATCGCGGCGCTCCTGAAGCCCTATCCGAAGCGGCTGCCCGATAGAGGGACTCCTGACCAGCAGGAGCAGGCGGTGTGAGTCCGACCCAGCCGCTCCATTCTCATGCGTGGCTGACTTAGGAAGAGCACCTGGCTGACGGAGCAGTGTTACCGCTGGGAAACGAAGGCAGTTCCAGAAGCGATTACGTGCACTCGCTCTCGGGCATTAGGCAGCCGAGCACCTGCGGTCTGGTACACGCATGGTTGCTGGACAATCTTGCGGGCGCTATCCAATGCGGATGACCTTGATTCCGGCGCGGTTCAAGACTTCACCCGTGATACCATCCCGGTCGCAGGAGGGGCTGCCGCTCTTCATGTAGGCACGGCGCGCGCCTATGATCTGCGCGATCTCAAGGGTATACTTCGCGCCGTTCACATGGAGCTGCGTCGTGTCTTCTCCTGTCCGTGGGTTCACAATGCGCAGACCTTCATCCAGCACCTGTGCGCCGGTGCCTTGCAGATACTCTCCGCCGCGCGGGGTTGGCATCCCGCCCAGCTGCTCTGGGCAAACAGGCACGAGCACGTACCGTTTCTTTAGCCACTCGATAAGCTTATCTCGGCGCTTTGCTCGCTGAGCATGCCAGCGGCAGGGGATGCCCAAAAGGCACGCGCTGATAAGGACGGGAGGGCAGTAACCACGGATCTCCTCGTGCCGCCAAAGATACTGCTGGCCACCGCTGTCTCTCATCCCACCGATCCTTTAGTTGCTTTACCTTACCGGGCGCACATTCACCCGGCTACAGGCCCGCCATTGATGCGAGTCATAGCCATTATAGGCGTACATCTTACGATGAACCCAGTAGGTCTCCTCCTTAGGGCCAAAGCCTAGAAGCGCAGATCCTATCTTATCCCAAAGCGCCGCCAGCGCAGCATAAGTCCGGAGGTATGCGACCTGCGCAATCACCTTCGTCCGGTCCGTGATGAAGGTAATGGGATCACCAGCCTCAATGGCGCGAGTGTATCGACTGTTGGGGTGTACTTCCACCCTCTTTTTGCCCAGGAGCATTAGTTCACCATGATTTCGACTCAGAAGAAGCAGACGTAACTGCGACACTGCCAATCCCTCCCAACTGCGCTGGCATACACTTATAGCATTGGCCGAGCTGTATGTCTACGCACAAGTCTCCGCGACTCCTACGTGAGTCCTGTGCTTTACACGTCGTGTTATGGAGTGCCGACAAACCGGCATACGATAGCACTTGACAGCGCGGCGGAAATTAGATTGGAAGAACCAGAATTGCCTCTCGGCCTGTGTCTGGCTTTCATTAGCCGTTTTGGGGATTTGATAGCAGTGAATAGCACTTTTGCCGAACATATCGAACACCTCGCACATATCGGACAGTTGAGAATCAGCACCAGATGCCTTCAGAGGCGCTCTGGAGGCCAAATTCGCGGTCGAGGGCAGCTTTGGTGCCGGATGACTTAAAATCCAGTGGCTGGCAACCGGCCGTGGGGGTTCGACTCCCCCCTCGCCTACCATCTAAGTCCTTGCAGAAGCAAGGCTTATGATTTTGCAGGCTTTCCTCTCCCCGCCGTCGCCTTCGGGGCCGTGATAGAGATCATGATACACCGCCGATGCCCTTTTGGTCCTCTTGGGCGGCGCTGACTACCATTCAGTTCCGCAGGCTAATTGACTCACAACTTCCTACCTGCAAGAGACTTACGTCGTAAGAGGCGACCCGAAGCCGGGTTGGAGCTAAAGGCTTGAAAACGGCCAAGAACGGACTTGGAATCATATGTGGCCACAGGGGTGGCGAATGTCGCAAGGTTTTACCACGTCGGAGGTTACGACTAAGGCAGTGATCTCGCTCGAATGCGTTGAACCGACAGTCTCGGGGCATGAGATCAACAATCCAGTGCCCCGACCGGCTGCACAGGCCTCGCGCGGGAATCGGCCAGCCAGACGGCGGTCAAAGACCTTGTCAGAAAAGGATGTTACGTCACAAGGAACGGCCCGGCCAGAGGTTACGCGTTCGTGGCCAAAATGGCCCGAAGGGGACTCATAATCCAGTGGTCGCCAGGCGTCCGCCTGCCGAGCCGACCATGCTCTCGTGGCAGAGTCTCCGGGCGTTGTGTGCAAACCTTGACACTTCCTTCTAAGTGTGTATAATCGCACACATGGCCCACAGCAAAGGCACTGCGGAGCAGATACTGAATCTTGCCCACCGCGCCGGAGTCGTGAGCGCGCGCGAGGTACGCAAACTCGGCATTCACCCCGAGTACCTCCGGCGGCTCTGCGCCGCAGGACGGCTCGTGCGCGTGGGTCGCGCACTTTACATGCTTCCTGACGCCGACGTCACGGCCCAGCATGACCTTGCTGTGGCGGTTAAGGCTGTGCCCAGAGGCGTGGTCTGCCTGCTCTCCGCCCTGAGTTTCCACAACATCGGGATGCAAGTGCCCCATGAAGTGTGGCTGGCGATCGGCCGGAGATCCGCCGCGCCGCGCGTCAAATGGCCCCAAATGCGGATCATGCGTTTCTCCGGGAAGGCCCTCATGGAAGGCATCGAGAAACACACTATCGAGCGGGTGCCCGTGAGCATCTACAACGCTGCCAAGACCGTGGCGGACTGCTTCAAGTACCGGAACAAAGTCGGGCTGGACGTCGCCCTGGAAGCCCTCCGTGAGGTAATGCGCGAGCGAAGGTGTACGATCGAGGAGCTGTGGCGGTACGCCAAGGTCTGCCGTGTTACCAACGTGATGCGCCCCTACATGGAAGCTCTGGTGTGAGCAAGAGGAAACCGTCTGACATCGCCACCTCGGTCCGGTAACGCCTTCTGAACAGGATCAGGGAAACGGGAGAAGATGCCAATCTGGTCTGGTTACGCCATGCAGTCGAGCGGCTTCCTTATCGCCTGTCAGCCTGGAACTACGGCAGGGACTTCGCGTTCAAGGGCGCCGCGCTGTTCTTGGTGTGGCGTGGGCAGCCTCACAAGCAGACCCTGGACGTGGACATGCTGAGTCGTGGCGAGGATTCCAGTGAGTACGTCGAAAAGGTGTTCCCCAAAGTGTGTCAGGTTGAGGTAGAGCCTGAAGCGTGCCCTCGAGTGCCTGGCCTGTGGGTGTGGGCACTTCGACGTCCTCTACACTCGCGCCGCCTTGCGCGGGCGAATACGCCGCAGGCGTGAGTGCAGGCATTGTCGAAGGCGGGCGATGCCCTACGAGCCCCGGCCTGTTAGATTGCTTCTGGAGATTGTTCGGCAATAGCGAACAGACGCCCCGTAAGATCGAATGGCCCGCGGCGTCCGGGAGTTACAGCTCGCCGAACGGTAGCGCCGTAACGCCGGGGCCGAGCGGCAGGCGCACGCCGCCTGGATGAACCACGTAGCCGGGAGCCGCTTTCTCGCCCATGTCCTGTCGGAACGCCTGGATGGCGGCAGCCATCTCCGGCCTCGGCGTGGCCGAGAGCTTCACCTCGATGGGAATGAGCTTCCCTTCAGTCTCGACTATGATGTCAATCTCCGTTCCTGTGGATGTCCGCCAGAAGTAGACCTGAGGCTCGATGCCGTGATGCACGAAAGACTTCACGATCTCCGCCAGCACTGCGGTCTCCATGATCGCGCCGCCCATGGGGCCGGAGGCCGCGTGCTCCGGATCCCTAAGCCCTGCGAGGTAACAGAGCGTCCCCACATCGGTGAAATAGACCTTCGGTGTCTTCACGAGCCGCTTCCCGATGTTGGCGAAGTAAGGCCTGAGCACGATCACTTGGTAGGTAGCCTCGAGCACCGACAGCCACGCCTTGGCTGTGTTGACAGCGACGCCGAGGTCGTGGGCGAGTTGGGTCAGGTTGAGCAGCTGTGCGCTCCGCGCCACCAGCGCGCGGAGGAAGTTCTGGAACTGCGAGAGGTCGCCGACCTGGCGTAGCGTCCGCACGTCACGCTCGAGATAGGTCTGAACATAGCTCGCGTGCCACATGGCTGCGTCGCGCCGAGGATGTGCAGCCAGATCGGGGTAGCCGCCACGCAGCAAGTCCACCCAGAGCTTGCGAGAGGACGGCTTTTCACTCGGAGCGTGGGTCTTCTTCGTCTCCCAGGCAATCGGTGCCTGGGGATGGCCCTCGATCTCGCGCCGCGAGAGTGGCAGCAGCTTCAATATCGCTGCGCGCCCGGCCAGCGACTCGGTCACGCGCTCCATGAGGAGCAGGTTCTGCGAGCCGGTGAGGAGGTACTGCCCGCACTTCGAGCGCGCGGCGTCGATCCTCTCCTTCACGTAGGGGAGCAGGTCCGGGGCATACTGCACCTCGTCGAGGATGACGGGCGGCGGGTACAGGTCGAGGAACCCGCGCGGGTCCTCGGCGGCGGCCATGCGTACGTCCGGTGGCTCCAGCGAGACGTAGCGGCACTTATCCGCGAAGAGATGCTTAAGCAGCGTGGTCTTGCCCGATTGGCGCGGCCCGGTGAGAACGGCCGCTGGGAACTCCCGCGTGGCGCGCAGGACGACGGGTTCTATGGTCCGCTTGACGTATCTGCTGGACATCTGGCCACCTCCTTTGCTTGCAATTATGCATTCCAAAAGCAAAATTGCAAGCGGAAAACGACTGGTGTGCGTTTTTCTCAGCAGCAAACGAGCTCTTCGCCAAGGCTCGTTACGATTGCGCATCTCGATTGTGTCGGCCGGGCCGCCCGGCACGTGCTCGTGACACGAACCAGGCTTGCGAACGCAGTGAGCAAACGGGGCGCGCACAACCCCCGGAAGGCTTTCATCCACGCGCACTTACCCGTGCCGACGGGCGGCCCCGGCTGCCTCTCCATCTTCGGCCGGAAAGTGGTGCAGCACCGACTGTTCGCGGAGCACCTGACGGCTGAATACCGTGTCCGCACCAAGGGCCGTGGCGATGACTTGACAACGGTTGCGGAAAGGGCTAACAGAATCAGCCCCTTTCAGCGTTACTGTCAAGACCCGACTGCCGCACAAAGGGAGGTAGTCGCGGAGATCTCCTCGCTTAGGATCTGCCGACATGAGTGACGTCTCAAGAGACCACGGAGGGGACCGACCGTGTTGCCAACTCCGTTGAGGAGGCCGCGGGTGCAGAAGCGCCTTGATAGCCCCTTCCGTCAAGGCCAGAATATGCGTCGCTCTGCCTGTCCGTGATACAGATATGATACACCGACCATGCCCTTTCAGTCCTTTTCGGGACCGCTGCCTGCCGTTCAATCCCGCAGGATGATCGAGTCAGAACGTTGCATTCGCAAGAGACTTACGTCGTAAGAGGCGACCCGAAGCCAAGTTAGGGGTTAGGTCTTGAAAACCGTCCTGTTCAGACTTAAAATCCAGTGGCCGGTAACCGGCCGTGGGGGTTCGACTCCCCCCTCGCCTACTACAAACTCCTGGCTGGCGCGGCTATTAGCGCCCATCTGCTCAGTCGCCGGGAAACGCTTCAAGTGGGCTCACTTGTTCTGTCCCTACGATAGCCAGACGGATACGAACCGGAAGGGAGACTGGCTCTTGTGCCGTTCCTGACAGCTCTGCCGATGCACCCATCTCTAGAGGATGGTCAACTGGTTTGACTGCGGCTCCTGTGTAGTGCAATGCTTTCCGGGCTGCCGATTTGATCGCGAAGCCAAAACGCCCGAAATCGAAGGATGCATTCAGTGCGGGGAATGCATGAATCTGAAGTTCTGCATGGGGTGGCGCCATCGGTTCTGGCGCCGTGTCATTGAGGAGGCCGCGCAGATTGCAGGAAGACGAGGCCGCGGGTCAACAATACCTTCTTTGACGGGAAGACATTCGGCCCTACTGCGCGCCAGTGCTCATCAGCGCATGTCTCCTCGGCATTCCTTGCCGGTGGCATGGCCAGCGTCCCAAGCGTCGCGACAAAGTCATCGAGCGCCGCAGTGTGTTCCTAGACATTGGCAGGAGTTCTTCTTAGGGCTCTCATGGGGGCGACTTTTCGTCCTTGCCCCTCGGTGCCTAACCTATCGCCGTCGAGCCAGTCTCACCTGTCCTTATCCTTATGCACTGCGGCAGGTCGAGCAACAAGATCTTGCCGTCCCCAATCTGTCCGCTCCTGGCACCGGCGATGATGGCGTCTACGGTGGGCTGAACGTAAGCTTCGTTAACGACTATCTCCAGCTTGACCTTCCGCAGCAGGTTCCCTGCCTCTTTGTGGCTCCGGTAGACTTCCGCGGTGCCCTTTTGCCGGCCTCGGCCGACGACGTTGGAGACGGTCACCAGATGGATCTCCTTCTCGGTGAGCCGCTGTAGCACTTCTTGAAGCCTGTCAGGCTGGATGATGGCGATTACGTACTTCATGAGCGCTCCTCTCAGTCTATCTGTGTATAGGCTGCTTCCTTGTGCTGTGTGAGGTCCAGTCCGACACGTTCTTCGTGGTCGGTGACACGCAGCCCCATGACCGCGCCCACCGCCTTGAACAGAATAAGCGAACCGACGAAAGCGAAGACAGCGGTCACGATGACAGCCTTGAATTGGACCCACAATTGCAGCGGGTTCCCATAGAACAGGCCGTTTGCCCCTGCGGCATCAACCGCTTTGGTCGCCCAGATGCCGGTGGCGATGGCACCCCACGCGCCGCCGATGCCGTGCACGCCGAAGGCATCGAGTGAATCATCGTAGGCGAAGCGCGTCTTGACGTAGGTCACCATGAGCCACGGAAAACAGCCTGCGCCCATGCCGATGAAGAGGGCGCCGACAGGGCTCACGAAGCCGGCCGCCGGAGTGATGGCAACGAGGCCCGCCACGGCGCCCGTGATCATGCCGAGCGTGGTCGGTTGCTTGTGCTTGAGCCAGTCCAGGACTGACCACGTCAGCCCTGCAACCGCGGCCGACAGGTGGGTTACTGTGAATGCGCTCGCAGCCAAGGGGCCCGCCCCGAGGGCACTGCCTGCATTGAAGCCGAACCAGCCGAACCAGAGCAGCGCAGCCCCGAGCACGGCAAACGGCAGGTTATGCGGCGGGGAGATGTCGTTCGGATAGCCCTGCCGCTTGCCCAGGACTAGTGCAGCGGCCAGTGCAGACATGCCGGCGTTGATGTGGACTACCGTCCCCCCGGCAAAGTCCAGCGCGCCCATGCTCCGAAGGAACCCGCCTGCACCCCACACCCAGTGCGCTACCGGGTCGTAGACGAACGTGGCCCACAAGAGGGAGAACACACAGAAGGCCGAGAACCTCATGCGCTCAGCGAAAGCGCCAATGATGAGAGCCGGGGTGATGACCGCGAACATCATCTGGAACATCATGAACGCTTCATGCGGCACCGTCGGGGCGTAATTGAACGGATCAGGGGCCCCGCCGACCCCTTTCAGGGCGAACCAGTCGAGGTTGCCGATGATCCCCTTCACGTCCGGCCCGAAGGCCAGGCTGTAGCCGAATAGAGACCATTGGATGCTCACGATGCAGAGGATGATGAAGCACTGCATTAGCACAGAGAGCATGTTCTTCCGGCGCACGAGGCCGCCATAGAAGAACGCCAGGCCCGGCGTCATGAGCATGACTAGGGCCGCCCCGAGCAGCACCCAAGCGGTGTCGCCGGCGTCAGTGCGCGGAGGACCCGACGGGACGTCTCCTGCCACGAGGGGCCGGCCGAGAAACAGGAGCGCGAGAACAACTGCTGGACTAAACCACCGTCTTTGTGGCCTGAGTAGCGCTGGCATGACCCTGGCCAATCCTCCTTTATTGTCTACGTCTGGGTAGCCCAACACAGGCGGCATGCTTCAACACGGGCTGCACGAGGCAAACAAGGAACCCGACTGCGCCACCACGCACGGTGCCCAGACCAAACACGTAAGCCGCCGGATGTCCATCCTCTGACCGAAGAAAGGCAACACTGCTGTCTAGCAAACGGAATGCCCGGGGCGAAAAAAGAAACCCCTGACGAGGTAACATGCCGAGAACCAACTCGTTACGACTACACACGAATGTCGGCGGCATGAGGTGGGACCTTCGCCGTTTGGGCCACAATCTGGCCCACTGACCAGGTATTGACCCAAGGCGCGACTGCTCCTCGATGGGCTACTGCAAGAGACCGTACCGGCGCATCTTCTTGCGGAGGGTGGTTCGGCTCATGCCCAACATCTGGGCGAGTTCCCGCTGGCTGAGATCCAGTTCAAGCGCCTTGCGCACCACGGTCTGTTCCACAATGCTCATGAGTTGTTCTCTGGCCCCCCCAGGTCTACGGCAGACCGGCAGAACTGATCCGCGGCTCGCCGGACGGCAGCATCGTCCGAGAGTCGGGCAGAAGGTACTGACAGGCCCGCACGCCTGTGTTCCACTATCACAGTCGGGAGCAGATCGGCCGACAGCACTTCGCTGGGGCTCATGACCACAGCCCTTTCAGTACAGTTCTCAAGCTCCCGGACGTTTCCAGGCCATGGATACTGCAGGAGCATGTCCAGCACTTCACGGGAAAGCTTTGCAAGTTCTTCCTGTTCCTGCGGTTGTAGATTTCGAGGAAGTGATCCACCAGAGGAGGGATGTCTTCGCGCCTTTCACGCAAAGGGGGAATGTGGATAGGCATTACATTGAGCCGATAGTAGAGGTCGTCGCGAAATCGCCCCTGCCGCATCTCCTCCACAAGGTCTCTGTTAGTGGCCGCTACGACCCGCACGTCTGAGCGGATGGTACGGTCTGAACCTACGGGTTCGAACTCGCCGTCCTGAAGCACCCGGAGCAGCTTCACTTGAAGCCGTGGGCTCATTTCCGCCACCTCGTCCAGGAACAGTGTGCCCCTGTCTGCAAGCTCGGAACGCCCCTTGCGATCCTGGACTGCTCCCGTGAATGCTTCCTTAACGTGGCCGAAGAGTTCTGACTCCAGAAGCGTCTCTGGCAATGCCCCGCAGTTCACTCTCACGAAGGACCCGGCCGCCCGATCGCTGTTGTAATGCACGATATTGGCTATGAGCTCTTTCCCTGTTCCAGTCTCGCCAATAAGGAGGACGGTGGCTCGGCTTTTCGCGGCGGCAGCCGCAGTCGCCAGGACTTTCTGAATCGCTTCGCTTTGGCCGACGACTTTGTCGAGGCGATAGCGGCTCTTGAGCTCTTTCAGCAGCGCTTCGTCTCGCACCAGTAGCTTCTCTTTCTCGACGCTGATCAAACGGTATATCTTGAGCACCTGTGAGACAGTTGAGCCCACAATGGTGAGTAGTCTGAGGTCTTTGTCGAGCGAAGCTTGAACGGCAAGAGGTCGGTCCACGCTGAGCGCACCCACGACCTCGCCGTCCACCTTGAGTGGGACGCAAATGAAGGCAATGGGACGAGCAAGATCCGCTCTGCGCGCCGCTGTGCGGTCAAGAAAGCGGGGATCTTTGTTAATGTCGGGCACAACTTCAGGAAGCCCCGTCTTCACCACGTGCCCCGTTATGCCTTCTCCGATTGCATACTGGCCTCTGGCGCGTTCCTTAGCCGAAAGCCCGTGTGCGGCAGCAATCCTCAGCTTGTTCGTGACCCTGTCCAGAAGAACCAGGGTTCCCCGGACCATGCCCAAATCTTTGGCAACCACCTGCATGACGTGCTCGAAGAAGGAACTCGGATCGAGAGCTGTTTCCACTGCCTCACCCATCCGCGTTAGCAGTCCCAGCTCACGGTCCTCCCGGGACTCAGTGGCCATAACGAAGCGTCCGTCGCAAATGTCGAACTGCCGGAGCACGCCGATATCGCTGCAATGCCTGTTCGTGGCCTTCCTCACGGTAAGCGTGCGGGAGCCCTGGGTGACTGCTACCTCTAACACCACTTGGGTTACGTGTCGCAGTTTTGCCAGGAATTGCTCAGAATGGGCATCCTTTTCCAAAAGCCAATAGGCGACGGCATTCAGGTCGTAAAGGCGCGGACAGAGGTGCCCGAAGAAGCGCAGAACCGCGGCCTCGTCACTCCAGAGATTGAGCATGCCCGTCAGGCTGTCGAAGACGTACCTCGCATTGGTCCCCGCCTCAGACCCAACCCGGATAAGATCCTCCTCAAGTCCCGCGGGACCGGCAGGGCTTTCTGCCCGCACGGTTCGGCACGGCATCTGGCCTGTCTTGAAGAACTCCAGGAACATCTCGTCGCTGTTTCCCTTGCCAGAAGAGAAGCAGTCAAGCAGTGTGAAACCGCCGGCGGATATCCAATGAGCGTAGGCATCTGCGATAGCCTGGGGCGAGCGGTTGAAGCTCACATAAACAACCGGCGACCCTTCGGCCTCACAGGCAGACAGAAAGCTTGACACGAACGTATCAATAGGCGCACCCGAGTCCACCTCCCACACGACGTTGTCCCCCGGCAGCACTCCACCGACCAGCCTGTCCAGTTCCTGTATGCCGGTGGTCAGTCCCTTGTTATCTGGCCTGTCGCTTGACATATTTCGGCAGTGCTCCCACATGACTTGATACTATCTTACCAGCAGTCGGGGTGATCTGCCAGACAACCTCTCGTCAGTGTGGTTGCGACCAGATGCACTCGGGATTCCGCGTCCGCCGGGCTACCGTCAAAATGGTAGCGGTGTCCCCCTTGCCCGCTTCCCGGGCTCAAGACGACTAGATGTCCTCTGATAGCAGTGCGTAAAGAATACCTCTAAAGGCAAAGGGGCCGTAGTGAGAATGATCTGATGAAGAACGCGTCTCATCGGTTTGGCAGCACTGACAGCAGGCCTCCCCAGGTTCGAGGATCCCTTGAGTAAGCCTGCGAGGGGGACGATAGCTCCGTCAGGTGAATGGCCACAAATAGAAGGCAAACCAGAAATGTTGACACATTGCTGCCCCACGCATAGACTCACGCCCCAGCGGGATAGATCTCATTAGCGGCGCAGCGCTACTCCGCCTCGCCGACGCGGAACTCCAACGCCATTGAGTTGATGCAGTATCGCAGGTTGGTCGGCGGCGGTCCGTCGTCGAAGACGTGGCCCAGGTGAGAGCCGTAGCGGCTGCAAAGGACCTCTGTACGCGATGCAAAAAGACTGCGATCCTCTTTGGTCTCGATACTGTCATCAGAGATGGGCGCCCAGAAGCTCGGCCACGTTTCTACAGATGACAGGTAGGTATCCCGCTCTTCTCCAGATAGTGCTGGTGGTACTCCTCCGCGCGCCAGAATTCCGAGGCCGGCACTATCCTGGTGATTATCGGGGCGGCGTAGCGGCCGGACTGGTCGAGCCGCCTCTTAGACTCCTCCGCGGCCTCCTTCTGCTCGGGGGTGTGGCAGAAGATAGCCGACCGATACTGGGTGCCCACGTCGGGGCCCTGTCTGTTGGGCGTCGTGGGATTATGGCAATCCCAGAATACCGTCAACAATTCCTCATAGCTGACCTTGCTGGGATTGAACAGAAGCCGGACCGCTTCGACATGGCCCGTCTTGCCAGAGCACACATCCTCGTAGGTGGGATTCTCGAAGTCTCCGCCCGTATAGCCGACTTCCGTATCGACAACGCCCTCCACATGTCGAAAGGCCTCCTCGACACCCCAGAAACATCCTGCCGCGAACGTGGCTTCCTCCATGGTCACATCCTCCCTGTACCCTGCCATTTGCAGCGGCTCGCGGGGCTCCGTTCGCACTATAGCCACCAAAAGGAGAGGCGCGCCTACTGCGATTATCACCAGGACGGCTGTTCTGTAGAACCCACGCATCTCGTCGTTCCTTTCCGTCCATATTCTTCAGTATCGCCCAATGAATCTCCTACAGTCATTATGGCACTTTTGACGCGTTGTGCCAACCCCCCCATGCCCGCCGCGGCCTTGAAAAACCCACCGGGGACTCCCTATGATGAAAGGCTAAGCGGCTCTTTGGCGGCTGTCAGGCAGTCGAGCTGGGGACCTAGAGATAGGGCGGTTGATGCGATGGTAAGGAGACGCACAGCATGATACGGAAATTAGTCCGGGTGATAGCGGTGCTCCTTGTGTTGGCGATCGTGCTACTTGTTGTCATCGCCCTCAGTCTTGACAGGTTACTGAAGGCTGGCATTGAGAAGGGAGGCACCGCTGTGCTCGGAGTCCCGACCATGGTCGAGAGGGCCTCGGTTTCAATACCGGAGGGCACACTTCAGCTTGACCAATTCGTGCTTGGCAGCCCGGAAGGGTTCGAGGCGCCTGAGATGTTCCGGTTGGGCCACATGCGCGTCACGCTTGACCTTCTGTCCCTGCGAGGTAATGAGATCGTGGTGAAGGATGTGATAATAGACGGTCCTGAGGTCACGTTGGAGTTTGCCGGAGGGAAGACGAACTGGGGTGTCCTTTCGGAGCGCCTGAAGGGCGAGCCCTCCAAGGAAGAGAAGGAGATGAAAGACATCCGGGTCGACCGGGTGGTGTTCCGTAACGCAAAGATCAAACTGAAGGGTGTTCCCCTTGCGGAGACCCGTGGGATTCCGCTGCCCAACGTCGAGGTGACGGACTTGCGTACGGCCGACGGTGAGGGGTTGAAGGCCAGGGACGCCATTGCGCAGGTAGTGGCTTCGCTCAGGGAGAAGATGGCGGGGGCACTTGAGGACACGCTTCCCGCAGAGCAATTGTCATCATTGAAGCGACAGATCGCGTCGGGCGTGGAGGCGGCTGGCGGGCTGATCGGAGGAGGCACAAAGCCGAAGGAAGTTCCGAAGGACATCCTTGGAGGCAAGGACACCGAAGGCGAGGGCAAATCCGCCGAGGAACAGTGAGACCGGCGGGGCGGACTATCGGAGGGGGCTGCACGTGCTCGGGCCCTGAGTACGGTGGGCTACAGAACACGCGGCAGGGCTCTGGGGCGGAGAAGTGCAAATGGCCGCGAGAATCACGAAGCCCGTGATGCTTGCCTGTGTCTTGCTCTGCTCGCTGGCGGCGGGGTGCCGGACGAATCCCGTCACCGGCAGCCGGGAAGTAGCCCTTGTCACAACGCAGCAAGAACTCGCGCTCGGCGATTCCCAGCATCCGAGCGTCATCTTCATGTACGGCGGCGAGTACGTTGACACCGACCTGAAGCGCTACCTCGGCACAATTGTGCTGCGCCTCCACCGCGTGTCCCACCGCCGCGAAATGCGCACTGACTTCACTGTCGTCAACACCTCCGTCATCAATGCCTTCGCAATGCCGGGCCATGTGTATGCCACGCGGGGGTTCCTTGCGCAGCTTGAGAACGAGGCGCAGTTTGCTGCCGTCATGGGTCACGAGCTCTCCCATGTCGCGGCGGGCCATACCGCGAAGGATCTCACCAACCGGGTTATCCTGGAGGCGGGGATGGGGACGGCAGGAATGGTCCTTGGGGATTCTGGCGGCGCGCAGGTAGCATTGGCCGCCGGGGAACTCGGGGTGACCATGCTCGGTCTTTCCTACAGCCGCGAACAGGAAGTACAAGCCGACCGGGTGGGCACCTACTACATGGCCCTGGCGGGATGGGATCCTCGAGAGGCCATCTCAATGCAGCGGCTCCTCCATGCCCTGGAAGAGCGCAAGGAGACCGTCCTCGACAAATACCTTTCTACCCATCCCCCCGAGAAGAACCGCGTCAGTGAGATAAGATTAGTCATACGCGAGAAACGACTGCTGGAACGGGGCTATGTCCAGGGCGACGGCGTATACGCAGAGCGTTGGCAGGGACACCTCGCGCAGCTCCGCAGCGTTAACCGGGCATATGAGCACTATGACCGCGGCGAAGCGAACCTGGCCAAACGTGAATACGACAAGGCTCTTCAGGCGGCTGACGAGGCCGTTGGCGTGGCGGGCGACCAGGCCCCGTTCTACAGGCTCAGGGGAGATGCTCTGCTGGGCCTGAACCGCCTGAGCGACGCCCGTGCGGCTTTTGAGCGATCCCTGGCCGTGGACCGCCGATATGTGCCAGCGAACGTGGGGCTGGGCTGGGTTGCGGTCGGGCGGCGCGACTACGCGGAGGCTGAGCGGCGGTTCGCCGTGGCGGTGCGTGGCTTCCCCGCCAGCGTCGCGGCACATTATGGTTTGGGCCTGGCCCGTTACAACCAGCAGGAGTACAAGGAAGCCATCTCGCCGCTCGAGACAGCGGCCGCAGCACTGTCGCAGGCCCCAGCGGCCCACTACATTCTTGCCGTGTGCTACGATAGGACGGGGCAGTACCGTGGGGCTTATGACGAGTACAGGTATGCTCTTGCGGTGGGACTGGAGGGTGAAGAGCGAAGGCAAACTCTCCAGCGCGTGGCTGTCCTGGGACCGCTGGTGGGTGTGCCCGGGGCGAGATGATGCGTGGCTGATCTAGAGCGGCACCTGCTGGATCACATCTCTCGGTCGCGACGGTTCTGCGCCTTCTCCTGGGCCTCACTCACTGCTTTCAGTACCCGCAGGTCGAGGTCAAGATCGGCGTGGAAGTCCCGCCGTCTGCGGATCTGATCCACGAATATCTCGCATTGGCGGAGGACGACGTCCAGTTCCCGCTCCTTGGGCAGATCAGTGACTTCTCCCCCCCTTATCAGCCGTCTGGGCAGCCCCTGTCCCCACTGCACGGCGCCGTCTGTGCCGATCACAAGCCCCGCACCCACACTTGGCACGTTCTCGCCCGTCCCGTAGGATACCCTCGCCTGTCCGCCCTCGACAAAGCGAACCCACATAGTGGCTACGTCCAGCTTGCCTCGCTGAACGTCCCAGCCGTCCACCTCGGCAACATGTCCGAACGCCTCAAAGAACTCGATGGCCTCGAACGAGACGAAGGAGAAGGCACCACCGCTGAGCGCGAAGTCGCGATACCACGGGCGCTGAGGGCCGCCCTCAAAGGCGGCCAGCCTTTCGGCGTAGAGCAGCGGGCCTACGCTTCGCAGGTGCTCGATCCCCCGAGCATAATCGGGGTGATGCCGGAATGAAGCGCCATGATGAATGACGAGATCACCCTGCGCGCCCAAATCAGCCAGTTGCCGCGCCTGTGAGTAGTGGAGGCACAGGGGCGTTTCCACGAGAACGTGCTTGCCGTTGGCCAAGGCCGCGCGCGCCTGCTCGAAGTGAAAGACGTTAGGCGTGGACACCACCACTGCGTCGACCTGCTCGCTCTCGCACACCTCCAGCCAGTTCTCAGTCGCCCGCGCGCTGATCTCCCGGCGAAACCTCTCACGGCACTTTTCCGAGCGTGACCAGCCAATGGTCACATGGACACCCTCAATGGTGTTGAACCGCCGCGCTCGGTTGACGGCCCAGTTGCCGGCCCCAACGAACCCGATCCGGACGTTGTCCATGGTGAAGCTCCTCGTCTTCCCAGTCAGCTTGTGGGTGGGCGATGCTACTCCTCACCCTCCAGGGCCCTCGCCAGCAGATTGTCCAGCTCTTTCTCCGAGAGTATTCCCGCCTCCAGAACAACCTGGCGTATGCTCTTGCCGGTCGCAGCCGCCTCGCGCGCCACTTCCGCCGCGCGATGGTATCCGATGACAGGGTTCAGGACGGTTGCCAGGCCAAGTGTTGAAGCCAGATAAGCCTCGCATCGCTCCCTGTCCGCCTCGATGCCCCGCACGCACCTTTCGCGCAGCATCAGCGTGCCGTTGGTCAGTATCTCGATGGACCACAGGAGGTTATAGTTGATCACGGGCATCATCACGTTCAACTCAAGCTGCCCCGCGCCCGCGGCCTGCGTGATGCACGCGTCGTTGCCCATGACCTGAAAGCAGATCATGTTCATGCACTCGGGCACTACGGGATTCACTTTGCCCGGCATTATCGAGGATCCCGGTTGCACGGCTGGCAGGCGAATCTCGGCCAGGCCGGTCGTCGGCCCGGAGGACAGCAGGCGCAGGTCGTTCGAGATGCGTCCCAGCTCCACCGCCGCGACGCGCAGAGCGGCCGACACTCTCACGAAGGGCGCCATACTCTGCATTGCCTCGAAGAGGTCTTCCGAGGGCGAGAGCGCGAGCCTCGTCTGATCCGCCAGGCGCGCAACCACCTTCTTGCGGTAGCCCGGAACCGTGTTCAGGCCGCTGCCTGTTGCCGTGCCGCCGATGCCCAGCCTGCACAGCTCTGAGCCTTGTGCCTCGATCCCATCCGCGGCGTGTTCCACTGCCCGCGCGTAGGCGCCGAACTCCTGCCCCAGCCTTAGGGGAGTGGCGTCCTGCAAGTGGGTGCGGCCCGACTTTGCGATGTCGGCGAACTCTTCCGCCTTCTTCGCGAACGCGGCGGCCAGTTCGCGCAGCTCACCTACAAGGTCTGGAAGCGTCATCAGCGCCGCCAGCCGCATCGCCGTCGGGAATACGTCGTTGGTTGATTGCCCCATGTTGACGTGGTCGTTCGGATGGACGAGCTCATATTCGCCCTTTGCGCCACCAAGAAGCTCAGATGCGCGGTTGGCCAGCACCTCGTTGACGTTCATATGGTGTGAGGTGCCGGCGCCTGCCTGAAACACGTCCACCACGAACTGGTCCGCCAGCTTCCCCTCGATCACTTCGTCGGCTGCGCAAGCGATTGCGTCCGCCACCTGTGCGTCAAGCGCCCCCAGCTCCTTGTGCACAAGCGCCGCGGCCTTCTTGATCTCTGCGCAGGCGCGGTTGAAAACCTTCGGCGCTCGGAGGCCGCTTATGGGGAAGTTGCCGGCCGCACGCCACGTCTGAACGCCGAAGTAGGCATCGGCCGGGACTTGTAGCTCTCCCAGGAAATCCCGCTCACGCCGCGTTTTGCTCATACGAACTCCTCCGGCACCCGATCCCCATTCCACAGGCTGCCGGGCGGATTCTACGGGCCATGGGGGGGCCTGTCAAGCGCTCGGAGCCGCCCTCGTCGGCACAAGGTGGAGTGAGCGGTGAGCCGCCCAAGGCGTCAGTAGGCGTCTGCCTGGCGGTGAGAGAATCGGCCCGCATGGGCAAGCCCGCCCTGGTGAGTTAGGCTGTCAAGCATTGCCCATGGCCGTGTGCGCAGCGCCATCCACATGTTGGCACACATGGATCCTGGACACGGGCGGCCGCGTGTGGGCAGTTGCCCCGGCGGTTGGCCGTCTGTTATAGTGTCCGTTCTGCTCGACCTCTAAGACACCAAGTGCCTGCTCCAGCCCCCTGCTGAGGGCGACCATGCCAAAGCGAAGATTCACGGTTACCGCGGCCCTCCCGTATTCGAACGGCAGCTTGCATGTGGGGCACATAGCGGGATGCTACCTGCCTGCGGATACCTACGTGCGGTACCTTCGCTCGCGAGAAGATGAGGTCGCTTTTATCTGTGGCAGCGATGACTACGGCGTGCCCGTAACACTCACGGCGCGCAAAGAGGGCAAGACGCCCCGTGAGGTCAACGACTACTACCGCGCGCTACAGAAGAAGGAATTCGACGGGCTCGGCATCCAGTTTGACATCTACAGCGGCACCACAACGCCGGTCCATACACGATTCTCGCAGGATTTCTTTCTCAAGGTCCTTGAGAACGGTCACCTGGAGAAGCGCTCGCAAGAGCAGCTCTACGACCCCGAGGCGGGCATGTTCCTGCCCGACCGGTACGTGGAAGGTGTGTGTCACCACTGCGGCGCGGACGGCGCCCGAGGCGACCAGTGCGAAGCCTGCGGGAAAACGATCGAACCGATGCTCCTTGGCTCGCCTCGCAGCATGATCAGCGGCGCAACGCCTGAGGTGCGGGAGACTGTCCACTGGTTCTTCAAGCTGTCCGAATTTGGGGACCGGCTTCGCGCCTGGATTGAACTGCATAAAGAGTGGCGGCCTATGGTGCGCAACTTCAGCCGCGGCCTGCTTGACGCGGGGCTTCCTGATCGGACCATCACGCGCGACCTCGACTGGGGCATCCCCGTGCCGCTGGCGGATGATCCCGACGCGAGTGGCAAGGTGCTCTACGTGTGGTTTGACGCGCTCATCGGCTACGTGTCATTCACGGCCGAGTGGTGTGAGCGGCAGGGCGGTGACTGGAAGGATTACGAGCGCTGGTGGAAGGACCCGGATTGCAGGATCGTTCACTTCATCGGCGAGGACAACGTCGTGTTCCATGCGCTGATGTGGCCGGCGATGCTGATGGCCGAAGGCAGCTACCAGCTCCCGGACAACGTCCCGGCCAACTGTTTCCTCAACATCCAGTTCCCCGGCGAGCAGGAGCAGAAGATGTCCACGAGCCGGGGGACGGCGGTGTGGATCAGGGACTACCTGGCGGATTACGACCCAGACCCGCTGCGCTATTACCTCACGATGATAGCCCCGGAGGACCAACGAACGGCGTTCCAGTTCAATGACTTGATCACCCGCAACAATGACGAGCTCGTGGCGACGCTCGGGAACCTGGTGCACCGGACGACCACCTTTGCCCACAAGTACCACGGCGGGTGCGTGCCCAAGCGCGGGAGGACGACGCAGGAAGATCAACGGCAACTCGAACTGGCCGCCGCGCTGCCGGGCAATGTATCCGAGCAGATCGAGGGTTACCACTTCAAGGCGGCCATGCAACTGGTTATGGCGGCGGCGAAGGAATCGAACCGCTACTTCGATCACAGCGAACCCTGGGTCCGGCGAAGAGAGGACATGGTGGCGTGCGGCACGACCATCAACGTATTGCTCAATACGATCAGGACGCTCGGCGTGGTGATCGAACCGTCTCTGCCGTTCGCTGCCGAGAAGGTCGCGCGGATGCTTTCCTGCGAAGCCGACGAACTGAAATGGGCAAACGCCGCCCGCCCGCTTCCTGAGGGCCGCAAGCTGGGTGATCCGGAGATTCTATTCGCCAAACTCGAACTGCCGTCCGACGGGCAATGAACCGGCGGACTCTGACCCTGCATGCGCACCTTCGTGGCCATTGAACTGGATGATGAGTGCCGGCGCAAGCTTGTGCGTGCCCAAGAGGAACTCCGAGGGAGCTGCGGCGGCGTCCGCTGGGTGCGTCCCGACGGTCTGCATCTCACGCTGAAGTTCATCGGCGAGCTGGCGGAAACCGACGTATCTTCGGCCGCATCGGCCATTTCCTCTGCCGCATCACAGGCGAGTCCGTTCCGGATGACGCTTGAGGGCATCTCCGGCTTCCCGCCAAAGGGCAGGCCCAGGATAATCTTCGCTCGGGTTGAGGAGCCGCACGGCGTCCTGGCGGCACTGGCGCAGGCAGTGGACAGCGGGCTTTGCGAGGCACTTGGAATCGCGCCGGAGGAGCGCTCCTTCAAGTCACACGTCACGCTCGGGCGTGTTCAGAATCCCAGGGATTGTCCGCCGGTGCCGGAGCTTTCCGGATTGGTCGCTGATGACGATTTCGGAGAAGTGGCAGTGGACAGCGTCGTGTTGATGAAAAGCGACCTGACGCCGAGAGGCGCGATTTACACGCCGCTGGAGCGCATCAGGCTGCATTCTTGATAGCTTGCTGTGACTGCTACCGTAGGCAGTGTGAGGAATAGCTGTGAACGTAACGCTGATTGGCGATTCAATACGCATGGCCTACGAGCCGCTGGTCGTCGAGAAGCTGTCCGGCCGGGCCGAGGTGTGGGGACCAGTGGAGTGCTGCGGCACGAGCAGGTACGTGCTGGAGCACCTCGAAGACTGGGTCTTGTCGCGACCGGCTGATGTTGTCCACATGAACGAGCACGGCAACTTACTGCTGGCTGAGGCTGTTGCGGCGGCCATCATGGCTTCGAGCCCGTGAGCTGCGCTGAGGATGGTAGGGGAGCAATGGCGAACGGCTACGATCACGTCCAGTACGGGTTCATTCACTACATCGTTGCGCTTGGTGGTGCAGGGTGTTTTGCAGCCGCGCTTCTCTCGGGCACTGACTCCCTGCAGTTCATCACTCTCATCGCTGCAGCGGGCGCCATGATGGCTGCGGGCGGGTGCTTCGTGTATCTGAGTGTCAGCGATTGCGGCGACAGCCTCAGCATCCGCTTCGGTCCTCTTGGCCTTTTCGGGACCAGCATCCGATACGATAACATGGCCTCGGCCGAGGTGAGCCGCACGACTTTTCTACATGGATGGGGGATTCACGGAATCCCGTTTTGGAGCGTTACCTACAACATCCGAGGCTACGACTGCGTGAGGGTAACCCTCACGCGGCAGCATGGCGTTTTTCGCTTCAGCTGCATCAACATCGGCACTGATGATGCTGCGGGGCTGGCATCGTTTCTTTCCTCGAAGATCGCCTCCCGCGTCGGTTCCTCGGTGCCGAACGAAACTGGAGGGTCGCGCAGCCGCTGCTTTCTTCTTTAACTTCGCATTAGTCTCTGTATTCCATGGGAGGTTCGCATGCGCATCAGGTTCCTGGGCGCCGCGAGGACTACCACGGGCTCAATGCACATGGTGGAGCTGAACGGCAGGCGGTTGCTGCTCGATTGCGGGCTGTACCAGGGCAAGCGCAAGGAGGCCTTCGAGCGCAACCGCAGCCTACCCTTCGATCCCGGCTCAGTTGATGTGTGCATCCTGTCCCATGCGCACATCGATCACAGCGGCAACCTCCCGTCACTGATCAAGAGCGGCTACAGAGGAAAGGTCATCGCTACCCCGGCGACTCGGGACCTGTGCGAGATCATGCTGGCGGACTCAGCACACCTGCAAGTGCAGGACGTTGCCTACGTGAATAAGAAGCGTGCCAAACAGGGCAAGAACCCGTTCGAGCCGCTGTATACGCCCGACGATATTGGCCCGACGCTTGCGGCCTTTCGCACCGTTGCCTATGAAAAGCCGATGCAGGTCGCGCCGGGGGCGGTTCTCACCTTCTACGATGCTGGCCACCTGCTCGGTTCGGCGTTTGTGCAGTTGGATATCCGTCAGAATGGCTCGGCCCGCAGGTTGTTCTTCACCGGTGACATGGGGCGCAAGCACATGCCCATCCTCAAGGACCCCGTCGTCCTCTCAGACGTGGACATACTTATCACCGAAAGCACCTACGGCAATCGCGACCATCCCGCGCACGAGGACGTCAAGAACGAGTTGGCCGAGCTGTGCGCCCACGTGGTGGACAATGAGGCTCGGCTCCTTATCCCAGCCTTCAGCGTAGGGCGCACCCAGCAGATAGTCTACTTCCTGCACGAGCTGTCGCGTGAAGGACGCATCGCTGAGATACCGGTCTACGTGGACAGCCCGCTCTCGACAAAGGCCACAACGGTCTACGAGGAACATACTGAGTGCTACGACGCGGAGACCATTGCACTGCTGCGGAAAGGAGACCAGCCCTTTTCGTTCCCGCGCCTGAGGTACGTCACGGATACACGGGAATCAAAGAGGCTCAACGACATGCGCGGGCCGGTTATCATCATATCGGCGTCGGGCATGTGCGAAGGCGGCCGCATTCTGCACCACCTGAAGCACACTGTCGGAGACGAGCGTAATATCATCCTCATAGTCGGCTACCAGGCCGAGCACACCCTTGGCCGGCGGCTTGTGGAGAAGGAGAAGCGGGTGCGGATCTTCGGAGATGAGTTCGACGTGCTGGCTCGGGTCAAGACTATCAACGCCTTGAGCGCTCACGCGGACCGCAACGAGATGCGGGCATACTACGAAGAGATGAATGCCGCCGTGGACGAGGCGTTCGTGGTCCATGGCGAGGCGGAGGCGTGCACGGGAGTGGCACGCGCACTCGATGAACTTGGTGCGCGGCATGTTCACATCCCCGAACCTGGCGACGAATATGATCTCTGATGCCCGCTCGCGTACAGCAGGACACCGGCGCGGAACGTGCTGGCCAGGGTGGAGATTGCCAGGCGGTACGGCTGGTACTGAGCGCTGCGGAGATGCATCGAAGGGGTACCCATGAGGGAGCGGGCGGCGGACATAGTGTTTGCGGTGAGCATGCGGACCAGGAGCGGGGGTTTCGTCGAGGTGGCAGTCACGGACAAGGGTCTCGCCTACTGCACGTGCCGGGAAGGGGGAGAAGGGCGGACGCGCACCGAAGAGATCAAGAAGACCCGCCGCGACATCGACCTGTTCCTCGGCGCGGTGGACGATGTCGGCGTGGCCCAGTGGCAACGGCGCTATGGGGACGCTTCCTTGCCTGAGAGCTGGCACGTGGTGCTGGAGGTGGGCGGACGGCTCCTGAGCTGGTGCGGTTCGGGCGAGTATCCGCCTGGTTGGGATGAGCTGTGCCGACTCGTCGAGGACCTGACCGGTGAGCCGCTGAGATAGCGTCCCGCGGCGTCGCGCGTCAGAGGAAGGCGTCTACCAACAACTTCAGCACCATCACCAGCGTGCACGCGTAGATGACGAGGGCAAAGGCACGTCCGCTGAACTTGCGGTTGAGCAGCACGCCCAACAGCGTGCCGACCACCACTACCGGGAGCAGCACGGCGCTCGTCCAGACCCTCGGCATCGTGAACATGCCCTGGAATGCGTACGGGATGAATTTGACGGCGTTGCCGAAGAAGAAGTATGTGACCGCCGTGCCGACGAAGACGCGTTTATCCAGTTTCTGCGGCAGAAGGAATAGGGCGATGAGCGGACCGGACGCGTGGGACAACGTGCTGGTGACCCCGGCGACCGTGCCCACTACCAGTCCGTGCCACACCCTCGGGCGGTAGGGCTGCGGGCGTTCAGTCAGCCTCGACTCCCAGAAGTAGCGCCAGAGCTGGATCGCCAGAAACACCAAGCATATGCCGCCCACGAGCGGGTCCAGAATAGCTGTGAGGCTCCCCTTCGCCTGCGTGGCGCTCCCCAGCAAGACCAGCACTACCCACCCTATGCCGACCCCAACCACGCAACTAGGGACGAGCATCTTCAGGTTGCGCCACTCCTTCTGCTTCGGGTAGTGGATGATCGAGAAGACGTCGCCGCAGATCAACGCCGGCAGCATCACGGGCAGCATGTCCTCGGCGCCGACGGCTATCGCCATGAGAGGTACGGATACGATGCCCGCCCCCGCGCCGAACCCGGCCTTGGTGACCCCTACAAGCAGGGCCGAACCGACCAGCGCCATCCACTGGACCCAACTGAGGGGGAGGAGTTCCATCAGTCCTCGGGCGTTGTGATGTTGAACCGCGGGCCGCGCGCTCCCAGGACGCTCCTATGGCTCTGCTTCGGCCCCCGCCAGGGCACGATAACCCAGATGCTGGGCGTAGAGATCAAGAATGACTATGGCCATGAAGGCTTCGGCGACGGGCCAAACACGGGCAACGATTGTCGGATCGCGACGTGTCACCGCCGCCAGTTCTGCGTTCTCCAGGGACACCTTGTCTATTGTGAGCTGCGGTTTGGCGATCGTGGGGGTCGGCTTCACGGCGAGGCGAGCGACGACAGGCTGCCCCGTGGTCAACCCGCCCGTTATGCCGCCCGCGTTGTTGGACAGGAACTTCACCTTTCCGTCCTCAACGCGCATCTGATCGTTGCATTCGGAGCCCGTCATGTCCTTGACGGCGAACCCGGCGCCGATCTCCACGGCCTTCACCGCGCCGATGCTCATCATGCGGCCCAGCTCACCGTCCAGCTTTCTGAAAACCGGCTCGCCCACGCCGGCGGGGATCCCGGTGGCGATCACCTCGACGACACCTCCGCTCGAATCGCCGCTGTCGCGTATCTCGATGATGCGGCGGTTCATCTCTTCCGCCGTCTCAATGTCGGGACAGTTCATCACCGGATGCACGCCGTATTGCTGCCGCGCCTCATTCTCATCAAATCTCCTGCCGCTCATCTGCGGGATCACGCGTTCCAACTCACGCAGAACCGCCATCTTCTCCAGGAAGCGCATGTCCGGCGTAATCCGGCCCTCCTTGTAGACCCAGGTGTGGATCGGATCGTATTCACGCCGCAGTGCCTTGTATGCTTCCACCCTTTCTCGTATGGTCTCGATGGGCAGTTCCGGCGCCCGGACCCCCGCAGCCTCCTTCACGTAGGCGCACACGCTGATGCCGTGTCCGCGGAGTATGCGCTTCGCGACCGCTCCTGCCGCCACCAGGGTGGCCGTGTAGCGACCACTGAAGAAGCCGGCGCCGATGGCGTCGTCCCAGCGACCGTACTTCTGGTAGCTGGCGTATGAGGCGTGGCCAGGGCGCGGAGTGCGATTGGTCCGCTGGTACTGATCGATGTGCTCGAAGTGTCTGTCGAGGTTCGGTATCAGGATCACGAGGGGCGTTCCGTTGGTGCACCCCTTGTTGTCAAAGCCCGGCATGGTGTCGGCGGCGTTCACCCCGCTGTAGATGATGGGGACATCCGGCTCCCGTCGTGGAGAGCTGAGCTCTCCCTGCCCAGGCTTGCGCAGTAGAAGGTCGGCGTATATCTCTTCCTCAGTAATAGCCATGCCCGGCGGGACGCCTTGCAGATGTACGGTGAGTCCCTCCTGATAGGAGCCGCCGGCAACACTCACCCTGAATAATGTTCCGTACGTGCAACCGAGCATCTTTGCCTCGTTACGAACGGGATCGCATTTCGTTCGCCAAATGTGCCTGCCGACGTAAGCCCGTACCACTCAGGGCTTGGGCCTAGCGCTGGCGCTGCTGCCGGCAGGAGTGCCCTTCCCAAGCAGCGGGATTATAGGGAAGGGGTACATACTATGTCAAGGCTTCGCGAGGCAGGCCATTCGCCTTGTCGGCGTTCGATTGGCAAGGCGCGGGGGTCGCCGGCACAAGGGTCACACGCTGGAGAGGGTCGGATGCGGGGGGCGTTGAACGCTTGCCTGCCGGGCAAAGGACAGCCGTCGTGCCCGAAGCACTTCGAGGGAGTGGATCTGCCAGGAGATGGGCGACGCCACGAGATCCAGCGTATCTTCGGTGGATACACTGCCCGCGACGGGGAGGCAAGAGCCGAGTGGATTAGGGGGTGACGTAAGCCGCTGCAAGGCAGACAGATGTGACGTGCTGCCGGAAGGCGAAGCAGAACCGCAGAGTTTTTCCGCAGGATTCGATGCACATCGCCGTTTATTTATGTAGAGGCGGTGGATGAAATGCTGGGAGGTCTATCGAAGTCTGAACGCCCGTTTGGATGGCCAGTTGCCGGCCTACGTGCGGGAGACGCTACAGTGGCACCTCGGCTGATGCGCTGGCCGCGTTCGGTAGTTAGCGGCGCCTCGGGAGGCGGGCCGTCATTGCCCCATGGATCAGCCGGACCTGATGAGCAGTTGACTGCTGCCATGGGCCGAGTAGAATAGAACTGACCAGTCCGTACTGTTTGCGGAGGCATCTGGTGGCACGCGGCGACAGGCGCATGGCGATCTTAAGGGCGGCGGAGAAGTTGTTTCTGTCCGGTCGGTTCGATCGTGTGACGCTTGATGAGGTGTGTCAGAGAGCTGCGGTCGGGAAGGGGACCATATATCGGTACTTCCAGGACAAGGAGGACCTGTACGCACAGGTCATCCTTTCGGGTTTGGACGAGCTGTATACGTCGTTGGATGGCAAGCTTTCCAGGCCGGGCTGTTCTGAGGACAAACTGGTTGCGACGGCTCAAGCGCTGCGGAGTTTCCATGGCAAGCGCCGAAACCTGTTCAGATCACTGCACACTGTTGAGTTTCGGCGAATGCTGAGCAAGCGTGCCCTTCATAAGGAGCTGCGGGAGCGGCACGACAGGATTGCGCGGCTGGTGGCTTCCGTGATCAAGCCGGCCGTGAAGGAAGGCAAGTATCGCGGGGACGTTCCGCCGCTGGCTGCGGCGCGCATGTTCCTGGCGCTGACGCGCGAGGGGGTGCGCTCGAAGGACTGTCTGGACTCACGCCCGGTTCCCGTGAAGCGAGTGGTGGGGCTTTTCCTCGATGGGATGCGAAAGCGGTAAGCTAATGGCAAGGTGCAACACACGATTCCATGCGCTTCAGTGTGTGCTGGCGCTGTCGACGGCCCTGTGGGTCGGCGGCTGCAGCGCGGCGCACTACAAGATGAGCGCCGACAAGGAAGTCTACTCGATCATATCTGAAAAGTCCGTGCAGGTCCCCGGCATGGACGCGTCCTTTCGCCTTCAGGAGCCGTCCAATGCCGAGTCGGCGGCGGGTGAGGGGAGTAAGGGTCCGCTGGTTTTGTCGCTTGCCGACGCGATAGTCGCTGCAGCCGCGCAGAGCAGGGATTTCCGGACTCGTCGCGAGGGGGTTTACCTGACGGCGCTGGCTCTGACGTACCAACGCTACCTTTGGGGGCCGCGGTACACTGGAGGCCTGTCGGGGACGTGGGCAAGAAGCGGGGGCGAGAGTTCGTTGGGCGCGGATGTGGCCTTTGGTCTGAGTCAGGCGTTGGCAGTGGGGGGCGAGGTGAGCGTGGGGTTGAGCAGCGCTTTTCTGACGTATCTCTCGGGGGATCCGCGCAAGAGCGCCGAATCGCTCCTTGAGCTGAGCATCGTCCAGCCGCTGTGGCGTGGGTCGGGCAAACGGGTAGCGCAGGAGAACCTGACCCAGGCGGAGCGAGACATGGTGTACGAGCTGCGGTCATTTGTGCGTTTCCGGCGGGAATTCTTCGTCTCGGTGGCTTCCGATTACTACCGCATCCTCCAACAGAAGGACGCTGTGGAGAACGAGGCGGTCAACCTTAAGAACCTGACCATGGCGCGGGAGCGAGCGGAGATGATGGCCAAGGCGGGCAGGTTGCCCGAGTACCAGGTTGACCAGACGAGGCAAAACGAGTTGCAGGCGACGGCTCGATGGGTGAGTGCTGTGGAGCAGTATGAGAGCCTGGTGGACGAATTCAAGATCACGCTTGGGTTTCCGACTGACATGTCGCTTCAGCTGGATCCAGCGGAGATGGACAGGCTTAGAGCGGCCGGGCTGAAGGAGGTGAGCTATACTCGACCTGAGGGGGCGGCTGAGGAGGCGCTGAAGCATCGCCTGGACCTTGCGAATGCGCTTGACGGTGTGGCCGACGCGGAGCGGAAGGTGGAAGTGGCGATGAACGAGCTTGGTCCGGACCTGGACTTCACCGCATCGGCTGGCATCGGCACAGAAGGGACAGCGAAGCCCCTGAAGTTCACGACGCGGGACGGCAGCTACAGCGCGGGATTGGAGCTTGACCTTCCGCTGGACAGGGTTCAGGAACGGAATGCGTACCGTGAGGCGCTGATCGCGCTTGACAGGGAGAAACGTGCATACAGTCTGCTTCACGATCAGGTGGTGCAGCAGGTGTACAGCGCGTGGCGGACGCTGGCTGCCGTATTGGAGAGCTACAAGATCCAGCAGATGAGCGTTGACCTCGCGGCGCGCCGCGTGGACATGACGTCGGTGCTGATGGACGCGGGGCGCGCGCAGTCAAGGGACCTGCTCGAAGCTCAGTCGGCGCTCCTTGGGGCACGCAATGCGTTCACCAGTGCGCTGGTGGGCTACAGGATAGCCATGCTCGACCTGTATCGGGACATGGACAGTCTAACGTTCAAAGACGGTGAGTTCACGGAGGCGAATCCAGATGACGAACCAACAGCAACCCCCTGAGTTTGAGCCGAACGAGGCGCCCTCGGCGGAGACCGCGACGAAGCGCCGCCGGAGCCTGCGCGTCCTTGTGGTCGTCGCGCTTGTGGTGGCAGCAGCCGCCTTGGCCGTCGCGGCTAAGACGATCGCTTCTCGAGGGTCAGGGAATGGAGGCAACCAGCCGCTCTTCGAAGTGGCCGAAGGACCGTTGACCATCAGCGTGACCGAGTCCGGCACTGTGCAACCCAGGGATCAGATTGTGATCAAGAGCGAAGTCGAAGGGACGACGACCATTCTCTACCTGGTCCCCGAGGGCACAAAAGTGCAGAAGGGCGATCTCCTTGTGCAGCTCGATGCCAGCAACCTGGAGGATTCGAAGGTTGACCAGGAGATCCGCGCGCAGAATGCGGAAGCGTCATTCATCAGCGCTCGGGAGAATCTTGAAGTGGTCAAGAGCCAGGCGCAGAGTGACACGGATGAGGCGGAGCTGAAATTGCGGTTCGCCCAGGAAGACTTGAAGAACTACGAGGAAGGCGAATACCCCAATCAACAGAAGGAGTTAAAAGCTAAGGTCACTCTCGCCGAGAAAGACCAGAAACAGGCGGAAGATGAGCTGTACTGGTCCAAGATACTTTCTGAAGCGAAGTACCTGTCTGACTTGGAACTCAAAGCAGACCAGCTTGCGGTGGATAAAGCCAACTTGGATCTGGACCTTGCCAAAAGCAACCTCGATCTGCTGGAGAACGTTACGTACAAGCGAACCCTCGATCAGCGCCAGAGCGATGTCATACAGGCGAAGATGGCTTTGGACCGCACCAAGCTCAAGGCGTCTGCCAACAAGGTTCAGGCGGAAGCGTCAAAGAAGGCACAGGAGTCCGAATCCACCCGAGAGAAGGAGAAGCTGACCAAGATCGGGCAACAGATCCAGAAAACCAAAATCGTTGCGCCGCAAAATGGACTGGTGGTCTATGCCACCAGCGCGCAGGCAGGACGTCCGGGCCACAACGTGCAACCGCTCGAAGAAGGCCAGCAGGTCAGAGAGCGCCAGGAACTGATCTACCTCCCGACGGGATCCACGTTCAAGGCCGAGGTCAGCGTCCATGA
>Ga0315274_10000995_pt1 | contig 44081 bp, 36 predicted proteins | sample YL17G02_20_MG_FD_203700 | JGI IMG/M metagenome (GOLD analysis project Ga0315274, IMG submission 203700) | Sediment microbial communities from Yellowstone Lake, YNP, Wyoming, USA - YL17G02_20 | ecosystem: Environmental > Aquatic > Freshwater > Lake > Sediment | place: USA: Wyoming | collected...
TTTCTATAAGTGGTTGACATACGGTCACCATAATATCACCCCATTTCATATAATTGTTAGTAAATATGTTTCCGGGGTGATATTTTACTCCTTCTATGCCTTCTTTTCAAAAATTAAATAGCCCTATATAAAGTTAGCAAAGAATTCAATTGACAAAACATTTTTTCTGTGTTATGATTAAAAATAGTGAAATCGTTCAGGCTGCGTTATAGAAACTTGGTTGCGAAATAGGGGACCTTACAGGTTAAATCATACCAATATTTTTCTTTGCACCACCAAATTGTCTATCTCGCCTTAAATATCCTGCTCGAATTTACATCTTGCAGCATTGATGTGTTTTTTTATCTGTAATATAAACAACTTTCATAAATAGTCTATGAGTGTATAAACTATAAGCTCTAGATCATCTGAAATACTCTCCGTCTGTCTGGCGGGATAAGGATTCATCTTGGCCCAGGTTAAGGTTGACAAAAACATGCCTATTGAGAAAGCGCTTCGTAAATTTAAATCCATGTGCAAAAAGGAAGGGATAATTGACGAAGTTAAGAAGCGGCGTGCTTATGAAAAGCCAAGTTCTAAGAAACGCAAAACTGATCGAAAGAGCAACAAACAAAAACGGCAAGCAAATAGGAGGGCGAAAGGTGTAACACAAGTAAGACATTCCAGGGGGCGCGGAGATAGATCATAAGATTTTGTTTTAATGCTAAATGAGGGACAATTCATGGGAAAGAAGCTTTATATTGGCAATTTGAGTTTTGATATAACTGATGAAGAACTAGAAAAGAATTTCTCGCAGTTTGGAGAAATCGTATCAGCAGTAATAATTAAGGACCCTGTCTCTGGACGGTCAAAGGGTTTTGGATTTGTTGAATTCGCCGATGAGGATAGCGCGAAAAACGCCAAAGAGAACATGGATGGTAAGGAAGTCGGAGGGCGTACACTAAAGGTTGATGAAGCCAGGGAGCAAAGACAACAAAGAAGACCCAGAGATAACAATTTCGGCTACCGAAAAAGATTCTGAAAAATAATACCTAATATATTATATCCAATACCTCTCGAAGAGGTATTGGATATTTTTTTGAGGTTAAAAAGTAAGGGATGCGATTGTGCCTTTTGCACCGATAGCCCACAATCCTCCAGTATTAGTATTAGATATACCAAGGAAGTTCTGAGCACCGACTCGTGTTTCTGTCCAGTTCCTTCCACCATCCGACGTACGCAGGATCAACCCGCCTTCACCAACTGCCCAACCTTCATTCTCACTCGTAAAACAAACGCCAAACAGGTTGTTTATTGTCTTACTGGTTTGCACAGACCACGAGCTTCCGCCGTTGGTTGTGGAAAGTATAAGTCCCTCTGTTCCAACTATCCAGCCTTTGGATGGACTGATAAAGAACACATCCCTGAGAAAGCTTTTCAGCTTTGGATCAACTTGCACAGACCACTGAGAACCACCATTGGTAGTGGTGAGGATCGTACCACCTTGCCCGATTATCCACCCTCTATTGGTATCGAGGAAGAATACGCCGTAGAACGCTGTCCTATCTTTGTAAGCCTGTTTATTCCATTTCGCACCGCCGTTGGTGGTATAGAGTATCGTGCCGTTTCTGCCAACGACCCATCCTTTATCGGAATCTATGAAATATACACCTTCCAGGGTCTCGTCAATAAAACTGGTCTGGGCTACCCACTTGTTTCCATCAGGTGAGTTAAGGATGATCCCCTTTTCGCCAACAGCCCATCCCGTGACTTTGTCCCCGGAACCGATAAAGCAAACGGATTTCAATGCCGCCTTTAACTTATCCGCTCCAAAGGTTGTCCCATCGCTTAAATTCACCTTTCCAGATGAGCCGTCAATCTGGTATTGCCAGCTTTGTCCGCCGTTAGTGGTGCGAGCAATTAGCATCGGGTATCCTATCGCCCAGCCGTTATTGTTGTCAACGAATGATATATCCTTGAGATCCTTGTTCTGAGTAGATATGATTTTCCACATTGCTTCTGCTATCGTAATAGAAGCTGTGTCTTTTATATTTCCCGAAGCTACCGTAACCTGTCCAGAGCCAGATTTACGTGCCGCTGTAAAGGCTCCAGAGCGATCTATTTGACCTACGTCACCGGTGGCACTCCACGTTAAGTCTACGTTGGGGATAGGATTGTTAGAACTATCATAAGCAACAGCAGTAAAGTTTCTCTGTTCCCCTGGCTTCATTTTGAGTGTTGGCGGGGTGATCTCTATTCTAGCGACCTGTGGTTTTTGCGGTGGATTTACCACTTGTGTATTAGTATTTGATGTGTTTCCACCTGTGGGAGGAACTATAACTTGCGGTGTAGTATTTGTTGTAGAGCCTCCCGTCTGGGGTGTTCCGCCGGTAGCGGTTGTCGCTCCCCCACCGCTTGCCGCTACTAAAGTTTTAACTCCCTTTTTCACCATTGTCTGGCTTAGTAGTTTCCCTCCACTTACAACAGTGATACCTATTTCGTTCTTTCCATCCTTCAATGGATAATCAAAACTAAAGCTACCTGCAAGCACAGGGACAAGCTGATTTCCTACCTGAACGGTTAAACCATCCATGGATGCGTTATTCGTCATTGCAGATATTTTTCCTTTTACCTCGATGGAGCTATCTGTTGTTTTAAAGTTATCGGAAGGTGAATCAATTACCAAGTTAAACACAGGAGGTTTGGTTCGGATCATCTCCTCAAGGGCATAATCATACTTGCCGGGATCGATCCTGAGTTGCTTTGTGCTTGGAAAACTGATGCCTGATTCGTCAAAGTCAACGTTTAATACAGTGTTATCTTTTGATCGGAACTCAAGTCTTGCGGCGCCTGTATCGTCAGAGAACGAATTCGCAAGCGGGGTTGGTATTGACGGATCCTTGACTGAAACCGGAACGCCCGGAATAGGGCTTTTCTTATCATCATATACCTGAGCCATAAGTACACGCAGTTTTGCATAAGAAACAGAAACTTTGCGATAGTTTTCACCAGCAGCAAGCATCAGCACAGGCTCAAAAAGTAGCAATTCTGACTGCCCCTTGTCTGTCTCAACCTTTGCCCGATCTATACCAAAACCAGCCTCCTGATAGTTTAATACGATACGAACCTGAGAGATGTTATTACCTTTAAATGCCTTTAATACTGCCTCTCCACTTCTGTCAGTCTCCACTTTTTTATCTGGCTGAGATGCCTCGTATATGGTTACTTTATAAAGGTCTTTTGGCTTTTCAGTTCCGCCGGGGTCTTTGACTACCTTAAACGGAACTTCAATAAAGAATCTCTTTTCAAGAGCCTTTGCCACTTTATGCCTTTGTCCTCGCCATGGGAATATATGGAATGATCTTAGATCATTTATTTGCTTTTGCAGATCAGTCACCATGCCCGACGGTATGACAGTAGCTCCCATTCCTGCTATCTGTGAGGCAACATCCCTCGACCTATTCAAAAGATTTTCGTTATGCGTAAATGAGAAAGCTATACCCATGATTATAAGCCCGAGTACCACGAACTCAATAGCCAAAGGCACCAACCATCTAGTCAATGCCTTGCGTTGTGCCTTCAAAGTTGGATTCACAAACCCTTGTGATGGGAATACTGCTTTCAGAAGCATATTTTTTACGAAGAAGCTTTTTACCTCAGATTGTTGTACGCCAGACGGCGCAACACGTATACCGTAATTCTTTTCTATATCACCCATCACAAGGTCGACAGGTGATGCCTCCTGCAAACTGCTGGTGAGGTAAAATCCCTGAAGTGCAGAACGATCAAGGTACGTACTTGGACGAAATAGCGTTGACGTAAAATGGTTAATTTTCCCAAACGAAAGCTCCAATTGCTTCGGGAACAGATAAATACCTCGTCTCTGCTGTTTTTCGGTTTCAGGTGTCATAATCATGTGGATGCGTGACTTCAAAGTATTACACAGAATTGTCCATTCATCCTTAAAGGCTGTTATTGTGTTATTCTGTTGTTGAGCATTGAATGAGCATCCGAGTATCTGGTTGCGCTCCTCGTTATTCAAACTGCTAAAGAAATCAGTGAATCCCTGTATCGTATCGCATTTAGTGAAGATGAGGTAGACAGGAAGACTAACGCCTAACTGCTCAACTGCATTATCCAATCGGTCACGAATATTCTGAGCTTCCCGTTCAATATCGTCCTCTTTACCTGCTAGTATGCGGTTAATGTCCACAGCCACGATAAGCCCGTCTAACGGTTTCGCCCTGCGATGACGTTTCAAACGATCCAGCAGCGAAAGCCACTCAGCGTTGTCAAGCGATTTATCTGACTGAGTGACATATCGTCCAGAAGTATCCATAACAACGGCTTCATTAGCAAATAACCAGTTGCAGTCTTTAGTCGCACCTGATGCCAATTCAGTTGCGGACGGGTCACGAAGCCGAAAATCCAATCCTGATTTTGTTAAAAGGCTAGTCTTTCCGGAACCTGTCGGACCAATAATCATGTACCACGGGACAGCGTATTGTGCATCTGCTTTTCCTGCGACTTTGCCGACTTTTGATTCCCGCAGAGCTTTGATAGCGTATAATAGCTTTTCTTCAAGATTCTTGATCCTGCCAGAACCAGCAGAAGTAGCTTCAGCCATCCGCCGTACTTCAGTATCCTGTTTAAGTTTTCTTGCAGTCATAATTATAAGCACTATCCAGATCAAAAGAACCACTATGGTGGCGATTATAGCGACTGTAAACATGGGTTTTCTATGGAAACCCAGCTTAATAGCAATTCCCCAAAACGCACCCCATATCAGTAAAATAACCAGAGGCACCCACTTTGCCGGTAACTTTTTTAGCAAATCCATCCAATTCATATTTCCCTCCATGAGACTTTATAAAAACGATTGCAGTATACAAAAGCTAAAATGCTCTTACTTGTAAAATTACATTCTAGCTATTCCATCTGCTATAATGTTTGCCAGACCGACCATTTTTACTTTAAATACAATGAATATAACAATTGCCGCCAGTGCAAGCACACCATAAGATGCAAATACTGCCCATCTTGGGATCATACTTCTCTTTTTTATAGCAATTTTCTGAGGTTCAGCGTGTGGGGACAGCTTATCAGCGCCCTTAAATCCGAGTAGTTCACGGATACCATTAATATAAACTCGGAGTTCCTCAGGACCCACAATCTTGAACCTTCCCTCAAACCCAAACATCAGGCACATATAATACACTTCAAGGACGCTGCGCCTGGATTCGTCGTTTCGTAACTGCTCTATTCTGTCAAAGAACATCTCTCCAGCCAGTGCGTCGTTAAAATATTCCACGACAAGCGGATTATTAAGCCAAACGTTTCTCAAAGACCAGCTTGAATATAAAACGGTTTCATCCACAAGAGCCGAAATGGCGTATTTTGCACTTAAGATGTCATCATCGGGTATGTTCAACTGTTTTGCTTTACTTTCGACAGACTTAAACATAGCATCAATTTTGTCGTGCAGTACCTTGGGATCGCCGAAATCACTGGTATCACGTAAATAAAGAATGAGCGTGTAAAGTTCACTATAAAGATCGGATAAACTGGAATTTCCAGTGCTAATATCAGATTTCCCCATATTCAAGATACCTCCTGAGACAAATAAAAAATATCTCTTCATTCAGCAACCACTGATTATATAGCATTTACTATACATTAATTATACATCCTTTACCAGCTAAAAAGCAATAAATTTTTGGATAGCTTGTTACAGAAGAATACCAACAAAAGAAAAGGTCGTTGAAAACAAATTCCAAAAGAGATAACCGATCGTGTGAAAAATGATCCAACAAACATGGGGATTAATGGCTCTTTGTTTGTGCTTGAACCATCAATGGATGAGTTTGCAAGCATAAAGGAGGATGTTTATCAACCTGATATACTTTGCTTTGTCGGTGACTTATTTGACTGGCCCGATATGCAATATCTTACAATGCGGTGGTCTGGTAAGTGGATAAACGTGGATTTGCGGTTCAGTGGATTCAATGGGTATCCGAATTTGACGGTGCTGTATGGCATACACTACGCAGGATTTAAACCCTGGTACATTCGCAAACCAGAAGCTATGGCAAGATATGCAAGGCATGATGATTTCCAGTTATGGTTCAGGGAGTATATCAGGATGCTGAAGACTTACCCGGAGCTTAATAAAGTCAAGAAACTTAGCATCCTGCAACAAAATATAAAAAAGTTGTCATATTCCTTTGCAAAAGAACCTGATTTGAGCGAATCTTTGTGTTGACACAGCTATTAAGAAGGCATATAATGAGTGACAGACAGTAAATAGAAAATAATAATGACCTATACTCGACTGAGGAGGACTAAATTGTGGATTCTATGAGAAATTTTGACGTTTTGATGCCTACCCGAATTGTCTTCGGTGCGGGAAGAGTGTCTGAAGCTGGGTCGTTAGCTGGTTCTTATGGGAAACGTGCTTTACTGATCACCTATAAGGATATTCGTGGTCTTGAGGGGATCATTGAAAAGACCGCAGGCTATCTTGAGAAAGCGGGATTGTCTGTCACCAGATACTCTGAAGTTGTACCGGACCCACCAACTGAGATAATAAATCGTGGTGCTGATATTGTCAGAAAAGAGGGTATCGATGTTATAATCGGGCTTGGAGGTGGAAGTGCTATTGATACTGCCAAAGCCATTGGTGTCGTTGCTGTGAACGGTGGTGACGCATGGGATTATATGGCGTGTAATCCCGAATGTAAAAAATTCAGTTCTGCAATGTTTGTAATAGCGATACCAACCACGTCTGGTACAGGTAGCGAGACAACAGCAGTCGCCGTCCTGACAAAAAAAGAGATAAAATCAAAAGGGTCAATCGTGAATCCAGCAATATTTGTTAAAGTCGCCATAATTGATCCTGAATTATCTTCTACTATGCCGTCTGCGCTGACTGCATCAACAGGTATTGATGCTCTTGGTCATGCGATGGAGGCTTTTATCTCGAAAAAAGCTACTCCTTATGTTGAGCGTCTTGCTCCCAATGCGATTAAATTAATCTGGGAAAATCTCCCAATTGCCTATGCTGATGGCAGTAACATGCTTGCACGGGCAAATATGGCTTGGGCTAGTACTTTGGCTGGTATGATGCTTGCCCAGTCTGGTGTTATAGGAGTTCATGCAGTGTCACAGGCACTCGGAGCGCATCTTGGTATTCCGCATGGTGTAGGCGTAGCAATTGCAACCCCTATTTTTCTCGAATATAACCGTGCCGAAGCATCGGATAAGTACGTAAGTCTTGCTAAGGAACTTGGGATCGGTGAGGGAATAAAAAATAAAGATGAAATTGTTAATCAATTTATAAAACAGGTAAATGATTTTTTAAGAAAGTTCAATATGCCAGAAAACCTAAAGTCACGATCTCACGAGATAGATAGACCAAAGCTCATTGAGAACGCTATGTCTAACGCACCTTTATCTCTTGTCAACAATCCACGAACCCTGACCATTAGTGATATGGAGCAAATAATATCGAAGATTGTATAATTCGATTGAAGATTAAAGATTGGATACTAACTTGATCTTGAATCTTCAATCTAAAATGGTATAATGTAAATTGGAAGAATGGATTTAACAACTTCAATAACCCAGAAAGTGAGGAAAAGTAGTGCTTCAGACTAACCCATACAAAGGTAAGCTAATCGTGGTCGAGGGGATTGATGGGAGTGGAAAATCCACACAGATCAACTTGTTATACAAGTGGTTGCAGAACCTGGGCGATAGAGACGTTTACTTCAGTGAATGGAATTCCTCTAAGATGGTCAAAAGTACAACCCGTCTTGGTAAGAGAAACCGTTCATTAACCCCAACTACTTTCAGCCTGATTCAAGCGACTGACTTTGCTGATAGATGGGAAAATCTCTTATTACCATTGCTCAAAGCCGGTGTGATTGTAATGGCAGACAGATATGCCTTTACAGCGTTTGCAAGGGACGTGGCACGAGGCGTTGACAGACAATGGGTTCGCAATCTTTACTCATTCGCTTTGCAACCAGACATCGCTTTTTACTTCAGTATTCCCCTGGATGTTGCTGTAAATCGTATCACATCTTCGAGGGCAAAAATTAAATATTACGAGGCAGGAAAAGACCTCGATCTTTCAAAGGATACAGTAACAAGTTTCCGCATGTTTCAAGAGCGCATCCTCAATGAATACGAAAATATGGCAGACGAGTTCGGTTTTACTGCAATTGATGGCAATTTACCCCTTGAAGTAAAACAACACTATATGCGAAAGATTATAACAGAGAAGATACTAGAAAACGACTAATAGACGATATTCTGGAGGTTTTCATTGAAAGAAGTTGAATTTTATGAAGCAGGTTTCCCTTATTCTCATATCGGTGATCTGCCCGGAAGGTTAATTGTTCTCGAAGGTACTGACGGTGTGGGAAGGTCAACACAGATGGAGCTTTTGAAGCAATGGCTGGAAGTAGAGGGATTTGGCGTATCAGATACAGGTCTTGCACGCTCGCCGCTGACACAACCAGGGCTTGATGCCGCAAAGGCAGGACATACTCTCGGCAGATTGACGATGAATCTCTTCTATGCCACTGATTTTGCTGATCGTCTGGAGAATCATATTATTCCGGCATTAAGTGCAGGATTCTGCGTACTTTCAGACCGATACTTCTATTCGCTTATCGCTCGTAACGTGGTGCGTGGTGCGGATCCACAATGGGCAAGAAAGGTATATGGCTTTGCGCTCAAACCTGATATCATCTTTTACCTGAAAGCTGATATACCTACTTTAGCACGTCGTGTATTGCGCGGACGGGGTTTCGACTATTGGGAATCCGGAATGGATATTCATTGTGCGGATAACCTATATGATAGCTTCGTCATTTATCAAACCCGGCTTATACAGCAATTCGATCAAATGGCAGAAGAATTCGGTTTTATAACAATTGATGCAAACCGAGACAAACAGGATGTCTTCGAAGAGCTAAAGAGATATACTAAAGAGTTACTCGATAACACATAGCATTTCCACGCTGAAGTATCCTGCCTTAAAACACATCTGAAAGTCATGCCAATAATACATAACTATGTCTTTAGAGAGATTGAATGTTATGGAAATTATGCCTGATGAAAATTATTGCTTATTCGGAGCAGAAGTTTTGCTAAAGCGTTTAAATGCTCTGGAACAAGAGATTGAAGGTGTTTGCAGAGCAGAAGACATCGAATGTATACATCGTATGAGAGTTGCATCACGCCGTCTGCGCAGTGCATTCGCATTATTCGAGGAATGTTTTCCTGAAAAAGACGTAAAAAAATGGAAAAAGCAAATCCGTTCCGTAACACGAACTTTAGGTTTAGCAAGGGACATAGACGTTCAGATAGATTTCTTACAAGAGCTTTTGAATAGTCTGACAACCACCCGTCACGTATCAGGTATTAAACGCCTTCGGTTACGCCTAAAACAACGACGTGAAAAAATTCAGCCAAAAGTTATATCAGCAATGGAGAATATAAAAAATAATGGAGTTTTAAATGAAATAGCTGAATCCGCTCTTATAATACGCAACGTTGCTCAGATGCACAATAAGGATGATCATTCACCGCAAGTTTATGAACGGGCTTATGTAGCAATATCATTTCAGCTTGAGGATTTTCTTACTTATGAAAGATACGTCTATCAGCCAGACAAAATTAACGAGCTTCATGCGATGAGGATCTCTTCTAAACGTCTGCGCTATACAATGGAGATATTTTCATCCCTTTACGATGATGAGCTTGAGCAACCCATCAAAGTCGCTCGTGAGTTTCAGACTATACTGGGAGATATTCACGATTGTGTTGTGTGGATTGAGTTTCTTCCACTATTCTTCGAACAGGAAAAGGCTTGTACGCTTGAATATTTTGGAAATACCAGATCATTTAGCAGATTGAAAACGGGGATTCTTTATTTACAGGAAGAAAGAAAAAAACAACAGGCAGAACGTTACAAGGAATTTGTAAACTACTGGAAACAAACACAGGATCAGGATGTTTGGGGAATTTTGCTAAAGCATATTCTACATCACATCTCAAAAAAGGAGTAATCTATGAAAGTAGCACTGATAGGTGATATTCATGCAAATTTGCCAGCATTAGAGGCTGTTTTAGAGGATGCACATAAACGTGGTGTTGAGGCTATCTGGAATGTGGGTGATATGCTTGGATATGGTGCATTCCCTGACGAAGTTGCAGATTTACTGCAAAAGGAGAACGTGCAGAGCATTATAGGAAACTACGATATAAAAGTAATGAAGGTAAAGCAAAAGAGAAACAAATGGAAGAAAAATGTTCCACCTGAGAAATGGGTTGCTTTCAATTGGACATACAACAAGCTCTCTAAATCTAACCTTGAATATCTGAATTCGCTGAATAAGGAATTGAGGATGGAGATGGAAGGTAAAAGGATCCTGATAATGCATGGAACCCCTGATTCTGATGAGGAACACGTAACTAATGATACAACAGAAGATAGACTAAATGAAATAGCTTTGATGGCTGATGCTGACCTGATCATTTTTGGACATTCTCATATACCATTTAAACGGAAGGTTGGCAGTGTATGGTTTATAAATCCGGGTAGTGTTGGGCGTCCTGATGATGGTGATCCAAAAGCAAGCTATGCCATTCTGGTACTTAGACAGCCCAATGTGTTTCGGGTGGATCATTATCGAGTAGAATACGATGTCGAAAGGGCAGTTTCTGCGATACGTGAGGGTGGATTACCTGATCTGTTTGCCCGAATGATCCAGCAAGGACACAGCTTTGAGACAATACAAAAGGAAGAGCAACCGAAAGATGATAATCGCCTTAAAGCATCAGTCCGATTAGCCGAAAGCTGTGGATATGAAGAAGGGCATACGCATCAGGTAGCACGACTTGCCTTGAACCTGTTTGACGAGTTACAACAATTACATCAACTTGGTCCACAGGAAAGGTTCCTGTTACATAATGCGGCGATTCTGCACGACATAGGCTGGATCGAGGGACAAAAAAAGCACCACAAGACGGCTTTAAGACTCATTCTGGAGGATAAAAACCTTCTGTTTAGCGAAAGAGAAAGTTTAATAGTAGGTTCTGTTGCACGTTACCATCGAGCGGCACTGCCGAAGATGAAACATTCACATTTCTCTTCCCTTGAGCCAACAGAGCGGAAAATGGTGGAAGTTCTTGCATCTATATTGCGTGTTGCTGATGGATTGGATCGAACACATCAGAATATAGTAAATTCTGTCTCATGTGAGATTACAATGGATCGCATCATCGTCCGATGTAACGTTATGAGACCTTCGGAAGCAGATCGTCAGGCGGCTCTCGATAAAGGACAGTTAATGCGGAAAGTCTTTAAGAAAAAACTCTCTATCGAGTGGCAGATGTGAATTTAGAACAATCTTCTAATTTTCCAATCTTACGACTTGTGCTAATTCTTGTAAATTAAGGAATAAAGCTAGTTTGTAGTAGCTCAATTCATTGAGCGTTTTTATAAAAGTTCGATAAATCGAACTACTACAAACCAAACTAGCACAAGTCGTTAATCTTCCAATCTTAGAATCTTCCAATCATTCAATCTTTATCTTTGAAAGGTCTATACTCGGTTCTGGATACTTCATATTCAGACCCTTGAGTGCCTTTACGATTGCCTCTCCAATAACGAGGTTACGATACCATTTTTTGTTAGCAGGAATGATATGCCATGGAGCGTATTCTGTACTGCATTTCGTGAGAGCATCCTCATAAACATCCATGTAGTCGTCCCAGTATTCTCGTTCCTTCAGGTCTGCCTCTGAAAACTTCCAGCGTTTGGTAGGATCATCAAGACGCTGTTCAAGCCTCTTTTTTTGCTCATCTTTGGAAATGTGGAGGAAAAATTTCAGTATCACAGTATTATTTTCTGTAAGACACTTCTCAAAGCCATTGATCTGGTCATAACGCTTGCTCCATACCTCTTTAGGAACAAGGTCATGCACACGAACAACAAGCACATCCTCGTAATATGAACGGTTGAATATAATAATCTTTCCTTTACGGGGAGTGACTAGATGAGCGCGCCAAAGAAAGTCGTGAGATAGTTCCTCTGGTGTCGGGACCTTAAAGCTCTTGACATCGCAGCCTTGCGGATCGACCCCTCCCATTACGTGCCTGATTGTCCCATCTTTTCCGCCTGTATCCATAGCCTGGAGTATAATTAGGAGAGAATATTTGCTTTCAGCATAAAGCAGAGTTTGAAGCTCGATCATCTGCTGATGAATATCTTTCATCTCCTTTTCTGCTTCTTTCTTTTGCTTATATTCACCAGTGTTACCAGGATCATAATCTTTCAGTTTAACTTTGGTTTCAGGACTAGCAACAATTGATTGTGACATATTCACTCCTATTCTGCTAAGTTGCACTTGATCTTTCCCCACAGTGCAGGGATTTTATCATTTGAATCCACCGCAAAGGCTGGTGCATCTTCCGTATCAAAAACTTCTACGTCATCCCAGTATCCATCAAGAACACCGCTTCGGTCAGTACGACCATAACTTGCAAGTCCTATTGTACCAAGGTATGACCACTTTTTGGTGAAGGTATACTCATCATTATCATCAACAAAAATTTTAGCTGTTCCATCTTTGAGAAGAACAAACTCCATCTTTACCCATCTTGGTTCATCAGTGGTAGTTGCTGTGTGAAACCACGCATTAGCAACGGAGTCAAAAATGGAGTAATGCCCATCGTGTTCTGGGTTACCAGTTTGCCCGATCTGGCAGAAATTACTTGAATCCGTATCAGTAGTGCCGTCCCCAACCATAAAATATTGCTGGTCAACCTTTACTTTGTTTTTCCATCCTCGTTCGTAAAACCAGAACCTGATGTGAGCTGGTTTCGGGTGACTGTCAAAAACATACCACATATCTTTCCAGATCTGTATATCTTTTGGCTCCAGCTTAATTGATGTTTTACCTCCCTGTGTATGATTATATTTTTCACTCAGTTCCCATTCAAGTTGGGGTTGACCTTGTTTCAAGTTCTTCCATGAATCATTAGTGTATGTTTTATTCTCAAAGTTATCATAGAATATGCGTTCAGCCATAAGGGATGGTATCGCGCAAAGGAGGAAAATGATTGCCAAGACGAAAAGCGTATAAATCCTCATAATATATCCCTTCTTTCGCTTTTTAGGTAATGCAGTAAAATAAAAGTAGAGGCAGGTTTGAAACCTGTCTCTACGAATTATCTTACCTATTTGTTCGATTTGATACCGCCCCAAGTAACCGTTAGTTTACTAGCAGAATTAACAGCCGATGAAGCCGTTACTTCTGAAGTGTTATAAACCTCTGCATCGTCCCAATATCCATCAATGGAGCCCCCACGATCATTACGGGCATAAGAGGCAAATCCGACTGTACCGAGATGCGGCCACTTCTGAGTGAAGGTGTATTCCTCAGTGTCATCAACAAAGACCTTTGCTGTACCATCATCATACAGTACAAACTCAAACTTCCTCCATCCTGGCTCATCTGTTGTCGTTTTTGTGTGAATCCATACGTTAGCAACAGAATCGAAGATAGAATAATGTCCATCGTGTTCTGAGTTACCTGTTTGCCCGATCTGGCAGAAATTTGGTGAATCTTCATCGGTGGTACCATCACCTATCAGGATGTATTGCTGGTCTACCTTTATATTGTTCTTCCAACCCCTTTCATAGAATCGGACTATAACACGGGCTGGCTTGACTTTATCAAAGGTGTGCCACATATCCCTCCAATCCTGCATTACAGTTGGGGCAAGCTTGAGGCACGTCTTTCCACCTGGGGTGAAGTTATAATCTGCGCTAATCTCGAAATCTGGCATACCAACTGCCTTTGGTGTCCATGAATTAATCGTAAAATCTCTGCTCTCAAAGTTATCGTAAAATATCCGATCAGCCATTAGGTTTGAAACGACACAAAAAGATAATACAACAGCAAACACCACGAAAAATGAGAATCTCATGACTAAATCCTTTCTCCAAATCAAATTGGAAGAATTTATGTTAGACAACTCCTGATCACAGCATAACCCATGCTGTGATTTTTTGAACATGCAAATTACCTGCGAAGCAAATCACGGATTTGTTTTGCCTGGGTTAGCTTTTCCGCAAGCAATTCCTCGTTTTTGGTTTCCAGTATTGATCTGAATTCAGCAAGCTCTGATTCCATTTTACCAAGCATAGATGCGACCAGATCAGCATTTTGCAGCAATATCCCTTTCCAGATTTCAGGACTGCCTGAGGCTATACGAGTCATATCAGCAAATCCTGTGGCAGAGAATTCTATTGCTTGCCCTTTGTGGTTCCCAGTTTTAGATACAACATTCACTAATGCACAGGCGACAGTGTGCGGCAGATGGCTTGCGGCGGCTACGAGGAAATCATGTTCCTCTGGAGACATAGCCTGTATAAACGCACCCATTGTACGCCACATTTCAGAGACTATATTTGTTGCTTCAGGATTTGTTGACTCTGTCGGGGTTATTATACACATTGTTTTCTCAAAGAGGTGAGCGTCAGCCGAATCCGCACCGGTCTTATGTGAACCTGCCATTGGATGCGATCCAACAAAGTATACTCCGTCAGGCATGAGCTTTTCGATCTCATAAACCAGTTTCTTTGTACTTCCTACATCGGTAATGATACAGCCTTTTGGAGTATACTTAACAGCTTCTTTCGCTATCTCCGTTATGGTATCCACAGGAGTGCCGATCACTAGCAGGTCTGCATCTTTCAACGCCTCTGCAAAGTCCAGTTCAACGGAATCTACAGCACCAGCATCAATGGCTTTTTTCAGTGAACTCCATCTGCGCCCTAACCCGATAATTTTGCCTTTGAATCCTGCTCTTTTTAGTGCCAATCCCACCGATCCGCCAATCAGTCCCACCCCTGCGATAGTAATATGCTCAATGTTTTCAAGAAAACCCATGCAACACCCCTTATCTTCCCAATACGATTTTCAGGCTGGAGATTAGTCGCTCATTTTGTTCTCTTGTACCTATGGTGACTCTCACAGAATTCGGAAGTTCGTAGCCAACGAGTGGACGGACAATGACACCGTGCTTTAGCAGTTCACGCATAACCGTTGGTCCAGGTCTATCCAGATGAATGAGTATAAAATTAGCCTCCGATGGTACGTAATCCAAACCTAGCTTCTTCAATTCACTGTAAAGGTATTTTTTCCCCTCAGTATTTACCTTTATACTTTTCTCTACGTGTGCTTTATCCTTCAAACTCGCTTTTGCCGCCGCCTGTGCTACCATGCTGACATTAAATGGCTGACGCACATTATTCATGATCCCAACCAGTTCGGGTTTGGCTATGCCATACCCCACACGAAGTCCCGCCAATCCGTATATCTTTGAGAAAGTACGACAGCTTATGACGTTCCTGCCTTCATGAACGTATTTAACCGTCTGCGGATAATCGTCACGGGTTACGTATTCATAATATGCCTCGTCAAAGACGACCAGAACATCATCCGGAACTCTATCCATAAATCTATCAACTTGTTCTTCTGTTACCATCGTGCCTGTGGGGTTGTTGGGATTGGCGATGAAGATCACTTTGGTATTAATAGAGATACTGTCAGCCATAGCATTAAGGTCATGCGTGTAGTCTTTCATATCTGTGACGACAGCTTTAGCATCGGCAACTTTTGTTACAAGTGTATAGACAACAAAGGCGTGTCTGGAGTATATAACCTCATCTTCTGGCGTGATAAAAGTATCCGCAATGATTTGAAGGACATCGTTTGAGCCATTACCCATAAGTAAGTTTTCGGGTTTGACCCCTAACTCCTCCGCAAGGTCAAGTTTCAGGTAGTAGCAGTCGCCGTCAGGATAAAGATTTACGTTCTCAGCGCAATCTTTTATCGCCTGAACGCCTAAAGGAGAAGCCCCAAGCGGGTTTTCATTGGAAGCCATTTTAATTATATCAGGTTCAGATATGCCAAACTCTCGTGACACTTCCTCTATTGGCTTCCCTGGTTCGTAAGGCTGGATGGAAAGCACACCGTTTTTAGCCAATTGCCCTTTGGCTTTGGCGGGTTGGTGTTTACGAGATCCAGTAGGTTGATATTGAAGAACTCTGCGAACCTTCCCAAGTGTTATCCCAAATTTGCTCAGTGCTTTTTCTGCAATGCCGTTCTTTTCTCGAATCAATCCAAGCAGTATATGTTCAGTGCCTACGTGGTCAAATTCTAATCTATGCGCTTCTTCCATTGCATACTGTAGAACTTGCTTGGAAGATTGTGAGAAATCCAAAGATTGTGTAGTGTTAAAAGTTGCCTCTGGTTTCTTGAGCATTGATTTGACTTCAGTTTCTAATTTCTCAAGGCTAACACCCAGTTCTTGTAAAGCCCTTGCCGCTATGCCTTGACCCTCGTGTATCAAACCGAGAAGCAAATGCTCTGTATCTATTTCAACGTGATTAAGTTTCAAAGCTTCCTCAGAAGCATAGTTTATAATAATTCTAGCCCTTTCTGTAAATCTTCCTCCAACCATTTCTTCCACCTTTCACTTTTAGTTCTTTGATATAAGCTTTGTAAAATCCTCAACTATGCTGGTAGGCACCATGTAGATGTCTGCGGTTGTCTCTTCCTTCACGTATACGTAGTTGCCTATAGGAACTTCGCTTCCAAGCAGAATTTTTCTGTGTGTACCGTCCTTAAAGTAGTACGTAATGGTGACACGAGGTTTGGCTAATCCGTATTCATTCAAGCCTTCTGGTTCTTTAACCGTATCAAAAACATATCTATCTAAAGCGTTATTTACTGCGTCATTAATATTTTTCTGACTGGGTTTCGGTTCCAATTGGCTTTGATTCTGCCATTGGCCATTATTAGCTTTGGAGAAATTAAGGACGATGTTTTTTGGTGTAGTATAAACTATCTCTATCCTGCTTATGTTCTCCTTCGGAATATTCATCAAAGCCTCAATTTTTTTGCTTTTATTTTCTTCCGGTTTACGAAGCTCAAAAGCATAGACAAATGCAAATAACAGGATAGCGATACCAAACAAAATTAATGTAGTCTTAATTTTCAATGTTTACACTACCTCCGTTTCCACCATACCCATCCGCCGATCATTAGCAAAAGGATCGGAATGGTAAAAATACTGGCATAACTAACAAACCTTATCTGTTTTCCGCTGAGTTGCTCTATTTGTGCAATTTTCTCTTCGTTTTTAGGTCTTATAGAGATAAGTTCCTGATCTTCAGTGAGCCAGTTGAGTGAATTCATGAAAAGGTCAGGGTTGCCTTGTTTCATACCAACATTCGCAACAAAATCAGAATCTCCGAAAACTACGAGTTTGCGATTTTCTTTTTCCTCTTCCGTTTTCTCTTTCTTTACCTTCTGTTTTGATGTTACTGCAACAGCTAGAGTCAGCGGTCCCTTATAATCTTTCACTTCATCGGGATTGCTGCGATGTTGAGACATAAGCGTCTCTATGTCTACTTCTCCATAGCTATCCGGGCTTGTTTTGACCAATTCCTCTACTTTTAGATTCTTCGGTAAATCCTTCTTGGGTGCAAGTGATCTGGCTATGGGGAAGAACGTTATTATTCTGCCTAAGGGGGCAGTTATATCATGCGGTGGATAATTTACGCTGACTGGAATACGAGGATCATTGAGTATAGATTGCCCAAAAGCATCAAGAATAATATCATTGTGTACCTCAACTCCCCATTTTGTTATGATATTTTCCAGTGACGGGGATGGTGTTGGATCCGCCATAATTATCGCTTTACCACCCAGATCAAGATAATTAGATATTGCTTCCTCTTCCTGCGGTAACAGTGGTTTCTGAGGTCCAGCGATTACAAGTACGGAGCAATCCTCAGGAATGGCTCCCTTCTGTGCCAGAATAAGCTTTTCTACTTGATAATTATCAGCTTCTATCATCTTCTTGAGATCGCTGTAACTGTCTTCGTTATAACCATCAATGTCTTTCTCACCATGTCCATCTAAGAAATAGACTTTCTTCTGGTTAGTTGATAATAGTTTCAATATTGCACTTGTGAAATCCTGCTCCTCATTCTGGTAGCTTTGTACGTATTCCCTCTTATCACCGATCTCAAAGATTACTACACCATTAAAATCCTTTATCTTGTTTTGCTTTGCTATATATTCTCGTGCTAACCCGGGTTTAGAGGCAGGATCAATCAAAGTAAAATGGATTCTATCCGATTTCTCTGCGTATTCGTTTAAAATATCTTCAGCGACTCTTCGCCTGTAATGCGTTTCAGAATAAAAGGCTGTTATTTTTACTTCCTGAGCCAGTCCTTTCAATATCTTATCAGTTTGTTCTGACAGAGAGAATATCCTGCCCTGTGTTGTATCAGCCCTTTTGAAATGTTTGGCTGATACGAAGTTCACCAATACAAGTATAGCAAAAGCAAGTAATATCATAACAGCGACGTTTGAGCCATATCGTGTCATTCTGCTAGTTAGAGCATTAAGCACCCAAAAAGCAAGTACGCCTGCTAACCCGACACCCAGAAATATTTTTACGTACCATGCGAATATTGACATTACCACGTAAATTGCAAAGACTATAAGAAGCAGACCAAAGCCTGCCAATCCGATAATGTTGATCCATTTTCTAGGCATGACAAACTGTTTCATCAGATACCACCTATCTTAAATAAAATTAAAGATTACAGATTGAAGATTGTAGTATCTATAAACTAATTCTATAATCTTCAATCTTTAATATTTAATCCACTTCACTTCCATCTTGACGACTGAAGCATTTTTACAGAGAGGAACAAACAGAAAACAGCAAAACTGACGTAATACATAACGTGTTTTGTATCAATCACACCTTTGGAGAAATCATCGAAATGATCAACAAGAGATATGAATGACAGTACCTTGCCTACGTTACTGCCTACTGCGCCAGACATCCATCCGATGATCCATAATCCCAGCAGAATGACAAAGCTTATGAGTGCCGCTACGATCTGGTTTTTTGTGATGGCAGAAGCTACTGTGCCGAGTGAAAGGAAAGCAGCACCAAGCAGAAAAAGCCCTAAGTATCCCGCACCCATAGGAGAAAGGTCAGGTTTGGCATAAGTCATAAGGAAAAGAGGGCAAAGAATAGTTGAGGCAAGCATTAACGTAAACAGAACCAGACTAGCCGCAAATTTACCTATCACTACCTCAGTATCAGTAACTGGTGACGTCATGAGTAGCTCAATAGTTCCCGAACGCTTCTCTTCGGCAAAAAGCCTCATGGTAATGAGCGGAGCCACAAACAGCATCGTTATGCTCATGTTTTGAAATATACCTCTCATGCTGGCTTCGCCGCCGTAACGAGTTGCCCAATTGAAATATGCCGCAAAAAAGAAACCTGTAAGTAGGCTGAATACTAGCAAAATCACGTAAGCTATTGGAGAAGTGAAGTACGATTTTATTTCTCTAACAAATATCGCAGGAGCATTCTTCATATTGATTCTCGGCTTGCAAGCCGCTAACCTCCTTTTTCTGATTCAGATACCATTGATAGACTAAGTTATTTTTTAGTCAGTAGAACATGTTGATAGCTTGTTTTATATATCTTAACAAGCCTATCGGCATGTTCTACTGATAGAGTCTTGACATAATGATTTAATTTGTTTGACCACTATTATTATCTTTTTCGGTCTCTGCTTCATCATCCTGAGAGACCTGATCACCTGTTTCATCATCAGATGGTTGATCACTCATATCTTGTTCGTCTTGTTGAGAAATCTCATCTTCAGGTATTTCGTCAACAGATTCTTCTATCATTTCTTCGGAAACGTTCTCACGGATCAGTTCCAGAAAAGCTTCTTCTAAGGTCATCTCTACTGTCCTTAATTCCAGTAATCCCCATCCACTGTATACTATCGTTGAGGTTAATTCCGCTCGAATGTCAACTCCAGCTTCGTGGATAACAACGTAAGTACCTACGTCATCTTCCTCTTGCTCAAACAGAACATCAGTGACCTGCGGGTTTAGCTTGAGTCTGGAAATAATCTTGCCAGATGGCCCTTGAATTTTAAGAGATATATTACCTGATTCCTCAAGATTGACAATTTTTCCAGTGGCACGAAATTCAATCATCACTACTTTGCCGTCTTTTAGTTTTACAGTGCCAGCTATTCTTCCCTCGTTAATGACGACTATTCTACTGCAAATCATGCTTGCTTCGGGGAGTATGTGCGTACTGAGTATGACGGTATGGTCTCCTCCGAGGTTTTTTATCAGATTACGTATCTCTATTATTTGTTTGGGATCAAGCCCTATTGTTGGTTCGTCCAGTATAAGCACCGGGGGATTATGTACAAGTGATTGTGCCAGTCCAACCCTTTGTCTGTATCCCTTTGAGAGTCTTCCGATAAGCCTGTTTCGAAACCTACCCAGTCCGCAAGCTTCTATAACCGAATCAACCCGCTGGCGTCTGAGATTTCGTGGTACACTCCTTATCTTTGCCATAAAATCAATATACGACTCAACTGACATCTCGGTATAAAGCGGCACGTTTTCTGGCAAATACCCGATGTGCTTTCTCACTTCCAACGAGTTTTGAAATACATCATATCCGGCTATTTTTACGGTACCGTCAGTCGCAGGCATGTAACACGTCAGAATTCGCATAGTAGTCGTCTTACCTGCCGCATTTGGCCCCAAAAACCCTACAACCTCGCCTTCATCAACGTTAAACGTCACACCCTCGATAGCAGTGAAGTTTCCGTATTGCTTTGTCAGATTTTCGACTTCGATCATTTCTGTTCCTCTTTTTTCATCTGTCTGAAAGCCATCAGATTTTCTTAAGAACCTTAATATTTGTGCAGTTTCTATTATACCGTGTTAATAATTAGTTGTCAAGCTTTGATCAATCGTTCTATCGTTCTATCGCAAAGCAATTGACAAAAAAATATGCAACGTGATATAATCTTTATGGCATATATTTCTTTACATAGTAGATTACGTTGTTTCTTATATAAACTTTAAATTGAGGAGCGAGGAAAAATGGGTGTAAACAGAAAAAAGCTTGGCTGGACTTTTGCTCAAGTATTCGCAGGAGGTATAGCAGGTATTATCGCTTGCTTGGTTTCATTGACGCTGATAAACCTTATATGGCAAGGGCTTCAGCAACTGTATCTAAGCAACTTTTTAACAGGATTGTTACTTTTGATTTCGTTTTTATTAATGCTTAGTGTCACTATAATGGCAATTGCAGAAAGTGTTATACTAATAGGAAGGTTCGTGCCAAAAGAAACTTCACGAAGAAAGATATACGAAGGAAGTTTTTTAGGATTATGCGCCGCAGTCGCTATCCTTTCGGTAACTCGTGGCGATTGGATAGGTACTCTTGAGGAATGGGGTGGGCTTATCAAACTGGTCGCTACCCTATTTTATCTTGTTGCATTCTTGCCTTTGAAACTCATTACATTCTGGCTTCCTGCGTTGTTTGTTATTATCATCGCCGCTCCAATTGGTGCTACAATAGGATACAATCTTTCTGCACATAATGAAAAAAAAGCGGAACCAAAAGTAATGTTCTGGAAAAAGAAATAGAATTTTTCTCATAAAAGATTTTCACAGAAGAAACTGCACGTTTGTAAAACAGGAGAGCAAGCATGGTCATACCCAAACCAAACCAGCAGAAACCACAACAAAATAAAGGCTCCATGTTTGCGAGAGGTTTTCGTGATCTTGGTACTCCGCAAGGCGCAAGCCTGTTTGCCGCTATAATCTTATGCGGCATTGCATCAATGGTTCTGGATTACATCGGAGAACGCTTCAACCTGCCAAAATCTATAATATATACAATTATCATAATCATTATCGTTGTAGTGTTTGTTGTGGTTATCTTCAGATTATCAAAGATGAATAAAAAAGCCATTGAGAAACGTCGGAAAGACTATCAGCAGAGATTGGGGAGAAAAAACTAGAAATGGATGACCAATCTAGCAAAAAACAAAAAGGGCTTACTTACGAAGATGCTGGCGTCTCCATAGATACTATGGATGCAGGGATCAGAGATTCAAAAGAGCTTATCAGATCTACTTACCGACCAGAAGTTTTGGGTGACGTAGGCCACTTCGGTGGATTATTCGCCCTTGACAAAAGTAAGTACGATGAGCCGGTACTTGTCTCAAGCACCGATAGCGTCGGCACAAAACTGAGGGTAGCTTTCATGACCGGCAAACACAACACAGTCGGAGCCGACCTTGTAGCCCATTGCGGTAATGATATTGTCGTGCTTGGCGCTGAACCGATCTTCTTTCTTGATTATCTCGGCATAGGCAAGCTAGAGCGTCACGTTATGGGGCAGTTAATAGAAGGAGTTGCTAAGGGATGCAAAGAAGTCGGATGCGCACTTATCGGGGGCGAAACAGCAGAATTGCCTTCGCTTTATAAGGAAGGAGAGTATGACCTTGCTGGAGCCATTGTGGGTGTTGTTGAGCGTTCACAGATCGTTACCGGAGAGAAAATTACCATCGGTGACAACATAATTGGATTGGCTTCCGTTGGTTTGCACACAAACGGATATTCACTCGCACGGAAAATTTTGTTTGACGTCTGTGGATACGGTGTTGATGATTTCATTCAGGAATTGGGAATGGCGATTGGTGAGGCACTCTTGAAGCCTCATAAAAGCTATGTAAAGTCTATCCTGAATCTTCTTAGTAAGTTTAACGTCAAATCAGATTTCAAGGTTAAAGGCATCGCTCATCTTACTGGCGGTGGCTTGATTGACAACGTACCACGTATACTTCCAGAGAATTGCTGCGCGCTCATAAATAAAAACAGTTGGAAAATGCTTCCCATATTCCCATTTATGCAGGAAAAAGGTAACGTAGCAGAGATGGAGATGTATCGGGTCTTCAATATGGGTATCGGCATGGTTATCGTGGTATCCGCTGACTATACTGAGCAGATAATGGATGAACTGAAAGCATCTGGTGAGACAGTTTATAAGATTGGACAAATAGTCGAGGGAGAAAAAAAAGTAGTCTTTCAATAGACAATAAGATTATATGCAAAGCTGAGAATCATAAGAAATTCAAAGCTTTTCAGTTACGAATTATCCTTTTGGATATGAACATCCCTCTGCGGGAATGGTATAGTAATATTATTCTCTCTGAAAGCGGCATCTATGGCATAATGAAAGTCGCTCATTATCTTAATGCGCCCCATTGGGCTTGGTATCCATGCACGTAATTCAAAATTAAGGGACGAATCCGCAAACTCCTTGAAAATAACATCGGGTTCGGGATCTTTGAGGATTTCAGGATGATTGTTGGCTACTTCCAATAAAAGCCTTTGAACCTGTTCCGTATCAGAGCCATAAGCTACTCCTACAGTGACAGTAAGCCTGATTTTAGGGTCCCCAACAGACCAGTTTGTTACGACACCCTCTATAAATCGTGAGTTGGGTACTATCAACGTGACGTTATCAACAGTAATAATCGTTGTTGATCGCATATTAATGGACGTGACTCTCCCAACCGCACCGCCAACCTCGATATAGTCACCCACATTTACAGGACGCTCAAATAGAAGTATCACGCCAGAAACGAAGTTTGACGTTATATTCTGTAATCCAAAGGCGAATCCAACACCAAGTAGTCCGAATACAACAGCCAGACTTGTCATCTGGATACCAACCAGATTAATCGCAAGAAACAATCCGATGACCATCAACGCATAATGAGTCAGACGTAGCACAATAAATTGTGCGCCTTCCGCAAGATTAAAACGGGGTAATATGCGCTTCCGAAGAACTTTCCTCAGAATTTTTGATACTACAAAGAATACGACTAATATTAAAACAATCTCTATTATACCTATAAGTGTAATGCTGGTTCCCCCCAGTTTTATTTCGTATTCCAATATGCCTCGAAGCTTTTTCAGAAACTCCACAAAATCTCCCATACCTTAGTATCTCCTTGCTGTAATGTAAACTCAATATCCTGCATTTGTATATAATACCATTTTAACGAATTAGTTTCCATAGCATTTTATAATAGAGTAGAGCAAACTGCTAGTTTGCTAAAAACAACTACATAATACGACTTTTTCAGTTAGTGAAACACGGAGAAATCAGATAGCATAAAAACAAATTAATTATTTTCTGTCTTTTTCCTCTCCGTGAACTCCGTGCCTCTGTGTTTTTATATCATAAGTGAAAAACTCGTAACATAATGAGATGCTATACTGTTGTCCAGAATAACAATTGAGAAACACCCTTTGTCAAAATGGTATAAGACGTAATCAAAGTGAACCTGAGAATTTTAACAGGTGATAGCTCTTTTTCCCTGTTCGTAAGACAGCGATGTGCGCCGATGCAAGAGAATTTTTGGTAATCATGAATTCAGCATCGGTGACACGTCTATTATTCAGATAAACCCCGCCGCTACTGATAAGCCTTCGTGCCGCTGATTTTCCGTTGCTGATATTGCACTTAACCATTGCATCTACAATTGAGATGCCGGGGTCCAAAGCATTTACTGGCAATTCTGTGGATGGAACATCCTTGAAAATGTTTTCAAGTACCTCGTCAGACATATCAGAGATTTCCTGTCCGAACAAAATCTCTGACGTTTTCACAGCTATATCAGCCTGTTCGATCCCATGAATAAACTTTGTCACTTCATAAGCCAGAACCCTTTGAGCTTTTCTTGCCTCTGGTTCAGTTTCGGTTAGCTTTGCAAGTTCATCTATTTCTGAGAGCGGCAGTAACGTGAACCATTTAAGGTATTTTATTACGTCCTTATCGTCGGTGTTAATCCAGTATTGGAAAAACTCATACGGTGACGTCAGGTTAGGATCAAGGAAAATCGCACCTTTCTCCGTCTTGCCAAGCTTTTGCCCTGAAGCAGTTGTTATCAGAGGAAAAGTGGCTCCATAGGCTTCCTTGCCTTCAATTTTACGGATCAGATCAATACCGGCAGTAATATTACCCCATTGATCACTGCCACCAAACTGAATAATGCAGTTGTGATCTCTAAAAAGATAGAGAAAATCTGCTGACTGCAAGAGCATGTAGCTGAATTCTGTAAAAGATATGCCCTCACCTATATCCATACGTCTTTTAACAGATTCCTTTGCAAGCATCTCGCTGACACGAAAGTGTTTGCCGATGTCACGTAAGAACTCTATTAGGCTGTATCTGCCAAGCCAGTCGGCATTGTTAATAATCTTAAGGTTTTCAGCATTTGAATCTTCGGTTTTCAACAACCTTTCAAGCTGTGCTTTAACCCCAGCCGCATTTCTTTCAAGAGCATCTTGAGACAGCAAGACACGTTCCTCAGATTTTCCGCTTGGGTCTCCGATCATGCCAGTTCCACCGCCCAGTAATCCTATTGAGATATGACCGCACATCTGAACGTGAGCCAGAGCCATCATTGGCAAAAGATGCCCAACGTGAAGGCTTATTCCTGATGGATCAAATCCCACGTAGCACGTCATCTGTTTCTCGACAAACAAGTCTCGCAGCTTTTCATCAGATAGCTGTTCGATAAATCCTCGCTCCTCTAGCACCTTAAAGGCATTTTTAAACATAATTTTGTCCTCCGAGATCAAAAAAGCCCACATATCGAATATAATTCGACACGTGGGCTTTAGAAATCTCTATTTATTTTTTTAAGCTGGAAAATCTCTACGCCCACTATCAACTGCAATAATAGTAATAGTACTGATATGCGCACAGTATGATAGCGGACAATACGTTCTTCTGAACTATTGCAATACAACTTTGGTTTTTCTTTCCAGCTATATTCATGCAAAACACCTGCTAATATTTTTACCGAATCGGCATAATTTTTATAGAAAAGCTTTTCTATATATATTCTACCATAGAAATAACTATGTGTCAAGAGAAAAAACAACAAACGTATCTGTCCTAAATTATTGAGTAATTATTTATTGTGATAACCATTTGCTTATACTCTTTTTTGTTTATGTTTTTCCTTTTTTGAGGATATTATAGCAGGTGGTTTTTTTCCCCAATAATTTATGACAGACTCAGAGCAAAACAGATGCTTGACTTTTATCGTATTCCTGTGATATAATGTGTGAAAATCAAATCTTTGCAATTATAAAGCGAAAATATATTTATAAATGCCTTTGATCTCGAAGAGTTTTCAGGTATCACGGCAATAGTTGTATTGTTATAAGTAGTCGTCTGAATAGATTCCAGTTATTGTGATACAATAAAATATTATAACTGGAGTGATACCGTTAAAGAGCAAGCCCTTTTCATCTCTTTCTGAGAGAAAAGGGCTTTTTGTTATCGTTACAAGGTGATTAAAGATTCTAAGATTTAAAGATTTAAAGATTACGTTATCCAATTCTAATCTTTTAATCTTAGAATTTTAGAATCTTTAATCCAGAAATGGGGGTGTTTCAAATCAGAAGCGATACAGTAAAAAAAGGATATGAAAGAGCGCCACATCGTGCTTTGTTATATGCTACTGGATTGTCAAAGAAACAAATGGACAAACCTTTTATTGGTCTGGTATCAAGTTTTACGGAACTAATCCCCGGGCACGTTGGCATGAGAGAACTAGAACGCTCAATAGAGAAGGGAATAAATGCCGGGGGAGGCGTATCATTTATATTTTCTGTTCCAGGTGTATGCGACGGGATCGCTATGGGACACAAAGGTATGCACTATTCGCTTGCATCCCGTGAACTTATAGCGGACATGATTGAATCCGTCACTTTAGCTCATGCTCTCGATGGTCTGGTACTTTTAACAAACTGCGATAAAATAACTCCCGGCATGTTAATGGCGGCGGCACGATTGGATATACCATGCGTAGTCGTCACTGCTGGTCCCATGCACTCTGGAATGTATAAGATGAAGCGCAGATCGCTGGTTAGAGATGCATTCGAGGCGGTTGGATTATATAGTGCTGGTAAAATTGATGATGCCGAACTCGAAGGACTTGAAATATGCGCATGTCCGGGACAAGGTTCGTGCCAGGGACTTTACACCGCTAACACAATGGCTTGCGTAACAGAAGCTATGGGTATGTCCATGATAGGATGCGCCACTGCACTGGCTGGAATGGCTAAGAAACAAAGAATAGGATACGAAAGCGGTTTACGAGTAGTCGAACTGGTTAATGAAAACGTTAATTCCAGACAGATTATGACTAAAGACTCAATAGAAAACGCAATCAGAATAGATATGGCACTGGGTGGATCCACAAATACTGTGCTTCATATACCAGCCATTGCCCACGAGGCAGGCATTGAGTTACCTCTGGAGATTTTTGATGCGATAAGCAAGGAAACCCCTCATATCACCAAGCTGGAACCCGGCGGAGATCACCTCATGGAAGATCTCGAATACGCTGGCGGTATACCTGCTGTCATGAACGTCCTGAAAGACAGGCTTAATGATATGATGACTGTAAGCGGAAAGACAATAAAACAGATTGCTGATGTTGGTCTGGTAGAAGACCCGGACGTAATTAGAAACTTTGATACAGCGTACAGCAAAGAAGGCGGTATCGCTATCCTGAGAGGGTCGCTTGCTCCTGATGGATCAGTTGTTAAGCAAGGAGCGGTTAAGCCAGAGGTAATGAAATTCAAAGGTACAGCAAAAGTATTTGATGGTGAAGAAATCGCCATGAAAGCTATTCTCGATGGTGACGTCAAATCCGGTGACGTTGTTGTCATACGTTACGAAGGACCTAAAGGTGGACCGGGGATGAGAGAGATGCTACTGCCAACTTCTGCAATCGTTGGTAAGGGATTATCCGACAGTGTAGCACTAATCACTGATGGCAGATTCTCTGGTGGAACGAGAGGTCCCTGTATCGGCCACGTATCCCCCGAAGCTATGGAAGGGGGACCTATGGCGATCGTCAAAGATGGCGACACGATAAGCATTGACATACCAAACAGGAAAATTGATCTCCTGCTTTCTGAGGAGGAGATAAAAGATAGATTGAATAAATGGTCACCACCTGAACCAAAGATCAAAACTGGCTATCTTGCAAGATATGGGAAACTGGTGAAATCGGCGGGTACGGGTGCAATAGTAAGTTAAGGATGAGGGATGAAGGATGAATTTCTTATTTTTTCCTTCATCCTTTAAAAGCGAGGTGTTTTTATTTTGAAAATGAGAGGTGCAAAAATACTCCTGGAAAGCCTGAAACAAGAAGGCGTGGAGGTGATATTCGGCATCTCTGGCGGGTCAGTCATAGATATTTTCGATGCACTCTATGATGAACATGACATAAAATATTACATGACCTGTCACGAACAGGCGGCGGCTCATGCGGCGGATGGTTATGCACGTGCAACAGGAAAAGTCGGAGTTTGCATTGCTACGTCAGGACCCGGAGCTACGAATCTGGTGACAGGGATAGCAACAGCACATATGGATTCGATCCCGATAGTTGCCGTTACAGGTCAGGTATACTCAAATCTCATAGGAAATGACGCTTTTCAGGAAGCAGATGTAACAGGAATTACACGTCCTATTACAAAACACAATTTCCTCGTTAAGAACGTCAGTGAGCTAGCAACAACCATCAAGGAAGCTTTCTATATTGCCAGAACCGGTAGACCCGGTCCTGTTTTGGTTGATATTGCTAAAGACGCTCAACAGAAAGAGACAGAGTTTATTTATCCAGATGAAGTCAATATCAGAAGCTATAAGCCAGTTTATGAAGGCCATTCCAAGCAGATCGCCAGGGCGGCGGAGTTGATTAACAATGCAAAATGTCCTGTGATCTACGCAGGTGGCGGAATCATATTATCAAGTGCGTATCAGGAGCTGTTTGAATTGGCTACTAAGGCTCAAATCCCGGTGACAACAACGCTTCTTGGCATGGGAGGGTTCCCGCAAACTCACGAGCTTTCACTTGATATGTTAGGTATGCACGGCACGGCTTATGCAAACAAAGCTATTACTAATTGCGATGTGCTGATCGCTATAGGTGCCCGTTTTGATGACAGGATCACTGGTAGGCTGGATAAATTTGCCCCTAATTCAAAGATTATCCACATAGATATTGATCCAACTGCCATTAGCAAAAACATTAAAGTTGACGTTCCAATAGTCGGTGATTGTAAGCATGTGCTTCTGGAACTGAATAAGCTAATTGAGAAGCCGGATACTGAGGAATGGATTAAACAGATATTTGAGTGGAAAAGAATGTTTCCTCTTACCTATGATCGTGAAAGCTGTTTAATTAAGCCACAATTTGTAGTTGAGCAGATATACGAGGCGACTAAAGGTGAAGCTATAATTACAACTGAAGTAGGACAGAACCAGATGTGGGCGGCTCAGTTTTATAAATATACCAAACCCAGAACTTTTCTTTCTTCAGGTGGACTTGGGACTATGGGATACGGATTTCCCGCTGCAATGGGTGCTCAGGTAGGATGTCCCGATAAAATTGTGTTCGATATAGCAGGCGATGGCAGTATACAGATGAATATTCAGGAGCTTACCACCGTCGTGGCGTATAAACTTCCCGTCAAAGTAGCGATACTCAACAACAGGTTCTTTGGTATGGTACGCCAGTGGCAGGACTTATTTTTCAATGGACGGCGTTTCGGTACTGATCTCGAGAGAGACCCGGATTTTGTGAAGATCGCAGAGGCTTTTGGCGCAAGTGGTATACGAGTTGATAAACCAGAGGAAGTAAGGCCAGCTATAATTAAAGCCATTGAAACACCGGGACCTGTGTTTATAAACTTTATAGTAGATAGAGATGAAAACGTGTTCCCAATGGTTCCTGCTGGTGCTTCTCTGGATGAGATGCTAGGCATAACTCAGGGAATGGCGTAAGGAGGATTCAGGGTTCAAGATTCAGGGTTCAAGATTGAAGATCAAAAATTAAAGATTGTAGATTCAAGTTTTTACCCTTGTGTTTCCTAATCTTTAATCTTAAATCTTCTAATCTTAAATCTTCTAATCTTCAATCTTCTAATTGATTATGAGGCATACGATTTCTGTTCTGGTTGAAAATAAGTTTGGTGTTCTTGCCCGTGTAGCTGGCTTATTCAGCGGTAGAGGTTACAACATTGATACCCTTAATGTTGGTGAGACTGAAGACCCAACAATATCCAGAATGACCATCGTTGCCCGGGGCGATGATCGAATTCTGGAGCAGATTACCAAACAACTAAATAAGCTTATAGATGTTATCAAAGTTACCGATCTGACTACGGAAGAGCATGTCGAAAGAGAATTGGTTCTGATCAAAGTGTCCGCAACAGCAAAAACAAGATCAGAGATAATCCAGCTTGCTGATATATTCCGCTCATCTATCATAGATGTCAGCCATGAAACGCTGGTTATATCAGCAACGGGCGATGAAGACAAAGTCAATGCACTGATTGATATGTTACGTCCTTATGGTATCAGGGAGATAGCTCGCTCTGGAAGAGTCGCTATATCCAGAGGAAGGTAAGTAAAGGATGAAGGATGAAAAACAGATTAGAAAATTCTAAGATTATGTAAAATAATAGTTTTCTAATCTTAGAATCTTTAATCTTCTAATCCTTGTGTGCAAACATTAAAAGGAGAAAGGCTATGGCTATTATTGATTTTGGAGGAGTTAAAGAGGAAGTCGTCACTCGTGAAGAATTCTCTATGGATAAGGCACGAGAAATACTCAAAGACGAAACTATTGCTGTCATTGGATACGGTGTTCAGGGTCCGGCGCAGGGACTGAATATGAAGGACAACGGATTCAACGTAATAGTTGGTCAGTCCAAAAAGTTCCCAAAAGACTGGGATCGAGCAGTGGAAGACGGCTGGGAACCGGGAAAGACTCTATTCGATATGGAAGAAGCCGCAGAAAAAGGCACGATAATTCAAATGCTCGTTTCTGATGCCGCACAAAAGGCTGTTTGGCCCGCTATTAAAGCAAAGTTGAATAAAGGGGATGCTCTTTACTTCTCACACGGTTTTTCCATCGTCTACAAAGAGCAGACGGGAGTAATTCCACCGGATTTCGTTGACGTTATCATGGTTGCTCCAAAGGGTTCAGGTACTTCCGTAAGGCGTAATTTCCTATCAGGTGCAGGAATCAACTCAAGCTTCGCTGTTTTTCAGGATTACACAGGTAGGGCTAAAGATCGCTGTATGGCTTTGGGGATGGCTGTCGGTTCTGGTTATCTTTTCCCGACAACCTTTGAGGGTGAAGTTTACAGCGACCTGACCGGTGAGCGTGGAGTCCTTATGGGTGCATTGGCTGGTGTTATGGAAGCGCAGTATGAAGTCCTTCGCAAGAATGGCCATTCACCAAGCGAAGCCTTTAATGAGACCGTCGAGGAACTGACCGAAAGCCTGATCCGTCTGGTTGGCGAGAACGGCATGGACTGGATGTATGCCAACTGCTCTGCAACAGCCCAACGAGGTGCTTTGGACTGGAAGCCAAAGTTCAAAGAAGCTGTCCTGCCAGTATTTGTTGATCTTTACGATAAAGTCAAAACTGGTGTTGAGACTGCCCGTGTTATCGCAACAGGTAGTATGCCCAACTATCAGGAACAACTATCAAAAGAATTGGCAGAGATAGGCAATTCTGAAATGTGGCGTGCTGGAAAAGCTACCCGTGACTTGAGACCAAAAGAGGCTCCGAAAGACGACATCTCAGGCAGAAAAGGTGTCGGTGGAAGAAAGCTATAAACCAAGAAATTGAATAGGTTGGGTTTTGACCCAACCTATTTTTTTGGAAAGAATTATTGACTGGCAATTATCGTTAGAAAACTAAACAACATTCAACACCTATTTTGCTTTAAGCATTCCCCATTTTGATGGCAACTTACCTTGTGGAGAAATTGCAAATGGCCAGCCTTCGGGTGTGTATTCTTCCACAGTCGTAACCAGATTAACAGCAGCGCTTTGTCCTCCGATGGCATAAACTTTGCCATCCACCACTGCGGTAGAAAGCAACCACCTTGCGAATGCCATATCAGTTTTTTTCGTCCATTTATCCTCTTTCGGATCATATTCATCTACGCTTGAAAAATTAGTATTGAAATTAAGTCCTCCAAAGGCATAGATTTTCCCATTTACTGCGCTGGTTGCCATACCGTATCTTGGTGTTGGCATGTCGGCTTTTTTTGTCCATGTATCTGTTATAGGATCATACTCCTCCATTGAGGAAAGACAAGCATTGTTCTGTCCAATACCCCCAAAGGTATAAATTTTCCCATTTACAGCGCAAGTTGAAAAATACCATCTCCCAATGAGCATATCAGCTTTCTTTGTCCATGTGTCTGTCACTGGGTCGTACTCCTCTACGGATGAAAAGACATTGCCGCCAGGATCATTTACATTAGCTACATCCCTGCCTCCAATAGTATAAATTTTTCCATTCACGGCGCTTACACATATATAGTATCTTGCATTAGGCATGTCAGCTTTTTTAACAAATTCATCCGTCACTGGATTATAGACTTGAACAGTTGGAACTGGTCCCCCTCCATTTCCAGTAGCGTCACCGCCAATGATATAAATGACATTATTCACTGTACATGTGGATGGAAAGAATTGGTCTTTTATAGGCCAATCTTTGGTTCCCCAGGCATCTGTCTTTGGATCATATTCTTCGAAAACACATAGACATCCACCGATGGTATAAATCTTACCATTTACCACAGCAGTGTTAATTAACCATCCTCCAGATGGTATGTCAGCTTTTTTTACAATTGTATTCCCTTCTGCTTGCGGGGCCATAAAGAAGGCTTTTTCTTGACCTTTGAGATCGGGTGCAATACTTTTCCCATCGCCTTTGTTGCCGATAGATGATATTGTCGAAACCTTCACAGCATCTACTGGAATTTCACCAACTTTTAATACTTTCATCTCACTTGGCAATGGTAATCCCATCGCAATATCGGATAGATTTATCGGTATATTCTGACCTAACAATAGAGCTGCACATATAAGCCCCGCACCTAGCGATAATCCCCAGGACAAGCCCTTTATCCCTGATGTTGGATGGATCTTTATCTTTTTCACCATTTCAATAATACGGAATGTGAAACTTGCTGACAATTTCTGCTGTCCGTAATTTGCGCTAATCATGGCAAGCACCTCCTCTTTTAACATAGCTCTTGCTCTGCCCAGCCTTTGCCTGACTGTATCGTGTGATATGCTGAGAAACTTTGAAATCTCCTCACCCTTCATACCACCAAGATAATGAAGTGTCAATATTTGGCGATACTGCTCCGGCAAAGAATTTAATGCTTCATCAAGGGAGTTCAACGCTTCATTACGCCATGATGACGATTGTTCTTCCCGGTAGGAATCTAAAGATGCCTTTTCTATTATTTCCACATTCTGATCTTTAAGAGAAAATTTATCACGCCTTCTGGATTGCTCTCGAATCTTGTTTTTGCACAGGTTAATAGTGACAGAGCGCAGCCACACAACGAAGTTATCCCAATGTCTTAGAGTGCGCAGGCTTTTATAAGATTTCAGGAAAACTTCCTGTGTTACGTCCTCAGCGTCTTGAAAGTTGTTTAGTCTGGAATAGGCAAGGGCAAAAATGCTTGCCTTGTATTTATCCACCAGCAGTCCAAATGACGCTGAGTCTCCGCTGATACATTCATGAATTATGTGTCCATCTTCTGTCCGCATCTTATTGCTCCTATTAATAACTCCCTCATACAATAAGACACCGATGGTATTAAAATGTGACAAAAAATTAAACTTACCTACTTTATAAACTATAACATGGGTTTGGTCAAGTATTAGGTTTTTTGTGTTTTATAGACGGAGTGCAATTCACAATTCTGGTAAAAGGTAATTAGCCACGAATATATACGGATTTTCACGGATAAGAGGAAAAAGATTCAAGATACAAGATGAAAACAGTATCTTTTCCAATCCGTGAAAATCTGTGTTTCATCAGTGGCTAAATTATTCTTGCCCAGATTTTGAATCGCACTCTTATAGACGAAAGGGCTTGACTTTTTGCTTGAACCCATTTACACTTATCTATTTAGAAAGAGAGAATTATACCATTTAGATTTTATCATTGTGCATAATTTGACGGTTGAGAAATATCAGTAGGTCGGGTTGAAGCAATGAAACCCGACTATATTGATATTTTGTTGGGTTTCGTTCCTCAACTCAACCTATATTAATGCACTGACGTTTTTTGTTTATAATTCAGTGAAAGTTTAGTAGAATATTAACGGTTATAGTTCACAAAGTGGGTAGCAAAAGTTACTGAATTTCAATTAGTGTCGTTGACTTAGCAAGTTAATCTAAGGAGGTCTCTTAAAATGAAACGTATTGTGTTGGTGTTCTTGATGTTTCTATTGTTGTCAGCATTTGGGATCGCCTATGCCAAAGTAACAAATGATGATATTGTTGGGCTTTGGCTTATGGATGATTCAGGTAAGACTGTCGTGGATTCATCAAATAATAAGTTCAACGGAGAGATTCAAGGCAACGATACTAAATCTGTTGATGGGAAATTCGGTAAAGCAATTTCATTCACGGGAGATGCAAAAAGCTGGGTTTTGGTCCCATATAATGAGAAATTGGCTCTTTCACAATTTTCCTGTTGTGTATGGCTGAAATCACAGAAAATGGACTGGCAAGTTATTGTACAAAGGAACGCTTTTGACGGCGGAGATGGAAGCGGTAATAATAATTACAGCCTATTTACAGACACCGCTGGAATCGTTACTAATGGTTTTAGTGATGACGCAGGTGGTTGGAATACTGTAGTTTCAACAACGTCAGTCGCAGATGGTAGTTGGCATCATATAGTTGGAAGCTATGATGGAAAATTGCTTACCATTTATATAGATGGCAAAAAGGAAGCAGAATTAGCTGTAAAAGCCAATCCAGTTCTGCATAAGCAACCTTTTGTTATTGGTGGGGATAACCGAGAAAGTGCCAACACAAAAGGAGCCATTGATGAAGTTGTCATTACAAAACGCGCATTGACAGATGATGAGATAAAAGAGATTATCGCTAACGGAATGGCTAAGATTTCTGCTGTTTCTTCCGGTGATAAACTCCCAGCATTTTGGGGGCAAGTCAAAGTGAATCCTTAATAATTAAATGAGTGATGGGTATTATCCCAAAATTGTAGCCCAATATTCCAACTTGGCTTTAAATCGCATTTCTGGTAGCCAACTTGGAAAGTTGGGCTACAATAATTATCGCTAGATATGCTAAAAAAATGAATTTTGGGAGGTATAATGCGTTTTTTTAAGCCATCATTAATATTTTTAATGATGTTAATAATATGTTTTTCGGTTGCTTCGGAATCTGCTTATCCACGTTCACCTGTGGATTTAGACCATGACATATTTAACTACGTCCATAAGGACATGAAAAACAAGTTTCTTGACAAAGCCACACCTAAAATTCAGTTAATGGGCGATCCGAGAGGCTATTGGGGTGCGTGTTTACTGTTATGTGCGTTTGGTAACGAGAAAATGTTTGAAACAGGAAAGCTGGCATCCGCTGGATATTTAGAAACAGGATTTATAATCTTTGCAACGAAAGAAACCATCCGCAGATCAAGACCTTTGAGTGAGGATGAAAAGGATTCGTTTCCATCAGGTCACTCAGCATTTGCATTCACTATGGCAACCATAATGGGTCATCAGTATCCCAAATTACGTATTCCACTTTATCTGATGGCGGCGGGAACAGGTTTCTCAAGGGTTTATCTTGGCAGGCACTACCCAAGTGACGTGCTTGTCGGCGCAGTCATCGGCACTCTGGTGGGCGTGCAAATAATCCACTTTGGAGAACCGATACTCAGGTTGTCTTTTTGATATTACCAGAGGCTAAAGCCTATGCCGATCATCGTCCACGTCCCGCCGAAGAATATTTCACCCATGAGTAATCCAAGAAAATAATACGTTGCCTTTCGGTATCCATGTATCCCGGAGTATTTCAGTATTATGAACTTGGCAAGCCACACGGTGAAGAATGCTCCCCAACCCCAATTCATCTGCCAGCTTCCTGAGAGCGCATAGCCTATCGGATGGAATGGCCACCATATAAACCGTACCCGGGCAAACATGAGCGCAAGCGTAGTTCCTAACCCGAAAAGTGTGAATCCTACCGACTGAAAATTTGTGGTGCTGAGGTTATTTATCCACGACTGGAATCTTTCCCAAGTCTCATAGCCGAAGTATATGACTACAGGAGCGGCGTTCTGCGCACCGATCTCGTAGCTGTGGTTGAGCATCGCCCACATCGCCATTGGTCCTGCAAGAATACATGCAACGATCATTGCAATTACGAACCCTTTACGTTCTGCTCCAATCCTTTCGGAAAGCTTGAATGTCTCCAACTGATGCGGCATTGCGTTGGAACGGTACGCCCTATCCATGAACCATAACTGCGCCATACCAACGAGTGTGGATTGAGTGAATCTGCGACTGCCAAATACGTTCATCAGGATCGTGCTTGGTCCTGCGAAGTGCAGGTCGTGGAGCGGAGTGCCTATCTCGGCTCTCATACGTGCTATGGCGAGTAGAATGAGGTAGTAAATGGCTAAGAATGCTAATGCAACCCAGATAGACATGCCCATGTATGAACAAAACATGACTAATATAAACATGCCTATAATAATTGTAATGACTGCTATTCGATAACTGCTCGTTTCATTCTCAGTGATATTCTTATTGAAAAGTGCCTTGAAAATGCTTTTGAAATGCTTTCTGGTGACCCAGATGGCGATTAACCCAAGTGCAAGATAACCGCCTGATGATTGCTCGTAAGAATATGGGAAGTTTGGTAGACTGCGAAGCCCTATTATTCTGCCAAGTACCATCTGCGCCTTAAATAATAAAAAGAAAGCCCAGCATGAGAACAGAATATCCAGAGGTACAAAAAAACCGAGACCGATATAAGGAAAGATGATGTTAAAGGGTAGCCAACCAATAGCATTCCATGGGCTTTCTGTAAAGTATTGACCCAACTCAAAACTAGTGCGTATGTATGGAACTGTTGGAAAAATACGGTTGAGGTAGTTGATATTCAATACGATTCCCGAAGTGGCAATGCCGATCCAAACGAGTTTGTTCTTGAAGAATGATCTGGTTGGTGCTGAAAGTTGAAGTGGAAGTTGAACGACTGGATAGCTGAGTTTGTCAACTTCCGTCCACTTTTTTTGTACCAGTACGTTGATAGACAGGGCAACGATCAGCATGACAGCAATAAAACCAGACCAACAGAGAAATGGCATCAGCCAGTAATGAAGGTTGCGGGTGGTGTAAAGCGATGATTCACCGGTGAAGTAATCTGAAAGTACCAGCTTGTTTGATACAGTGAGATGGTTACGAAGATAAGGAAGTAAAGTCTGGCTCCACTCATTTTCGGGACCTGCGTTCCAGTTTGGGTAAGCGATAAGCGGGACGAGTATCTGCACCATGTCGTGACCAGCCACACATGCGGCTATGTTGCACATGGCGAATATGGCAAGTAAATCCGCTCTGCCGAGAAATTGCCTGCTGAACCATCTCCTGATAACGTACGAGATAACCACAAGCACTGCCATGTTGTAAACCGAAGTCCATATAAGGGAATCAGTGCTTCCTCCTCCGCCTTTGTAGACAATGGCTTCGATTTTTGTGATCCAGTAGGAGTGAATGGGCATCATGAGTACGCCCAAGAGTATGGCTCTTATATGGACTTTCTCAGGTTTACTTTCAAGGCTTTTACTCATACTAAGACATGACTGCGTGTCATCATCTCCTTATTTAGCAGAATATTCCTTGCGTGTTTGTCCCACGCCAGAACTTCAAAAGGTATCGGGGACATATATTGGCTTAAATCCTCACAAGATTTGATTGCTCCGTCCACAATCTCGTAGATTTCTATTTTATCAATGTCAATGACGCCTAATCCGCGCAACCTAGCTATCTTCAAATAACCAATACCTGATGGCTCAAATCCCATTAAATAGCTTGCGACAGCATCAACTGTTGCAGTATTTTTCCCGCCAATTACAAGGTTGGTCTGTATGTTTTTGCCATGCCTGAATGCGGTGCCGTCTCTGCCAATAATGCCTTCGATGACATTAAGGTCGGGTTTTAGCACTGTGGAAAGGTCAGAAAGCCTTTTACAGAGTACTTCCTCCCGTAGTTCTATTCCATTAGGCGAGATTTCATTATAACGGTTGCCTAATTCATGTGGGAATGAGCAGAGATGGCGTTTATACGGAGGAGTGAGCGTTCCCATAAGGTTTTTCATGCAAAGAGTCGTCACAGCAAGATTATGCGTTTTCATCTTTGGAACGTTGATGAAGTAGTTATCTTTATCCGTCACCGTTTTTGCTATACTAATCTCCTTAAAAAATTCGGAATCTGGCAGATGATATACTTCGGGTTCATCATGGTTCAGATTGACCAGTGTAGAGCAGTGCTGTTGACACATTTCGGTATATCCGCCAAGACCGTAATATTCTTCCATAGCATCATTTCCTCCACCCTCTGCGATCATTATATCTTCGGGGGAGAGCCCTGTTTCACTAAAATAGTCCACCATGCCTGCGATAAAATCGGGATGTGTAACAATACCAGAATCACGATCTGCTACTATTGTGACGTTTGGTTTCATCACGACTTTTTTTCTTATATCAGGTCTAAGTGCTTTAATAAACTCGTATCCAGCACGAGCCATGTTTTTTGGTGAAGGGTCGCAACCGCATTCTAATTTATATACATAAACTGCATCATCAATAATGTGATTAATCATATTAATCTCCGTTATGTTAAACACCCCTCGGATCACTCTCAATAGGGGAGTTTTGCTAAATTCCACTCTTGAGAGGGGAAAACGGATGCGTCAGCAGACGTTAGGGGTGTGTTTTTATTCCAACCATTCTACCAATTTTAATGCTGACCCTGTGCTTTCGTCAAGGCTTTTTGCAAGTTCAAGTGCCTCTTTGTAAACGTTACTAGATTTATCCCATTCGCATGTTGCTACGAAGCTGATAATGGTAAAAACACCCTGAGATATGGCTAAAGCCGCACGCATTTCTTCATCTTGTATATCAATTTTATTCATAAAATACGTGAGTTCGATGCCAAGTTGTACTGGGGTAGCATATTCACCGGATTTTAACATAATCTTGCTAACATCAAGAATATTCCTAAGCGAATCCATGACGACATTACCATGAAGTTGAGTAGCGATCTGGAAGGACTCAATACATGCTTCAAATGCCTTTGACCAATCATTTATTGTAACTAGAGCAAGAGATATGTTCTTCAGTGTTTTATTTTGCCCAAGTAGTTCACCAATTTCACGCTCTATTATTAGTGAATTGTTATAATATTGCAAAGCTTTGTCAATGTCTCCAAGCTTTAAATAAATTGAACCAATATTATTAAGTAAACCTGCTTGTTCTACACTACTACCAAGAGTATCAAATATTTTCAGAGAATCTTCATATAACTTGATAGCTTTCTCATATTGCTGTTGAACATAATAATATTCTGCAAGATTTATAAGGACACCAGCTTCTCCATTTATGTCATTTTTTTGGTTATATATTTTATATGAATCATTGAAATATTGAATCGCTTTATCCCATTCCCCCTTGCTTTTAAAGATCAGACCCAAACCATTGAGTATGGGTGCTTTCCCAAACTCATCCTCAGCGGATTGATATATATCTAAAGCGTTTTCAAAACACTTTATTGCTTCGTCGATTCTTCTTTGACGATAATAAATCATTCCAAGACTATACAATGAATCTGACTCCATGCTTTTACTGTGGAATTCTTGTGCCATTTTTTGAGTAGTTTCAAAAGCTTCTATACTATCTTTCCATCTACCTTGATTATAACTCAAAGTGCCAAGAGTAAATATTGCGGTTGCTTGTGCTTCAAGCTCACCAAGTTTTCTAAACGTATCTGCCATCTTCGTATAAAAATACTTGGCTATATTCCAGTAACCTCGTGTTATTATAAAATTTCCAAGATTGTTAAGGAATTTCGTTGCTGTATCTAAATCATCTCTATTGGTTATCCATTCCAACACAGAAAGGCAATTACCCAATTCCGTTTCCATCATATTCAGTGCAGGCTTAACGAGTATCTCCATCGCAACTTCCTGAATCTGATTTTTCGTCATGCCCTCTGGCATCTGCGGCTCAATCGCTTTAGTCGCTGTTTCAGGTTGAGTCATAGGAACTGTGGCGTTCAGGAACTCCATGAAATATTCTGTCATGCGCTCTTGATATTTGTCTCTTTCTTGATCCTCTGACAACAACTGCTCAGATTTTGCTCTTGCCATCTGGTGCAGACCAAGCCTTTTATTCTGTTGATAGTATTCGACCAGTGAAAGTCCGATCAATCTCTTCAATGACTTATCAAAAGCGTCGTCATTTAAGTTGCAGACTTCCTGAAGTGCTTTCCTGCTGGCTGTGGGATAGAGTAACGACATTGCGGAGAACAGCTTTCGTCCATCCTTCAAAGCTAGTTTTAGTGAATTGCTAAAGATATAGTCAAAGATAGTGCCTTTCGCTTTTTTAAGGTCTTTTAATACGCTTTCGAGTGTCTTTTCTCCAGACGTTACCTGTGATACCACGAGGCGCATCGCCATCGGCTGTCCGCCTGTGAAATGGACTATTTGACTTAACTCGCTTACGTCAATCTGCAAGCCCTTTATTGATCCGTAAGCCACTAGCAGTCTGATTGAGTCAGCCTGTTTCATCATGCTGACGTGAATCTGTCTCTCATTGATCTCTAAAGGTTCACGGCTTGTGATGAGTGCTTTACAGTTGATCGGCAGATTACTTAGCAAGGTTCTTATTGCATCGGATTTGGCTAGATTCTCCATGCTGTCAAATACGAGCAGTTTCCTTTTATTACCACTAAGGCTTTTGAGTATGTTATCCCTTAAATCTGCCTCAGTCTCATCACCTGTTACTTCAAGCCAGCATTTGTGCGCCAGAGTTGCGAGAAATCCCACCGGACTGTTGATGCGCTTCAAAGGATCATCGGCTTTTACGTGTTCTCTCAGCTCTTTTGGCGGATCGGTGTGTCCCGAAAGCCAGATTAAATCATTAAACCATTCTGACATACGATATGCAGATTCTATGGCAATTGCTGTCTTGCCTATGCCCGCTTCGCCGTGCAGACAGACCGCCTGTACACCGTCTCTGCGTTCAGGATCAAGTGAACTTAGTACGTCGCTCAATTCACGCCTTCTGCCGATGAATCTCTGCTCACGGGTCATCATGGGGTCAATCGGCGCCTGCTGTGGAAAAGCGAGTCTTGTCTTTGTTTCGGTCATCATCTCTAACGCTTCGGCGTCCATGATGATCATATCTTTATCCAAAAGAGAGTCGTTGATGAACAGGACAGGCGTTGCCCATTCGTGAACCGGTATTTGCCAGTCGCTTGCCATTGCACGACGTGAAATTGCAACGGCTTCATCAATGGGTTCCCCAACTGCCAATGCGTTATATAAATTTTTAACAAAAGCCAGATCAGCAAGCTCCGTTATGCTCCCCTGCATTGCTATCAGTGCAGGTAAGCCAGTTTCCATCAGTGTGTTTGCGATGCCCTGAATTTCTTCGCCTGCATCTGCTGAATGGCACGAGTTTAATACTACAAGGCGCAATCCACCCCTTAGACCTGTCGTTATCTGCTCACGAAGCCAGCTTTCCTCAGCAAGGTCGGTGCTTGCGTGTCTCGTTTCAAACACTAATCGCCCGATAGCGCCGTGTCCTACAAAATGTAACACCTGATAATTCTCACTTAGTTCCCACGAAAGTGATTCTCTGGTTACGTGCCTGCGAATCTTTATCTCAGCGGGGAAGGGTTCTCCCTCGATCTTTCGGAATATATCCGTGTGAGCGTTTACGTCAACTGGTGAGATTTGTTCTGGGTCATTGTCGGGCATGGTTTCATTGAGAATGGGTCCGGATATAGCCGCTAGGATCCTGAGATTCCCCTGTTTTGGAATGAAGTTAGGGCTGTTTCGTCCGGTTGTAGTGACCCTTATGATCCCTCTGGTTCTGGCAACCCAGTTTGTTCCATCGTGGAGTAATTCCCATGGTATAGATGCCAGATTATCGCTGGTAGAGAGTGCAACAACTGATGGATCAGTTGCTTTGTATTGCTCCAGAGCGGAATCAGTGAATATACGCTGGAAAAGCTTTATCCCGAAGTCTCTAAGCTTTTGCTCATTAAACTCATTTAAGTAGATCGAGGCTATGTCATCTCTGAATTCGTCAACAGAAAGAGGGGGATTTATAGCGGCAGCTACGTCATTAATTACTGCGCTTTTGAATGTTATAAAACACTTGGTTGCTTTCATCAATTGTACCTTATAGATGATTGTAAATTGAGGGCTAAATATTAGAGTTTAACTCCCAATACAAATCTTCAATCTTCAATCTTTTAATCGTATGAAATGATACAATAGAAATAAGTATAAAGCAAGCAAGAAATATAGTGATAGCTTTGATCAGAATAGTTTTGTGTAGAAAGGACAGGTGAGAATAAAAAATGGTGGAGAATACCAGATTCGAACTGGTGACCTATTGCATGCCATGCAATCGCTCTCCCAACTGAGCTAATCCCCCAACATTTTATATTGTAGCTTATTTACCCTTTATTGTCAATAGAAAAATCGCAAAAAATGTTAAAATTTGATGACTTTACGTTGGAGTAGCGAGTTGTTGCTTGCGTTTATAATTACGCAGGATGATGAACATTGAAAAATTAATCGGGGAATAAACAGATTGGAGTTCATATTAGGCAAAAGGTCTTAAATCCCCCTTTGGAAAACTAATCTTTACCCATAAGTTTGCAAAACCCTATGGATAAAGGATTTACAATTCCCCCTTTGAAAAAGGGGGGAAGGGGGGATTTAAAATGCTTCAATACATGTAAAACGTCACTCAGTTTCATTACCCGATTAATTTATCAAACTTCATAATCCTGCTAATCCTTTGATCCACAAAACTAGAACAGCGTCTTGCTAAAACAGTAAAGATGCAACTCGGTCTAGCTTTTCAACCCCCCGAATATCCGATTCAAATAGTGGTATAACGCCGCGAACCATGCCTTCAAACGAGCTATCTATATCCTTCATGTATTCCTGCTGCATGGATATACGGTTGTCTATAAATTCTATCCCCTTTTGCCCTTCGTCTTTATCAATAACACCGTTGACGATCACCCCGCCGACAGGAATGCCGAATTCTACGAACCACATCCTGAAACGCTTTACGACTGCTATTGGAAGAGCTTCTGGAAGTGTGACAAAGAAGAATGCGCACTGCTCTTCGTCAGTCAAAAGCTTTCTGGCGTTTTCCATACGTCCCCTAAATGACGTAAGGTAATCCATCAATGGGTCTTGCTCCTTTTTTTTGCTGTACGAAAGTAGCTCACGTAAAGATTTGGCTTCTTCCCTGCTTTTCATCATCTTATTGACCCAGAGAGAATAGACTTTCGACATGCCTAGAAGCCTTCTGGCGTTGGCGGTTGGGGCAGTATCAAAGACGTACATATCATACTCGTCCTGAAACATGAGGTCAATCATGTTCTCGAACATGGCTGATTCTTCAAACGCCGGATTCATCGTGGCAGATTCAACGAATTCATCCGCTTTCGTTGGAATGTCAGCGTATTTCAGGAACCAGTTGATCTTCTCACGAATCTCATTCTTTGAGCGTTCTATCGTTTGGGCGGTGTCAATCTCGTAAGCAAGGAGATTGGTTGTACCATTGACAGGCGTTGGCTTGCCGTAGACGTTCTGATCAAGAAGGGATGAAAGGCTGTGAACAGGGTTAGTGCTAGTCAGCAAGGTTTTCTTTCCCTGATTTGCGTACCAAAGCGCAGTAGCACCAGCCATAACGGTCTTTCCAACCCCGCCTTTACCACCAAAAAACACGTATTTAAGATTTGGACGTTCTGACGTAAAGGTTTTCATATCGCCCCTTTCCCCTATTTATCTTTTAGTTTGATACCTTTTTTTACCTAGTGGTCTACTATAGCTTGATATGTAACCATTTCTTCTATCAACCAGATATGGTCTGCCACTCCCAATGCAATCATCGGGCTTCGATGAATATATTTCATATCCATAGTTCCTATCCGAAG
>Ga0315274_10000997_pt1 | contig 43975 bp, 60 predicted proteins | sample YL17G02_20_MG_FD_203700 | JGI IMG/M metagenome (GOLD analysis project Ga0315274, IMG submission 203700) | Sediment microbial communities from Yellowstone Lake, YNP, Wyoming, USA - YL17G02_20 | ecosystem: Environmental > Aquatic > Freshwater > Lake > Sediment | place: USA: Wyoming | collected...
ATACTTTTTCAAGTATAACGTCTTTATTTACAATCTTACCATAGTTACTTGCAAGAATTTCAAGAATTCCTCCTTCTTTAATAGAAAGTCTTTTAATTTCTTTATCTTTATAATATAAAAGTCTCTGGGTTGGATCATACACACAATTTACAAACTTAATTTTATCATGTATTTTTACAGTTAATTTCTGAAGACTTGCAAAAGTTTTAATATAAGTATTAATGTTGTAAAAAGCATGTGATACTATTGCCACATAATCAATTTCATTAACTGATAAGCTCATGTAAATATCAACAGAACTATTTAAAGTTAATTCGCTTACTGAGATGCTTATTACTGGCACATAGGGGTTATTTTTCTTTATAAATTCTACAGCTTTCTTAAAATAAACAGTATTATTAGAAAGAATATATGCATCAACTTCACCCTTTTCAATATTATCAAAAAGTAAAGGTTCAATCATTGCATTTATGATTTGATAATTTAATTCTTTACCAATTTTATTAAAAATATTATAAAGATTAATGTTTTCTGTATTTATGACAATTTTCATATGTCTTTTGTTAAATGTATACTCAATATAATAAAAAACTTTGAATTAAAAAATTATTTTTCCTTTTAAAATGCTCATTCTATTATTCATTTTTATTATTCTTTATTTTTTCTTCAGCGTCCATTTTGTTTTTTAAGTTTTGAAGAACTGTAAAGTCTCCAAGTGTTGCAGTATGTTTAGGTGCAGCTTCAATTTTCTTTTGTATTTTTTCAACTACTTCAATTTCGTTTTGATTAAGAGCAGGACTTGATGTAAAAGATGAAAACATAGTAGCACGCTTCATCTTATTTATTTGGTATGTGATGTTACTATCTCCATTTAATAACTCTCTAGTAACAAGATTTAAAAGATCTTGTACACAACCATTACATACATAAGTAGTAGTCTTTTCTCCAGTGAACGCCATAACAGCACCATGTGTTATATGTTTAATCATAAAATGGTTTTCTTTTTTTGTTTCGATACCCTTTATATCATTTTGTATTTGTTGTACAAAATCATTTGAAAATTCATTAGAATTATGCATGCGGGTTAAAACAGTTCCAAAATCAATAATATCATGATAACAAACACTACATTTATGAATATTTTTTTTATCTTCAAATTCCCATACCTTTGTTACTTTATAAACAGGAAGATATGCAAGATGATTTGACATCTTCATACAATATTTCGATTTTTGTTTTTTCCATATTTTTATTTAAAAGTTTCAGTGATCTCAATTTTCCAACCTAAATATGTTTCCATAAACCATTGTAATGATTTATATTTTAAAGATGCAGGGTGAGCTGCTATTAAACCAATAAGAATTATTTCATCAAGTTTTGCTCCAGTTTCATCATCGAGATCAGTTGATGATACATGAAATAATTGTTGTGGTATTATTTCTTGTGTGAATTGATTAAATTCTTCCTGTGTCATATTCATACCTAGATAGTCTAATAGCGAGTAGCTAAATTAAAAATTAATAAAAATCCTATGATTCCAATAAAAAATCTTGAAAATCCATTCCATTCACCAACATATAAATTCCAGTTACATAAACCTAAAAAACTATAAGTTATAATTATTATAATTATAACTACTATTAAATCTTTAAAAAATTTTTTCATAATTATCGAATTTGTTTTATTAAATCACAATTTACAAACTTAACATATCTATGACACTGATCTGAAAGATTATGAAAATGAAGTTCTTTTTTTTCATTATCAATTGACATTAACACAATAATTTCATGTTTTGAATTCCAATAAGTATTACCAGCAACAAGTTTTGAAATTTCGATTATAGGAACAATAGGTTTTACTTCGTTTGTATTTTTCATATTTTAGTTTTTATAATTTTACATTAAAACGATCTTTCATTTTTTCTAAAGTTTCAGCGGGAACATTGTGAACATTTTTACCTTGATGCCTATTTTCTATTATAATTGTAAAAGTTGTATATCCATATTTTTCTGCAAGGTCAAAGTAAGGTTTCATTTCTTTTTCAGTAGTGAAAGTATTAGCGACATAAATAATTTCTTTACCCTTATACATATTTGCAGCAACTTCATTTTGACAATGTTGATGTGCTTTTCCAAGCTCTGAAGCGTTGAAAACATATTTACCATTAACCATGAAATAATCATCTGCTGAAAGTACAGGAGAAGTTAATGCAATAGTTTTTGCAAAAGTAGTTTTTCCAGAACCTGATCAAGGGAGCCCTCTCACCAAGACTAATGCTTGTGTAGAGAGGGCTCCTATTTTATTTAAATTGTTCATAATTTCAGTAGCAAGATTTATAATGATATCTCTCATGAGATTTATCTTTTAATTTATATGATATTCCAATCATTGATTCAAAATTTAGAAAATCTGTCATCATTAATAATGAAAATCTTCTTTTATCAAAAGATACTCCTACATCAAAAGAAACTTTTTTTATCCTATCAAGATCAATTACCTTATCATCTGATACAGTATTAAAAAAATAATTATAATTAATACCAAGATAAGGTTTTAATCCTTTAGTTTTATAAGATAATCCTAAACCACACTTTATATTATTTGTATTAAACTTACTCCCATCTCTGCCTTTAATATTACCATACCATACTTTACCATATACACCAACAGTTTTTGTAGTATAATTATAAAGTAATCCTGGACGTAAAAATACAGGTTCTAAAGTTACAAAAACTTGTGCATTTAATGATAATGAAATTAACGAAAATATCATTAACATTTTTATTTTTTTAATAAATTGAACTTTCATTTTTTATCTTTTTTATATTGTATTACATCTAATGGGTTAAAATATAAATCAATTTTTCTGTTGATATATAAGTTGCCTTCCTTATCTCTTTTTATGTTGAATACAAAATTATTTTGAATACTGCATCCATCATAATCCAAATCCTTTCTTACTCCAGTACCAATTAACATGTTATATGTTAATTTCTCATTTCCCTCCATTTCAATAACTACTTCTTTTGTTCTTCTATTATGAGAAGATTTTTTAGCCCAATATTGTCCACAGTAAGTAGCTGTATTAAATAATGTTTTCACTTCATCAACTGTATATCCGCATGAAAATACTTTAGTTTTATTTTTACAGAATTTTTCTATAAGTATTATTGTAATAGCTATACTAAATACTATACACAAAATTTTAATCCAAAGAGGTAGCATAATTTTTATAGTTTAAAATTAAAATTTAAATTACCAACTGAACCACATCAATACCCATTCTCCTCTAAAAGCTCCTAATTTTACTAAAACTTTATCTAAATTTTTATAGATATTTTCTTCATCCCAATTTTCATAGCATCCATCATAATCTTTATTAACATAATACTGTAAGCCCATATCATTTCCTCGGACATTGGCATCTATATATGCTCCAACTTCAGGATATTTTTTACGAAGCTGAATAACATCAAATAATTTAATAGTTTTTGTTTCCATTAGTCCCATCTTGAATTAAAGTGAAAATCTTTTCCAAATTCTTTAGTAAGAAGTTCAGAAAATTTCTCGGCAAATACTTCTTTGTGAGACATGGATTGGTTAAAATCTCCAACCCAATATTTATAATGCTTTGCATAATTGTCCCAATCCATAAGTTCTAAAGCTTCAAGTTGTTTACCAAAAACATCATTTTTACGAACCTTGAGATATACCCAGGCAAAGCCACAGGGATAAATCATAATATCTTCACCTGCAGTTTGAAAAGCATATTTTCTTGCTTCAATCCGGGCTTTTTCGAAAACATCTTTTATGTTATTCATAATTTTATATTATGTATAATATTTGATTAATAGTTAAATATAATAATAATTTCTGATAATAAAAAATATTTAATGAATTATTTTTAATAAAAATTTAATTATTTATTGAAGAAATTTAATTATTTTATTCTTTGTTTAGTCTAGAAAAAAACACAGAAGGATTAAGAATTTCTTCGTATGTTGGGGGAGGATTATCAACAAGAATTTTAATTCCTTTTTCTAATCCACATGTATCTAAAAAATTCTTTAGAAAATAAGAAGAATATAAATATTTATTATTAGAAAGTTTACTTGAATCTAATAATTCAATTTTTGTTTTAGGAATTTTAAAATCTTTAAGTAATAGAGATGGAGTTTCTTTTAAGTAATAAACAACATATTCGCATATGCCTTCTTCTATAAAATCAGCTCCAAAATATAATTCACTTGTACGAAACATACTTATAGCTCCATATCCCGGATGAACATAATGACCATTTTTATTTAACGTCATTACTAATTGATAAAAATATATATGTGTTAATTCATGAAATATAATGGCTTTAACGGTATGATCATTATATATTGCATTTTTTTGTTTGTATTTTGATAAGTTTTTAAATTCATACTCAATAAATTTTTCTTGATCAGTTATAACTATTTCATCGGGTATATAATATATACCTAATGCATCGTTATCATAATATGATAAATTTTCTGTATAAATACGCACTTCATATATAATATCAAATTTACTTTTATATTCATATTCAATTAACAATCTTTCTTTATTTTCATCAATAAACTTTATAATGCCTTCAGATGAAGGTTTACCTTGTTTATTATATAAGTTTGGTTCTTGTTGAGGTATTAAAAACAAAACTGCTATGAGAAAAATTCTTATCATTAGTGTAATTTAATTTTTAATATTCGGCGCAGAAGTTCCTATTTTTATATAAATTTGTAGTTTAAACCAAAATAATTAATTTTATTGACAAAAAGAAATAATTTAACACAAATTTAATAAAACTTTTTATATCTATTTTAATATAATACGCGCGTGCGTGCACGTGTCTGACTCAAGATCTATTTTCCTTGAGTCTCTAGTCTTTATTATATGGTTACTTGTAAATAAGTTTTGTACTTTAAGTTAAAGTTTTGTTAAATTTTTTAAAAATAAATATTAAAAAATATTTTTTTATTTCAATTATTTTTATTATATTTGAATTAAATAAAATGAAATGAAATATAGGATAAATGATATAAAACAAACACTAGAAATTGCCACAGATAGTAAAAAGTTGTTCTTAAGTGGTTATGCGATTATAGATGAAAAAGGACACTGTTTTATTATTGTATATGGAGAAGATAAACGAGATATTATATATGAATATTTAAATGAATGTAAATTTTGAAGAAACTTTGCTCTTAAAAAATATTATAAAAAATGGAAAAATTTAATAAAATAAAAGAAGATATTAAATCACAACTTGATACAATTGATTATCAAGGCGATTTAAGTGATATTGGAAATGAAATTGGAATTATATTAGGTCATTATATTCATGAAAATGAATTAGGATGGGAATTAAAAAGTTTCTTTGATGGTATAAAACATGGAATTTCATTAACAAACAGAACTCATTAAAAATGGAATGTTTTAAAAGATATGGAATGAAATTCATTCCCAAACATCAATATCGTACACTTCTTGAAGCAATTGAAGATGCTGCTATTATTAATAAAAAGTTTCAACAGATTCATAAAGTAGTACCTTATAAATGTACACTGTGCAATCAATTTCATTTAGGAAAAAACAAAACATTAATCGATCATAAAAAATAAAAACATGGAAGCACTTAAAATATTAGAATTTAGAAAAATCGATGGAACTCCTATTGAAAACGTAGAAAAGTATGTAAAAAATTGGACTATAGAAAATCCTTATGGAAAAGTTCTTATTGGATGTGACTCACAAGTTCATGGACGTAGAATCAAATATTCTGTTATAATAGTGATGCACTATATAGATGTAATGAAAATAGGTCATGGATGTCATTTACTTATATGTGATATTTGGGAAAAAAGAGTTGCAAAAACTCAAATTGAAGAAATACCTTCAAAACTTTGGAAAGAAGCGCAATATGCTTTACAAACTGCTGAACTACTTGATGGAAAAGATGAATATTTTAAGAAAAAAATAGAAATTCATTTAGACTTTAATAGTGTAGAAAAATTTAAATCTAATATGATGTACTCATCAGGAATGGGTTTAATTCAATCTGCTGGTTATTTTGTATTAGGAAAGCCCTTTGCACAAATAGCTTCAAATTGTGCAGATCATTTTTGTAGATAATTTTCAAATTCATTATAATTTTTATCAATAATCATGATATATTTAAAGCCATTAGTAATAGTGGCTTTTCATTAAAAATGAATTAATATGAAAGAATATATTTTATGTGCAGCTATTTGGTATAAAGATTTTCAACTTAAAACACCTATAGATTCGAATACTTTACCAGTTAACTGTGATAAAGGAATGGTGTTTTGTGGTTATAGACATATTCAATGTATGCGTTCAATGACATCTATTTCTGGTATATGGGCAAAAAAAGATTTGATAGGTGAATATGAACAAGGATTTTTGACTTCTAAGAATCGATTTGTTGATAGAATAGAAGGTGCTAAAATAGCATTTGATGCAAATCAAATTAATTCCCAAATACATGTTTTATATAGTGAAGATTTATATTAGAAGAAGAATGTTTTAAAAGATAAATATAAAAAACAAATTATGAAAAAAATTATTAAATTTTTAAAAAACTGGTTTGAGAAAAATGGTTTAATAAAAATCCTTATCTCATTCATAATCTTAGTATTATTTATTTCATTATATCGAAAAAACCCCGATATAAAATTCCTAAATGTAATGACCTTTATTGTTGGTGGTTATATTGTATTAACTGCATTAATTTTTATAACTGCTGGATTTGTTAATATGTTTAATGATATTAAAGAAAAAATAGAGGAAAACGATTAAATGATCTCTATTATTTTTTTAATTTTATCTGCAGTTTTTAACGCATGTATGGATGTATTAAGAACTCGTTATTCAATTTCAATTTTTTCTAAATGGAAGAATCAAAATTGGGTGAATCCTGGGTTATCATGGCCCAATAAATGGAAACCCGAATCAAAATTTGGAGATTTAATAATGTCTACTGTTTTAGTTTGGATTACAGATTTTTGGCATCTTTGCAAAATGTTGATGTTATTATCTTTAATGTTTGCAATTGTATTTTATGCACCTTTTATTAATTGGTGGGCAGATTTGTTAATACTTTATTGTTCATTTACAATTCCATTTGAATTATTTTTTAGTAAAATTCTTATAAAACCATGAAAAAATTTATTCTTATTTTAGTATTAGTGTTATTAACAATATCTTGTAATAAGTATATTGTGAGTAATGTATATGAAAAAACTTATATAGACGATGTAATTGCAAGAGTTGATGTTCAAAATCAACTAAAAGTTTATGAAATGGATTCAATCCCAACAAGTCAATGGATGGAAAACACTATTAAAAGTGATACAACTCGTATTGAACAAAGAATACTTCGAAAAATTGTTGATAAAAATACAAATTATCAGTTTATATTTTCCATGTATGTGTATCCGTCATCTTTATATTATCAATTTGTTATACGATATCGCGGAAAAAAATGAAATTCTTACATTTTTGGATGATTAATCTAATTTGAAAATAAGTAGCATAAAGTTTTTTATTTGTCAGAAATTATTGTTATATTTAACTATACAATTAACAATAATATGAAACATTCATTAGATTTAGAAAGATTAAATTGGCTTACAGATAGAACTAATCGTTCTAATAATCAAACTCAATTTCTTTTTGATTTAGTAGATGGTGATTTCGAAAAATTAAAAACCTTAGAAACACAAATAAAGAATTGTTTCCTTTTTTATTGTCCCGGTGATAAAGATGAAGTTGATAAAGTGTTAAAAATGGAACCTAAAGATGATAGTTTTTCATTATAAAAAATCTCTTAATGACAAAAAATGATTGTAAGATTTTAGTAAATGAATTAAGAAATAACATTTCTTATTCTGATATTGATACCTCAGTTTTATTCGGTTGTGGTCTTGATGATTTTCCTAAAGGAAAAATCATAAGAAAAGAAGCGTTACTAATGCACTTAAGATGGCAATGTCTATTTTTAAATGGTGGAATTGATGAAGAAGAATTATGCACTATTCTTCAGATTTTTAAGGAAAAACGAATAATAATGGTGTAATTATGTACAAATTTCAGAAGGTACAACTTAATTGGAAAGGTATCCAAATTGATTATGATTGGATGCTTGTGCTTGAGTCTTTAGATGAATTGATAAATTATCATCAAGGAACTATGAAAGCTCAGATTCGTCCAGCTTGGAATAATTTAGATGAAGTACATGCAGGTAAATCTCATATAAGTACTAATTTAGGCATGATGATAAATTTTTCTGCTGAAGCGATGGATGGAAGAAAAAGTTTACTTGAATTAACTGCTATTGTAGGTGGAAAGATATTTGAAGCTAAAGCTCATGGAATAATTAACACTGGAAAAATTTACATAAATAAAAAAGGTGGATGTTTTCCCCATAGTAAAGATTTAACTATTTTAGATGAAATGTTAATTGATAAATTGATTTTCCCTCAATATACACTTGAAGATATTGATATACAAAAATGGCAAGGTGGAAAACATTGGTACGCATATATTGGAGGTAACGAAGTTGAAGTTGATGGCGTAAATAAATGGAGTACACCTGAATTAGCTAAAGAAAAAGCCAAATCAGCTTTGTATAGATTACAACAAGAACAATATCATATAAAAGGACAAAAAATACAATAATATGTACACAGCACAAGAAATTTGTACTGCTTTGAATATCGATTATTCACAAGTATTAAACATTTATCCTTATGGGTCACGTGTCTATGGTTCTGTGAATGAATTTTCTTACCTGAAGATAAAATAGTTCAAAAGAAAATGAACTTCTCTCTTGCCAAGTTGGATAAGAAAGAAATGGCAAAGAAACTTATTACTCTTGCTTCTGCAAGTTGGCATAATGCAGTATTATCCCATAAAGATAATAACATTTTATTTGCAAAGAAAAACATTTATCATGCAATACGTATTCTTGATTTTGGAATACAAATTAAAAATAATGATAAAATTGTAAATTATGAAAGTTTGAATGAATTTAAGAAAAAATTAGATATTAGGTCAGCAGATTTTCATGTTAAAGATTATTTTCATCTATTTTTAGAATTAAGTCAAGAATTAAAAAAATGAACTATAAATTAACATATAAAGACGCACTGAAAATGTGTGAAGCGTACAAAAACTTCAATTTCTTTAAGACTGAACATATGTTTGGAGGTTACAGAGTAACCACATTTAATTATTTCTTATGTGATTATAATATGTTCATGAAGCCTTTAGTAGATGAACCTGAAATTAACGCACTTGATATGAGAGGTGTTACTTTTGTGTTCAATGAAGATGGAACTTTGTACAAAAGATTCTTGATGCTTAAGAAATTTTTCAATCTTAATCAGGTTGTTGATACTCAGTATGATGTTTTGAAAGACAAGAAGATTGATTTTGTTACTAACAAAGAAGATGGTTCTTTGATTGCTTTTATGGATTTACCTGATGGAACTGTGTTTGCAAAAACTCAGGGTGGGTTTACTAACGAACAGTCTGTAGAAGCCATGAAACTTTACGAAACACAAGCAGGCGTTAGAAATTTTGTTGATCATGCATTGCACACAGGATTCACTCCTTTGTTTGAATATGTTTCTTATGATAATCGTATTGTTCTTAAGTACATCAATAAAGAACTTCGCTTAATAGGCATGCGCGACAATGATAATGGTCAATTCTTTTCTACCGTATATATGTATAAACTTAAGGAAAGTTTTAATCTTGATGTTGCAATTAAAGAAATTAAGTTTGAATCATTAGATGAAATCATAGAATTAATGAAAACTGCAACTAATATAGAAGGAGTTGTAGTTCATTTTATAGATAATCAAATGATTAAAATAAAATCTAAATGGTACTGTAACCTTCATGATATTCGTACTGTAAATATCTTCAGAGAAAATTTCGTTATTCGTCATTTACTTGAAGAAACTTTAGATGATGTTACTCAAGAATTAAATATGACTGATGATGCTGATGCATTTAAATTTATTGATAATGTTAAAGTAGCAGTTATTAATTGGATTAATTATATTGATAAATGTGTAAATTTTTTAATCAAAGAATATGAAAAAATTGGAGATTGGAAAGAATATGCAACTATAAATCATAAAAAAGCATTTTTTGGATTAGCAAAAACTAAAATTCAACAACCAGAACTTTATATTAAAAGAAAAATATTATATATGCTAAACGCATCAAAGCATTTAATGGAAGCTAAAAAAATAATAGAAAAATATAAAAATGAAATTTGAATAAATAAAATAAAAATGAGAGCTAAAACAGTTAATGAAATTCCTACATTTATAGAACTTTACAATATATGCCCTATTGAAATTAAGGATATTTTAAATAAAGCTAAAATTACTCCGCAGACAGCAACATGGCATCCAGAAGCACCCAATGAAATTGTTCCTCATAATGTATATGCTCATATAAAAATTGTATATAATAGAGCAAAAAAATATGGTGATTTAAATCTTATGCTAGCAGCTTTTTTTCATGACCTTGGAAAAACTCAGGTTACAACTAAACACCATTCTATTCCAGATAAATGGTCTGCAAAAATGCATGAGCATGTTTCAGCACGTTTAGTTGAAAAATATCGTGATTGGATTGAAAGTTTAGGGGGTGATTTCGATATTGTTTATTATATTGTTAAAGAACATATGCGTGCTAAACAATTAAATCACATGCGACCAGTAAAACAAGAAGCTATTCGTCAACATAAGTATTATGATTTATTGCATCAATTTACTAAATTAGATGATATGAAAACTCCTTATTTAAATGAATTTAACAAATGAACAACTTAGTCTCCTTTTCCGTTGTGTGGGTGGGGGCCCAATTGATAAAGCAAAGATAATTGTCTTTGGCAATGAACTTGGAACAAGCGAAGCCGGCGGTAATACACAAACTACAATCGAACATTTTCAACATGACTGGACATCAAATCCTGTTCTTCCTGTTGGAGAAGGTTTTGTAACACTTAAATTTGGAGTACTTCCTGTAAATAGTGTCTTTCTTCAATTCATTAGTCGTATGGCGCTCGCAATTAGACATAAAGAAGATCGTTTTTTTGACTCATTGACATTTGAAGGTAGAGCATTTTTAAACAACTATATCATGAATGAGCTTTATCGTACAGATACTGCTGTTCTTAACCTGAAACCACTTCCCCAAACTTCAGAAAAGCACTGGGATTACACAAATGTTAATGAGGATGGATACCATAATCTCTTTAATTTCAATCTTCGTCGATCACAGGAGAACTCTTGGAAGAACTTGAGACTATCTGTTATGAAATTTGCATTCGAGATGGCGCAAAACGCATTAATTCTTGGGTCAGGAGATAAAAAAAACAAAAGAGCATTTCTACAATTAATGTACAATAATAATATTCAATTTGATGATGTAATACTGGAAAATGGACTAGAAATATATGTATCAAAAAAACCTAAAATAATTTTATCAAATTACTATAGCCCATATAGTTTAGGTTTAGATGGATTAAAACAAATTTATCATTATATTATTAAAAATGAAATGTTATAATGTTAAATATATTTTACAAAAAGATATAAATTTGTAAATTGTATTTTACATTATGAAAAAGAGTCAGTATATTGACTCTTTTTGCGTTTTATAAATTTTATTTTGTTTATTTTAATTAAAGAATATATAAAATAAAATATATAAATTTCATGAAATTTTCGAGTTTTTCGAGATCTACAGAAGATTTAACAATTACATTACAAAATGATATTCCTATAGAAAATGTAGGAACTATCAAATATTATCAAGATAATGCGAGTGGTATATTTTCAAAAAAAGAATTTCGTTGGTCATTTAATAATGAGTATTGGTCTTCTTGGCAAACTTTAACTCAAGTCGCGTTAACTGCGATTGATACTTATGTTAATTACTATTTCTTTTTACAGATTAGATACACATTAACTGCAGTTGGTTCTGGAACTGTTACAACATTTGAGTTAAATTATCTTAATGGTACAGCAGTTGCGGTTACACCAAGAATTCTTACAGAAGATATTCAACATCTTGATGCTTCAGCGGTTCTTATTCACGATATTCTTCAAACATATGAAGTTGTTACAATTAGAGATGCTAGTTTATTAAATGGATATTCTGGTAATTATTATTTAGATCGTCAACATCATGTAGGACATCAAACAATTAGTTCAATTACAGGATTACAAGCAATATTAGATAATACTGCTACTGTGGGTGCTTATGTTAAAGAAGCTTCTCTTGGAACTGATTTTACTTGGGTTAATGGTTTATTAGATGTGAGTGTTACAAGTGGTTATTCAACTACTTATATTGATGGTTCGTTAAATGCAAAAACAGACTTTACCTATACAGTTAAGCAAGATGTAAGTATTGGATTAAAAGCAGATAAAACTTATGTTGATACATCACTTAATAATTTAGGAATTAAAGATGCAAATATTGACACTTCATTAAATGCTTTATGGGTTAAAGAAGGAAATCAAGATTCTTCATTACTTCTTTATGTTAAAAAAGCTGGAGACACGATGACAGGAAATCTAACTATTAACTCTTCTCTCTTTGTTAATGGTAATGTTGGTATAGGTACTAATTCACCAACTAAAACTCTTGATGTTTCTGGTAACTTCCATACAACAGGAAATGCTCGTATTGATAGTTCATTAGGTGTTAAAACAGCATATATTTATACAGATGCAACATCTGGATATGCTACATTATTAGATATTCGTTCAAATAATGGAACAGCATTATCTGGCGGAGATACTAATTTTACTGGAACTTTAGGAACATTAAAACTAAGAACTTATAATATTGGAACCACCATCCCTAGTATAAGAGGTTCAGCTTTCTTTCAAGATACTGGTGGTTTAATGTTTTTAACACAAGCAAATAATGAATCTATATTTTTCGGCACAAATTATAATTATTTAGCACCACAAATGGTTCTTAATAGTGCAGGTAAATTAGGTGTGGGTGGAATTCAAAATCCTTCTACTTATCTTGATGTTTCTGGTAACTTCCATACAACAGGTGCTGCTTGGTTTGATGGTTCATTAAATATAAAAAATCAAAGAATAATAGGAATAGCAAATCCTATTGATTCTTCAGATGCAGTCAACAAGTACTATGTAGATAGTTCGTTTGGATTAAAAATTGATGTTGATACATCATTAAATTCTATATGGACTAAGTTTACTAATATAGATGCTTCATTAAATTTAAAAACTGATTATACTTATACTTTCAAACAAGATGCTAGTATAGCACTTAAAACTAATTTCACATATAGTCTTATTCAAGATGCTAGTATAGCACTTAAAACTAATTTCACATATAGTCTTATTCAAGATGCTAGTATAGCACTTAAAGCAGATAAAAGTTATGTAGATGCTTCTTTAGTTAATATAAGAATACAAATGGATAGTTCTTTTGCAGCAAATGAATTATGGATGATAGTTTATGCCGTTTCATTATAAATAAATATATAAATAAAATAATAATAAAAAATGTCTAAAATTAGAATAAATAATTATACTTTTAACAAAACCGCAAAAACGATATCTTTTACAGATTATAAAACTATTAGTCTTGATGGTTTATTGCTTATAACTAATGTAACTTCTAATATAATAATTTATAATTTTGCTTCTCCGGCTTTAGGAGGATCTGTATCTGGAAATACTTTAACATTGAATTATGATACTTCTTCAATGTCAAATACAGATAAATTACAAATTTTATATGATGATCCAAATACAAATTCAGCAACAGATGAATCTATTTTATTATTAAGAAGAATAGTAAAGGAACTTGAATCAAGTGCTACAGTTGATAGAGCTAATAGACAAAGAGTTGTGATTGATGGTTATAAATCTGATATTGCGGGTAACACTATTGATTGTCTAGGAGCAGTATTAACGGGGTCTAATGTAGGATTAGCGGGGCAAAGTGCTCAAATTGCACCTCCCTATAATAGTTTAGGTTCTCCCTGGTTTAATTATACTTGGGAAGGGCCAGTAGATCAAAGATTTAGAGTAGCAGAAGATAGCCATATAAGTTATCAATTAGGTATAAGATCTCATTTAACATTTTCTTAAAAGATAAATAAATAAAATAATTATATTATGTCAGTAGCTAATAATTTAAAAAAACAAATAGACCTTCCAGTATGGGAATGGTGCAGATTTACTCCAGTTGTATCATCTACAGCTCTTTCTCTTTGCTCAGATGAATCTAGTGGAGGAAGATATATTTATTATATAGGCACAACCTGTTGGAGATATGATACTTGGACAGATGGCTGGCAGCAAATAGCAACACATAATGGTACGTTATCAGCAGTTGGTGCAACTCGTTATTCAGTATATGGAGGTTATAGAGGAAGAGCAATAAGCGCAACATCAACAACTCTTACATTAGCAGGTCTTCAGGGGCAAAAGCTTCTTGGCAAAACTATTAGAATTACTCAAGGAAAGGGTGCGGGTCAAGAAAGAGTTATTAGAAGTGTTAGCGAACCGATTATAGTAGAATATGGTATTGCAAGTATAGCTTCAGCCACAGCTATTACTGATGCTCAAACTATACCAAAAAAATGGAAAATAAATCAGTGGGCAGGTTATCAATGCAGATTAGTATTTGGAACAGGAGCTTCTCAAATTCGTAAAATTTTATATAATGATACTAATACTTTAACTTTTTCAGATACTAACTGGCAAGCATATGATTCATGGAATAATACAGGTTTTTCTGTTCTTACTCCTTATGCAGCTCCTGTAGCTACTGTGGCCTCAGTTAGTAATTATTATATTGAATATAGTACTATTACAGTTGATGAATGGACTACTACTCCAGATTTATCTTCAAGATATATGATTTTATCTGGTGGTATATGGTTTTTACATGGAAAAACTTTAGCTCAGGGTTCTGCATCATTACAATATTATGATGTGCTTTCAGATACTTGGCAAACCAAAACATGTCCTGGCGGAATGTTTCCAGTACTTGCTCAATCAGATGTGACAATAGAAAGAATTGGAGAAATATCTGGGTCTTTTGCTACAGGAAATTTAACTAGTGCTAGTTATGATCCTAATACAAGAAAAATTACAGATACCAGTGCAAATTTTGTTATAGATAGATATGCAAATTTCCAATTAAGAATCGTTAATTCATCGACTGGCATAGAAATGAGACGTAGAATTTTAGGAAATACTTCAACTAATATTTTTCTTGATAAGCCAGTTGATGTATCTGTACATAACGCAACATATTCTATTTATGGAGATACTAATGCTATATGGACGACTGGTAATTCTCAATCTTCTATGTATAAATACATGATTGAAGAAGATCTTTGGACTGATAGTCAAAATTCTGATTCAGGTGTTGTGAAAAATATGTCTGCTGGTAGAATAGGTAGAATGGCTTATGGTGTAGCATCAGTTACAGTTAATGCTTCATCTTTAACAGGAGTAAATTCAACTCCTACGGTTGCTGGAACAGGATATAAAGTTGGAGATATTTGTAACGTTTCAACCGGTACTACAGGTAATGCAGGAAAGATACGTGTAGTTAATATTAATCCTTCAAATGGTGCAGTAACTGCATTAGAATTATATGCTCCAGGAAATACTGGAACATATACTATTGCTGCAGGGAAAACAACAGTTAACTTAATACCTGCTTCGGGTGGTGGTAGTGGTCTTCAAGTACAATGCACATCTGCAGGTGCTACTTTATATGCTACAACATCAATGAATCATGATTTGATTGTTGAAGATACTGTATTATTTGCAGGGGCATCTGTAAGTGCTTGGAATGTATCAACTAATGTTATTGCTTGTGATGCACTTACAACATATTATAGTTATGTTCCTACAGGTGCTTTGGGTCTTATAGCTCCAGTTGCTGCATCTACAAATGTAACTACAGCAATAATTGATTCGGAAAAAATATGGACTGTCGATGAACATGCAGGAAAACTTGTAACTCTTTGGCCCGCAGGACAAAATCCTTTACCTGTTTCATTTACAAGAAAAATTATTTCAAACAGTTCTACAGGATTAAATCTCTTGGGGGGTTTATTTGCAGCAGGAACAACTGGTACTTCAAGATATCTTATACACGATCCTAATTTCTTTGGTAAAGAAGATCAAACTAAAGTAGCAGGGCAAGAACCAGATGGTTGGGCATGTTGTGGTTATGTAAGTTCTACTAATTCAACTCTTGTTGATAATACTAAATCTTGGATTCCAGGTCAATGGAATGGTTATAAGATGAGAGTTTTATGTGGAACAGGATTTAATATGGGAGAAGTTTCTATTGCCTATAATGATGCATCTTCTTTAACTATTTCTTCATCTACTTTTACTCCAGATACAACTACTAAATATAGAATAGAAGATACTTATGGAATGATAACAAGTGGAGCTTCTGCTACTGTAATTACAGATGCTGCTAAAAACTGGTCAGTAAATCAATGGGCAGGAAAATCTATTAGATTATGGCTTTCAGCAAACTCAACAGCAACTAATGTTCCTGTTGAAGTTATTGCAACAGCCAATACTGCTACTACAATAACCTATGCTACAACAACTACACTAAATGATCCAAGTAATGGATATACAATTCTTTCTCCACCCATAAGAAATATAGGAATGCAAGCAATGTGGAATTATGGTTCAAGTGATACAAGTACTAAAGGAAAATACTTATATGTTCCAAGAGGTGGTACTACAGTTACAGTAGGTACAAACTTATTAGATAGATATGATATTATTCATGATAAATGGGATCTTAGTCTTGTAACTAATCCTGAATTTGAACTACAAACACTTGGTTCTCAGTGGGCTTACGATGGAAAAGATAAAATATATTGGACTGCTTCAGGCGCACAATCAACAAGAGTTAATGCAATAGATATTAATACATTTTCAATGGATCCTGCAGGAATACATCCTTATGCTAATGCTGTAGCAGTTCAAGGAAATAGAATGGAAATAATAACTACAGTGGACGGATTAATGTACTTATATTTAATAAGAGTTGCAGGATCTGAAATGTTTAGAACATTATTGTGGTGGCAATATATTACTTAAAATTAATTATGAAAGCACTAAGATCTTAGTGCTTTTTGTTTATATAATATACAAATAACATATAATGGATATTAAACAATTAGAAAGTCAAATAGAAGAATTTAGAATTAATTTTTTAGGAGAAAAAACGTGGATTTGGAGAAAAGGTCAAAAGGAAGCTATAATTGAAATTATAAATGCATATCAAAATAATATTAAAACAGTTATATTTGACGCGCCAGTTGGCTCAGGAAAAAGTTGTGTAGCAATGTGTGCATCGTGGATATTTAATCAATTGAATAAAAAATGTTATATTCTTGCGTCAGATCTTTCTTTGCAAGAGCAATATGAAAAAGATTTTGTAAAATTTAATATAAATTGGGGCTCTATTAAAGGAATAGATAACTATATTTGTATAGATAACATGGAGAAAAATTCATTAGGCACATGTCGTATAAGAAATAAACTAGCAAAAAGTATGTATTGTTATAATGATTGCCCATATTATACAGCAAGAGATAATGCATCAAAAACATCTACTTCTTTATTAAATTACGCATATTGGTTAATATCACAAAATTATGTAAATTCATCATTAAGTGATCCTATTTTTCCTCCAAGAGATGTAACATTTTGTGATGAGGGACATAAAATTCTTGATATTGTTCAAAATCATTATTCACCTCGATTTGATTCTAAAACACTTGAAAAATTAGAAAAACTTACTCATTTTTTTGCTCTTTATAAGTTAAATGATCATACTAAAGATTTAAGTGCTATTAAAGGTGATCTTGAACAATTATTTAAAACAGAAGATCAAGATAAACTTCATCAAATTTTAACATCTATAAAAAATAATCTTCAATTTAATTATCGTAAAACATGGGAAAGATTCAAAGAAAAGGTTAAAGAACAATATCCTCATGATGATCCACCAAAAGAATGGAAAGAAGCTCTTCGTTTATGTGATTGGGTTAAAGATTTACATTGTAAAGTAGACGATTATAATGATATTATAGAAAAAACTTCAACACGAAATATTGTAAAAAATCCAACTGGTGAAAATGAATTAACATTTAATTGTTTAGAAGAATCTTATATGATGCATAAATATTTTCATCAATGGGCCGGATTTACTGTATTAATGAGTGCTACATTTGCAGATCCTTCAAAATATATACAAAGTATTGCATTAAAAAACGCGAAATATATTAAAATAGATAGCCAATTTAACTTTGAAAAATCACCTATTTATTTTTATAATAAAAAGAGAATGACTTATAATCAAATAGCGAGCAATCTTCCCTGGTTATATGAAACTATTGATGATATTTTAGATAAACATAAAAATGAAAGCGGAATAATACATACAGCTTCTTATGATCTTGCATTAAAAATACATGATGGTATGTCCAAAAAACATAAACGAAGAATTTTAGTTTATAGTGGAACTGAAGAAAAACGTCAAGTACTAGAAATGTTGAAAATAAACAAAAATAAAGTACTTATGGGACCGAGCTTAAGAACAGGTTTATCCTTAGATAATGAATGGGCAAGATTTGCGGTCATAGCAAAAATTCCATACCCTAGTTTAGCTGATAAATTTGTTGAAGCTAAGCTTAAAATATCATCTGACTGGTATAGAGAAAAAACTATATTGGAAATTTTACAATCTGTAGGAAGAACTGTGCGTAATGAAAATGATTGGTGTATTACATATATTTTAGACGCGTGTTTAGGTGATTTAATTCATAATAACAGAAAAGCTTTTCCTGTAGAATTTATGTCAAGACTTCGAATTGTGGAGTAAGATAAGCAAGTTTGTTAAATATTAATAAATTATTCTCAGATATGTTAAACGCTATATGTATTAAATATACGTTTAATGGAAAAAATAAAGTTTATCATCCAGATTTTTATATACCATCTTTAAATCTTATAGTAGAAATTAAAAATTCTTACCTTGCAGAAAAAGATAAAGAACAAATAGAATTAAAAAAACAAGCTTCAATTAATAGTGGGTTTAAGTATATAATGATTATTAATAAAAACTATACGCAATTTATAAATGAATATATAAATTAAAAAAAAAATGGCTTTACATCAACATTATAATAATGAAGACATACTTGTAAGAGCTGTGATAGGGGGGATCCTGAATATATTAAATAACAAAATTACCTATGAACAAGTATGGAGCAATGAAGATATAGAAAAAATAGAAGTGCCCTGGTTTTATAATATGAGCGGAGACCTCCGTTTTATGCAAGATTTCTACACACATTATGCAGAATGTTTATCGCCAAAGGGTATAGATGGTAATTTTGACATGATCCCTCGTGGTATTATTACATACGCAGGATCAACAGTTGATTCAGCCAGAATAACTTCAAGAATGGTACAAGGAAATTTTTACAAAGAAATAAACGGTCAACTTCAAACTTATCGATCATTTTTATATTCAATACCATTAAATATTAATTTTAATTGTGAAATGTGGATTGATACACAAGTAACTTCATTAAAAATTGAACAAATAATTCGTGAAATATTTTATAAAACGGTTACATTTTATGTTTATTTTAAAGGAATGAGACTTGGATGTACTGTAGGATTTCCTGAAGATATAACATTAGAAAAAAACATTCAATATTCATTTGAATCTGAAAATAAAATAAAAATTACATTTACTTTACAGGTTGAAGCATATCAACCAGTGTTTGATCCAACTACAGAAGTTAACGCAAATGATAATATGACAGGATTAGGTCTTCGTATTATTGATGCAGCTCAACCAAAAAATGATGGGAATATTATATTAACTACTCCTACTAATCCTTCAAATGATTTAATTATACCTAAAGGTTATCCATTATTATTAGAATGGGAATACACTGATGAAAATGCAATAATTAACAAAGTAGATATTTTATGGTCAAATTCTGGTGAAAATGTTAGAAATGTAGTTCAAAAAGGAGTTTTTAATAATGAATATTATATATGGAACATTCCAGAATCTTTTACTACATATAAACACCCTGCAATTATTTGGCCAGATGATACAAGTGTTAATATTTATCGTGATCCAATTATTAAAATTCTCCCCGATGTATGCACGGGATTAATTAGTACTTCATCATTTACAATAGTGGATAGCGGATATTTCATATCATCAAATCCTGATGCATCGGTAAATGTTATACTAGAAATGAAAAATACAAGTAATCAGGTGTTTTATTCGGGTGATGCTTCTTTATATTTTAATTTATTAGGAAATAAAATTAATGAAACAACGCCAGTTACTTTGCCGTATGGAAATATATTATTTCCAGGAACTATAGATTATAAAATTGTTGATATATATGTGGTTAATTCAGTAACAGCTTATGACGATGCACTAGTTTTAACTGACACTGCTGGTGCGTTTGGAGTTATACGGAATGTTACAATTATATAAAAATGGCCAAAAATTTCAAAATACAATAAATATATAATATAAATCAAAATAATTAAATTTTATGATAACAAGGATTAATAACTTGAAAGAACAAACAACAGTTGTTGAAGTAAAGGCATTATGCGAAAATACTATATCGCTTATATCATCTTCTATTTATAATGGAGTTACACCAGATGCACAATTAGAAATTGAGCGTGTATCTTTAACAAATCTCTTTGAAGAATTAAAAAAATATAGTGATGATGTTTTAATTAAAGAATGGCTTAATAACCAACAAAGAGTATACTTCGTTAAACATTTAGGCGTAAGAAAAGCTGTTAATACTTTAATGGAAAAAGAAGCTAAATTTAATTTCACCCTTTCTGAAATTCTTGAAAGTTTTCGTAATAAGTTAGAAAATACTCCTGAAGTATTATTATATGAAGCTTTTATATCAGCTATATCTGGATTTAATTATCTTCCAACTGTTAATACTGAGTTAAATGCTATTACAAGCAAAGTATCTCAATATAAAAATGATGTTGATATTTCCAAAATTATTGAAATAATGAAGGAAACGCGTAGTAATTATCTTCTTCCTCTCATTGAAGATGTTGTTGATAATTATTTAAATAATAAAAATGAACAAAATAAAAGTTTTCTTAAAGAAACTTTAGTTAAGTTCAGTTACGATCCATTTATTAGAGATATTATTAATATAGTATCTTTGGATGCAACTCAACTTCAATTAGAATACGCAAATGCAGAATGTGATATAACTGAAAAACTTTTTTCGCCTATTCTTTATTTAGGTGAAAATGAAGCACTGTTTAATGTTAAAGGAACTTATTATGTTAAAAAGGGCAATAATATAAATAAAATTAAAAAAGAAAATATTTTAAATCTTAATGAATCTTTTAAGAATCTTTGCGAAGTTATAAATCTTCCAAGTGTTGAAGTTACTAAAAAAGACATAAAAGTTTATGTTGGTGATGATAATGCTATTTTAAATGAAAATGAAACCTATGTTAATGGTAGTCTTTTTACTAAGAATCAAATTAATGAATCTGCTGAAGTTGCAAAATGGGGTGGTAATGCTGAATTTTTTAATATTCTAAATATATTAAGAGAAAACTTTGATGAAATAGCAGAACTTGATTTTGTTAAAAGAGTTGAACTTAAAGAAAATGGAAATTATGCTGCTGATGTATTTAAACTAAGAGATAACATTTTTATTACAACTTTTGATCCTCTTAATAACAAAGCTACGTTTTATCGTAACATTAATCCTATTCAAGCAGAAAAGATTATGATGGAACATATGAGATTTGATGTATCTAAAACATTCGAAGATATTCTTCCTAATAAAGAAAAAATCTTGGCTGAAATTGATGAAGCTAAAAAAGAATATTCTGATTACATTAAACTATTAGAAGAAAGAATTGAACAATTCTTAAATGAAGTTTCTCCTACAACAGAAGGAGTTATATCTGCTCTTCAAGAAGAATTAAATGATGTTAAAAATGATTACAAAAATTACATTAATGAAGTTGAACAATACATTAATGTAAGTGAAAATTTAAATATTACAGTTCAGGATGATACATCAGGAAAATCTTATACAGTTGTAGTTCCTACTGGAGCCATGGCAGCAAAAGGTGAAGAAGGAACGGGTGAAGTTGGATCTGGCGCAGAAGGCGATGAATTTGGAACAGAAGTAGGAATGTTAAATTTACCATCTCCTGATACTACAGGTGGCGCAAGTTCAGCAGTTACTTTTGATGATGACCAAACAGAACTTTTAAGCGATCAACCATCAGACGATCAGGATAAAGTTGAGTTGGGTGCAGATGATATTGAAGCTTATGCTGATAAAGTTGATGCAGAAGCCGAATTAGAAAAACCTGAAGAAACACCTGCTGAGGGTGGCGAAATTGCACCAGGTGCTGAAGTACCTCAAGGGGGTGAAGATCCAGAATTAGCTCCAGAATTAGGTGCAAATGGCGAAGACGATACAGCTGAATTAGATCTTGGACTAAAAACGCCAGGAGAAGGTGAAGAAGCACCACCTGAAGGTGAAGAAGCACCACCTGAAGGCGTACAATCACCTTCAGAAGAAGTGCCAGGAGAAGAAAAGAAAAAAGAAGAAGCCGTTGGTGCTCCTGAAAAGAATCTCGAAAGAACAAACTTTGAAAAAGATAAAAATCCTGGTGATTTAGATCAACCTAAAAAAATCAAAAAAGTATTTCTTAAAAGACCAAAAAAATCATAAATTATGAATATAGAACTTTTACCACGAGAAATTTTAATTTTAAAAGAGGCTATTACTAACATAGACTATACATATTCTCAATTTGATGAATTTGAAGTTCATCTATTATTAGAAAAACTTATTGAAAAAAAAGTAATTGAAGCAAATGAATCTATTAATGAAGATATTCAAATATTAGATAAAGTTCATTATAATAAAGACCATGGATATGTTACAGGAGAAATTGAGGGAAAATTAGTCGTAATGGTTCAGGGAAGTACATTTTTAGTTGATCCTAAAGATCTTAAAGAATGGAATAAAAAACCTGATTTGGTTACAGTTCCTCATATGAAATTTGACGAAGAAACACAAAAACTTTTATTTGAACAATTTGTTAGATGTGGAGTTTATCACGGAAATGTTCCTATTAAAATGAATGATTGTTATGTTAGATATAATCAATGGGAAAAAGCTACACCTGATCAACAGATTAAAGTTCTTATTGAAGGCAATGTTACATTTATGCCAAAATCACAAATTAAAATACTTGAAAATTTAAATGATTTTGCAAATGAAGAAAATTATATTCCAGGAGTTTTAATTGATGAAACAACTGAAGAGGTTATAGAAAACATTCTTGTTCAAGCAATTGATTATACAAATGCCATTGGTGATGCAGATTCTGTAAGAGTTATTAGAAAAACTGAAACTGGAGAACAGGAAATACAAACTGTTCCAAAAGCAATGGTTAGAACTTTAGCAGTATAAAAAATAAACAATAAAAATAATGTTAACGCGATAAAACCTTATCGCGTTTTTGTTATATAAAATTAAAAGTTTGTTAAATTTATAAAAATATAAAAATTGAAACTAAAAAAAAATCAAAAATTAAAATATGATTCATGTTAAAAATAATGACTTAAGAAATGAAATCATTAAATGTAAAGAATCTAATGTATTATCAAAAGAAGCATTGGATATGTTTATGTTAATGGCTAAAAAATTTTCTACAAAATTAAATTATGTTTATCCAGAAGATCGCGAAGATTGTATTGCTTTTGCAATAATGGATTGTTATCAATATTGGAGAGGTTATAATCCTGAAAAATCTCAAAATGCATTTGCATATTATACTCAAATTATAAAAAATGGATTTGCAAAGGGCTGGCGAAAATTATATGGTAATTTTCCTAAAAGTAAAAAAATATCTACATCAAACAATAAGCTTTATAATATTTAAAATTATACATTAATTATTATAAAACTTTTTACTAATTAAGATATATAAAATAAAAACATATGTCTAAAGATGAATTTATTTTATATATTTCAACAAATAATCTAGGTTTTTATAAGACAAGAAAAATTCATATCAAGAAACGATTTCCCGAAATCCTTCAAGAAATTAAAGAATTTTTATTAATACACAATTTAACTCCTATTAATTTTAATGATGCTGTACATTACTATATAAATAATTGTATTGTGCAAAATAAATGTTCTTGTGGAAAAATTATACACCATGATTCTATGTATTGTTCTAATAAATGTAAAAATGACAATATCGATATAATTTTAACTAAATCTAGATCAACATTATTAAAAAAATACGGTGAAAATAGTCCACTTAAAATATCTCAATTTAAGAAAAAATTTGAAGATACATGTTTAAATAAATTTGGAGAAATTCACCCATCAAAAAATAAACAAGTTGCACAAAAAATAAAAAATACAAATATAAAAACATATAAAGATTCTAATCTACGGAAAAATGTAAGTATTAGAATTAAAAAGGCTTATGAAAAGGATATAGTAGGCATAATAAAAAAAAGAAAACAAACAAATTTCAATAAAACGGGGGAATATGTAACATTAACATCAAGTGCTATAAATAATGCTAAAAAAACTCTTATAAAAAAATATAACACACCAAATCCATTTGCTATACATAAAAATACATATGAATTAGCAAAATTAGGAAGTTTAAAATTTTATAATAATAATGAAAATAAAGAAAAGGCTATTAAAAAAAGAATAGAGACTATAATTAAAAAATATGGTTCTTTAAAAATAGTGTTTTGTTTAAATGATAATTTTTATCTTTAAATAAATCGCTATGCCAATATATTCCATTAAATTCTATTGCAATATGTTTTTCTGGAATATAAATATCGATTTCACTACCCTTAAGTATTTTTTTATTATTTTTTTCACATGAAATATATGTATTTAACCAGTTAAAAAGTTCTATTTCGGCATTTGATCTCCATTGCACCGGTGGTGAACATATAACACAAGTTATATCATTATGATTCGTTCTATCTCTTAATAATCGTAATGATATATTATACTCTTGATTACATTTATGACATCTACATTTAACATATCCTAAATTATTATATTCAATCTTTATAATGTTATCAATGACACCAGATTCTTTTAAATTTTTTAATATTCTTTCCTTTTTATTATTAAAAACTATTTCATTCATTTTATCTAAAAAATCTAGATATTCATCTTATTCATATATGGGAAGATTTATGGAATAATAAAAAAGATATTATAAAAGGAAGAATTTTATCAAAACTTAGAATTAATCAAATATCTATAGGTGCGCGAAAGTGTAAGATACAAGAAATTTCATCGTTTACAGCAAATGAATTTTATGAACTCAATCATTTACAGGGTAAAACAAAAGGCTTTAGGTATATTGCTTTATATTTTAATAATGAAATTATTTCATGTATAAGTATTGGAAAAAGAAAATTAGGAAAAAATAAAAATATTAATACATTTGAAATTTTAAGATTTTGTAATAAAATAGGAATTAACTGTATTGGTGCGTTTTCAAAATTATTTAATTATATTATTAAAAATTATCCAGCTAAATATATTTCATATGCGGATTTATGTTGGGGTGAAGGAAATGTATATGAATATTCAAATTTTAAGTTGAAAGAATATTCTAAACCTAATTATTGGTATTTTTTAGAAAATAAAAGATATCATAGATATACATTTAATAAACAAAAACTTATAAAAATGGGATATGATAAAAATAAAACTGAATTTCAAATCATGAATGAAATTAAAGCATTTAGAGTATATGACTGTGGAAATGCTATATGGGAATATATAATAAATAAAAATGGCTTTTAACGAATCATACAAACGATGGAAATATACCAAAAAGTAAAAAAGTAAGTATCTCCAGTTGTCCGAATCAGCTAAAAATAAAAAAAAATGAGTTATAATCAAGCGTATAAATTATGGCATGTGCCAAACAAAAATGTTTTTAATGAAAATGGAAACCTTAAGAAAGGCCAAACACTTCAAGGATATTATAGAATACAAAACCCACAAAAATATGTAGGTGATCCAAATCTTGTAATATTTCGTTCATCTTGGGAGAGCAGTTTTTGTAAATGGTGTGACTTTTCGCCTTCAATACTTCGTTGGAGTAGTGAACCTGTAAAAGTTCCATATTATGATCGTATATCTAAACTTAAAGAATGTAAAAAAAATGGGTTAGATCCAAATAATCCAAAAAATTGGGTAGTGAAGAACTACAATGTTGATTATTGGATCGAAGTAAATAAAGGTGATGGAATTACACAAAAAATGTTTATAGAAATTAAACCATCTAATAAATTAAAAAAACCTATACCTCCAGATGCAAATGCTCCATTAAGAGAACAAAGAAGATTTAACAGTGAAGCAAAAGATTATTTATTAAATGAAGCAAAATGGGCTGCTATGACAGCATGGGCTGAAAAAAATCACACTAAATTTTACGTATTCACGGAAATCACACTTAAACATTTGATCGGGAGGTTCTGGCAAGGAAATAATAATTAATATGAATTAAAATGGAATCTCCTAAGATAACATATGAACAAATGAAACACATAGATGACATTAAAAATGTTGCTTATGAACGTTTGTTTGAAAATTACTTAAAATTAGAACTTAAAGGTCCAAAAAAATTAATTGATATTGAATCAACAGATCAGGAATCAGTATTAAACAAATTTAATTTTGGAACACCTTGGCCTGGAATGGTTTATACATTTATTCATGTAAATGAAAAAACTTTAAGTGAATTACAAAATATGAAAACTGGAAAACCTGTGCAATTTCATGATTTTACGCCTATTGTTTTTTGTACAAATTTTAATCCACTTTCAGGTATTCTTAAAGGATTAAATTTAAATATATTACCTACTGAAGAAAGAGTTAAATTTTTTCAAGCATTTTGGGAAAATTATAAAGAATTTTTTGCAAGAATAGAAGAAAAAACTGAATATAATAAAGAAGCACTAAATAAAAAATATTTAATTGCAGCATTGATTGGAAGAAACCCTGCGTTATTTAAGAAATTTAATAATGAACAAAATGCTTTGTTTGAATTTGCATATCGTTCATATGATTTAAAAAATATAGCGAAGTTTAGGATGATAGAGTACTCTGAATGGGTGTATATTCCTTTTTTCGATGCAAAACAATCATTCAAAAAAGCTAATTTGGAGTTAATATATCGAACATATTGGGATAATAAAAATCATAAATAAATGAATATATAAATAATGTTTAATAAAATTATAAATATATAAATTAAATAATTAAAACTTGTGGCTGGATTTTCACTACGCAACTTAGATCGAGGTCCTCAGACCTTTATGGATAATATTCAGAGAAATATCCGTTACTTATCAATTTTTGGTATGCGGTGGGATCAGAATATTATTAAGCAATCAAAGGCAATTGGTATTACTGAAATTCAAGAAGATTCGATGTATAGTCTCTATGGACAACATCAATTGGCTTCTGGAATGGATATTAATCAAAAAGAATTTATTGCATTTTTTGATAAAGAATATGCTACACGAAGAGACTTTTTAAGAAGATTTGCGATGAATGGTGAAATTGAACATGTGCTTGAAGTAATAGCAGATGAAACAATTATATTAGATGATGCTAATTTCTTTGCATATCCAAACACTCGTAAGTTAAAATCTGTTCTTAAAGCTGAAAAGGCAAAAGAAATAGTAGATGATCTTAATGAATCGTATAAAAAGGTTTATTATGCGTTCGGTTTTAACTCTGGACATGATGGTTGGCATTACGCTAAAAAATTCTTAATTGATGGATTTCTTGCATTCGAAATTATTTATGATGGTGAAGGTTCTGAAGATGCTAAAAATATCTTAGGATTTAAAGAACTTGATCCTGTTACTCTTGAACCTGAAATTCGAAAAGATGAAAGTGAAAATGAATATAGAGTATGGATACAATTTAGGGGTGATACTGAGCGTCAGCGAGAATTAGTTGATGGTAATGTTATTTATATCTCATGGGCTAGAGGAAATTTCATATCTCGTTTATCATATGTTGAAAGACTTGTTCGTGCATTTAATATGCTTCGCACAATGGAAAACTCACGTATCATCTGGAATGTTATTAATGCTCAACAACGAATGAAAATTATAGTTCCAATTGGAACTCAATCAGAAGTTAAAGCAAGAACTCGATTGTCTGAATTACGTGGTATGTACAAAGAAGACATCACAATTGATTATCATAGTGGTGAAGTAACAATAAATGGAACTCCGAATTTTTCATTTGCAAAACAATATATCATTCCTTCAAAAACTGATGGTGGCCAAGTTGAAATTGATTCAATGGCACCAGCTGGTTATGATTTATCAGGTACTATGGCACTTGATTATTTTTGGAAAAGATTTATTATTGAAACCAAAATCCCTAAAGATAGATTTTCATCTGCTGGTGAAAATGGTGGAGGAGATTCGAATTGGACAACTGGTGGTGATAGTATTGCAAGAGAAGAAATACGATTTGGTTATTTTATAAATAGAATTCGTTCTATTCTTCAAGAAATATTAATGAAACCTACATGGATTCAATTTTGTCTTAAACAACCAGTTTTTGCAAAAGATAAAGCATTAAAAGGTGCTATTGGACTTGAATTTATTGAAGAAAACTTGTTTACTGAATCAAAGAAAAGACAAATTGATGGTAAAGGTGCTGAAATGGTTGAAAAACTTATGGGCATACATCAACCAGAAATAGATGCAGAAGGTGCAGTAACAGCAGATGGAATGTATTTTGACCCCAAGTTTTTAGTTGAAAAATACATGAACTTCACTGAAGAAGATATGAAACTTAACGAAAAATATAAGAAAGAAAGAAGAGAACAATTAACAAGAGTGGCAGACGCCATTAAACGTGTAAAAGCAGCATCAGGCGAAGAAGAAACTATAGGAGGTGAAACTGGTGGTATGAATACGGGTACTGAAGATCTTGGCGGCGGTGCTACTGAAGAACCTGGAGCAGAAGCGGGCGGAGCAACTGAATTAGGATTATAAAAATTAATTAATTTTAATGAATAAATAAATAAAATAAAATAAATTAAATATTATGGAAAATGGAATTTTAACAACATTACAAGAAGAGCAATTAGCTATTATAGTTGATGATGCTCTTAAATTTAAAGGAATTCTTGAATGGATTGATGGATTTATTGCAAAAGTAGTTATAACTCTTTTAGATGATAAAATCCTTAATAAATTAAAAGATGATCTTAAAGTTAAATTAGCTGAACTTGTAGATGCTGCTATGGCTGAAGACATTGAATTATCAGAAACACTTGCAGCTGATATTATTAATGGATTAGTAGATATTCCTGGTTTAGATGAAACTAGTGAAGGTCTTATCTTTAAAGGTGCTATTGAATTAGCAGTTGGTGCTATTTTAAATTGGATTGCAAAAGCAAAAGAAGAACCAGTTGTTTTAACATTAGCTAAATAAATTTAACAAAAATTTAACAAATATATAGTACATTTTTATAAAAATTGTATTATATTAGTTCTTTAAGATATTGAGAGTGCTGAAATGCTAGTTATAGAGTAGATATTTTGAGGTGCTTTTTTAATGATAACACTCCTATAATTAAAATAGGAAAAAGATATTAAAACGTTCTTTGTAAAAAGATTATCTATGAGATATAGTTGTATGGACGAGATTTCGATATCTCCACCTCCACATGTATAAATAAAACGGGGGTGCATGGATTTGACAGCGACGAATAAGTAATAGAGATTAGTTTTAATAACGCAATAAACGGCGAAAATGTTTATAATGAGTATCGTATTGCAGCTTAAGAAGTTCGCATACGACAAACAACAAAAAAGTTAGCCAATTGGCTAACTTTTTTTATGAACATATATAAAAATTTTATGAAACAAATTTATTTAAGAAGTGTTCCTGCTAGCGATTTTTTTATAAATATATTTTATAAAATTAGATTCTGGTTTTATAGAAATTTTTGGAAAGATAAATTATCTCATTTTTCTAATGAATTAAAAGATAAATGGGAATTAACATTTAAAGATGATTTTCTTGAAAAATCTTGGGGAAATAGTGATGATAATAAAAAATGGATAGTTGGCGAATGTTGGGGTTGGTTTTACCCAGATACTATTTCTTATTTTGGTCCTCCAGAAACAACAAATGAACCGTATAGTAATGCTAAATTTACTGTTAAATATAATCCAAAAACTTTTCCTGATGATTTTAAAACTGGAAAACCTATAACAATTCCATTTGAGGTTAGCCTTTTATCTTCGTGCCTTTCTTTTAAACAACAATACGGAAGATTTGAATGTTGTTGTACAATTCCACATGATAAAGGAGTATTTCCAGCTTTTTGGATGTGGGGATCAACTTGGCCACCAGAAATAGATGTATTTGAATTTGATGGTGGTATAGATGGAGAAACTGCTGGTAGACAAAAACCTGATCTTCATTATGGAGTAGTTGAAGATGGAACTAAAAGAAGTATACCGAGATGGCCAATTAGAGTTGAAAGAAAAAATGAAAAGATAAGACACTGTGATAAATTTCATGAATTTGCAGTAGAATGGACTCCAGATAAAATTAAATTTATAACTAATGGCATAACTGTATATAGATTTACTGGGAAAAAAGAATTAGAATGGTTTAATAAAGATACAACTAAAATGTGGATAGTAATTAATCATGGTATAAATATGAATAACATTCTACATGTTAAATCTGACGAAAAAAATTATTATTCAGAATTTTTAGTAGATTATATAAGAGCATATAAAAAAATATAAGAGTGCATAAAATAAAAGAATATATAATAAAAAGAATACTATGAAAAAACTTGTAAAAGAATCTTTAAATGAAGCATATAAAGAAGGTGATCCATTTCTCGATGAATTATGTAATGCTATAGAAAATAAATTAGGTGAAAGTTATGCTCAAAATCATGATCTACAAATTGATTTTGATGGTCCGGATGATGATACCATTGATAGTTTAGTTGTTAAAGAAGAATATAACGTAGATTTTGAAGATAGTGAAGAAAGACATCCATGGGTTGAAATAGAAACTGTAGTTGATTTTAATACAAAAACTATTAACACTAGTGGTAATTTATCAAGTAAACAAGGCGACATAGATGAAGATGCAAGTAGAAACAGTACCTTTAATGAAAATACTAATGCTGAAGATTTAGCAGAAATAATATACAGTAATCATGATGAAGTAGCCCATGATATAGAATATGCAGGTGAACAACAAGCAAATAGAGATGATGACGATGACGAAAAAGGAGGAGAGGGATATGAAGGATATTGGAGAGGTGTAAGTGATTAAAAAAACAAGAATATATAATAAAAGATATATAAAATAAAATACGAATATGAAAGCAGGTCAATTTAACATCCATGATTATTTAGAAAAACTTAATGAAGAAGCTACTCCTATGATGTCTGGCGGCGAAGGTGTATCTGATGAGGGAGGTATTCTTATTCCCAATGAAAATAAAAAGACTTATGATTGGCTAAAAAAAGAATATCAGGCTGGACAAACAGAAGTTAAAGTTGAGATTAATATGGGTGGTGCTAATTTTGAACCTGGATATGATCTTCAAACAGATCTTAAATCTGTTAAAGATTTTAAACCTGGTATGTTTGGTGAAGTAAAAACTGCCGATACTCCTGGTGGAAAAGAATCTGGTGATAAAAAATCTCCACTTGATGCTAAAAAAGCAAATCCTGTATTTACAAAAGGTGAAAGTGATGCAACAAAAAAAGAACTTCCTAAAACTAATGCATCAAAAGGTGATATAAAAGATAAAGAAGAACATGAAGCCGGTGAGTCAAAAGAAAAAGAAGAAAAAGAAGAACATGAAGCCGGTGAGTCAAAAGAAAAAGAAAAGGGTGAAGAAAAAAAAGAAAAACCCGAAGTTAAAAAAATCGACCTTAAAACCAAAAAACACTAAACACCTTTATGATTGCATAATATGATGAATGACAATATATTAGAAAAAAGATTAAATAATTTTAAGAATAAATTAAATGATAAAATTTCTTTGCCCAGTAATCCTATGTTTACTGCATTTACATTATTATTTACCGGAATTATATTTTTATTTAAAGCATTAATATTTGGTTATAGTATCAAACTTATATTTGTTACTGATTGGAATTGGTGGCAATTTATTTGTGTGGGTATAGCAATAAACTTTTTATTAACTTATATATACGATTTATTTCGCAACAAATAATAACTTTTTAGAGGGTTTTGATGTTTTTGAATAAAAAAATCATGAATATTAAATTAACAGAAAGCCCAAAACAAATTTCATTTGACGAAATAAAAAAATTATTAAAAGAAGAAAAACTTATTTTCACAAATAGATATCAAGAAAAATTTAAATTATGGGAACAAATGGTAAATTAATCGTATGTGAAGGATGCGATGCGAGTGGCAAAAGTACACAAATAGAACTAATCAAAAAATACTTTGAGACTAATCAACTTATTTACAAATATATTCATTTTCCAATATATGATGGCAACGAATCGGGTTCTGTTATTTCAGCTTATTTGCGGGGTGAGTATGGAGATATTAATAATGTAGATCCGATATTTGTTGCAAATATATATGCAATGAATAGGTATCAATTTTTGCCAACTCTTCAAAAACATCTTTTAGATAATGATGTAGTTTTATTAGATCGTTACGTATTTTCAAATATGGCGTATCAGGGGGCTAAATATGATACAGAAGCTCAAACACAAATAATGAGAGATTGGATTAATGAATATGAATTTGGTTTTTTAGAACTTCCATATCCTAATTTGAATATTTTCTTTGATGTTCCAATTGATTTAATTGAATCTCGATTAAAAAATAAACGAAAAGGAGATGATCGTAAGTATCTTAAAGGAAAAATAGATATTCACGAAAAAGATATTGAGTTTCAAAAAAAAGTTCGAGAAAATTATTTAGCACTACAAAAATATCAAGATTATAAAATTGTGCAATGTGGGGAGATTAATACTAATGAACAGGGTAAAGAATATTTAACATGTTATTCTCCAGATGAAATTTTTTTCAAATATAAAAAGTATATTGATTGTGTTTTATTTAATAAACCTATAATATCATAGAAAAATATAACATATATTTAACAAATTTAACAAACATTAATAAAGAAAATGTATTATATTATATTATAATTTTTATAAAACTTTTTTAATGCTTTTGTATATAAAATTAAGATAAATAAATTTAAACTAAATAAATATTAATATGACAACAGAGAAAAAAAACACAACGCCGCCAGCAGTTGATAAAGTAGAAACACCGACAGTACCAGAAAATCTACCAGTGGATGCAGCTCAAAAAGTTGAAATTAATGCATATGTTCCAACATATAAAATTAAACCAGATTTCAAAAAGGCTCTTTTACAAGCTATCGGAGATCGCCCGTTTAATGAAATTGCTGGCCTTGTAAATGCAATAGATGTAGAAACTATGGATCATCAAACTCTTACACAAATTATGAACGCTATTGGTCAATTTCCTTATACAAGGGTTGAGATTTTAATGAAAAATGTTGGAAACTTTGTGACTCAAATAATAGAAGAGTAAAGAACAATCATCATAAAACTAAATTTAAAATACTATATGAGTAGAAAAAAAGAAAGTATACAAATTATTGCGCTTAATTTTATAGAAAACAAAACAAACGAAAATTTTACAAAATTAATAAATCGTTTAAAACCCGGAATTATATCATTTGCATATAATTTTGTTAAAGATAGAGATTTAGCAAATGAGGTTTCATCACAAGTTTTTATAGCTATTTGGGAAAAAATTAATCAATATAATTCTAAATTTAATTTTTCAACTTGGACATATGCAATTGCTAAAAATGAAGCTCTTGGAATTTTAAGAAATAGAAATAAAAATTTATCTTATGATAAATATATGCAAAATAACTCTAAATTACTTCAAACATATAATCCAGTATTTAATATGAATACAGAAATTATGATACCTCATGGAGAGACTTTAACTCAAATATTATATGACGTATCTGTTTCAGCAATTGAAGAATTAGATGAACCATATAAAACAGTAATGATTGAAAGAGAAATTAATCAAAAACATTTAAATAATATTGCAAATGATTTGGGGTGGAATCTTTCAACTGTTAAAACAAGACTTCGTAAAGCAAGAAAAGATGTAGCACAAGTTTTGTATAAAAAATACCCAGATTTAGTAGATTCATATTTTGGAAATGAAAACGAATTATAAAATAAAAAATGGAAATTGAATAAAATAAAAAACTAAAATGTTAAATTGGTTAAAACCTAAAAATTGGGGTATAGTTCAAGTTTATAGAGATTTTGAAAATTTTGCAGATTGGAAACGCGTGATCAATAAAGAACAAAAAAATCCAAAATCAAATTATAATCGTTGGAAATTAAAACATACAAGCTTTTATGATGTGTATACTATTATTACTTTAGATGAAGCTGATGCTTTATTACCAGAAGCTGTTCAAAGAACAAAAGTAATAGAAAGTCTTAATCCACTTCATCGCTATTTAGATGAAGATTTAGGTTTTGCTGAATGTCTTAATTGTGAATTTAATCAATTTGAAGATGATAAGGGCAATTCCACATTATCATATATGATTGTTTATCGCTTTAATTTTAACAAATTCTCTATTAAATGGTTAGTTAAGTCTTTAATTATTTTAGGAATTGTAATTTATATCGTTGCAAAGTTTGATTTACTAACTAAATTTTTTACGTGGGTATCCAGTCTATAAAAATAAAATAAACTTGGAATTTAATAAAGAAAATATAAAGTGGATTAAAGATGAAAGAGGTTTACCAGCTTGTTTTTATAAAATAAAAGTACCTTCAGTATCTACTATATTATCTGAAATGATTCCTGACACTGAGTATGATAAATGGGTAGCAGCTGTAGGAAAAGATGTGGTTGAAAAAATAATGAATGCAGCCTCACACAGAGGTTCTGCAATGCACGTGTTTATTGAACAATTTATTAATATTTATTCAAAAACAAAAGATGTTTCAGAAGCATTAAGAGTTACTCAAGAAGAAAGCCCAAAATTATTACAAACAGATAACATACCAAATGATAAAATAGAAGAAGGACGAAATTTATTTTATAAATTTTATTATTCAGAATATTCTACTCAATTTTCTGACATAATAGCTTTAGAAATGGGAACATATTCACCTTCGTTATTTTATCGTGGTAAGTTAGATATTTTATATAAAGATAAACTTTTTGGTCTTTCATTGACAGATTTAAAATCTTCGAATGGTAGAATCAAAAAGGGGAGTGTAAAAGAATTAAAATATAAATTACAATTAGGTGCATATTCAAAATGTATTTCTGAAATGTATGAAGAAAAGGGTATTACAATTAATAGAGCATCTATTCTTTGTGTTGATAAACAAAGTGATATATTACAAGAAATTTGTTTAAATGGAAAAGAATTAATAGAATATGAAAATAAATTTATAGAATTAGTAAAAGAATATCATGTAAAAAAAGAAAACGATTTTCTTTTAAGATAACGTTCTTTCATGAAAACTTTTTAATATTTAATTATATAAATTTTAAAATAAATTAATAAAATGAGTGAAAAAGAAAAAACAAAACTTACAATCGTCAGAGATGATGTAGAAGAAATAAAAGAAGTAAATAAACCAACTCCTGAAGAGGTACTTCAATTTAGAAATGAATTCGAAAAAGCAATGGAAGAATTCAAAAATACTAAATGGGAAATTAGTGAAAAAGGAAATTTTGCAGCTAATGATATGGGTTTATTTATAATTGATTTTATGAATAATTTTGCATTTTGGACTAAAACAGGATGGATTGGTATACTTAAAATGAATGAAGAACTTAGAAAAGCATTAGCATTAGTCGATGAAAATAGTGGGTTACAGTTTGATTATCAAGCTCTTGAATTTTGCGCATTTATGCTTGCAAACCCGGGTGGAATAGGATATAATAAAGCTCTTGAATTTGAAAAAATAGCAGAAAAATATTCAAAAATAGGTATTTTGCTTGGTACAAAAGTTGAAGAAGCTAGAACACAACTTAAAGGTGTACAATATCTTCAAGAAAAATGGGCTGCTGCAGAACAAGGTTTCTATCTTTCAGAGTTAGAACCAAAAGATGCATCAACCGGAGAAACCCCTAAAGAATCTAAAGAAAAAATAATTCAAATGAAAATAAATCCCAAAGAAAAAACAACTGAAATTATCAATACAGAAGAAAATCATGATAGATAAAATTAAAAAATAAATACATCTTTAAAGACTTAAGTGAAAACTTAAGTCTTTAATGTTTATATAAAATAAAGTATAAATATGATAACCAAAATATATAAAACAAAAATTAAAATTATGACGCCTGAATACTTTTTTACAAAAAACATGAAATATTTTGCGTTAGCACTTTTACTGTTATTTTTTTTAAAGACAATACAAAGTTGTAATCGTGGAATGCAATTAAAAATAGGCGCAAAAGAATATGTACATACAATAGATTCATTGGAAACAAGATATAACATATATTATAAAGAATCTGAAGATAGTATTAAGAAACTAAATTTTGAATTAAAACTATCAGAACAAAGCGTGCAATCTGCAAATGATAGAGCTAGTGCAGTTCAAAGTGCAGTTGAAAAAATCAAATCAAATACAACAGTAGTAGTTAAAGGTGTTGAAGAAGTTAAAAATAAATAATTATGAGAACTATAGTTATAACATCCTGCCCCTTATCAACAAATAAAAATGAAGTATTTGCAATGGCCAAAAATGATAAACAATTAGTTGACGTAATTGGGATATTTGGAAAAGGAATAAAAAAATCAGAAGATATAGAAACATTTTTTCAGAAAGATAATATAATAGTAACAAATAAATGTTATTTTTGTGCATTTTTTGAAGATGATTTAGAATTAAAACCTTCTTTTTCAAAAAATGATTTAAAATTAAAAGATGCTTTTGCTGAAGATAGTTTAAAATTAAAATAAAATATATGAAATTAAACAATTTTAAAGTAACATCAAAAGGATTAACATTAGGATTAATAATTACTTTCTTTACCTTATATGTTTGTGTAGGTTTTGTAAGTACTTTACATAGTATTACGTTTTTCCATTTAGCTAACTCGATAGGTCTTGCAGTATTACTTGGATTAACATATGAAGTTGGACAAGCTAGTGTATTGTTCGCGCTCCTCATGACCAAAAATAAAGATAAGTTTCTGCCGTGGTTATTAATGATATTGCTTACTACCTTGCAAGTAACTGCAAATGTATTTGCATCATTTCGATATATGGTTTTATCTGGAAATAATGATTGGATTTATTGGCAAAAATCTATATTATTTGGATTTGAGGCATCACCAGAAATATATCAGGTTATTATTTCATGGATTGCTGGCGCATTACTTCCAATTGTTGCTTTGGGTATGACTGCATTAGTAGCTCAGAATATCAAATTGGCTACAGAAGAAGATGAAAATAAGACTGTAGATGAATATTCAGACGAAGAATTTGAAGAAGGTTGGAGTAATTTGAAAAAAGAAGAGCCTAAAACTTATACTGAAAAAGAAGTACACGATTTTATAGATGATGCTTTAAATGATTCAGGAGTTATAACAAATCCTACACCAGAATTTTTGAAAACTATTCAAAGTATTGATGATGCTTTAACTAAACATAAAAAAGAAAAAGTTCCAATTGATGTTTCTCAATTAGAAATTGATAATGAAAATTTACAATATCTCGAAAAGCCTGAAACTAAAATGGAAACAGTCATTAAACCTTTAGAATATGAGATACCTATAGAATTATCTGAAAAAGTTACTACAAAAAATCTTAAAGATTTGATTAAAAAAACAGATGATAACATATCTTTTTCTAAACCATTAGATGAATATGTTGATGATGTTTTTAAACTTTCTACAGAAGATCTTGAATCTTTTAATAAAGGTATTTCTGATAAAGAGATGCAAGAGATAAAGGTTCCAAAAAAAAGATTTCGAAACCCTTTAAAGAAAAAAAGTAAAATTCATCGAATCAAAAACATTAACGAAATTAATCCTCTGTCAAAAGGAGATGAGGCTATAGCATTAATCGAGAATTTAGAAAAAATAAAAGATAAGGAATCCATTAACCAACCTGTTTCTGAAGTCGAGCAGACACATGAATCAATTCTCGTACCTGAGATATTAATACCATATATAGATGGAGGAGTTGAAGTGATTGATGCAAAAGCAGTGCCTAAAGAAAAGAAGAATCTCGGAGTTGATAAATTTGGCATTCCCATTCAAAAGGGTGAACATACATCATTCGATCGGATTTAAAAATTTGTATAATCTTTATCAATAATTATATTATAATTAAAGCCACTAGCAATAGTGGCTTTTTCTTTTGCATTAATTTCTTCTTTATCTCTTATAGCTAAATATCCGTTTTTTATTTCATCATAATAAATTTTTGAATTAAGTTTATGAGTTTTCTTAATATGTACACTTAATTCACAAGCTCTACCAAAAACTCTTTCACACTCTTCATATATAAAAAGTCCTTGTTTATTTTTTCTAAATTCTTTTATTGATTATCCCTTATTTTGTTTAAGATATATAAATTAAAGCAGGACAGCCATTAGTCCCTTTTGGTTGTTTTATGCACAAACATAAAACTAACTGCTTTCTATATTTTATATATTCATTTAAAAGTTGAAATATATTTAATTAAATCTTGAATAAATAAATAAAATAATTATACAATTATGTCTACAGACCTTTTTAATAATATTTCTAATAATTACATTAATCCTGCTTTAGCTTCATGCGCTGGTAATTCTGATACATATACTTTTGAATTTTTACCAAATCAACAAGTTGGAGTTGTTTCAGGAAGTAGCATAATAACTGCAATGGGTCTTGGAGATATCTCACGAGCCGTTGAAGGTTGGGATCAACAAACAAAATTATTACAGCCAGGAGAAGTGATATTTATTCAAGGCTTAACAAAAGGAATTTCTAATAAAATTCAATATTTTCCGTTTGATGCATCTGTGGTATATACTGGAACAAATCACTCTTTATATATGGATGTTGATATTTCAATCAATTATTATAAAAATTTTAAATATTATGATATTAATATGCATGTTGAATCTGATGCAACAGAGGATGTAGCTATTGATACAGCATTTAATATTGCATTTGATGGATTAAGTATTGGAGTTAGTGCTTCTTATGATTCGAGTGGTTTAACTTTTACTGGTGCAACGGCTGGATATTCATTTGATATAACGGCAGTAGATGTTAGTCTTGGAGATCCAAGCGCATCTACCGGTTATGCTTCATTAGTAGAAGACATATCATTAGGAACTCCAGCATTCAAATATCCTAATGGAGCAATGCTTGGATATGTATTAAAAGTTACATATCCTTCAACGGCAATTGACTCGGATTCATATATAGAAATAAATCATGTTCCTGATTATTTAGTTTATTTCGAACCAAGTACTGGAGATCCAAATAGTTATATAAGATATTATAAAGCAGTTGATGTTGGTTTAAGCGGAACAAGTTGTATAGGTGATACATTAAGTGCAGCTGATTATTTAGATTATGTCGAAACAAATAATAAATGGGAAAAAGTAGGAGTTCTAAGAATGTGGTTAACAGCAGTAGATCCTACTAGTTCATCAACTGAAAATTTGATAACAGGATTTTATGTACATAATCCTCAAAGTTTGGCAGTAAAATTAGATTATATAACTATATTATAATATAAAAAATAAAAGACAATTAAACATGAAAGCAAAATTAGTTAGAGAAAGTTTAAATGAATCTGTATCCAGTTCTGTGGAATCTGTATCCAGTTCTGTGGTTAATCCTATTATTATGCATTTAGCTGGAATTTCTGATAAAGATATTCAAAAAGTAATGCATATTGTTGATACTATTGCACAAAGAGTAGGAGATAGTGGATCTTGTGTGTTGGGCAGTGGTCTTAAACTAAATGGGCGTGTTTTCATTGAACCATATTCTCAGGGTAGTTTGGGTCCTGAAGAAATTTATCATGAAGTGAAAAAATATTTAAATTATAAATATCCTCACATTAAATTTGATATTGAATATGGGAATATGGACTAAAATATGTAAAATAAAATATGAAAAATAAAAGACAATTTTTAAGAGAGGGGTATGGAAGCGGTTTTTCTTTTACTGGCGGTCGTATAGGTGGTATGGGTGGCACATCCAGAAGTGGCTTTGGTGGCGCTGGAAATTTAGGTGGTCCTAATATGATGTACACTTATGAGATCAAACCTCTTAATCATTCATTGGAACAAAAACCTAATATGACTGCAAATAGTCAAATTGTGCAGATACAAATAGGTTCTAAAATATCCGGAGAACCTATAAGATCAAATGCTACCCCTAATAAAAAAATAATTAAAGGAATTATTCAAAAAATTGTAAAAACAAATGATAATTCAATAAAATATTATATTATACGAGATGAAACAACACAAGAACAAGTTAAAATAGATCCCTTAACTGTTAAATTAATTATTCATGAACCTATTGAATATTATAATGATAATACTGATAATATTCCAAGTAGAAGAAAACAAAAAATTAAAGCTGTTATAACAGAAAGTAAATTAGTTCCAGAATCATTAAAAGAATCTTTAAACGAACAAATAATCAATAATAGATTAAATATATTTTTTAATAAAGATGATTCATATGATGCAATACGAAACTTTATATTATATAATTTTTATTGGAATCCTGGAACATATAAAATTTATAATTTTAAAAAAATTGGAACTATTAGTAATAAATATTCTATTGCTGGAAAATTAATAAATAAACCACACATACAAATGATTTTACAAGTACAAAGAAATATAAATGATTTTAAGTCTCTTAAAGAATCTTCATTAGATTTAAATTAAAGAGAACTTAAGTTCTTAGTTTCCCATGGAACTATAAATTTGTGAATTTTTTTATCAAGTTTTTTTACGTACACTTCATTTGAAGGGACGTTGAACAACATTATTGCTTTATCTCCTTCTTTCCAATTATTAAATTGATCAACACATTTCTCAATTAACTCTTGATTAAAGTGATCTTTAGCACTCCAATTTTCTAATTTCTTTCTTATATCTTTTCTAATCCACGCTCCATGCGCCATTCTAATTACTTCATCTGGAAACAGATAGGTACCTATATTCATTGGGTTAAAGATCCTTCTTGTTGGATCTGTGGGTCCTGGAGCTGGTCCATTAAAGGTATATGTAAAATAAGTTGAACATATTCCAGGAACAAATGGCCTGAATGGATAAACTAAATAATGTTCAAAATCACGATAGTAATTAATATAACTCCAATATGTAATTGGCCAGCCATTTTTATTAATTTGATTTTTAGCTTCTTTTAATTGATCTACATCATAAAATTCATCTGCATCTGCAGATATTACATGAGAAAACCCCTTTTCTTTCATTAAATTAATACCTATATTTCTTTTATTAGTTTCTTGCTCTCTGTGAGGCATATTATAATCTGGCTTAAATTCTAATAATTCATCTATTAATCCTATTGATTTAAGACGATGAAGTTCTTCCATATCTTGAGGATCTATTGGATTACCACAATATGATTTAGCTTGCCAAATCGCTGTAATATAATTTAATTCGTTTCGTATTTCGCTAAGTATTGATTCAAGTAATTCACTTGCATCAAATGAATTTATATTATAAGCTAATGAACGTATTTTTCCCATAATTTAAATTTTTTTTTATTTATTTATATCATCAAAAAGTACAGGAATTTTTAATTTAAATTCTTTTAATAAAGGAATTGTTAACTCTCTCATTTGTGGATGAGCAACTATACTAGTTCTTAATGTAAAAAAATGTCGCCATTCACGTAAATTCATTTTAACATTAATTTCTGTTTTTAAAGAATTTGGAAGAACTGTTCGAGCTTGTTGAGGTTGCCAACCTAAATTAATTAATTCATTATAATATGTTTCACTCATTATCATTGCTTTATACCACGTATTTTCAGCTGGTGTAAAATCAGATTGTTCACTTTTACTTCTCCATTCTCCATCATAAATGTGATCAGACCAACAAGGAATTATAAAAGTTAATTGATTATTAAATTTATCTTTTGAATAATTACAATATCTTGTGCTTTCTTGAGCATAAGATGCAATACGATGTCTAACTATTTCATGAGAAACTCCTCTATCACAAATAAATTTAACAATGATATCAAAGAATTCTAACATGGCTTCATGTTTTTTTGCAAGTAAATTTTTAATCATTTGCTCAGCAGATTCATTAGTTATTTTGTCTTCAGATTTATAACAAGTTCTAGCAACTTTCTCAATTATTTTAAGAATTTCTTTTCCATCAATTGCTGTTAAAATTTTAGTATAAGGTTTAATTAGTTTCATATAATCATGTATTTTTAGATATTATATTAACACAATTATAAGAGTTTTAAGAAATTGTTAAAAGATTAAAATTATTTTTCTTTGATTTCAAGTTTTCCGCCCGTGTTACCATCATAAAAGGTGAAATTGAACTCACCATTTCTCGATCCAACAAGTTTTTGAGCTATTTTAGTAGCTATCATTTCTGCAACATTATTCCAATCTGTACCACCAGTTGTGACTGCAGTAGGAGTTCCGGAAGTAGGTTTAATTTCAACACCTTTGGTTGTTACTGCATGTTGTGCAGTAACAGTTGCGAGTTTTTGAAGATTATCTGTGTTTAAACCACCCATATTAGTAACTAATAAACCTACATTAGTTGCAAGTAATCCCATTGAGTTGGCTAATTTTTCAAGTCCTTGTTGAGATTTAGCCAAAGTATCAAATTGTCCAATTATATCACTAAAACTACCTAATTTTTTTCCAATTTCTTCAGAAGTTTTATCCAAATTTTTACCAGCTAATTCACTATTTAACGCATTTATAAATGTACTTATTCCTGCAACCATGTTTTTAGCCACAGTTGAAACTGGAATACCTGGGCCTGGAAGTATTTTTCCATCTTTATCTTTTTTAGGAATAGTATTATCTGCACCGTATTCTGAATAAGTAGCTAATAAATCATTAAAAGTTGTAATTCCTGTAAGAATTCCAGGCTTATCTGCAGCAAACCATCCACCAATAGCGCTTCGTTTCTTACCCATTAAAGATTCATTAAAAGCATTCATTTTGTTTCCTACCATACCACCTAATTCAAAACCGGTGGCAACCTTAGCCATTTGTGATACAAACTCGGAAATAGTTCCAGTTAAATTTGTTACTACAGTATCTATTGCTACTGAAAAACCTGGTCTAGTTATATTACCTTTATCATCTACGACTGCTGGTACGTATATTTCTTTTTTCTCTCCATATTTAGCAAATAATTCTAATGTATTAGCAAATTGGCTTACACCCGAAAGAATACCTTTTTCTCCTCCTAATGATTTATTCATTCTAATCATTTTTCTACCTATAGGTCCACCGAGTTCAAATAATGGCGCCATAACTGCCATCGCGTTTACAAATTGTCCAAACGTATCAACAATATGTTGTGTGACTGTTCTGATAGGAACGTTTTCAGCTTCTTTAACTATTTTACCATTTTCATCTAATACTGCTGG
>Ga0315274_10000998_pt1 | contig 43966 bp, 51 predicted proteins | sample YL17G02_20_MG_FD_203700 | JGI IMG/M metagenome (GOLD analysis project Ga0315274, IMG submission 203700) | Sediment microbial communities from Yellowstone Lake, YNP, Wyoming, USA - YL17G02_20 | ecosystem: Environmental > Aquatic > Freshwater > Lake > Sediment | place: USA: Wyoming | collected...
TGCCACTACATAAGCATCAACATCTAAGACGTCATCAGTATCAGTGTTGGTAGCAGTAACTACCATTCTCACGTAAGGGACATTTAAGTCTTTATTGAACCAGCAGTAATAATATCCGTCTGCAGAGATGGTTTCTGACGTCTGAAGGGTCGCCCCGCCGGCGTAGTCAAAGAAAGATGCGGCCATCCAGTTTGAGTTATCGTAGGATATTTGGAGACTTACTGCTGCCGAGATGGAGTTGCCTACCTCTGTTTCGTCGTATTTGACGAAGAATGCCACTTTATCATAACCCTGGATATTTGTCGCTGTTGAGTTCACGGTGGTGGTGACAGCATTGAAGGTCGTATCCACTATCTGAGATGTTAACACCCTACTTGCTTGGGCCGTGCCACATAACATAAACAGAGCGATTGCTGCAATTACTAAAATTCTTTTAAACACTTGACTCCTCCTTTTTTAAGGTTACTTTGTTATTTTTCTTTATCTTCTATTATAAACATCGACCAGATTGCTATAAAAAATCCCAGCAATAATTCTTCTGACCTCGCCACGACGGGATTGATTGTACCGAGCACTATACAAATGACTGATGTAATCGTAATCGCCAGGCAGAATAAAGTCCAAAATCGCTTCTTATTGAAGTTCTGGTCGAATAAGTGCGTAATGTTCGTAAAGCCGTTGGCGAAGCCAAATAATAAGCGCTTCCAAACTTTCAGCCAAAAGTTTGCAGCTCCATACCCCAGAGATAAGCTAAACATTAAAAGCGGCACCTGCAGGAATACCCGCCAGTCCCGGCTAAACAGATACATACCGCCGCCAAGCCAGAGGGGAGCGATAAAACGCCGGAGCCATTTATACTCTATCCCACCAAGTCCGTATAGTAAGGCAAATCCACAAACCCAAAGCAGTTTGACTAATACCTTAATTTGAAGCTTGTATTCACTCTTCATTTCTCTACCATCCCCTCAACTTCCTTACGCGTGAACCCCAGCTTGAATAACTCACAATTAGGGTCATCTTTGTATTCATATTGATAGCGCTCTGTTTTTATTGTACCATTTTCGCCCGATAGAATAGTGCATCACGCTTTAATGAATATCCTTGAGCCTATTTATATGAAGATGTTTATTCACGACAGCTACGCCTACCGCCAGCAATCAGCAACCGATGACACATTAGCCTGTGTTACTTTTCAAAAAACGTCGCCGAGCGTGTTCCGTGTTCGGCTTACTTCGTTAAACGGGCTCCGCGCAAAACCGGCAACCGAAATCCGAATGCGTAGCCCAGCGAGAGTCAACCGTATACCGACCCCGGGAACCGCAATGCACGCCGTGGTCCCAACCACCGCCAGCAACCAGCTCTACATCATTTGTTTTTGCGACGCGATATAATTGACCCTTATCTCCGGGTAAATCGTACCACCCGGCTGTAACCGCATCTTCCCACATTGTGGCATGTTCATCTAACCACTGCCAGAGCGCACCACAGGCGTCTTCAACACCTATATTGGAAATCATACGCCTTGAGGCTGTATCTATATGCCCGCCGGTAGTGCCGGGGTCACCTGAACCGTAGATATTTGTACCTTCATTTGACCCTGTGGCTATAACTTGAAATTCAGGATCAGTTAACATTTTTTTCTTTACCGCTCCACCATCATCTGTAAAATCGTTCCAGTCGCGGGTGTCGCTTATGGTCCCGCCGTTTACTGAAAGCGTAGACGCTCCGGTCCCCGAGGCTAAGTAAATATCTACCCACTTGTTTATGCCATCGCTGTATACCATACCTTCAGGATTAGCGAATTTAGGCTTAAAGTTTAAGTCCCAAATTGAGGCTGGCAGAACATCGCCAGCTACAAAATCGGTCAAGGTATGGCCTGAAATAGTGCCTACGGCTACACAAAGCCCGTGAAAACCGCCAATCTTACGGCTGGTTGTGCCACTATATCCTGATGGCGTAGTTGAATTGGCAGATAGCTTAATCGTAGGAGCTGATCCACTTACAGGCACGCAGGCGTAAATATAGAAGTCTTTGCCTGCGCGGTTTGCAGCCGTCCTGTAATCTGTTCCGGCAATAGTATCCCAGTTAGCTTCAAGAGATAAAGCTATCTCTGCTTGAGCGGTCAAGAAGTAGACTGTGCCGTTTATATCTACTGAGAGCTTGGCGGGTGTTAAGATGGTGTACCTGTTGGCTGCTGTTGAGTACGGCGTCTTTAAAATCCACTTCTGGTCGCGCTGGTAAAGCGAAGGATAAAGAGCTGCTAACTTCTCAGCAAGATAACCGGCCGCTGCGTCTCCTGAGACGTTCTTTACTTTTTCGTCCGAGCCTGCCGGACCTGTTGCTCCTTGGGTCCCGGATACGTTTATAGTCCAATCTGTATGCGTTCCGCTTCCTCCGATATCCAAGACGTTTACTACTAAGGACGTGCCGGTATAGCTTGTTACCTGGCCGTGCATGTAGTTTGTCGGGTCGGCATCGCTGGTGATTAGAATAAACTGACCGGCTGCGAATTGCTTACCGGCTTGAGTGGTAAAGGTCTTACTGCCGGTTGCTATGGCTATGCTTGAGGTTGAAGTAGCTTTAAGGGCGGCGGCATAGTTTTGGGCTAAATCCCGCGCTGCTTCCGCGGCCACTTGGGCGGCTTCTGCGTTTGTCTCGGCCGTTTCAGCATTGGTCTCGGCTGTCTCTGCTGCGTTCTTGGCCGTGACGGCGTCGTTCTTGGCGGTCACTGCATCGTTTTTGGCAGTTATGGCCGTATCTCTGGCGCTCTCCGCTGCGGCTTGGGCGGTCTCTGAGTTGGTTTCCGCAGTCTCAGCGTTGGTCTTAGCGGTTTCGGCTGCTGACTGAGCTGCTTCCGCTGCGGCTTGGGCGGTCTCTGAGTTGGTTTCCGCAGTCTCAGCGTTGGTCTTAGCGGTTTCGGCGTTGGTTTTAGCTATCTCAGCGGCTGTCTGAGCCGCTTGGGCGGCTACCTTCGCTGCTTCAGCTGCAACAACTTTCTGGTTAAGTATCGTAATAAATGCTTCTGTATCGTCACTGGTGGGAATTTGGTCTACCGGATATTTTATCGCTCGGCTTAGCGCCTCATTCTCTTGCTGCGCAATCATTGTAACTTTATCCAAGGCAGCCTCGACTGTTTCAGCGTTAAATGGCCCTTGGTTGACCCAGTCAGAACCCTGAGATAATGGTTCACTCCGCAGCAATGTTATCTTTTCGCCTGTGGCCAATAAAGGCAAACCTGATGCTACCGTCGGATATGTAACGTATTTGTTCACTACGCTGACGGAATAGTTACTGGTTATCTCGGTTATGGCACCACTAATAGCGGTTTTATACAACTTGATATCTGAGCCGTCCGCGGTAGCTATTGAAAAAGTAAAATCCCAATTTCTGGTCGTATTATTGCCATTGTAAACATGTTTTATACTTCCTGCCTGTACGGTCATGGTTCCTCCTTATTGTAGTTCGTCTATAATATCTTTTACCGTATCTAACGGTGCTATGTAAGTTTCCTCTATGCCTTGCTGTATTTTAAACTTGCTGGGTTTTTGCGCTCCTGGGACATGTAAATATTTCGCTAATGCTTGCATAGTGAAGAAGAATTCCTTTACTACTGTCAGTGTCGGATTATCGGTTATCATCTTCGTCAGGTCGCCCTGCGATATCAGGCTTATTAAACTGTTGACTACCTCAGACATGGCTTGTGCTATTTGGGCTGCTTTTTTAAACCCTGCCTTTGCAAGTTCATAACTGAGATACATTCCTATGCTATAAAATAATAATGCCTTTGATAATCTCTGCGAATCTTGCCCCTTATAGTTACCCTGTTTCCATTCTTCCTTGGCACCGTTTACTATCCGGCGTAGCATCATGGCATCAGTTATGCGCCAACGATTCATCTGCATAATCATACGGCCAAGTACAGTCTGGACCCACAGGGGGCTTTCTGTCTTTGAAAATACGCCCTGGGTTATGGCTATGGCATCTCGCAATTTTCTTGATCTAACCGGAGATATGTTCTCGGTTTCCCATTCCTGATCCGTTAATTCACTTACGAACATACAGGTTCTTATCTCTACTTCGCCGGCTTGCTGACCGATCATAGCTATGTCTTGAAGCTTCTTTAATTTTCCTATGCCACGCTGGGAATAGTCGGCATATGTTCCCTCAAGTACTCCATGCTCTACGGCGAGTTTATATGCCTTTTTGGGATGAGAGATAAATCGTTGCTTACCTTTTAGATAAGCCGGAAAGTCCTGCCATATTATGGCATTGGCTTCTCCGGCGATTATATTCTTAAGAGCCGATCTCCAATTCAAGGATAGTAGTTTAATATATCCTAAATCTACAATTCCGTCGGCTACGCGACTCAGCCACCCCATCTTACCGGACCTGAATTCATAATCCAGACCTCTACCTTTTAAGTTCTGCAGGAATTTCTTTAACCACAGAGCACTTTTCCCTTGAATAATTAGTTGTGTTGCCACCTGACCCAGAGGGAGTATCCGGTCAAGAGCAATCTTTGTTTCGAATAAAGACGAGTATTCATGCACTATCTTGCGGATGTTGGTCGTTGGCTCTATGCCACCCTTACGCTGTAAGGCAAAACGGAAAAACTTCTCACTGCCTATGATATTGTCAAGCTCGAGCATAATATCAGTCGGTATCCCTTTTTCTCCAGCTTGCTCTTCGAAGTACTGTTTCAATGCTCCTATTAGTCCCTTCTCGAATATCTTCTCAGTCAGTGGCTGCTCCAGATGCGTTATATAATTCTTGCGAAATTTCTGGAGGGCAAGTTTTTCTTTCGCCATTGCGAAGAAGTTCTTTAAATAAGCTACTACGGCCGTTTCTTCTTTGGTAAGCTCTACGGCTTCTCCGCTTAAGGCCCGGAAGATCTCCTTATTCTGAGAAGTGAAGAATCTCTTTATTTTTTCTTTTGTGGGAAGTTTTCTTGATTTCTCGGCTTTGGTCAATATCTCCTCGAGCTGATTATCACGCCGGCGCACTTCTTCCTGCGCGGATTCTACCCTTTCGTTTATCTCATTGACTATCTTTTGCACCAAAGGATTGCCTTCTTTTATGTCTACGGTCGGGATGAGTTCGTTGGCTACTCTGCTCATAATCAGGCCTTCAAGGAGCTGCGGATTATTACCAAATTGTTCTATGGCTATTCGCTTCGGCATTATAGCGAGGTCTTTCACGTCCTCCAGTAAACCCTTTAATACATTTATTTGTTTTTCGGATAATAGCTTATCGCCTACCTTCATACCTTCAAGATAATCAACGAGCTTCTGTATCTGGGGGATATCAGTATTCTTCCATTCTTTTATGCCAAGATATTTCCTTATCCTTGATACCGTGATGTTAGACAACATTTTGCTCTTTGCTATTAGATTTATTTTTGCTATTAATTCTTGCTTCCTTACTTCCTCTTGAAGCTTTAACTCATGCTCTCCAAGCCACTCAATAAACTTTGCACTTTGTCCAGTAACTCTTGGGGTAACGTATTGTTGTCCTGGCTCAATAACTCCTTTTCCTGGGGCTCCAGGTTGTCCCATAGGCCGTTCAGCACCAGCGCCGACGCCAGAAACATATTGCTGGGGTAATTTAAAGTTGATGAAGCTGATGATTTCATCTCGACCGCTCCTTTCGGCTACTGCGCCTATCGCCTTATTAATATTGTAAGGAAGCTTATGGGCGCGCAGCCAGTTTATTAATTCATAGTCAGCGTTATTGGTGTATATTATCTTGACGCCTGTTTTCACTAAGGGCATTAGGTGCTTCTCTAAATTCTGCTTATGCCCGGGCCAGGTTGTATCACTTACGCCGACGGAGTAGGTTCCGGCGGCTTCTGTAGGACTTAGGTATTGCGGATCCACTATAACCACTACCGTCTCTTCTGTATTTACCTTGCCGGCCTTTATATCTTCGGTCAGTTTATCCATTGCATCCCAAGCATCACTTTGGATTACTGGCATCCCTTGGTCTCTCTTTAACTCATTATCTAATTGCTCATTGAAACCTATCAGCTTATCTACGATATTCCTTATTGCCGACTCACCTTTGGCGGTGCGGATAATACCTTGTGTCCACTGGTATCCAGTCTCGGTCTTGCTTATAGAGAATATGCTCGCATTTTCTAAGAAGTAATACTTCGCGCTGGATTCCGGGCTAACAAACTTATCAGTTGCAGCTTCCTGTAGTAACTTATCTCCAAACTCTTGGATTACTTCTCTGGTAAAATAATACCGTTCTTTTCTTAGTCCCATCTTTAACCAAGAATTAAGCATATCGAGAAAGTCTTTATTATCCTTGGCCGGCGGGAGATTAAAGGCATCTTTCATCAGGGCAACGAAATCGTTCATAATATTTACAAGCGTCTGCTTCATTACCTTTTGTTTCTCGGGGTCCTGAATGTTTTTATAATAGTTAAATCTCTCGTCGCTGAGTTCATTTAAGGTATAATCTGCAGCTGGAATATCTGAAAATAAGCCAACACGATATCCTTTTGCGCCGCCGAAAAGGTCAAATACTTTTTTGATTCCTTGCTTTAACGCTGCTTTAAATTTACTGGGCAAACGGGCCAAAACCTCAGCCTTGTTGCCAAGTAATGCAAAAGGCATATCTTTAAATATCTTGGCTCTTTCTTCGTAGTCTATATCTTCCTTTGTGCTTATCACCGACCCGTTTCCTACGCCGGTTATTTCACGCTCCGGAGCCCCTGGCTTGACTTTTTTTACTTTAGCTGTTAACCCGCGCTTTAGTTCTGCTTGCCTGGCTTTGGAATATTGTGCTTCAAAACCGGCGGCGCGACCTTCAATTTCTTTCTTAAAGTATGATTCTATGAGGCCTATTACATCTCCTTCGGTTGGTTCTATAGGAAAGCCCATCCCTGCGATTTCGCTTGCGAGAACATCTGGTCTTACGCCAGGAGGAGTTTGACCTTCCTTAGCCCAGAGCCAAGGCAACATCGCCAAGTTATGATATTCTCCTTCTTTTTTAAGTGCTGGGTCGAACTGGCCTTGAAGGTATGTCTTTAATTCCCCTTTGCGCGCAAGATAATCTTCAGTGCCGGCCTCTTCTATTTCTGCGCGTAGTTCATCTGTTATCTCCTGCATGTGCGCGTATGCCCACATCTCAGTTTTTTTGGTATCTTCTATGTTCTCTCCAAGTTCTTTGGCGATTTGCTTTAGAGTTTTGCTTTCATCGATGTATTTCTTCAGAAATTCTTTCTCAGAAGTCATCAGTTTATCTACGATATCCGGCGTGTTCCAAAGCACCATATCTTCCTTGCGCTGTTCAATGCGGGGCTTTGGCTGTTCTTCTTCAGGTTTAGCAGGATGCGTTTCTCCACCGGCCATCGGCTGTTCGCCCTCCCCTAATATCTTGCCTTTTAATTTATTCAGTTCGCCTTCATAAACGGTTACCTGTTTGCCATCCTGCAGTTTTATTTTATTCGGGACAATATTGCCTTCAGCATCGTAGACAGGAAGGGTTCGATATTCTTCACCTTTAGGTAGAGTTACTATTTCGCCTTTGGTGTTTACTATCTTCATTTCCTCATCCATACGGAATATTTTCATCTGGCCTGCTTCAAGCCCTGGCTTGCCGATATCCATTGGAGCCTTACCAAATACTGGTTGGCCTTCGCTTAGAAGTACTTGCTTCATTTGGGGAGTAATAGCGAGGGATTGCTGAGTAGTTAAATTTGCTTTCTCATAATATCCCGGCGTTATTTCTTTTACTTCGTCACCTACTTCTACCGTCTCCACCTGTACCCCGAACTTCTTGGCATAGTCATTAAGCCAATTCGGGATCTGTTTATCATAGAGATTCTGGGCCCAAGCACCGCCGACTTTTAGATCCTCTCCTTTTATGCTTCCTTTTTTCTTCCCGTCGATAATCTTCTGGGCGATATCCTTACCGACATAATTTGCAAGTTGCTTATCATTTACATCTTTAGACTCAAGTATTGTTCCGTCTTTTATAAACTCTACTTCAGTATCGTTCTCTCCGTGTCTAACATACTTTATTTCATCTATGGATTTTGCCAGATCATAATAACCTGCTACCTGTTCTCCTGTTGCCCAAGTTATAAAGTCATATCCGTTCTCTGCGGCATAACGTAAAAGGCGCTTGAGAATAATTTCGTGCCAACGGGTGACGGCGGGGTGTTGAGGTACTACCTTGAATCCTTGACCTATAGCTACACCTTTTTCCATTGATGCCTGGAATTTCCTATAATCTAAATTCCATTGGCTCTGGATTTCGTTGAGGAATAATCCTTTGCGTCCCTGACTATCGGTTACATCTGCTATGCGGGCGTGAGCGAAAACGTTGGGTTCGTCCCAGTGGGGTTCTTTGTATTTAGGCAATGCCTGTCTTTCTGCTTGCGGGACAAGCCCCCAATCTAAAACTTTTTGACCACCCCTCATCACTCCGTATTTTTCACGCAGTTTATCAATTGCTTCTTTCTGGAGAATATCTTCCGACACCCTCAGTAATATCTCCTTATAATTCTCAGTGACGACATTGTATTTGGGGTCGGAGTATTTGGTAGTCATGCCAAGTTGAGATATATTTTCTGCCGGGGGATTTCCTATAATAAAACGGTTATACCTATCAAGGTCGCCTTTTTCTTCTATACTTTCAATATCTCCGGCATCCGTTACTCCGTGCACTTGCCTGCCTTCATCAAACGCCTCGATGGCCCTATCGGCTTCTACAATTTCTGGTTCAGCTGAAGCACGAAACATATCCTCTACTTTTTTAGCTAATTCTCCAATACGATTTAATTCTTTAGCTTCTTTTACTCCAGCCCCAAATGCCCACTTCAGTATTTCATCAGATGTAGCAATATCTCCTGTAGTCGGGTCTATAAAACCTATGGTTTCAGGGTCTTCAGGATTTTGTTGCAATTCCCATCCTGCATCCTTAAGAGCTTGACCTTCAGGTGATTCTTTTACTATTGAGAATCTATCTTTACCACCACCCTTTATCGTTTCCTCTATCGTCAGTTGGTTCTTTTGTAGGTAATCCAACAACTCAGCCTTACCTACTTTTTCTTTACCTTTCAAAAATTCCTCTACTCCGGACCATTCTATCTCTTCTTTAGGTATCTGAGCGCTCTGCAGGATACCGCGAACCTGCTCTACTGGTGCTGATTCTGGCATCTTTTCAGCCAGGGCGGCTGCCATCTTGCTGTAGAAAACAGGGGCTTTTTCGGGTAAGTGTATCATACCACCTGCTGCAGGCTGTCCTCCTGGAGGCATACCTATCCCTTTTGGAGCCCAGATCGCCCCGCCTGCCTCACCTGGTGCTTGTTTTGGGGCTATTTCAGGGGTATATGTCAATCTGTCATAAGTAACCTGCTTGGCTGGGTCTATGGGACCAACTGGTTTTTCTATCTTAGTACGCATTAAGTTATAAAAGGTCTTTACTAAATCGAATATATTTGTCCTGGTTGCCGCTGCATCCATCTTGTCAACATCAAATCCCCATGTGGTTATTACTTCGCCTTTGCCCGGTACTTGTTCTATTTTTGGATTCAGACCTTTTGCTTCCGCTATGTCAATGGCCCTGTTTATAATCCCGCGCCCCAAGGCTGTCTTGGCTAATGTTGGAGCTTCAAATATAAGTGATAAAGCCGTTATCATACCTCCCTGCTTTAGGGCTTGCTCAAGGTCTGTTCCGAATACTGTCTCAAGACCTATGGTTCCTATACCCCTTACTCCAGCCCGGGCTATTGCCGAAAGATACGGACGGCCTATAAACCTAAGCGCTCCGCTGTAATACCAAATCGGAGCCATAATCCCTATTTTTACCGCTTCCTTGCCAAGTTCCCATGCCTTCTCTCCTGGAGGCATAAGCAGGCTTTCCTCTGTTCTTATCTGACCTACTTTCCCTATCAGGCCTACAGTTTCAAATGTACCTAAGGTTCCAAGGAGACTTTGGGGAAATAATGGGGCTGCAGCAATAAATGGTGCGACACCACTTATTATCTGACCCAAAGTAAACGCGACAGGGTGCTCTTTCTGCATGGCTACTGTTTCTGCGGTTTCGGCTCCAGTCTTTTGACCTTTCTTCAGTCCAAACGGTTGTGATAAATCCGGGCGATATCCGAATGGCTTGGTAAAAAACCCTACAATGCCTTCAGTATAAGGCACGGCGAATGATCGGAATGCCCCAGGGTCTTGCTGCTCGCTATCCAATACAAACTTTACCTCATGGGCAGTCAGCGGCCGGTTGATATTATCTTTTATCTGTTTATGAAATTGCGAGCGTAGGAATGCATCATAACCATCTTCGCTATCGACAGGTTCGGTAAGCTGCAGGGCCGTGTTGATATCAAATTCCTTCGACATGGTAGCTACCCCACCTTCTTCTGCTATGGGAATGGCTGTTTTTATATCAAATCCTGGCATTACTTTTTCTCCTCTTTCGCTGCTTTCTCTTTATAAGTTACCACTGGCTCTATGGTTCCATCTGGATAAACAATGGCTTTATTGCCATAAGCATCCATCATCAGCTGACCTTTTGGTGATAAGGTTGCTGCCTCTGGAATCTTCTGGTATATATGATTCTGCATTATCACTTTTGCTGCATCTTGGGGATTCGCTTGCCCTTGCTGCAGGGTGCCTAATAGCTGTTTGACTCTCAGGGTTATTTCCTCGTCGCTGGCGTTGTTTTTCCCCATCCACGACTTTAGCGACTTTATTGCACTGTTTATCGGCCCAGTGTTGCGATTGAATTCTATGTCTTTTAAGTTTGTCTTTAAGTTGTTTAAGAATACTGCTTCTTGTGAATTTATAATTCCATCTGTGTAGGCCTCAGACAACTTCTCCCTGGCGTGCCATTTATCTGTGTCCTCATTAATAAAGGCATCGATAAGGTCAACGTATCCTTTTACTGCTTTTGCCCGGGCAGTCGGGTCTTTATCGGGAGTTTTCTCTGTCAGCATTCTATTGAGGTCTTTTTGGATTCCGTTCTGGATTGCTTTTTGGTAGTTCACCAGAATTTTTTTCTTCAGGCCTCCGATATCTTCAGGTATCTGCATTTCGTTTTCTATGTCTGTCAAGGTCAGTTTCCCTTTAGCCAAGTTATCGAGTAGTTCGTTATGCCTTGTTTCTTGACTATCGGTAATCATCCTCTCGGCCAGAGTATTCGTAAAATCGTAGGCCCCCTTGCGTTTTACGGGGTCTTTGATATCGTAGGTATTAGATTCTAATTTTTTCCGAGTAGAAATGGGATCTAAGAATGCGTCTTGTATAGCTATCCTATATGGTATTCCACTTTCTATTTCTTCCTTCATCTTCTCAGATATTTCGGCAGGGACTTTTCCCTTTACTACATTATAAATAGACTGAGCTTTTATCAGGTTATTCTCTGCCATCGCAGATGAGAATGCACTTTTAGCTACCTTGCCCCTTACATCTATCCTCTGAGCCTCGGCGGTTTTTTCATCATATCCATTTATCTTGCTGAGCGTATCCTGGGTAACTATAGCCGCATCTATTGCCCTTATTACAGAAGGGCCGTCCTGCAGCTGCGCGGCGTCATTTACTTGAATATCTAAGTTGGATTTGAAAGAGTTTTGGATGCTCTTATCTATCTCGTTGCGTTCATAGCGGATTATATTATCCCTGTGGCTTAGGTAGGTTGAATCAAGCATTTTCGCCAGGGCATCTTTCTGCTCGGGGGCCGCCACATTATTCAGGTATTTCTTTCTTATGTTGGAGTAGGTCTGGTCGAATTCAGGGGTTATGTTTTGCGTCTGGTCGAGCTTGCGGCTTAAAAATCCCAGGGGTTTTCCGTTCTTATCAGTCTGGTCATTGTACAAGACATTCTGCATTTCCTGACGGAACATCGTGTCCTGCTCTGTTACCTGTTTTGCCATCAATTCTTTTCTGCGCTCTGCTGCCCTCTGCATAATGGCATTGGCTATCTTCATGCCGGTTTCACCGAGCCTGGTTGTTGCTTCTGCCATTTCCGTTCCAAAGGCTGCGGCAGGAGGTCTTAACTCCTGAGGCGTTGAAACGTTTGGGGTTATTCTGCTTGTTTGTCGTTCATAGACCGGAACTTTCATTAGATTTTCTCCTAACCTAATTTATATGGACTCCAAGTTGTCCCAAACTGCTGAGTCTGAATAGTCTGGCCACCTTTACCACCTGTAATAGTTGAACCTTTACTGCCACCGCCTAAACCACCTGCCCCCATCAATGCTATCGATGAGGCCGTGCCTAAAAGGGTACTGGTCATATTTATTGCCGCGGCCTGCCTGGCGGATTTGCCGGCGAATCTATACAGCGTTGCTTGGTTTCTCAGCGCCCAGCCTTTTTCTGCGGCTTCTTTTTTGGCTGCCCAAGAACTTATATCAGCGTTATACCTTATGTTTGCCTCATCGAGCTTGGCTCTGTTGGTAGTATCTGTCAGGATATCTTCTGCTGTTACGCCATATATTCCCATTGCTGCCATAGCAGCTCTCTGCGCACCCTTTACTCTGGAGACATCGCCTTTTAATTCTTTGGCTCTCTGCGCCGCTTCGTTTTGAGCTATGGTTGTCTGCTGTTCTGCTGTCTTTTGCGCCGCTTCTGCCTCGCGTTCGTTCTGGTCGGCTAAATATTTATAGTATTTATCTTGAGACTTACCGGCCTGATATTGTCCGTAGGCGGCTACGCCTCCAGAAGCAGCCATAGCTGCAATTCCTATTCCCAAAACAACAGGTGCGCACATTTAGTTGTTCCTCCTGAATGAAAAATAATGGAAAGGTAGTTTTTCTATACCATAAGGTTTTGCCTCTTCTACTTTAGCCCTGCATAATCTTAACCATCTCACCGACGGAATATTCCTTGCGTCAACATAGTTTTCTAATAAAGGATATTGCTCAAGCAGAAACCCGATGAATATTTTTGATTGCCTGATAAATTCTTTTCTATTCTTTTTAATCAATGCGTCAAAACTATCTGTCGCCAGAAGCCATATACTTGCCTTGTTATCTAATAAAGTAAAAGGCGATATTCCGAACAGAGCGACTGGCACATCTTTGTTCTCTACTGTAAAACAGGATATCGCTGAGTTAAAAGATAACAGTAATGCTTCCTCTGGAGTATGATGATGAGATGCCCAGATTTCGTTCTTGTCGGTTTCTCTTAAATTATCACCCATAATCATAATATCGCTGAGCTGGGATTCTCTTACCCTTACTCTGTTTTTGTTGTAGTATATTTTTCTTTCTGTGTCAGTTTGCATTCGAACCACCCATCCCACCTATACTTATTGAAGGAATTACGGCCAGGATTGTCACTGGTAATGGGTCTTTCTGTCTGTAGAATACCCGGCCACCTTCTGAATAATTTCCGGTTATTGGTTGTTTGTAAAATCCAGATTTTAAATCTATTGGCGAACCCATCGGTTCGTTTGTGCGCTGGGTTATTTCATCAAGGTGATCTGAGTCCGGGCCTATCCAGCCGCCTCTTGAGTTTAAGAACCTGAATTGCACGTTCGATACTTTTAATAACTTGCCCTGCGTGGTGCCTGTGGCTAAACTCAGTTCTATGTCCAGGGTTTCCAAGTCTGATATGTAAGGCAGGCCCACGTGTACTCTTGATGCGGCGACAGGCAGAGTTATTGCGTTATCTGTTACTACTAAATCATTTATAACATTTCCGTCGGCCAACACTACCACTTTCTTTCCTGCAAGGTGGTCCAGGCCAGCGGATATCGATGTTATTACTTTACGCGCCTTACCTGCGGAGGTATACGCAGTGTATGCGCTTGAATTTATGTAGGCGCCAGTAGAAGTAATTGTACCTGTGGCGACACCTGCACCATTACCAACAGAAGTATTCAAAGTAAAAGTCGTAGGAGATGTTACGGTAATCGTCCATGTTCCGTTGGCATTGGTATTAACCAGATGATTGGCCACAACAACTATAGTCCCGGTTGTAAGTCCATGAGGAAGTGTGGTAATTTCTATTGGCGTAGTGTTGGTTGAAGAAATTATGTTGATGACTGGGCAGATGTCTGATTCTTTAATTTTAAAAGTATCGGCTGTTTTATCGGATACCTTGAACCTCAGATTGTTTACTTCAATCATTCCTTTAACATCTGATATATCTACTAAGTCGCCATCTACAAATCCGTGCCCTACTGCCGTTACTACTGCTTGAGTAGCTTTGGTTATACCGGTTATGGTTTTAGGGATATCATAGGTTAAACCGCAGTCTACGAAAAACTGGTCGCGGGGGTCGGTAGATACCATGCGCTGCACCATGCGCTCAATAAACCTTTCGTTGCCTCTTTTTATTACAAACCAGACTTCATCATAAGTTTCTCCGGGAATAGTCCAGACAGACTCAAATTCTCCGTCGGTATCGTGCCATGTCCAGGCCACTACCTCTTGTTCTCTTAAATAAGTTAAGGATAATAATATACCGTCGTCTCTTATGCACCAGAGTAGACTGTCTGGTTCTGCCTGATAGGCCATGTCTATTATTTGATGATTCTGGAATAGATGGTTTGATAATAGGCTTAACGGATCTCCAGTGTAGCTGTCTGAGGCGTAGTCAAAAGCCAGGTCTCTTACTATTGAACCTTTTGGCTGAATGAATATTACTCTGCTGCCTATTACTACTGGAGTGACTTCAGAACATCCCCTATAGCCATGGAGTTTCTGGCTTATGGATGTTGGAGTTATAGATGCGTTGGCTCCTGGACCTATGCTCCATTCGCTTGATGAGGTAAAAGCAAGAATTTCACCTAACCCCACAAGGTGCCTTATGGCGTTCATCTTGCGGCTGGGGAGATTTACGGTTATGCCGTCTGAGTCTACCAGAGGGTCACTGCGGCCGAAGTTTATATAATTGCTGGTCTTGGTAGTCCAGGTTGTCTGCGGTTCGTGTTTAGTGGAAGCAAAAACTAATCTGTCCTGATAAAAAGTTACAGTTGCTGGATATCCTCTATAGTCTGACCATGCGCCTTCTGACCAATCTGCTGTTGCAACTGCTAAACCTATTTCTTCCAGGACGGTCGCGGTTACGCTGGTCGGACTGGAATATGCAGTTATTTTTACAATACCTGTTTGTGTGAAGGCGTCTGTAGTCAGGTCTACATTAATCGTTCCGCCTGTTGTATAGGCATAGCAATTTATCCGTACCAGAAATGGCTTGTCTTCATCCTCTGTGCCGTATGTATTGGGATTATAGTCATCGGCTGAGGTAAATACCCTGATGGTGGTCCATGTTGAGCCACCGTCTATAGACTTTTCTACTTTTATCTTGCCTGTCCAGGTTCCATGAGTGATTATACGCCAGGTGTTACCACACTTTAGTGCTGTGCCTGTGCCAGTCCCTGTAAACGCTCCTGTATATGCCTGGCCTTCTACATCATGCTCAAGTTTAAATAATGCCCCGATATGAAGTACATTGAATAATGCTGCGGATGCGGTTAAAGTTATCGTGCCGGTTACACCTCCTACAGGAGTTATCTTCAGGGTTTCAATAGCGTTCTGCGACATAAACGGGCCATCTTCAAAAAGGTATAATTCAAGGCGCCAACTTATGTGTGAATACCTCGTTAGTGTGCGGGGATAATAATTGCGATGGGTAATATATAGTACATCTGCTGACTGCGTAAATTTAAGCGTATCCAGGTCAGCTTTAACATAGGGGGTGGATATTTCGTAGATGTTTGAGGACTCCCAGTCTGTGGTATTGCCCGGGGGAGTGTTGTGATCCGTTCCGTTAGATGTATGGTTTGTTTTGGAACGATAGATGACATCGCTTACTTTAACGAAGTCGCCGATGTAATAGACCGTGGACGTTACCCACGCGGCTGTTGACACTGGGGCGATTATCTGACCGGCCTTACCAGTCGCATCGTTCATATAGAAGCGGCAGTAGTATTCGCCGAATTCTATTGAATATACCTGCTCGGTAGAAAATTCAAAACCTACTCCTCTACATTTTTTATTTGCGTATTTTGGTTTGGATATGAATTGAAGGCCGGGGCGGTTAGATGCGGATCCGTGCGGATGAACAAAGAAATTGCGCAACCTCCTGCATCCTGATGCATAGCGCTGGAGGTCTACGCGAGAATATAAGCTGGGTGCAAGTTCGCCGCCTGCAAAGGTCGGTTTTAATATCTGAACTGGTTGGGGCATTAATCACTCTTCCTGTTAAAATGCATTCTCCGTAAATACTCCATTTAAGTCCAAATCCCCGTTCGCTTTCAGCCTTGCTACTTCTACCCCGTCCACAAAGAAAGAAATCCAATGGTTAATAAGGTCATAACTGAAAGTTACCAATTTATCCTCCTAAAACGCATTCTCATTCACTACTCCGTGCAAGTCTAAGTTTCCGCTATCCCTCATTCTCGCTGCTTCCGCGCCTTCAACGAGGAATGTAATCCAATGGTTAGTGCTATCGTATTTGAAACCTGTCCTTCCTAATGAAACGCTTATGATTTGCGTACCTGTAGTTAAGTCAAGGGACGTCGCAATCTGGGTAATAGAAGCTGTAACTAAAGTTGTTATTACCTGGGTACCTGTAGCGAGAGTTAACGAAGTCGCCGTTTGGGTTACGCTGATAACCCTTGTGGTTTCTACTAATTGGTCGCCTTTGGTAAGCGCTAAAGAGGTATATATCTGTGTAACATTAACTATTCTGGTTGTGGCGACCGCCTGTGTCCCTGATGTCAAATTCAAAGCGACTGCAACTTGTGAAATGCCGACCGATATCTGCGCCGTTATACTTTGTATTCCCGCAGTCAGATTAAGCGAAGCAGTAACTTGAGATATGTTTATTGAAATTTGCGCCGCAACTGTTTGCATCCCAGTAACGAGTGTTAATGAAGCCGCTACTTGGGTAACGCTGGCATCAACTACAGTTCCTGCGGAAACCGATTGTGTGCCTACCGATAAAGACAGACTCTCCGCTACCTGTACAATACTAACATTATTTATTGTGGCAATCGCTTGTGTCCCCTTTGATAGGGATAATGAAGTGGCAATTTGGGAAATTCCTACAATTTGAATAGTAGTGACTGCCTGCGTTCCCGTCGCTAATGTAAGAGAAACGGCGGTTTGAGATATAGATATACTTACCTTAGCCACTATTGCCTGCGTTCCTGATGAGAGTGAAAGCGAAGTGGCAACCTGGCTTACGGATGCGTCTATGTGCGCCGCTATAACTTGCGTGCCTGCGGTAAGCGATAAGGATGCTACTATCTGACTAATGGACACATTTATTTTTGCGACTATACTTTGAGTTCCTACACTTAGTGAAAGTGAAGAGGCAATTTGTGCAATGCTCGCTTCCTGGACAGCAGCGATTGCCTGAGTGCCTATTGAAAGAGATAATGAGGCAGCGACTTGAGATATACTTACTATATTTACAGTGACTACGGTTTGCGTGCCTGAACTAAGAGATAAGGAAGCCGCAATTTGAGTTACAGATGCGTTTATATGTGCCACAATAGTTTGAGTTCCCGATGAGAGGGACAATGAAGCGGCAGATTGACTTACAGATGTGCTTATCTGTACTTCTATGCTTTGAGTGCCTGTAGATAGAACGAGGGCTTTAGCGACCTGACTTACAGATATGTTTACTTGAGCAGCAATACTTTGGGTTCCTGCCGAGAGAGTTAAAGAAGCAACGACTTGCGTAATGCTGGCATTGACTAAAACATTGGCGACTACCGTCTGAGTTCCAGTAGTCAAAGCAAGTGAGGTGGCAACTTGGGATATAGACGCTGATGTCAGTATATTGGCCTCAATCGCCTGTGTCCCCTTTGATAAGGTTAGACTCGCCGCTACTTGGGTAACTGAGGCATTGACTATGCCACCCGTAGGCACATATTTTTCAGTATTGAAATCATTGGTATTAAATCCACCTTGATTAAACATTCACTTCCCTCTTTATATGCTCACACACCACATCTCCGTTCATAAATAACTCATACCCAGCGTCCTGTGCGTCCCTGGCGAACATCAGGCATTCGCAGGCCCTACCATTCTTATTTACCTCTAAATCAAATCCATGTTTGAACGATACCTTTTCCAGCACTTCCCTCGACATCATCACGCAACCCAGATCGATTTTATCGACCCGTATGACGCTATTCTGTGGTTTCTCTACGGAGGCAATTACATTATTGGCAACCCAGTTAGCACAGTTCCATACTTCTCTTCCGTCCTTCTCCATCAACCTATACCACCCGCCCATGATGTGTTTCTGTTTAGGTTCTGGCATATTAGGAAACTGTAATTTTAATCTATCAAATGAGTGATTAACTTTCGGCACTTGGAGTTGCAACATCAAACTTGAGATTGCATTAATGGGTAACACCACGTCGCTATCCACCAAGAAGAAATAATCGGCGTCAGTCTTGAGAGCCTTCTCCCTCGCTGTATTCCTGTGATTAACTATATTGATTATCCTATTGATATTTGACTCACCCTTTAACACATCAATCAGGATATCAAAGTTAGGATAGTCCTGCCCTCGGATGCTTCGCTCGCATTCGGGCATGACAGAGTCTTCAGTAATAACAACGACGAGGACTTTAGGCATCTATTTTCTTTGCAACGTCTATTGGCATAGGAGTTGCTTTTACAATCTCTGTGAAAGTAACAACCGAAATGCTAAACGTCTTTACATCTCCCAAATATTTCTGCAAATCATCACAGAACGTTTTAGCTTCTACTTCGTCCTCAACTACTTTTTTAATAGACACAGATAATAACATTTTTCCTCCTTTTATTTTATTCTTAAAACCCAAACCACCTCATAGTAGGACGGAAGTGCCCACTCAATGCAATTCCCTGTGTAGTCTGTGCAAGGAGTACAACACCAGTAAGCACCACCTAAACAGAAAGGGACATTACCGCAAAGACTATGAATGTGTCCTGAATCCGATACGGTGGGATACTGCGTATCCGTTGAACCTGAATGTGTGTGACTTTGGGCTGCCACACTTTGCATTGCATTGTCGCCACAGACATTTTGGTCTGAACTCTCATTACCGGTTGAAAAACTATGAGAGTGACCATTTGGCTCACTAACATTGGCATAACCAGTATTGGTGCAACCACAACCTAAGTCAACGCACCCGCAATGATAGTGATCTAAAGAAGTCGTACAAATGGTATGACGATGGTCGTCTGCACCACCAGTCCCCCCCGAAGTTGTCTTGCCTCTCAAAAATCGTTGAACACCGCCAGGACTACCACCATTATAGGCATTCAAATCAGGAATAACGACGCTGTTAAAAGGAGAATCGGCATCAGTTAAGGTCTGCCCATTACATTCTACAAATTCAGTTGGTAGGGCAGGACAACCAGTAAGAGATTTAAGCAACGCAACAGTAACACCAACTGGAACTAATCCCTTTAATTCAGTCAACTGACCTGCGGTGATTAGCATTTCTACGGCTTCACCATCACCATGAGCGACATCAGTAGTCCCTTCTTGAGCCCTTACAATGGTAAGGACATGGGTTGACCTTGCGGTTACTCTTACTATTTCCATGCCAGAATCATCAGCAGGGTCGGGATATGTCGCCTTGTCCCATAAGGTAACAAGGAAATCGCCAGACGCAGGAAAGACCGCCCCGTTTGTTACGGTAAGAGTAGCCGCCGCTTGAGCCAGACCACCACCCATATTGATGGTGGATTTGGCGTTATTTTTTAGACGAAGAACTGCCATAATTTTTCCTCATTTCCGAAATAACTTCTTATTACGCTACGTTGAATATCCCGTTCGTCGCATCCCAAGTAATCGTGAATGTTCCGCCGCCGGAAGCCGTCTTCGCTCCGTCAAAATCAATGTGAGCAATTAGACGATTGGAATTGGTTGTGGAATATAACATAGCGTTGTAAGCGGTGAATCCTGCGCCTGTTGCTGTCCATTGGGTTGCGTCCGCCGTCCACTTCACCGTGGTAGTCCCTGATACTGCTTTATTCGCAAGAGTCGCCCCGCCTTGCGTATAACCATTGGCGGTTGCCAGTTCATTCGTTGTCGCATAGGTAGTAGCGGTAGCGACGAACGTCCCATTAACATCATACAGGACGCATTTAATGGTATCCGCGCTTAAACTCACCGCCTTTGTAAAAATGTCGTTCTTTAGAGCATTGTAAATACTGGTCGTTACAGCCATGGTATTAAGTCTCCTTTCTATCCGTTAGTTCCTAATTTAACCCCAAGAACCGCACAAGGCACATTTACCTCAACGCTTCTTTTTGGGTTTCCATCTTTATCAAATCCCTCATCCTTTGTTATGGCGTTGCCCTTAATGACGGGAACACCGTCCCTAAAACCTGTAATCTCCGCGAATTTATCTCCTCCGAGACAAACATACTGTTTCTCTTTAATTGTTAATATCTCTCCTCCTTTCATACCCACCTCCTTATGTTCCGTCTAAATACAAGAATTTATCCTTTTTAACTGTGATACCCTCGTCAAACTGTGGTGCTCCATTTATTACTTTCTGTGGTGTAGTCTGGTCTTTATGCAAAGAGAGAGGATCGGATTCTTCTTGGTAGTAATCGAAATTATTTGTAGAAGGATTAAATTTATATGGCATCTTATGTCTTTGTTATCGAAACCATATCCCCTCCTGAATAAACTATCGTCAATGTAGCAACGGTTTTCCCGCTTGCTCCGCCTTTTTTATAAATTATTGTTGTGGGCTTTTCTGGCGGGTCAAGCAGGATATAATCATATTCTTCTGTGATAAGCGCTGATCCTCTTAATTGGGTTATGGTAAAGATAGGAATGTTTGACATATCTTCTACAATTCCACTATTGCCGATGGAAGTGCTTCTGCCTTACCGCCGAGCAAGGTTGCTTCTTCTTTCTTTTCTTTCTTGTCTTTGCCTACTATCTCGCCTTCCTTTAATTCAAAGGTGACTATCTTGTGCCATTCATTGTCCTCAAATCCACATATCCTTCCCTTTAATCTTATCTCTACCTCATCGTCGCGCTTCACATCTTTGTCTGCGATAAACGATAGGGGCAAATCTACCTTTGGATATGTTACCGTAGGCATATCTTTCTCAGATGCCGGGCCTTCAAATACGGTCTTATCACGCTTAGTTCCAAGGTCTTTCATGGGCATAATTCCTCCTTATCTTACGTCTTCAAAGCTCGACGTCTGATTTGGCTTTATGTATCGTTCTATATCGTTAATCCTACCAGCGTCAGAGATCAACGATCCATATAATTGCAACATCAATTTGGCTATATCGTCGTTGCCAGTCAGGGGCTTGCCTACCTGGGCGGCAAGCAAGAAAGAAAAAGCCATCACAAAGGACATATCGAATAAAACTGGGTCAATCACTTGGTAGGTATATGCTATGTAGGCGTCGGCGTAGTTAGTAGCAATTACTTTCTGATTTATTACTGGGATAAATAGGGTCTCGAATTCGATTGGCTTGGGGTCTTGGCTTTCAGCATCGTAGAATATCTTGCGGATACATAGGCACTTTACGGGATAGGCATATATGTATGCCCAACCGGGTATCTCCTGACCAGATACCTCTGCGAGTGGCGCTTTCACTGAAGCAAATCTCCAATCCTTCCCTCTTAGAACAGTATCCTTAGTTATATCGTATATCCTGCTTAGCTGCCGGGCACTTTCGTTTGCCTCATTCAACGCTACTATAGGGCTCTGTCCGAGATGAGATAATGCCAGATTGCAGATTGCGATATCTGAAGTAGGAACCATAAGACCTCCGGATTATCTTACTTTTTTTGCTGGCGTGCCTTAGCCTTCTGTATAATAGCCGTAATCTTCTGTCGACTGATATCTTTGGCTAATACTTCCAGTAATTCATCTTGGTTTAGGAATTCGGCATCCTTAATGCCGCGGCTTTTGGCCTCAGCTAACATTTCTTCACGCGCTATTTCAGCGGCAGTGCTTGCTTCTTTTGACTCCTGGCCTTCGGTTGCTTTGGGTCCTGGGTTTTTTCCATCTATAAGCTTAAAATGATGGGGGGGATTCTCTTTGGGGTCTATATCTACTATCATCCCTTTTTCCCAGTACCTGTTCTGAAACCCGTAGCAGTCCCGTAATACTTGATACTTTGCCATTTTATTCCTTTCTCCTTACGCGTCAGCAATGGCGAGTGTTAGTCGTTCCATTAGTTACGGCAAGGATTAGTGAAGAGACCTGCTCCGCCTTAGAGCATAGAGCAGGCCTCACTCATTTACCTACTTTTATGCTATGTTCACATCCGGGGTTAAGAACGCATCGATGGTGCCGGTTGTGAAGTTGTGCACCGTTACGGCATAGTACACGCGTAGGAATTGCTTCAGGCCTGGAGGAAGTTTTATCTTCCAGATTATCGTGTTAGCCGTACATGCTGCTTCAGCTATTAAGTCCGATTTGGCCAATACTACTTTTGCTGTGGCAAAGCCGACATCTGAATCAGACTCAATAGAAATCTGAAGAACCGCATCTTCCTCAGTTGAATCAAGCACCGTGCCTACACGCACTACGAGATAGAGCTCCTGGCCGCCCACTGCATCGCCTGCTTTCGATAAATCTACGACATCGGTAGATGCGGCAGAGGCAGTAAGCACTTGTCCTTCCGAAAAAATCAAATCATGGTCGCGTATCATCTGGGTCTCCTTTTTAGTTAGTGGTTAATAAATCTTGTATCGTCCTATTCCTCTCTTAAGGTTTAGGCTACTAATGTTTCGGCGTTAAGAATCGCATCGCAGCGGCGAATAGGTATCCCCATGAATCTGGTGATCGGGGCGCCATTCTCAAGGCTCTGGATGGTCAGGTTTACGTTACTCTTGTTGTATGCCTTGATGTCCAGCGCTGTCTTTACATACCGATTGCAATACCAGGCTGCGCGGCCAAGCCTTAAGCTCGGGACGAGGTTCATTGCCTGTATCATGAGCTTGATGAGATTGGCAGAGGTATCAGAGGTATCGCCAGCAGTTGCTAAATCGGAGATGTCCAGGTTGCAGATACGCACGGCATATCTCCAGTCTCTTACTGCGAGACCTAACCGGGTTTTGTACTGGTCGATAAACGCATAATACTGGCCGGCTGGGGTTTCGCTGTCGTTGACCATCTGGAGGCCCTTGTCGTTATGCTCAATGCCTGCTTTACTGCCGCGAGGGAAAAACGCATGGATGGTGTTTTCGCCCCAGACTACGAGCCAGAGCGAGGTATTATCAGAACCTGCACCGCCACCCTTGATTACATTTGCTCCGGATGCTGCAGTCGTCGATGAATAATAGGGTGATAGTCCTGTAAACCTGTCTGGGTTTATCTCTACGTTACCGTAGAACAGGGTTGTTGCCATGAGCTGAGAAATCGCCTCGATAAAAGGCGCGTTCTCTGAAAGCCTAAATGCCGCCTTATCTACTGCTATATTGACGAGCTCTTCGTCAACGCGGCCGAGGCCTTCGATAATACCAGCAGTGAATAACTGCTGCTTGGTCTGAGACTTGGTCGGCTGAGTGCCTTTGTTTATCTGTCTCCAGGCCACGCTGGGTAGACCAGTTCTGAGCGTAGTCTTATGTCCAGTCGTGGTATTGCCCTCGACAAACACGAGGTCGTCGAGTACTTCGTTTACGAGATTCATCATCTCGCTTATGCGTTGTATCTTCCCGTCAGGATCAGCGCGCCTCGCGTAATCCATCAGGGTTAGATTTGTGTTTCCAATAGTAGGCATGGTACTTTCTCCTTTTTAGGTTAGGTTACTTTTCTTTCATTGTGTCGCCATAAAACAATTCGGCGTCAGTCTTTGCTCCCGTCTTTTTCTTGCCATCCACGAATTTATCTTCGCTTATGGCCTTGCCTGCTTTCACAAAGCACTTCACCAGCTCTTTATGGTTTCCTGTTCCTGTCTGGTTCAGGAATACACGCAGTTCTGGAGTACCAAACTGCTCAATAAATCTCCCTGCAAATACCAACTCTTTCTTATAATCAGTTCCTAACTCTTGGACGGTTTCTTTCATCCAGTCGGTTTTGACCTGATTAAAAGTAGTGAGCAGGCCTTCGGAGATTGCTTGTACGTGCTTTACCTGAAGGTCTATCAACTCTTGGGCTGCCTCTTGGGTAAGGTTATGTTTCTTAGCCGTTGTCTTGAATTCCTCAAGCATCGGCTGATTGACCTCGACACCCTCGGGCACTATGAAGTCACTATACTTTTCAGGTGCACCCTTGGTTACTGCTGCTTTTGCTGCATCGTCCCTGGCTTTTATTAAGGCTGCTCTTGCTGTTTTATCTTCAGCGGATAGGTCTTCGTCTTTGGCTTCAAGAAGCCTTTTCTCTTCTTGCGCCTTAACGAGTACTGTCTTCTTTTCCTTGTCCTCTGCGGATAAATTAGCATCCTCTGTTTCCAGGATACGTTTATCTTCTGCTTCTGTTGCTGCCTTGGCTGTGGCTATTTCTTCCGGGGTCTGCGTTGGTGTGGGTTTTATGTCGCCGCCGTCAAGTAGACTCTTGTCTTCTTTTGCTGTTGCTGCTGCTGCGGTTGCTTCCTCTGCTGTTGGTGTTCCGTCTGGATTTGGCATCTTTGCTCCTTTTTTGTCCTATCGGGCGATAAGAACTCTTAGAATTCTTCTGGCTCGATAGGGAACTGCTTCTTTAAACTTTCTTGCTCGGATTTATACTCCCTCTGCATCTGCAAGAATACCTCGGGCGCTACTTTCATGATGTCGTTAAATAACATCAGGCCGATTATTCTCTTGTCTGTGGTCGAGGCGAGGAATGTCTCCGCATCGCTCATGATTCGCCATAATAACCGGCGGCCTTCCGGTAGAACCAACACTTTTTTGATATCGTTTAGGTCACGCTCTCTCAGTTGTTTGCTGCGTTCCTCTAACTTTTTCTGTCTCTCTTCGGGATCCATTATTTTTTCTTCTGAGTTGATGGTATCCAACCCGTATTCCTAAGAGTTCCATAAATGTATGCGTTTTTTCTCTTCTTAGACCAAGACTTATGCGCTGCTGCTTCTCTTCTTAATTTTTCTTCTAATTCTTTAGGCATATTTATCTTACTGACGCTACAGCTTCTCTTGTAGGATTTGCCGGCATAGGCTTTCCTGTCAGAGCTGCTATAACTGCGTCAAGGGCACTGTTTTGGCCTTTGTCGTCCTGGCCCATCTTGGCCTGGGATAAAGTCTTAGCTCCTTCTGCTGCCATCATGCCTGACTGGGCCTGTTTCATCCTTAATTCAGCGTCGGCTTTAGCTTCACGTATCGCTGCTACGGCCTCAGCACTTCTTAATATCCTTGCCGGTATACCTATCATTTCGGCATAGGTTTCTACTGCCTCATCCCAATCTATTTTATCGAGCACGCTTGGGCTTACTCCTGCCAGTTGAACCACAAAATTACTAACCTGTTCTATGGCCGTGGTACCTACCATCTTCTGTGCCTGGGCAAGTATGGAGATATATTCTACTTTTATGTCCTGCCCTTCCAGTTCAGGTGGCGGTTCTGGTATTAAGCCAGTCCTTAACATTATGGCAAAGGTTCTATCGATGAGTGGATCAAGGAGTTCGCTTTCTAAACTTTCAAGCACTGGCCCTAACATCAGCAGTTTTTCTTCGTGCCTTTCCGCTATTTCCCTGGCGGTTATCTGCTTCCTCTCCATCGTCATAAGCATTAAGAATAAATCCGTGTAGAAAGCGCTGCCAATGGCTTCTTTGGTCCTGTCTATGCTGGCGTCTATGGCGTTCAGGTCTATCTGGACCTGATAGACTGGCCTTACTCCGGCGTTAGGAACGTTCGCTGATGAAGTGGTTACGCCTCCCGGAAGAGTATTTACTTCTCCGCTTACCATTCCGTCTTTCTGGACCGGCGGGTCTATTAATTTATCCAGGCCGAGTAGTTTCTTCCGCACCATTTTCTGCAGCATCTTGGCATCGCCTAAGGCATCCCAGCCAGGGGATTTGCCATAGATATCTGCTGTGGTAGTTGTTTGCCAGCGCGGGCCTACAACGGGAAAGTCCTCATAACCGCCTATCCTTAAGAAGCAGTCCAAGGGCGAGCCTTCTTCCCATTGTATGGAGCGATAGGGCATGTTCTCAAAGTCTGCCCGATCAGGTATTCGTTTATCGTTTTCTTCTATGAGATGGATTACTGCGACCCAACGATCTATGTCTTTGGTGTTCTTATAGGCTGTCTGTATGGCGGGGCTTACATTCTCTTCGCCGAATTCTTTAACCAGTTGGCCTACAGTCAGCCAATATTTACGGACGAACCCGTTTACTCTTCCGTCTGGTCCAGTGCTCAAACAGTATTCGCCGATAGTAAAGTTGCGACCTCGGATTACTGTATCGGGGTCCTCGAGAATTATTGCTGCTGCGGTACCGAAAGAACCGTCCTCTTCGTATAGTGAGGTCAGGACGCCGTAGATGTTCGAACGAGAAAAAACATTCATCATTCGTTCTTGAACAACGTCGAGCCATAGCTTTACGCTATCGAACTCCATCAGACTGGGATCGTCTACTCCGAGTCTAAACCACGGTCGAGCTGGCGATGTCATCCCGCTTGTCATACCAGATCCCAGGGTACGTGCGCATCTTCGCGGGAAGCCGTCAAGCATAGTCTTGTGATCTATGGCCTGGCCTTTGTTCGGCTGGTCGTCAAAGAAACCTCTGGTGGAATTTATGTAGGCTTTAATATCCTTCCAGGTCGGTCGCCACGGCTGCGCCTCATTATTCATGGCGTTTACGCGGCGTTCGAATTCCTTCCTGTCCAGTCCCTCGCCTATCTTCTCTGGCATCTATCGAATCTCCAACTTGTATTCTGCTTCGGTTTTGCTTCTCTTTTGATTATTGCATTTCGCACAAGCGATTGCTAAATTGTTGTATATGTTGGTCCCACCACGGGAAAGAGGCATTTTGTGCTCCAATACATCTTGTCCAAACTCAAGGGGCTTTAAACAAAGATAACAGGTTAGCGTGCCAAATTGCTTGATGTTGTCTTCGTAAACGAGCTGGATAGTTTGGAGAGATAATGGACCACCGCCCTTTATTCGTGCCTTTCTTCTTTGATTCACCAATTTTCTATATTCTTTGGTATAAGAAAGTCCATGTCGTGAAAAATATAATTTGCTTATACCTTTTCTGTGATGATATTCCTTCTCATAAAAACGAAGTCTATCTCTATTTTTTAATCTCCATGCGCACATGTATTCTTTTTTATTAAAACTCATCTATAACCCCAGTTTTTCTTTTAGGCCCGAGCCCATTAGCGCAGGCATAAGAAGGTTAACCGAACCAGTATCTCCTGCTCCGGATGTCTTGACCGTGCTGCTTATACCGTATTTTATGGCTGCGAGTTGTTTTCTTTTTTTCTCTGCGAGCTTTGATGCTGTTTCTTCTGCTGGTGCTGGGGATGTAGGTGTTGGTGATGGGGGTGGTGCTGATACTGCTGCTGGTGCTGGGGCAGGGCTTGGTGATCCTCCTCCTCCAAAACACATGGGCTACCTCGCTTTTTAGTATGTCATTATGACATTATCACAGGCAATAAAAAAAGCCGCTCTCACTCGTCGACGAGAACGGCTTGAAATCTATTTATCAGGGAGCGACCCTGATTAGTTATTCTTCTAACATAAGTATGTCATTTTGTCAAGGGATATTTTTAGGAAAGAGGGTCGTATTCTTTTTTCTGAGCTGCGTTTTCTTCGTTGCTTTTCTTTTTCACGACGGGATATGCGAATGTCAGGGCTAATGCGTCTGCTCTGTTGGGCGATGCCAGTCCTCTTTTCTTCATGTCTTCTTTTGATTCAAGCAATATCTCTCCGGATAATTTTGGATATGCTTCGGGTCCTGTTAGATCATCAGCCAACCTCTGGTCATCAGGCATACAACCACCTTCCTGTAACCACTGTTTCGTCTTGCCCCACATCTCTGCGCGTTTATTGGCAAAACCTATAGTGTTTGATTTTGCTCCGAAGGATACAAGCATCCATTGCCGATTCATCTGTTTGCCAAATGAGAAAACTCCTGTACCATAACCTAAGTCTATAAATACTGCGTCTGCTTTCTCCGCGTCCTCCCACTTAGCTACTGCTCCGGCTATTATTGCGTCGTCTTCGTTCCTTTGGAAGACCTGCAGCTGCCGGTATACTAAACCTTGTCTTAAACCGAGTACTATCTCATCCCCGCCGGTCCAGGCGTTGTCTACGCCTATGATCTTGGGGGCGAAGACGTATTTATGGGCTTCGAGCTGACGACCCCTGGCTGCTTCTACTATGTCGTTGGGGATAAACTGCAGGTCGCTTGCCTTGGGGAATATGCCGAGGACATGTACCCTAACCCAGTCACTATCTATGCCTAAGTCTTCTATCCATTGTTTTATCTGTTGCTGGTTTACGAGATGGCTCTTACGGATATCTATCTGCCATTGTTTCCAGCGATGCCTGAATTTACCCCAGCATTCTTTGAAACGGCCAGTGTTACGGGTAGGGTTTCCGAAAACGAGCCATAATATCTGAGTGTTCTCATCTGTCAGCGCGCCTTCTGAAACTTCCCATATTTTGTCTGGAATAGCTGAGGCCTCATCAAATATCACGATTATACGCTTGCCTTTATTGTGTAGGCCGGCGAATGCTTCTGTCTTGTGCTCTGACCAGGGTACTTGGTCTATACGCCAGGTTCTTTCATGCTCCGGGTTCTTTGCGTAGATGGCTGTAGCGGTTAGTTCAAACCAATGCTTGGCTATGAATAGCCGGTGCCATTTGCTCAGTTCTGCCCAGCTCTTAGTGCGCAACTGGGTTTCAGTATTGGCGGTTATTACTCCACGCGTGTCTTCAAAGGTTGATAGGCCCCAGAGGATTATCCAAGCTGCCAGAGTGCTTTTTCCTGGCCCGTTGCCTGAAGCTACGGCTACCTGAATGACTTGGGAGGGGGTCATCCTTCCGGCTTGCAGTTGCTCCCTTAAGTATTTTAACGCCTCTGTCTGCCATTTATCTGGACCGTCAAAGCCTTCCAATTCGCCTTGACCCCACTTGAAGGCATAAAAAACCCAGCCATATGGATCGCTGGTATATGAAGCCATGTCTTCTCTTAGTTGGCGCTCAGTCTCTGCTTTTTCGGCGAGTAGTTCCTGCATGTTTTGCCCTCACTCTGGCCTGTTTTATGTCCTCTGCGAGATTCTCAAGGCCCCGTATTTCTTGAACATCAGTAAACATCTTCAAGTGGCGGCCTAAGTCTCTTAGCGCTTCGTTCTTATTAAATAGCTTTATTTTTTTGGTCTGCCCAATTCGTTTCCGGTCTTTGCCATAACCTTCAAATATCTCTTCTGTCTCTATACTTGAAATGGCTTGGGCTAAATGCTCAGGCCAATCTTGAACGGGTCTTAAATTGCCTTCCTCGTCGTATAAATTACGCAAATCTGCCCAAGCTATGCCACTAAGGCCTTTTAGCACCATATCTGCGTTAACTTTCAGGCGCTTAAATTGCTCCTCAAGTAAAATCCTGACTTTATACCATACGTGGTCTTTTGACATCAGTCGAGTAGCCTGCCTTCTTGCTGTATGTGGTGAGTACTTCGCTCTTATTGCAGCTTGTGTCCCGTTGTAATCCTTGATGTATTCGTGGCAGAATCGTTCTTGTTGAGGAGTTAGTTGGTAGGGTTTTTCTTTTTTTGTTTGTGGTTTCATTTTGATAAATAGTAGCGAGTGGTGAGTATGGTTATCGTTGCTGCCCATGCTATCCCTGCCGTAAGCAGAACCAATAGCGCGTATCCGATAAAGTTTGTTATTCTAACCAGCATTTTGTCTCATCCCCTCTGGTTTCTTCCTACCACAAATATGACAAAATGTCAAGTAATGATTATTTAAACATTCCAAATCTATCTAATAGCCGCTTCTCTGCAATCTCGATATATTTCGGGTTAAGTTCAATGCCTATATAATTCTGGCCGAGCTTCTTGGCCACAACCGCGGTGGTGCCTGCGCCCATAAATGGGTCGAGTACTACCCCCCCCTGCGGGCAGCCTGCTTTTATCATTGGTTCTATTAGGTCCTCGGGGTAGGTTGCAAAATGTGCCTCTTTGAATGGCCGGTTATTTACTGTCCATACGCTACGTTTATTTCTTACTCGCTCACCTTCTTCATTTTTAGACCATCGTACGTGGCCCCTTGCAGCAAATGTATGCGGGCTGTTCCCTGGGACTAATTCTTTATCCGCGTATTTAGTACTACCACGCATTCTTTCCTGCTTTCGTCCATCATAGGCCGCTGCTTCTTGGATTGCCCGGTCATCTATTAAAACGTGGTATATCGGCTTGGCTGAGGTGTCCGGTGGATTATGCGCGTTTGAGTTTATCGAGTCGTAGGGTATCTTGTTTCTGGCCAGGTAGGCTTTGAGCGCCGGCGTTGCCTTCCTGGTGGTCCAGATTATAATATGATATCCAGCTGCCTTGAGGATCTGCATTGCCTCTACCGCTTCCCAATTAGGCTTACCGAAGACATCCAGTCCCTTCCAGCCATCGTAATTTGCTATCACGCCGTCAAAATCAAAACAGATGGTCTTCATTCTTTACTTCGCCTCCTTTTTTATCCTGGTTCTTATAGGAAATCTATCTTTTAGCCTTTGCCAGAAACGCGGCTTTTCTTGTGTCGGCTTTATTCTGTTTACGGGTATCCTTTTTAATTTCAGCTCCTCTGCCTTTTTCCGGACAGCATCCATCAACCGCTGGCCTGACCCGGGCTTTATGTTATGTTCCTTAATGAATTGGCTGAGTTCGTGTTTCTGTATGCACTTGCTGCAGGCATAACCTACCAAGACCGGTCTTATTCCCAGCGACTTTTTATTTTTGCCTTTGCCCTCAAATACTTCGCGGCGTTCGTATAGGGCTATGGGGAAATGTTTGGAGGTTGCCTTGTGTTCGTCGCCACATATCTTACAATGTAGTTTAAATACCATTCTTAATCTCTCCCTTTAGATATTTATCTGTAACTTCTTCTAAAAATGCCCGGGCCCCAAAAAAATCCAGCTTCCCCGGTACGATAACTGCGTAATATCCACGCTTCAACAACTCATCCCGCCAATCTTTTTGTGTTTTCTCGGCATAGTTCTTAACCTTTAACTCCACAGTCATGCCATGCCAGCCTCCGCGCGGTTCATAAATTACTAAATCCGGATGACCAGCTTTATACCCGGCGCGCTTCATGCGAATTGCGGCCATCTTATTTGGAGTATGCATACCCCCAGCTGAGGCGCAAAATAATGCCCCTCTGCTATATAGATAGAAGGTGTATTGCTCTTGCAGCTTCTGCTCAAGTTGTCTACTCATGGTTTACTCACAATCTTCATCCCCGCTAAGATTTGTGCTATGGCTGGTGACACCGACGCCTTCTTCCATTCCCGGCCTTCCTTGATCTGCTGCTCTGCGTTCCAAGCTTCCCACTCTTTCTGGGTAGTCACGATAAACCATGGCCAATCTGCTTTTATTCCGGCTTTGTTCTTTAAATAGCTTGTGCATATTTTGTTTATAACTTCTTCGGGTATCTCTATCTTTTTAATTTTATTAAGCTTACCCATAAGCTGGTAAATATTAAAATCCTTACTTACTGTCTTTAATTGTTCTTGAGAATTTTCCTTAAAAGCAGCCCAGTAGGGCTGTTTCTTTATCTCTACTCTACTCAACTCTACTCTACTCAGGGGTAGTGCTAACTTACCACTACGGTAGTCCTCCTGTAGTATCTTTGGGGGAGTGGGGTATTTGCGTTTTGAGGGATGATTTATTGTTTGGTGCTTTGGCATGGTAGGACACCATAGCCAACGTTTCCCCTCGGCTTCAAAAAGGAAGTACCGGCGCATCGTTATTATTTCTTCTATAATCGCTTCTACATCAATATCGTCGGCCGGAAAAACCTGGCCTTTTAACATAAAAATATCATACGGCAACACCCCTGTTTCATCGTCCATGTGACACCAGCTTAAGATATAAAAATATCTTGCGGGGATAGAGAGCTGGGCAATTTCTTGCTCTAAGGGGTATACTGGGTCAATCTGTCTTTTTCTTGCCATTGTAGCTCCTTAAATATTCTTTGAGTTAATCGATAACTATTCGCCCAACGGAAATGACCCATGGATTAGAATCTTTAATTCTTCCAAAAGTTCGATTGCCTCTTGAAGTCTTACCTGTCTTTCTTGTTTTGCATTTGCCCGGGCAACCAAGATGAGAATCTTGCGAGAAAGATTGCAGAGATCAGCGCCTACGGTATATTTACAGTGCTTATCAAAGTGACGAACCACTGTATTAAAATACACGGTGAGGTCTAAAGCTTTCTTATATACCGGTAGTTGTTCGTAAAAACTCATCTTGATTACCTCGCTTGAAAATTGTCAAATCGCCAATCACTGGCTGGAGCGGACCGGACGCACATAATAGCTGCTGCCCTTACTGCCGCTGTACACGTAGCCGTCGGCGAAGTACACGCACCACGCGATGCCTGAATCCCAAGCGCAAGGGGTGCTGGTCCAATACCAGGAACATTTGGTGTCCGGGAAAAATTTTGTATCTATGGTTGGCTCGTTATCCTTGGCACCGCGGGTATAGTCTACCAACTCGCGCAACTCCTCAACCGTAGGTAAACGCCAGTCTTTATGGCCAGCAAAGCTTAACTCTTTGCAGGCGTCTATGGCCTGCTGCCAGTTCATGTGTTCCTTAAACTTTTCCGGCAGGTCTGTATGAGGATTCTTGACCCAGGTAAGGCCTGTTTTGGTGTCGGTTATGGTGCCGTTCTTGTTATCGATAAAGCGTACTCCAGGCTTTACTACTCTTTTTTTGGCTGGCTCGTATCCTACAGCCAGCATATCGCGGGCGATTCCGGGAATATCAATGCGATCCTCCAATATCCTTTCCACTTGTTTTTGTTTCATGCCTCCTCCTCTTTTGTTAAATGTTTTATGATTGTTCTTCTTGTGTTGTTTCTTCTAACGATGTCCCCCCTTTAGTCCGGTCAAGAAATTGGATATTCTCTATCTGTATCTCTATCACGGAATTCTTCTTACCATCTGGCCCATCCCAGGAGCGTGTCTGTAGCCGGCCTTCTACAAATATGTGGCTGCCTTTCTTTAAATATTCAGCGCAGTTTTCGGCCCTCTTACTCCAGACGGTGGCTGTTATGTATAACACCTGCTCTTTATCCTCTCCTGATTTTGTCTTGAAGGTGTGGTTAGATGCGAGCCTTAGGTTGCAGACTGCGGTGCCTTGGGGGGTATACTTTAACTCGGGGTCCCGGGTTAGATTTCCTATTATCAGTGTCTTATTGAGCATCTGTTTTCTCCTTACAGCATGTGTAACTGTTGCTCTTTTACGTGTTCTGTTTGCTCTTGGTAAATCCGTACAGCCCTTACGTGGCTACACTCTCTTCCTTTACGCCCCATCTGGCAATTACATATAAGCTGGCCAAAATGTTCCTTTATCGTGTAGGTAGTTATGTTGTAGCCGGGGATGGGGAGGCATTGATAGACGCCGTCGGTTACCTTACTGATTTTACCGAGCTCGAGGAGTTTTTTTACTTTCTGATTCACAGGTTGCTCAAATGTCTTTGTACTTGCGTCGTAATGCTGAATGGTCTCAACCATTACTCTCACCCCCTCTCTTTACTACTTCTATCTCAACCGGTATAATACCCTGTTTAAGATCAGCAATTTTAGCAAATGCCTTTTTGCTAAGGTCAATGATGCGGCCTTTTTTGACGAGTCTCTTGGCCGGTCCGCGATCAACGACCACAACAATGACCATTTTCCCATTCTCCAGATTAGTAACGCGCAGATGAGTTCCAAAAGGAAATAGCCAAGAAGCACAAGTAAAACTATTTTCATCATATGGTCTCCCACTGGCAGTCATGATGTGCGGGAATGGGTCGCATGTATCACCCACCCCGCCATACCACGATGCTGTTTCGGAATAACAGTTTGTAGTTAATAATAAAATTAGAAGCCCGCACGAGATTAGACTCTGGATTTTTGTTTTTCCGTAAAGCTTTCTTTGATATAGTGGTGGTAAGAACGACGCTTTTGCGTGTGCGGACTTCATGATTTTATCCCTGGCTTGCTGAGTAGGCTTTGCCTAACTCTGCTATCAGCTTATTTGCCTCTGGAATGCTTGGAATCTCCTCCATCTTCGAATAACCCAAACCTCCCAATACCTTCTGGTATATCTTATCCCCTACCTTTGACCTGGCTTTGGCTATGGTGTCCTGAATATTTTGGGGCAGGGGCGATTTTATTAGGGGTTCTTTCTCGGGTTCCTTGGCCGGTATGGCAGCATTCTTATTGGTCTGATCCGCTATTGCCGGCACATCGATGGGTTCTTCCCAGCTGGTTGTATCTGGCAAATCCATCGCGCTGTCTATGCCTTTGCGGTACTCCCGACTGGTTTCGTCTACTGCTATGGCGCGCTGCAGTTCTACAGAAAGAGGCAGTAGCTTGGCCAGCTGTATCAGAACCGTCTTCATGCACATTGCGTCAGGATCCTTGGCCCATGGGGAGCTGGGGTAAAATTCGCCCTTTTCTTTATCGTAGGTCTTGGCATGCTTCCTGCCGTGTTCCATAGCCTCGTCTTTTGACATAAAACGGAATACGCAGCCACCACTTTTCATCTTAGCTATGGCATAGTATCCGATGACTGGCCCCCGATCGCCAAGCACTGGCTTATGCTTTATAAAACTGTCTGTTCCATACACATAATCAAAAGAATCCTCTTTGTGTACGGTCTGCATCTCAATGGATAGGGCGACTTCATGCCGGTAGAATAACTCAGCCAAACCCTTATATCCTATGAGTGCCTGGACCTCAGGAACTACCTTCCATTCTTCCTTACCATTTACTATCAACTTGCGTTTATTTCTAAAAGGCAGAAGATACGCGCGACCGGCAATAGGCTCAAGGCCTATCTGGGCAAGCACGAATAGGCTGCCTAAGAAACTCTGCGGTGTACATTTAGCAAGTTCTGGGTTTATGCGTATTGATGTTAGCGCTATCCGGACCAGTCGTTCCGGATTAAGGTGTGCTGGTAAGGTTTGCCCGAGCTCCTTTGCCGATTGTCTTATCAGTGTTTCCAGGCTGGTTTGTTCTCCTGTCTTCTCTAATACTTTGCTTACTTCTCCCTGTTTTGCCATGGCCTCCTCCTTATTTCTTTATGGCGTATCTCAATACTCGTTTTTCTTTTGGTGGTGCGTATTTTTCATACATCGCCGGCTCTTCTTTTTTGAAAAGTTCTGTATCAATCCTCCTTTCAGTTTGGTTCTTCCAAGTAATCTTGAATTTATTCGTCACCCCGGTTTCGAAGGTCTTAAGCTTGGCCCTTAAGCAGTTCTTCTGCTCTTCGATTTCTTTTTCTAATACCTTATAATCTGCCTGCATAGAATCAAGAGTCTCTACAAGTGCGTTTGTATCATCACCGAGTTCGATAATGCTTTCCTCTGCGGCCTTGGGGAATAAGGCATAAAGTATGCCGCCGTCCTCTGAGGTTATAGTCATAGGCATGACTTTCGGCACGATGAAGTTATTCCAGAAAGCTACCTCTTTGGCGACCATGTCGTTTATTACCTTCTCGTCCCGGGTTATTTCCTTCCACTTGAAGTCCATGTTGCCTATCAGCACGGCGATGTAGGCCTTCTTTATGCCGGTTACGGCCAGGTAGTGCACACACTGGATTATGTATTCGATGGGTATTTCTTCTCCTTCCCACTCTCTGGTCTTGAACATGTTCGCTGTTTTACATTCAAGGATTGCATCTTCTCCGATTACCTTCCGGTCCAGATTCGCCCCGAGGAATGGGTATTTAGGATGGAATATCGTATCGTTTACGCGCTGCACTTTCTTGCCGGTTTCCTCCATGAAGAACTCGGAAACGGTTTGCTCGAGTTTGTTACCCAGCTTTATGCATACCTTATCCGATATATCCAGCGGTACTACCTGACCGGTTTTTATTGCCCATACTTCAAGGGGAGTTTTGTACCGGGACAGGCCCAAGATTGCCGCAGCATCGCTGCCTCCGATATAATTCTTTCTTGCCTCTACCTGTTCTTTGGTTAGCTCCATATTATCCTCGCGTTTCTATTTTGAGTTCTCCGTCAGTGACTTCAGTCACGAAGAACTGGAAACCCTCGGTTTCTCCTATCTGCTTCAGAAATTCTTCCCTTACTGTCTCATCGAGATGCTCGAGTTTATCTACACAGATTAACTTGAGGGGATTATCTTTTGCGAGTACCCTGGCGATATCCAGACATGTCCTTACCTGCTGGGATGTGGAGAGGTTTGACAAGGGCAGGTCGTTTATCGTCACTATCCCTTTACCGTCTACGCCGAGGCCTTTGATTGGCAGTTCTACTTTGGTGAGTAGTTCGTGTGGCTTGAGGCGCGCGGCATCAACCAACTTGTCATAACGCTGCGCGGTGGTAGTTTCGGCCTCAAGGCGTTGTCTTAATGCCTCTACTTCTTTGGCCAGCGGTATGTAGGATTTCATTTGCTCGGCCTGGGTGCATCTTTCTTTTATGGGGTTTGTGTCAATGAGTTGGTGAACCTCGAGGAAGAATTCTGCCTGTTTCTTCTTTGTATCTAACCTGGCCAGTTCTCCTTTTCTGTTTTCGTTAATGTCGTATAGTTGCACCTGAGTTACTTTATCCATGGCTTGTTTCTTTTCAGCCAGACTTAGTGCATCGAGGTTTTTTATGTCGGTCTTTAGCGCTATCTTCTGTTTCTCAAGTTCCTGAATTTGTGCGTCTATGACCTCTATCTGTTGCCTGAAGTCGTTCTTCCGAGTCTCTATGGTATCCTTGGCCTTTTTAAACTCAGCTGCCCCGTATTCCTTGACTTCCTTTTCCTTAAGGGCGTATTTGTTATTGATGGCTTCTACGGCGTTGGCGTATTCAGTGAGTACTTCGGAGGATACCTTGATATCCAAATTTGTGTTCTCGGCGTCTCTAAGTTCAGCAAACAGTTCGCCCAACTTTACCTCTACCCAATCCTCGAGCTTGTAGTTATCCGGCAACCTCTTGGCTACGGCCGCGCATTCGTCTTCAACAGCCTTCACCCTGGCGTTTGCCTCGCGCCTGGCGTCGTAAAACCATTGCTCTAAATCCTTTAGTACCTGCAGGCCATGCTTCTCGTAGTTTACTTTTGGCGCTTCTCCAAACCAGGCCTGCGCATCTGCTGATGTTACTGTAATTGGCAAAAGTCCAAGCAGGATATCGGTCTGCTCGGTATCTTTCTTCGTCATAAAATCGACAGGGTTAAACGCGAAGACATCGTGGCTTCGTTTACCGTCTGAGCCGAATAATTCTTTAAGGAAAGTCTCTGGGGCCTTTATCGGTTGGCCATCCTTGGTTACCTTTACCGAACCTGCGTCTAATCCGGCTTCGTCTTCTTTTACAGTCCGGCGTATACTTATGCCATCATCTGTGTCAAGCTCGATATATGCCTTATCTGCTCCGGCCCGGACGAACCGCGCACGTCGCTTTGTGTTATGGATCGCCTTCTCTATGGTCTCGAGTATCGATGTCTTGCCCCGCTCGTTGCCACCACTTATTACATTGACCTTGCCTGGGTTTATGGCGAGCTCCTCTATCCCCAAGCAGTCTTTTATTACCAGTCGCTTAATCATTTCCCCCTCCTTAAAGTTTATTTAACAAATGCCATAATAAGTAACCCGAGTACCACGCACACCAAAATTACGGTAGCGTTAAACGGCGCTTCACGGATGCGTTTGTAGTAATACGGGTGTATCTGTTTCAAATGTGGGTTTACCAACATAAGGACTCCTTAAAAACTTAAATTGTCAAATCGCCAATCACTGGCTGGAGCGGACCGGACGCACATAACTGAGGCTGCCCTTAAGGCCGACGTCCACGACGCCGAAGTAGAAGCGCACGCACGACGCGTAGCCTGAAACCCAAGCGCAAGAATCTCCCGTCCAATAGTAATCATCAGTCTTAGTGTCTGGAAATATCTCTTTATCTATAGCGGGATTGTATTTTGTAATATCCAGAAGTGATTCGAGTTCTTTGCGGGTAGGCAACCGGCAACCCATTTTTTTGCATTCTTCATTAGCTTCTGCCCAAGTTAATTTCTTAGATAACGTCGGATACCAAATAAGCTTTTCCTGGGTATCGGTTACTGTGCTATCAGAATTACGGACGAAACGACCGTCTTTGCTGCGAAGAGTCGACGTAATAACGACTGACTGCGGTTTTAGATAATCCCTGATTTCCTTCAAAACGCTCAAAACTGTTTCTTTTACCATTGCCCCCTCCTTTTATTTTGGCTGGGCTAATAAGCCTTCAACCTCGTCCCAGTAGAACCTGATTGCTCGGTTAGCGCCCAGCTTAACCGGTCTTACTCCTGGCAATAACTCCGGCCAGTTATTACGAACATACTTAACGCTATATTTAAGTCTCTCCGCTATGGTCTTAATATCTACAAGTTCCCGCGGCATACCGACCCCTTACAATAAATTTTGTTGTTGATATTTAAGATTTAAAAGTGACTTGGGGTTAAATCTTTTGTTTCTATTATTCTCCCCAAGCTCAATAAACCGAGAATTGCTAAAGACATAATCGCCATCATTATCTTTGCGATCTATACTTGGGCGTGTCAGCAAATACGCCTTATCTCTGAACCATAAAGTCTTAAAATCTTCCAATGTCATTAAAAATTTAATCTTCCCAAAATAAGAGCCGTATTGATAAACACAGCGACACCTGGCACAATTATAATGAGTAAACCAGGGGTGTCTTTTTCTCCAATCTCTTATTGAATTTTTTATCTTTTCCGTCGACATTCTACCTTCTCCTACAGTCCACTACAAAAAACTACGCTTATTACAAAACACTACAATCAGGTGTAGTTTTTTATGCTATACTTCCTCGCGTGTAAGGCTTCAGTAATCAAAACTAAAAGCTCATCTTGAAAGTCGCGCGTATTTTTATCCGCTTCTTCATCAATGAGCCTTTTGGTCTTTTCGGGTAGCCTTATTGACAAGGGTTTATCTTTTTTAGAATAGGCCATGTTTATTTATCGTTGTCGTCTTCTGGTTCTTTATTGCGATCGTATGTACAGATATCGCCAACATCGTAGCCAGTGAGGTCACAGAGTTTACGAAGAACATTCGGTGTAACCTGCCGGTTGCCTTCAATAATTTTATAAAGAAGACTCGGGCTGACATTAATACTTTCAGCAATCTCTTCGATGCTCTTAGGAGGTGTAATTTTGCTGACTAACCAGTTTTTGATAACTTCTTTTTTTACACATATCATTCCCATGGGATTCTCCTTTATCAAAATTTTTGATATTTCAGGTTAAAAAAATATGCCTTTGGGCTCACAAACAAACTATATCAAAAAAATTGATTTTGTCAAGTGTTTTTTTTACTCTTTTAAGATGGCGTTAAATAAGAGTGATTTTATCCGACGAGAAAGGCAACTTTTGCATATCAAAATTATTGAAATATTTTTGCTTGTTTAGTATGACAATATGTGATAAAAGGTAAATATGACAATCGGAGAACAAATTAAAGAATTGCGAAAGCAAAAAGGCTGGAGTCAAAAAGAGCTGACTGTTAAATTACAATTACGTTCTCAAGGGACAGTCTCATCTTGGGAAACTAATGTAAGTGAACCCAATCGTAAACAGCGCAAAAATCTCTGTGAAATTTTTGGTGTTACTGAGGGCGAACTCTTTGGCGAAAAACCCATCATTGAGTCTTATGGCCCTGAAGTCTCAGAGGCATTAAAAGACCCGACAGCAAGGAGGATGCTTATAATTACCTATAAAAATAAAGAAGGCATTAAAACCTCTTTGGAAATTTTTTCAAATCTTTCACCCAAAAAAAGACAAGCGATCTTAGACTTATGCAGATAAAAAGAATATTAATCTTATTTACCTTAATGATATCTTTAACTGGCTGTGCCACCCAGGCAAAATATGATAGACGGTTGGGTACATGGGTAGGACATAGTGTAGATGAGTTATTTTCACGTTGGGGATATCCAACATCGTCTTTTGCAGCGCCTAATGGTGAAGATACTGTCTATGTATACCCCACTGGTACAACGGTAACAATACCTTCTCAAACTTCTTACTCTGGACAAGTTACCCCATGGGGAACGTATTCTGGAAGCGGGTATACTTGGGGAGGGCAGTCGATAAATCTTTGGTGCAAAACTTATTTTGTAGTTAATAAAAACAAAATGATAACTTCCTACAGTTATGAAGGCAATGCTTGCGTGTCTCGTTAATTAAATGGAACTGAAAGATAGAATCAAAGTCTTACGTCAAGAGAAGCGTTTTACTCAGGCCCAGCTTGCCGAAGAAGCCGAAGTTGACCAATCTACCGTTTCCTACTGGGAGAAAGGCCGGCAAGAACCCAATAAAGAGCAAAGAAAAAGGCTTTGCAAGGCTTTGGGAGTTACTCTTTCTGGACTCTTCAAGGATGTAGATTTATGACAATATGACATATAGAAACACTTGGCTTCTCACAAAGCTTGTCTTGAAGTTCTTGGGATGCATATACTTTATCTATGTTATGATAATGTGTGGCATAGCTAATTTTACCTGTAAAAATCAACGTCTATTACTTCCCTGGGGCAAAATGGTCATCCAACACTCTTGTGATTATTCATTCCACTAATGAGCTCTCTCTACCGTCGCAATAATATCTATTGGCTATCTTTCCGGCACCACGGCAAAAGCTACTGCATAAGTCTTGGCACCCGGGATCGCTCTACTGCAGTCTATCTCAAAGCCAAGAAAGACCAAGAGCTGGCAGAGAATAGGTATATTATCCGCGAAGACGTTGCTTGCGATAAAATCCTTGAAGAATACGATAAAGCGACCGAGCATTACAAAGTCAAGAAAACTCACAAGAATGACTCCGCACGTATCAGGGCCTTTCTCTCTTGGTCGGGAATTAAAACCCTAAACCATATCACTGAAAAGAAACTCCAAGATTATCTTAATCACCGTATTAAAGAGGACAAGTTATCTCTCAATAGTTGCAACCGGTATATTTCAACCCTTAAAGCTTGGCTTAATTTCGCTGTCCGCAGGAAGTATACCTTTATTAATCCAATAAAGGACTTTAAAAAATACAGGATTCCGCAGAATCCCCCTAAATTTCTGGATCAAGCAGAAACTAAACGGATACTGGATGCCGCAAAAGACACCCGGCTATATGCGCCTATCCTTGCGGCCTTCTATACTGGAATGCGCAAAAAAGAAATTTTCACGTTAGAATGGCCAGACATAGATTTTGCTCGGGATGTAATTACCGTAAAGAATAAAGACGGCTTCTTGACGAAGTCAAAGAAATTCAGGATTGTACCGCTTCATCACCTATTAAAGGAATTTTTGCTGCCACTTCAGAAAGACTCTGGCCGGTGTTTTGATGAGACTAACTTTAAACATTCCTTCCCAGATATTATAGAAAAGGCGAAGTTAAGGGACGTAGGCTTTCATCACTTCAGGCATACGTTCGCGTCAAGATTGGCTATTTCAGGCGTGGATTTATATACGATTGCGCAGGTGTTAGGGCATTCCTCGATTGCCGTAACTCAGCAATATGCCCATCTTACTAAAGATTATATCAAGGCTTCAGTTGAAAAGCTAACCCTTTAAACTTCACTACAAAATTCACTACATCAAAAAGATTAACTTCTTATAAATCAAGAGGTTAAGCGAAAACTTCCTCGTCCTACCACTGAGCTACCTCGGCAAATATCTATCTTAATGATAATGCTAAATTTATGTATTTTGTGCTTTTTATCGTCGGAAAATAGGTAACCACACCCAGCCACCCTATTCCATATTACTCAATGCTATTCCACAACGAGTTACTACAATTTCACTACATTCAAGATGGCCGTGAGCCTACATCAAAAGTCTTGAATTATAAATTATAACACAGCTTTAGAAAGGCGCAAGAGATTTTTCTCTGAGATGTAATATCGTCTCAGGCCACATTCGTCTAAAAACAATCGCCAGCGGATAATCCGTTTGGTTTCCTCAATCAATTTTTTGCTTGGGTATCTTCTCATCTGCCACCTCCTACTATAATAGACGTAAGAAGTGGTAAAATCTAACAGATTATTTTGCAATAAGGAGGAGGCCAGAATAGGTAGGGGAGGTTGGCCTACTTCTTCTGGCCTTTAGGACAGTGGGCATCTGTCCGGGGAGTTGGTATAGGTATAATTACTCTATATACATCCCATTTAGGATACAATGTTATAGTGGTACGAGATATTGTTTGGCTAAAAACATCCTTTGCGGGAATTAAATAACAAGAAGAAGGTGTTGCTACCCATAAGAGATCAAAATCATCTTGAGTATAACAATAGGAAACAATTTTCGCAAATCCGCCAGTATCTATTTTGGTGTTTCCATAAACCCTTAAATCCACTATTGGATGACTTTGTGGCTTCTTCAAATGGGATGTCCACTTGCATTGAACTCTTTGAAAAATATTGTTTTTTTCTATTACCAAGTCATATCTTCCCCGATTCCCATAAGGAGAAAGAACTTGATAACCATTTGAAAGGAAATATACCGTTGCTAATGATTCGCTATATTCCCCACGAGATTTTGAACTTAATAGATTATCCATTGAGTTATTCATTCAGGCGCCCTGGAAGACGCTTTATTTAATTATTGCAGATTTACCGCCTTGATTTTTGCATTCATTACTCTATCAACCGCTCTCTGCGACAACAACCAACCATCATATTTAGCAGTTATAGTCTCCCCCGATTTTACTTTTACCAATTCTGATTGGTCTAATACATAAACAGATATTCGGCTACAACCTACCAAAACCGTCAAGGAAATCAGAAGGAGTACCATCAGGTTTATTCGCATTATCCAAATCCTTTCGTGCTTGTTCTGCTTGCTTACGCTTCTCTGCATTCTTGCGGCCGAAGTATTTCCATAGACCTATAACGATTGCAAGGACAGAACCAATAATCGTAAGTATTGAAGTTCCCATATTATTTTGGTCTATCTACATCCGCAGGTGTATTTACGTTAAGGGCAATATATTTACCTAAAAACTTGACGATTTTTAATAGGATAGTATTATCTTTCAATGTTGGTGTTAACTTAACAATGATACTTGCCGCACCTATTATGGCCGCTATTCCCTGTGCTATTTGTAACCAGTTCGCCTGAAACCATTTCACTATTTCCATTATTTGGTTCATGCTTCCTCCTTTTTTACCAACCCCGCACCGTCACAAATACATTGTAATGATCCGTATAAAAAGCGCAAGCGAGGTTATCGTTAAATAACAAGATATCTCTATGTTCAGGACTATTCGCGAATTGCTCAAAGATTATTGCGCGAAGAGTCTCGCGGATGTCACGAAAAAAACTACGTGCTGCACAGGCCTCGGATTTACCCGGGCGCAGATGTTCCGGGGCATGACAGCAATCTTGAACCTTGACCATGTAAAAACAATGCCAGAGGCAATTCTGGTCTTCTTCATAGTGGTCAAAGATGGCCGAATGCCTGCCGTTTTGTTTTCTGAATTCGGCAATGAGTTGTTTTATCATTTTTTACTTATCACTCCCCACGCTATCCCCAAAACTCCTACAAGTAGAAGGGTAATCAAATACCATTGGTTTTTAACCTGGGTGCAAATACTGCTCAATTTACTTTTGGTCTTAATGATAAACCCTTCTTCGGTATCAAAAATACTCTTATCTACCTTTTTGACAAAATTCTTGACAGTCTCGTCGAGGCTTTTCATATCTTGGGTTTGTGCGGTATAAGCAAGTTTTACCTCGTTGATTAACTTGTGGGTTTCGTCAATTCTGAGGTGGATGCGTTCTGCTGTTTTGTCGTCCATAGTTATTCCTTTGCCACTACATAAGCATCAACATCTAAGACGTCATCAGTATCAGTGTTGGTAGCAGTAACTACCATTCTCACGTAAGGGACATTTAAGTCTTTATTGAACCAGCAGTAATAATATCCGTCTGCAGAAAT
>Ga0315274_10001000_pt1 | contig 43947 bp, 46 predicted proteins | sample YL17G02_20_MG_FD_203700 | JGI IMG/M metagenome (GOLD analysis project Ga0315274, IMG submission 203700) | Sediment microbial communities from Yellowstone Lake, YNP, Wyoming, USA - YL17G02_20 | ecosystem: Environmental > Aquatic > Freshwater > Lake > Sediment | place: USA: Wyoming | collected...
ACCCATAATAAATACTTTCAAACCCTTGACGACTTGATCAGAACTATTGAAACTCAGGTCACTACCTGGGAAAAACCAAACAATACGCTATGCCGATTATGCGCAATATAATGAGACGGTATGTATATAACAAAAAAATCGAGCCACTAAAAGATAAATGCAATTGGAAGGCCAAAAGGAAATGGGGTCAGGTCTTGAATTATCACATTTTGAAAGGCGAGGTCGGAGGAATCATGGGGGGGATAAGGGTTTAGGCGGCTAAGATGATTCAGGTCCGCGATCGCGAATGAAATGGGGGGTCAGGGCAGGGACCTCCAGGGCGAGTTCGACGAAGCCGCCGTACTGGCCGTCTCGATACCAGGGGGCCTGGTAGATCAACTTCTTTTGGCCGCCCTTCTCGATGCTATAGACATTGGCCTGCCGCGCCTCCATAAGCTGCCTGAGCTTTCTGCGTGCCGGCTCAGGATGACAGTCTAACAGACTTGTGCCGATCAGTTTCCTGCCGCCTCGATCCTGATAGGCCTCGGCTGCCTTATCGTTCAACTCGATGATAATCCCCTCGCGGTCGCAGACCGTCATCGCTTCGGGAAATTCCTTCACCCAGGGATGATCTGCCATCCTGCCCTCCTTGCCGAGGATCGCACCCTCAGTCCAGGGTGACGAAGATCGTTTTCCTTGGTAATCGCCATCCGTTTCCCGAAAGATGATCCCCGTTGCGGGGATTCGCTCTGAGAGCCGGCCGATATCACCAGCATCCTTCAGCGGGATATCGATCTCCTCGAAATGCGATTCGGAATCAGCCCCGTTGTAGACCCTCGTCACCTTCATCTCTAAGCATCACCCCCTGTGGAGTCCTCGAGTCCCAAGGCTGCCCGCCCCTCGCCCAGGACCTGGTCATAATACTGCTCCAACGCCGGATTGCAAGGGCGGCAGCCGGCGACTACCCGCTCGGTCCAGTCCAGATAGGCTCGCCTGCGATTTGTCGGCCAATCTGCAGGCGGGTGATGGGTCACATCCCTCACATTGCAGATTTTGTCGGCGAGCTTGATCAGTTTGGCGCGGTTGGAAACCAGCGGGGCGTGCTCGATCTGTAGCCGCTTCCGCTCCGCCTTGGGCAGGGTTTTGTCATCGGTCAGCTCTTCGACGAGGAGCCGAACCTCAATGCTGAACCTCGATTCGAGCTCCTCCGGAATGGTCTGCGTATCCTCGATGGTATCATGCAGGATGGCGGCGACCAGGGTGGTCGGGTCAGTGACGCCCCCCACATTTGCCAAGAGGCTGGTCACCTCGATAGGGTGGTTGATGTAAGGGGAGGCGTTCTTGTCCTTGCGCCGCTGGTCCCGGTGTTTCTCGGCGGAGAATTGGAGCGCCTTCAACAAAAGGGCGACGCCGCTGATCTTTACCTCCATGCCAGCCCCGATCCGAAGGCCCTCATGTCGCCGAGAGCCACTTCTTTGCGACTGATGATGCCAGTCAGGCTCAATAGCAAGAAGAAAACGAAGGCGGCCACATTGAGGATCCACAAGCTGCGGGCCTTGCCATTCTTCATCCCTCTTCTCCGTTTTCGGGCACGGGCCGGCCCTCCCTATTGCTTCTCTGCCTTCAGGATCTTGGCCCAGGAGTCCACCAGGGAGACCGTGCGATTGAACACCAAAGAGCCCTTAGCCGAATCCGGGTCCGCGCAGAAATAGCCCTGCCTCTCGAACTGGTATCGGGCGCCTGGCGTGGCGCCTGCCAGGCTCGGTTCCACGCGGCAGGAGGTCAGCGTCTCCAGCGACTTCGGATTCAGGTAGGATTTGAAATCGCGGCCCTCCTCTTCGTCGTCTGGATCTGGCTTGGTAAAGAGATGATCGTAAAGGCGCACCTGGGCCTGGAGGGCGTGGGCGGCCGAGACCCAGTGGAGGGTTGCCTTGACCTTGCGTCCATCCGGCGCGTCACCGCCCTTCGTCGCTGGGTCATAGGTGCAGTGCAGCTCAACCACCTCGCCGGTTTTCTCATCCTTCACCATGCCCACGCATTTGATGAAATAGGCATACCGCAACCGGACCTCACGACCGGGGGCCAGCCGATAGAATTTGGTGGGCGGGTTTTCGAGGAAGTCCTCCTTCTCAAGGTAGAGCACACGCGAAAAGGGGACCTTCCTGGTGCCGGCGCTGGCGTCCTCCGGGTTATTCACGGCGTCCAACTCCTCCACCAGGTCCTCTGGATAATTATCAATGACGACTCGCAGAGGACGCAGCACTGTCATGACGCGCGGCGCGCGTTGGTTCAGGTCTTGGCGGATGAAGTGCTCGAGCAGTCCGATGTCCACGGTGCTATTGCTCTTGGCCACCCCGATGCGCTCACAGAAGTTGCGGATTGCCTCCGGGGTGTAGCCGCGCCTCCGCATCCCTGCGAGCGTGGGCATCCGGGGATCGTCCCATCCGCTGACGAATCCCTCTTGTACCAGTTGCAGGAGTTTGCGCTTGCTCATCACGGTGTAGCTAAGATTGAGGCGGGCGAACTCGATCTGTTGCGGATGATAAACCTTTAGCTCGTCGAGTATCCAGTCGTAGAGCGGGCGATGGTCCTCATACTCCATGGTGCAAATCGAATGGGTGATCCCTTCGATGGAGTCGGAAAGGCCGTGGGCGAAGTCGTACATTGGGTAGATACACCACTGATTGCCCGTCCGGTGATGGGCCACCTTCCGAATGCGATAGAGGACCGGATCCCGCATATTCAGATTGGGAGAAGCCATATCGATCTTGGCCCGGAGCACATGGGTCCCATCCTCGAATTCCCCTGCGCGCATGCGGCGAAACAGGTCGAGGTTCTCTTCCACCGAACGGCTGCGGTAGGGGCTCTCCTTTCCCGGCTCGGTCAAGGTGCCACGGTGCTCTCGGATCTCCTCTGCGCTCAGGCTATCCACATAGGCCTGGCCCTCTTGGATGAGTTGCACTGCATACTGGTAAAGTTGCTCAAAGTAGTCAGAGGCGTAGAAGAGCCGATCATCCCAATCGAATCCCAGCCAGCGGACATCCTCCTTGATCGATTCCACATACTCGACCTCCTCTTTGCTGGGATTGGTATCGTCGAAGCGCAGATTGCAGAGGCCTCCGTATTCGGTGGCCAGTCCGAAATTGAGGCAGACGGACTTGGCGTGTCCGATGTGGAGATAGCCGTTCGGCTCGGGCGGGAATCGGGTGCGAACTCGTCCGCCGAATCGGTTCGTCTTCAAGTCCTCGGCGATGATGGTGCGGATGAAATTGGATGAGGGGGCGGGATCGGTAGTGGGCATGGGTGCGGCTTCCTCCTTGACTTTCTGAAGGGGTCAGGTCTTTACTCTTGCTGTTTTCCGCTCCCCTCCGTCATCAGTCTGCTGATGGTAGAATAATGCAGCCCGAGAAAATCCGCAACTTCTCTCTGAGAGTAGCCGTGCTTTTCTACGGCCTCAGCGACTTTCCAATTTCGCAGATCCCTGTCCCCTGTAGCCTTGTTAGCAAAGAGCCTGTCCAGGCTCGGCCTTCCCAACAGGCGCTGGCTCTTGGGGATCTCAGTGAAGCCTTCCTGGCCCCTCAAATGCCCTCGGAGCTGCTGGACGAAATCATCATCACCAAGCAATATCTGTCCTTTGACCTCGGTCCAGATTGATTCTGCACTGATGCCATCGCGGATGAATTCACGGTAGTTGGCCCTTGCCGCACTCATCCTTTCCCCAAACTGCTGCAGTATCCAGGCGGTCGTCAGGCAAGGATGGGCACGCTCATATCCCGCGGTACCCCGGTAGCTGCTCCATGGCCATGCTTCGGGCGATCTTACCAGATCAGCCCGCACCGGGTTCAGCACCACATAGCGGCAGACCTGGAGCAGATAGCTCTCCCTTTCCACCAGCACGGCTCTATACCTTCCCTGAAAGAGGTGGCCGACCCTTTGATGTCGCTTGTTGAAAAGCTGAGTGAAGACCCCATTTAATTGGCGCATCCCCGGCGAGAGGTTGCCGTCCGGAGTCTCGATGATCAAATGATAATGGTTTTCCATCAGACAATAGGCATGGCAGAGCCAGTTGAAGCGATTTAAGACGCCCGCCAGAAGGCTGAGGAATGAAGAACGATCCCGGTCTTCGAGGAATATGGGTTTCTGCTCATTCCCCCGAGAGGTGACATGATAGAGCGCGCCTTCGAATTCTATCCGTAATAGTCTCGCCATACAATTCACCACGCTTAGATAAGGATTGGGGACCTCAGAAGCAAAGGCCCAGCCACCCGGCAGCCCTTAGGCTGCCTTCAATTCTGAAGTACAACTTGGGCAACGGGTGGCCTTGACCGCAACGGTGGAGAAGCAATAGGGACATTCCTTGGTGATAGGGGCTGGGGCCGGCTCTGGCCGATGCAATCGATTGGCCACCCGAATTACCAGGAACAGGGCAAGGGCGATGATGATGAAATCGACCAGGGCATTGAGAAACAGCCCATAGTTGATCGTGGGTGCCCCGGCGGCCTTGGCACTGCTCAGGGCAGAATAGGGTGCGCCGGATAGGTTCAGGAATAAGTTGCTGAAGTCCACCTTGCCCAGCAGCAGGCCAATAGGGGGCATGAGGACGTCATTGACCAGGGAGGTGATGATCTTGCCAAAGGCAGCGCCGATGATGACCGCCACAGCCAAGTCAAGGGCATTGCCCCGTATTATGAATTCTTTAAAATCCTTGAGCATTTCGGACCCTCCTTTCCCGATTCCCGAATGACTCGGATTAGATTTGAGATCATCTAACACAGACCCGGCATCAATGTCAAGATTAAAGACCTGACCCCGTGTTCGATGGTATGGATTGAACTATCTTTGGAACGCGTACCGCCAGCAGGTGCGTGTTCGCTCTCGTTCCTGTCTCCCGGTCATCTCGGTGATGATGATCTCCACGGCGCCGCAGTTGGCCACCCCCTCCGGGGCAATTCCTGGAGCCTGGGGGCGGAACCGGCGATTGAAGGCGTTCAGCGCCTCCTCTCGTTCTCTTAGGTCCCCCAGCACCCGTGCCGTGCCGTAGCAGATGACACTGTCGCTATCCACATGACAGGGGTTTCCACCTGCATGCTCGCGCACCCGCCCTGGCTGCCGAGCCACCGCAAAGCAGACCTGGGGGTTGGCCCGGATATAGTCCAGCTTCCTTCCCTGGTGGCCACAGTGAAACAGGATCTTCCCGTCCTGATAAGCGTAATTCACCGGAACTACATACGACTTGCCATCCAGGCACAACCCCAAGAAGCCGAACTCGCCCTCCTGCAGGATCTCTTCCATCTCCTCGCGGGATTCGATAAAGCCCTGCTCTTCCATTGATCTTCTCCTGGTTTCCTCATTCAGATGCGGATCGTGTGAATCGAATGATGCGACGACGGATCAGCGATCAAGAAACCCACGGTTGCGATTATCAAATGAATCGGCTATCTTTGTCAAGGAGGATGGGAAATGGACCGTGGGACTCAACCAAGGATGACGGAACACTTGCTCTATGCCCGAATTGCCTCGGTCTTTGGCACCATCGGCCTGGTCTGGGAAGAGGCCGATGTCGGGCCGAAGGTGTCCCGGGTTCTTTTGCCCCATGAGGCAAACTCGGCGGGAAAGATTCTCCGGAGGGGCCTGAGGGAAGTCCGGCCCCGATCGTCTTCCGCAATCGCTCAATTAATTGCAGGGATTGAAAGGTTTCTCGAAGGCGAGGCGGTGGATTTTGATCTGGAGAGGATCGCCCTCGATCGGTGTTCGGAGTTTCAGCGTCGGGTCCTCCTGGCCGATTTTCAGATCCCTCGGGGCTGGATCAGCACCTATGGGAGGATTGCCAGAAGGGTAGGGACTCCCAATGCGTCCCGGGCGGTGGGCAGAGCCTTGGCTCGCAATCCCTTCCCCCTCGTCATCCCCTGTCATCGCGTCCTCCGCTCGCATGGGGGGTTGGGGGGATATCGAGGCGGCCTCGCCATGAAACAGGCCCTGCTCCAATTAGAAGGGGTGGAGTTCTCGGCGGCAGGGAGGGCCCTCACGGACCGGTTCTGCTATTGATTGGCCTCTCGCGATCCCTGGCTCATCCCTTGGCTGGAAATACCCTGGACATCCGATCCCTGCCCCTGACCGCTGGATTGACCAGGTACTTGGGCCATTCCCCCCGGAGCGCCGAGGCCACATTCTGCGCGGCCTTGGTGCGAAGCTCCAGGTAGGCCTCCTCGGTATAGGAGGCATAGTGGGGCGTGAAGACCACATTCTCCAGGGTCAGGAGGGGCTCATTCGGATCGGGAGGCTCCTTCTCTAAGACATCCAGGCCGGCCCCGGCGATCCAGCCTTCCTTCAGGGCCCGATACAGGGCGGCCCCATCCACCACCGGCCCGCGACCGGTGTTGATCAGGAAGGCGGAGGGCTTCATCTGGCGCAGCTCCTTCTCCCCGATGATATGGCGGGTGTCGGCAGTGAGGGGGGCATGAATGGAGAGGATGTCTGATTGTCCGAGCAGGGTGGGCAGGTCCACCATCTTCACCCCGTAGGGGTTGGCGGCCTCCTGGGAGACATAGGGGTCATAGGCGATGATCTGGAAGCCAAAGGCCTGGGCCTTGGGCACCAGGGTCCGGGCGATGTTGCCGAAGGAGAGGAGGCCCAGGACCTGGCCCCGGAACTTATGGATGGGGAAGGCGAGGCTTCGATCCCAGATCCCTTGCCTCACCGCGTTGCTGAGGAGGACCACCTTGCGAGTCGCCGCCAGGATCAGGCTCATGGCCGTGTCCGAGACCTCATCGAAGCAGAAGTCGGGGACATTGGCGCAGATAATCCCCTGCTCCGTGGCTGCGGCGACCTCCACGGTGTCCACCCCGATCCCGTAATTGGAGATCACCAGGCAACTCTTCAGTTTGTTCAACACCCGGCGGGTGAGAGGGGAGATGGCGTGGAGGATCGCATCGGCATCGCGGGCCGCCTCGATCACCTCCTCCTCGGTGAGGGAGCGGCTGGGGAAGACCTCCGCCCCCACCTGGGCCAGGATCTCGCGTTCCACGGTGAGGGGAAGCAGGTGGGCGTTGGTCGCCGCCACTTTGAATCTGACTTGGGCCATCTTTTGCCTCCTTCTGCCTGAGGGCTTGAGGGATCGTTGCTAAGTGCTCCGCTTCATAAATGCGGTAACATATTATTTCCCGGAAACGGAGCACTTCCACAGGGGTTTACGCCCCTATGGCGCTCCATAACGATTCAGCATAATATCAGAGGCGGCTGAGGGTCAATAGGAATTTGGGCAGTGAATTCGAGCAGTGAAAAATGCCATTGCTTTTTCGGGCTGCTTATTCTATGAGATAGCTGCGATCGGATTTTAGGGTGGAGCAGGGATTGGGCGCAGAGGGAAGTGGAAATTTGGCCAAGATGGGGGTGGGCGATGGGAGAAGTGAAGGTTCGCTGGATCGGAGGGCATCAATTCGTCGGTATCGATAGCACCCATCATAGCGTAGTGCTCTCCTCCCCGGAGGAGGGCGTGGGGATGAAACCCTCTGAGCTTCTGCTGGTGGCCCTGGCGAGCTGCTCCGCCTATGATGTGGTGGAGATCCTGAAAAAGAAGAGGCTTCGGCTCTTGGGGCTGGAGGTCACGGTCCAGGGGGAGCAGGACCCGGAGCCGCCCTGGGCCTTTCGGCGGATCCAATTGGAATATCGGGTGAAGGGGCGGCAGATTCCGGAAGGGGCAGTGGCCTCCGCCATAGAGCTGTCGGAGAAGAAATACTGTTCGGTCATGGCCACGCTCTCCGGAGTGGTCGAGGTGAGCAGCCATTTTCAAATCGAAGGGGAAGAGGAGGAATGAATGAGGATCACTTTCCGATCAGATTTCATGCTGAGCTTCGCAATGGCATGTCTGTTACTGGGCCTGATGGTTACACCCCTGGCCTGGGGTGAGGATCCCTCGGAGCGGACTGGCTTCCTGAAGGTGAGCACGGAGCCCGAGGGGGCCAGCATAGAGGTGGATTCCGGACAAAAGGGGACGACCCCGGTCGTCCTGGAGGTCCCTGTGGGAGCAAGAAAGGTCAAGCTCTCCAAGGAGGGATTTCTCCCGCACAGCGAGGAGGTCGTCGTCTCTGCGGATGGCATCCTCCGTCTCCAGGTCAAACTCTCCCTCTCTCCGCTCGCTTCAATTAAGACGATCTCGGAGAAGAGGGGAAAGGACGGCTCGGAGATGGTCTTCGTCCCGGGAGGGGAACTTCTGACCGAGGGCGGAGAAGGAGGATCCCAGAAGGTCTCGGTGAAGGCCTTCTGGATCGACAAATTCGAGGTGACCAACGCCCAATATGCCAAGTTTCTGGAAGAGACCAAACACCCCAAGCCGGCCTACTGGGAAGACCCGGCTTACAATCAGTCGCAGCAGCCCGTGGTGGGGGTGCGCTGGGAGGATGCGGTCGCCTATGCCCGCTGGGTCGGGAAGCGCCTCCCCTCTGAGGTAGAGTGGGAGAAAGCAGCCAGGGGGCCGGATGGCCGGATTTATCCCTGGGGGGACACCTGGTCGTCCGATCGGTGCAATAGTACCGGGAAGCAAGATGGATTTGAGGGTCCAGCCCCGGTGGGACAATTTCCCTCGGGGGCCAGTCCCTATGGGGTGATGGATATGGTGGGCAATGTCTGGGAGTGGGTTGGGGATGAGCCAGCCCCGGATGCCCCCGCGGACTCGAAGGATTTCCGCATCGGCAAGGGAGGATCCTGGGCGAATTCGGCCGAGCAGGTCAAGGTTACCGCCCGGGCCAGGGGGGATAAGACGATGGCCGACTGCATCCTCGGTTTCCGTTGCGCCCTGGATGGCGATTGAGAGACAACGAACGAGGTTTCCGGACTGGCTTCACTGGCCTGGGGCCTGGTCCCTTCTCGGCGTGACCTCCTCCAGCGCCCCCTGGAAGGTCTCGTAGGCCTCCTGGCCGAAGAGGACGAAGCGGACCAGCTCGATCCCCGGGGGGTGGGCCTTCAGATAGGCGATAGTGGTCTTGAGGGCAATGGCGGCGGCCTCCCTTAGGGGATAGCCGTAGGCGCCGGTGCTCAGCGAGGGAAAGGCCAGGCTCCTGATGCCGTGCGCTGAGGCCAATTTCAGACTGTTGCGGTAGGCCGAGGCCAGGAGCTCCGCTTCGCCCCGCCTGCCGCCAGAATAGATGGGTCCGACGGCGTGGATCACATATTTGGCCTTCAGCCGCCCGCCGCTGGTGATCCTTGCCTCTCCGGTGGGGCAGCCGCCGATCTTTCGGCACTCCTCCATGATCTCTGGTCCCCCGGCTCGATGAATAGCGCCATCCACTCCGCCCCCTCCGTGCAGGCCGGAGTTGGCGGCATTGATGATGGCCTCTGTATCCTGGACGGTGATGTCCCCCTCCAGCAATTCGAGGGTCGAGCTATTGATCTGAACCCTCATTCTTCTTCCCTCCTTCCTTCAGCCCCCGGTGGAGAGGCCCAGCACGCCCCCTGGGGGGTGATGATCGCCATCTCGATCTCCCAGCTAAAACTTCGGGGATAGGTTTGCAGGTGGAGCAGGCCCAAGGTGGTGTGAATCATGAAGCGGGCCATCTCCGTGGCCTGTTCCAGATCCATCCCCGAGTAGGAAAAGGGCAGCTCCACCTCCCTGAAGAGGGGCAGGAGTTGCTCCTCGCTGACAGCCAACCTGGCCCCCAATCGATGGAGAAGGGAGGGGTCGTATCCCAGCAGAAGGCGGGTAAGCCACAGGTCCAGCCCGCGCCAGTTAAAGCCGTATTGCGGCTCTCCGGGGCGGCCGGTCCTGACCGGACGAGGCGGGGAGAAGGCCTCATTCATATCCCAGGCCCAGTCGGTGGGAGGGCCGTCTTCGGCTTCAAAGCCGGCCAGGAAAAACCCAATCCGAGGCCGCAGGTAGGGAAGGAGGTCAGCGAACTTCCGTTGCCCCTTTTGGGCCAGGGATTGGGCCAGGTCGTGGGCGATCAGGCGGATCGTTGGCCGTTGCCCCTTCTCTTGATCCCCGAGGGCGGCGGCGATCTCGGCAGAGATGTCCGATCCCAGGCTCCCGGCCCCCCAAATCAGGACCCCCAGCGGCCTCTCCGGCGACAGGAATATCCTGCTGGCCGCCGGCTCCCGGGACGGATCGGGAATGGACATCCCGGGTGGGCTCTGGATTCGATCGCAGGCCAAGATGAAACCAGTGGGGACCTTTCCTAAGACGGACAGGGTCAATCTCTCGCCCCTCCTCCTGCGCCTGAAGCCCCTCCGATTGACCTTGACAGTCAGGAGGGCAACTGTTATCCTCCCCGCTCGGTGCCCTGGATGAGGGCATCAGGCAACATGCGGGGGCATAGCCCCCGAAATCTCTATCTTAGGAGGTTACACCATGTCCAAGGAGACTGGCAAGGGAAATAAGGAGGAGATGCTGAAGAAGGCTTATGATAAAGGGTTCGAATATGAGAAGGTGTACCGGGGTTGCTCCCAGTGCGTCCTGGCTGCCATCCAGGACCTCTTCGAGGCGAAGAATGACGAGGTCTTTCGGGCGGCGAGCGGCCTAGCAGGTGGGGTGGGATTGTGCGGTGATGGCTGCTGCGGGGCATATACTGGAGGGGTCATGGCCTTGGGCCAGCTTTATGGCCGCACCCGGGAGAACTTCCTGGATACGAACCGAACTCGAAAGCGGGCCTTCGATCTGGCCAAGAAGCTCCACGACAAGTTCATCGCCGAATACGGGACCATTATCTGCCGGGATATCCAGCAGAAGATCTTTGGGCGGCCCTTCTACATCCGGGACGCCGATGATTTCAAGAAATTCGAAGACGCAGGGGCCCACGAGGAGAAATGTCCCTCCGTGGTGGGAAATGGCACCCGCTGGGTGGCGGAGATCCTGATGGAAGAGGAGGAGAAGGGTTAGAAACGGAGGCTACCCCTCTTAAGTTACCGGGCGGGCGAGGGACCCCTCAATCGTGCGGGCGCTGGCCAGTGGCCCCAGGAAGCTTGTCCCGGCGCCGAGGCCAGGGGAGGTATTCCACGCCGGCTTGACGGCGCACCGGCTGAGGGAAGAGGGCCATCAGCTTGTGAATGTCAGGGGGCATCTCGGAGCTGACCTTCAATCCCAATTTCTTGGCCTTCTCGAAGGTAATGGGGTTGTCATGGGTCCAGATCCCCTGGGAGAGGATGTTGGTGATCTCCTCTGCCTGGGCAGGCTCGTACTTGTCGGAGAGGAGGATGCGCAGGGTCTCGTGGATCTGAAACAGGGCCTTCTCCGCCACATCGGCCAGGATCAGCGTTCGGTCGTCGATGTCCTGGATGGGTTTCTCCCGGCGGACCCTGATTAGGGAGGCCGCCGGGTACTCGCCCAATTGCGGATCCACCGGTCCCAACACAGCATGTTCGTCCATGACGATCTCATCTGCCGCCAGGGCGATGAGGGTCCCACCGGACATGGCATAATGAGGAACGAAGACCCGCACCGTCGCTTTGTGCTTGTGCAGGGCGGAAGCAATCTGGGTGGCGGCCAGGACCAGCCCTCCCGGGGTGTGCAGGACCAAATCCAGGGGAATCTCCGGGTCGGTCAAGCGTATGGCGCGCATGATCTCTTCGGAATCCTGGACGTCAATGTAGCGCAAGACGGGAAAACCCAATAAAGCCATGGTCTCCTGGCGGTGAACCAGCAAGATCAGGCGTGATCCAAATTGCCTTTCGATTTTGGCGATCAGGCGCTGACGCGCCGCCTCCAGCATCTTTTTCTTGATGACCGGCTGGATGGCCATCAGGATGAAAAAAATCCAGAAAAGGTCGGAAAGGCTCTTCATCGCTCCTCCTTCAGGTAGCCCTCACTGGAATTACTTTCCTCATCTTTTCGCGTCTCCCCAAAGCTTACCACGGATGGTGTTCAGTCTCAAAATAGAACCGATGATGTCCCTTCGAGCGAACGAAGACGAATTGGAGGAGCATCCCCGCCAGGAAGCCCCCTATATGAGCCCACCAGGCGATTCCCCCGAAGTTCCCACTCTCCGCCAGGGCCAACCCCCCGCTCAAAACCTGAGTCAGAAACCAGAATAGCAGAAAGACCACCGCAGGTATCTCAATAAATAGGGGATAGAAAAAGATCGGGATCAGTGTGATCACCCGGGCCCGGGGATACATCACCAGATAAGCCCCCATGACTGCGGCGATGGCCCCGGAGGCCCCGATGGTGGGCAAGGTGGAGTGCGGATTGGTCCAGCAGTGGACGGCTCCCGCAAGGAGGCCCCCGATCAGGTAGAAGGCCACGAAGCGCAGATGCCCCATCCGGTCCTCCACATTATCCCCGAAGAGGTAGAGGAACCACATGTTGGCGATGAGATGGAGCCAGCCCCCATGTAAGAACATGGAGCTGAGAAGAGGCCAGAGGCCCACCAGAGGCACGGCCACCGGGGAGAAGCCCTCCGGGTGAAAGAAGTGGTCCGGCACGATGCCGAAGGCGAAGAAGAGCTCCTTCAATTCGGAGGGGGAAAGACTGAGCTCAAAGGCGAAGGCCAGGCCATTGGCCAGGATGATCAGCCAGGTCATGAGAGGGGGATGGCGATGGGGGATGTTGTCGCGCAGGGGGATCAAGCTTTCTCTCTCCGGCCCCGGCCTCCGGGAGGGGGCAGTTCGACCATGGACGCGATGATTTCAAGCCCCGATCGGCCGAGGCCTCGCCTCAGAATTTTCCCGTCTATTCAGCTATCCAGGCCGTAACGGCGGGCATTGGCGTCGGCAATGGCCTGAATCTTGGCGATCTGCCCCGCCCCGCCCTCCCTTTGGAAGAGGTGGCGGAATCGGGACTGGGCCTCGAGATACTCCTCCACCGGCTTGCGGTCCTTGATCTTCCTTACCTTGGTCACCTGGCCATTCTCCATCTCGAAGAGGGGGGTCAGGCCGGTCTGCGCCGCGAGGCGCGCCATCTCAATGGTCTTGCTCTCCGGGAAGCCCCAGCCGATGTTGCAGGGGCAATCGATTTGGATATACTTGGGCCCTTTGATGGAGAGGGCCTTTTTGATCTTGTTGATGAGGTCCTGGGGATAGGCCAAGGAGGCAGTGGCCACATAGGGGATCCCGTGGGCGGCGGCGATGGCTGGCATGTCTTTCTTGGGGCGATCCTCACCCCAGGCCCTCCGGCCATGAGGGCTGGTGGTGGTGGAGGCGAGATACGGGGTGGAGGCGCTGCGCTGCACCCCGGTGTTCATGTAGGCCTCGTTGTCATAGCAGATGTAGAGGATGTCCTGGCCCCGCTCGAACATGCCGGAGAGGCCTCCCATGCCGATGTCAAAGGTCCCCCCGTCTCCCGCGATCACCACCACCTTGGTGGACGATCCCTTCACCCGCAGGGCGGCCTCAATCCCCGAGGCCACTGCGGCGGCATTCTCGAAGAGGGGGTGCATCCAGGGCACCTCCCAAGGAGACTCCAGGTAGCGTGAGGCGAAGGTCTCCAGACAGCCAGTGGGGGAGACCAGGATCACATCTCGACCCGTGGCCTTCAAAATAAGCCGGACCGCAATGGCGGTCCCGCAGCCCGGACAGGCTCGATGGCCAGGGGCTAACAACTCAGGTTCTCTCTCTTTGATTAATTTGGCGGACATTAACCTTTCCTCTTGAACTCTCAGGGAGTTAGACTCCCGAACCCTGTTAAAGCAACTCGGGGCGCAGGTCTACCCAGAAGGAATCCGCGGGGGGAGCCCCTCCCTCTGCAACCTGGTGTGCCCGCTCCACGATAGATTTGATGGAATCGATGGTGATCTCTCGGCCCCCGAGGCCGATGATGCAAGGCAGGATCGCCGGCCGCCTGATTTGATTGGCCAGACAGAGGGCGACATCGGCAGCCAGGGCTCCAAAGGCACCTAGGGAGATGTTGTTGTCCAGCACCGCCACTGCCTTCGCAGACTGGGTCAGCTCACGAAGGCTCTCGGCGGGGAAGGGCCGATAGGAGCGAATCTTGATCAGACCGACCTTATGGCCCGCTCCCCTCATCTGATCAATGGCCTCCTTGATGGTCCCCACCATGGTCCCCATGGCCAGGATGAGGATCTCGGCGCCCTCGGTCCGATAGGCCTCGATGAGGCCTCCATAATATCGGCCGAAGGATTGCTCGAAGGCCCTCGCCGCCTCCTCGATCCTCAACTTCGCCTTTTGCTGGGCTTGATGTACCATATATCGGAATTCCATAAGCTTGTCGTCATCGGTGAAGGAGCCGAAGGTCAGGGGACAGGCCGGGTCCAGGGAATGGAGGGGCTTGAAGGGAGGCAAGAAGGCGTCGACTGCCTCCTGGGTCGCGACCTCCACTGGCTCGAAGGTATGGGTGATCAACCAGCCATCCATGCAGACCATGACCGGCAGCAGGATCTCGGGGTCCTCGGCGATGCGAAAGGCCTGGATATGGGCGTCGTGGGCCTCCTGGGAATCCTCCACATAAAGCTGGATGATTCCTGAGTCTCGCAGGGAGATGGTATCCTGCTGGTCCGGCTGAATGCTGATGGGGGCCGAGAGGGTGCGGTTGGCAGCGCTAATGACGACCGGCAGCCGCGTCCCCGCCATGTTGTAGAGCACCTCGGTCATCAGGAGCAGGCCCTGAGAGGAGGAGGCAGTATAGGCTCGCACCCCTGCCCCGGAGGCCCCATAGACGGCTGAGGCGGCTGAAAACTCCGAGTCTACCCTCAGATACTCCGCGGCCAGATCCCCATCGGCCACCAGCTGGGCGAGATATTCCACAATGTGTGTCTGGGGGGTGATGGGATAGGCGGAGATGACCCCAGGACGGCAGCGGGCCACGGCCTGGGCGACGGCCCAGGAGCCCTCCATCACTGCCCTTTGGCCTTTTGTTTCATGTAACTTCATGATGATCCTTTCTCGTCATTTCTCTTCGACGATCATCTTGATCGCCCCGGAGGGACACTCCTCCGCACAGATCCCGCAACCCTTGCAATAGGTATAGTCGATGCAATAGGCCTCACCCTGGGGGAAGACACAGCTGTCCGGACAGAAGGTGGCACAGAGGCCGCAGTCGGTGCAGGTCTCTGGATGCAGAATGGGCCGGTAGGATCTCCAAGAGCCCGTCCGGTTGGCCTTCGAGCCGGCCGGGCCACAAATCGCTCCTATGGTTAGCTTCATGCGCCTTCCTTTCCTTTCAGCATCTCATACATCCTCTGGGCCGCCTGGGCATTCTTTTCTCCCACCTCGCCCGGGAACTTGACCCGGATGGCACGGAGCACCGCGGGAAGGGAGACCTCCTGGGAGATGGCGGAAAAAGCCCCCATCAGGGCCGTATTCATAATGGGTCGCCCGATGACCTCCAGGGCGATTCGGGAGGCGGGGACGGCCACGGCCCGGATCCCGGCGGGCAGGCCCAAATCGCCGGGATCCCTTTCGGAATTGATGATCAGGATCCCCCCCGGCTTCAGGCCCTTGCCCACCTCGACCTCCTTCACCAGCGTGGGGTCCTGGACGATGACATAGTCAGGCTCGTGAATCTTGCTGCGCAGGCGAATGGGCGCGTCGCCGATTCGCAGAAAAGCCTGCACCGGCGCCCCGCGCCGGTCTCCTCCTCCCCCCAGATAGGGAAAGGCCTGGCTGAACTTTCCGTCTTCAAAGGCAGCGACGGCCAGGATCTCCGCCGTCACTACCGAGCCCTGGCCTCCACGGCCATGGATTCGAATTTCCTTCATCAAGGTGTCTTCTCTCCTTCCTCCCAGGTCCAATCCGGTTGCCCGTCTGTCTTCCATCCCCTGGCCAGGAGCCTCTTCACTGGGCCGGATCCGGTGTGCTGAAGATCGGCGCAGCCCACCGGACAGCCGTTGAGGAGGATGCATAGATCGTTCTCCTCCCCCGGGGAAACGAAAGCGTGATCCAGGCCGCTACGCTCGGCCTCCCGGCGGAGCCCTTCCTCAATTTGGGACAGGTCAAGCTGAGGGTTGCAGGAGCCGCAGTATTGAACGCAGATCCTCATGGTTTTTCAATCCCGCATAGCCTGCGCGCCAACTTCATCTTCTGTTCCAGGCCCGCCTGCCGCAGAAGGATGATCTTCATAGCCTGGGGAGAGCCGGCCCCGTGCATCACTTCGACCAGGGGGGCCCCACAGGTCATATTCTCGATCAACCTCCCCAGGCGCAGCCGCTCCTCGGCCGAGGCCCCGGTGCCAGGAGAGAAGTACTTCTCTACCAAGGGCCCGATCCTCGGGTCCTGCAGGTCTTGCTCCGAGGGCATGGTGGCCAGGTAGCCGCCGGCGATGTCATGGGCCAGACGGCAGATCTCGTAATAGAATCGGGTCACATTGAGCTTGGTGGTGTTGGCCAGCAGGGGATGGACGAAATAGGCCCCGGAGGGGGTCTTATGTCCCTCGCTGGAACAGGCGATCGCCCCGGAGTAGAGGGTCTCGGTCAAATGGACCATCTCGGCCACCTTGTCCTTCACATGAGAGGCGCCCGCCACGCCCTGGGCGAAGGCGAGGGCGGAGACAGCCCCGATGATGATATCGCAGTTGCCCGCCTTGCAGGCCCCGTAGTTTTGGCGGTGATACGAGGCGAAGCGATCGACCAGGGGTCCAGCAAAGTCATGTTCCCCGCAGAGGAATACGCGCTCCCAGGGGACGAAGACATCCTGAAAGACAATAAGGGCCTCGCCGCCCACGGTGCCGTAGGAGGCATTGCCCTGATCGATCTCCCCCTCCCATTTCCGGCTATCGTTGGTCTGACGGCCAAAGATGTAGAGGAGGCCGGGCGCATCGGCTGGGAGGGAAAAGGCCAGAGCGTAGGCTTCGTCCGCAGCCTCCATGGCCGTGGTGGGCATCACGATGATCTCGTGGGAATTAACCGCCCCGGTCTGGTGGGCTTTGGCCCCTCGCACGACGATACCATCCTTCCTCTTCTCCACCAGGTGGAGGTAGAGGTCCGGGTCCTTCTGCTGGCTGGGGGGCAGGTGGCGGTCCCCCTTGGGGTCGGTCATCGCCCCGGTGCACATGAGATCCTCTTTCTGGACATAGGCGAGGTAATTGAGGAAGCGCTGGTGATAGGTCGTTCCCAACTTCTGATCCGTTTCGTAGGTGATGCCGAAGAGGGCGTTGAGGGCATCGAAGCCCACGCAGCGCTGGAAGCAAGAGCCAGTCCGTTGCGCAATGAGGCGAAGCATCTTGACCTTTTTCACCAGGTCCTCCGCGCTCTGGTGGATATGGGTGAAGCGGCTGATGCGCTCTCCGCTCAGGTGGGAAGTGGCGCTGCAAAGCAGCTCAAACTGAGGATCGAGGGCCATCTCGTAGGTCATGGCCGCCGCGTTGACATGGGGCCGGGTGGCCGGGTGGGCAGCGACATCCTCAATGCGGGAGCCCCGAAAATAGATCGTCCGCTTAAGGGGTCTCAGGCTCTCTCGATATTGCTCGGCCGTCATCAAGCTCATGGGTGATCTTCCTTTCCTCCCGAATAATCCGCAATGGTTTCTGGTGATGGCAAGAAGGGCACTACTCCGAAGGCTTGGAGAACGAGGTCGAGGGCGGGGTATTCCTTCCAGCCGGGGAGGGCGGATTTGGGCCAGTCCAGCAGGTGATTGCTCTGGGAAGGGAGGGGAGGTCTCTCCTTTCTTGGGAGGCGGCGCTACAGCCTCTTATATTTATCCACCGCCTTGAGGATCGATTTCTCTTGCTTGATCAGGGGCACCATCTTTGCCTCTTTCTCATCGATCTTCTGGGCGATGTCCAGGACCTCGGCGGCCTTTGCCCTCGGGACCACCACCACCCCATCGCTTCCCCCCACGATGATATCGCCTGGATTCACCGTGACCCCAGCGCACTGCACTGGGATATCCTTTCCCACGCTGACATATCGGCCGACGGAGGTCGCCGAGGTGATGCTGCGGGAGAAGACCGGGAAGCCCATCTCCACGATCTCGTCCACATCCCGGGCGGCCCCATCGATGACCGCCCCAGCCAGGTCCCGGGCTTTGCAGGCGGTGGCCATCAGGCCCCCGAGCCCGGAGATGTCCAGGCTCTCCTCGACCACAATGACCAGCACCGATCCTGGATTGGCTTCATCGATGGCCATGAGAGAATGATTAGGGACCTGAGGTGAAGTAGCCTGGATAGAGGGCCTTATCAAGGCCGTTACCGCTGGCCCCACGATCTTGGCCTTGAAGAGGGGCCGCATATCGTGATACATGAAACCGCGCTGGCCCGTCACCTGATCGACGGCGTCGGCAACCGAACCCAGGGTGGCCTTATTGAATCCCTCGATCAATTGGGTTAAAGAGAGCTCGGCCCCTTCCGCGGAGAGCAGGGCAGGGACCAACCAGGCGATCATCAGGGTGCAAATCATTGCCTTCAGCAAGACCAGAAAGCGCCCTTGCTTCATCTTCATCTCCTCATCCTCCTTCTGCCAAATCCCTGCGTTCCTCACGATTTCTTCCTTTCTCGTTGGCCTTCCTTCTCCACGATCTCCCCCATCTTGGTGATTTTTTCGATGTGGCGGACGATCTCCCCGAATTTTGAGATCTCCTTCATCAATTCCTGCAGATGCGAAAAGGCAGGATGGTCCTCAGGCAATGCCCGTAGGGTGACATCTGCTTGGTGGTGAACACTCCTCAAGGGCTGCTTCAACTCGCGCACCGTGGCCCCGGCCAGATCCGCCATCGCCTTCAGCCGCTGGCTTTCCACCAGACGCTCTTGCATGGCCCTCAGGTTTTCGTTCATCTCCCTTTGTTCATCGTAGAGTCGGGCATTCTCGATGGCGATGGCCGCATAGCGGGCAATGGAGGAGAGCAGGCTCAGATCCTCTTCGGCGAAGGCGGTCTGATCCCGCTTGTTGATCACCTGCAATACCCCGATCACCTCTCCCCGGGTGGTAATGGGGACGCAGAGAGTGGAGCGGGTGGTAAATCCCGCCTCTTTGTCCCAGGAGCGATCGAAGCGCTCGTCTTGGGCTACATCCGGGATGAGGAGGGACTCCCCGGATTGAACCACCCAGCCGATGACCCCCCGCTCAACCTGCATCTTCTTTCCCTTGAGGCTTTGCCATTTCTCTCCCAGGGCAATCTCGAAGGTCAATTCTGACTTGTCCTTGCTCAGCAGGAGGAGGGATCCGGCCTCCACATCCAGGACCTCCTTCACCTTGGTCATGACCAGATCGAGGACCGTCTTTAGGTTCAAAGTGGAGGTGAGGACGATGCCAATCTCCGACAAGAGGGAGAGCTCTTGGATCTTTTCCGTGAGGGGGGTGATGTCCTGGATGATGGCGGAAAAACCTGAGAACTTCAGGTTTTCGAGGATATTGGTGAAGTTGATCTGCAGCATCCGGTCCTGGTAGGGGAAGGTGATGCTCTCGTTGAGGGGGGTGGAGCTGATCTTGAATTTCTTGGTGATCCGATCGATCTCCTTGCTGAAGTGCTCATCCAGGGTGGAGGAGAACGAGTTGAGGATGAGCTCCAGTTCCGGGATGCCCAGGATCTTCGAGGCAGAAGGATTGACATAGATGATCTTTCCTCCCGCGTCCACTTCCAGGACCCCCTCCGCGATATTCTCGAGCACCGTCTCCCGGTGATTGTGGGCGATCAGGAGCTCGTTGACCACCTCCCGCGGCTGCATCTTTTCCACGCCCACGATGGACCTCCGGATGGAGGCCATCCAGGTCTTGCCCTGGAAGAGATTGAGGGTGCTCAAGACATCCCGTTTTAACTCCTCGAAGTTCCCTTTGGCGATATAGGCATCGGCTCCGATCTCGAAGACCTTGGTGGAGACCTCGGCCGCCACACCCGAGAGGATGATGACGGGGATGTTCTGGTAACGGGGGTCCAACTTCAGGTAATGACAGACCCGTGCTCCATCGATCTTGGGCATCACCAGATCCAGGATGACGAAGTCAGGGGGCGCATTTCGCACCGTCTCCAGGGCCTCCACCCCATCAAAGGCCTTCATCACCTGGTAGCCCTCTTTGGTGAGGAAGAGGCTGAGGAGGCTCACAAAATGCCGGTTATTGTCGACGATCAGGACTTTGTCTTTGGATAAGGGCATGGTCTCAAGGAGTTGGCCGTCCCCGCAAACCGCTGACTGGGCCGAGGAAGACGGCGTCGTGATCGATCTCTGGTTGAAGGATCCTGGGGGTCACTGGGGCGCCCCTTTCTCGTGCTGGCGAGCCAAGAGCTGGGCGCAGCGAGAATCGGCCCGCAGACTTGCAAGATCCGGTTCCTTCTCGATGAACTCCAGATCGGAGAATCCTTTTTCCATCGCTTGCTGCAAGTAGGACAGGCTGAGGTCCAGGTGGCCCGAAAGCGAATGAAGGCAGGCGAGGTTGAAGAGGGCCGCCCCATAATCTGGATAGAGCCCCAGGGCCTTTTCATATTCCAAAACAGCCAGATCCAGTTTCCCCTGGCGGCTGAAGCCATAGCCGAGATTGTTGTGAAAACTGGCATCCTTAGGGTCAACGGCAATCGCCTGCTGGTAACACTCGATCGCCTCTTTCGCCTTCCCCAAGGAGAGCCAGATGTTGCCGAGGTTGCTCCAGGCCCAACCATATTGAGGGTCCAGCGCGATGGCCTGCTGGTACTCGGCAATGGCCTCCTCGGACTTCCCCTGGGATTGATAGATGACCCCCCGGTTATAGTGGTCGCGCGCCTCCTGGGACTCCCCCCAGGCCAGGGAGCAGATCAGCAACGGCAAGAGCAGTAACCATCGGGCGAGGCGCATCCGGATCCCTTTGTCTCAAACCTGCAGGGGGTAGCCTCCGTACTTGAAGGTGGACTCTCGCATGGCGTTGAAGTTGGCCAAGGGGACATAAGAGGGAACCGAGTTGCTGGATCCGACACAATAGCCACCGCCGGGCCCAATCTCCTTGATGCGCAGCCTAACCTCCTCCTCCACCTCGGCCGGGGTCCCGCGAGTCAGGGTGTACCCGAGATCAATGTTGCCGATGAGACAGAGCGACCGTCCATACTCCTGCTTCAACTCTCCGATGTCCATCGCCTTGGGCTCAATGGGATGCAAGGCAGCGAAGCCGCAATCGATGAGATCTGGGATCACCTCGGTGACTTTGCCGTCCGAGTGGTAAATGGAAGGGAGGCCGCGCTGGCGGCACAAATCGACCGCCCACTTATACCAGGGGAAGACATACTTCCGGAGATAGGCGGGGGAGACGATCAGGGCCTCGGTGTAGGCGATGTCATCGGGATGCCAGACCGCCCCTACATGATCGAAGCCCAGGATTACCTTCAGGGCTTCGGATTGGATCTCCTTCACCTTTTCCTGGATCGCCTCCACCAGCCCCAGATTCTCCCTCAGGGCGAAGCAGAAGGTCTCAAAGCCCATGAGCCACCAGACCGAGGTGTAGATGTATCCCATGTAGACGATGGCCTTCATACCTGGAGGCAGATGGGCCTTGACCTTCTCCACCATGGAGTAGTCCAGATCTTCAGCCTTGGGCCAGGGAAAGTCCTTAAACTCGTCCCAGTTGGTGATGAGGCCTTTGCCTTCAGGGGCCCAGGAACGCTCGGTGGTGCCCCCCTGGTAGAGCGTATAGTCGCCCTTGATCTTCCGGGTCATGTCCTGGGCCTTCTCTCCCTTTTTCGGGGAGAGGTAGTGGGGCCAGAAGACCTCCCGAAATCCTGCCTGGATGGAGACGAAATCATAACCTGCCCGGTACCAGAATTCCACTTCGTCAGAGATCGTCTGGACGGGCCGGCCCAGAAAGGCGCATTTGACATCATAGTCGATCGAGGCCTCAGCCAAGGGGACGCGGTCCGGCTCTCCCTTCAGGGTCAACGCCGTGTGGATCCGAGTGAAATCCGGGTCGAGTTTCATAGATCCTTCTAAGAGATCAGGCCCTGGCCGCTTTAGGGCGGACCTTGAGGAGCTCCCGGGCCGCCTGGGCGATATTTTCGGCGGTGAGCCCCCACTTCTGATACAGCTCCTCGGTGGGTCCCAAGCCGCAGAAGGTGTCTTCAATGCCGACGCGGCGCATGGGCACAGGATATCCCTCCACCACCACCTCCGCCACGGCTGAGCCGAAACCGGCCATGACATTGTGCTCCTCGGCGGTGACGATGGCGCCGGTCTCCTTCGCCGCCCTGAGAATCGCAGATCGATCAATCGGTTTGATGGTGTGGATGTTGATGACCCGGGCGGAGACGCCGTCCTTGGCCAACAGGTCAGCGGCGGCCAGGGCGCGGGAGACCATGAGGCCCGTGGCCAGCAGGGAGATGTCGTTTCCCTCCTTCAGGGTGATGGCCTTGCCCAGCTCGAAGGGATAATCTGCCTCATAGATCACCGGGGCAGGGTAGCGGCCAAAACGGATGAAGGTGGGTCCCTCATGCTTTGCGGCGGCATGGACTGCCTTCTCGATCTCCATCGCATCCGCAGGGGAGAGGAGGGTCATGTTGGGGATGGCCCTGAGGATGGCGATATCCTCCACCGAGTGATGGGTGGCCCCGCCCACCCCCATATTGATGCCACTGCACATCCCTGCCATCTTCACATTCATGCGGGGATAGCAGACATCGGTTCGCATTTGCTCACAGGAACGCATCACCATAAAGGGGGTATAGGTGTGGACGAAGGGGATCTTGCCGCAGGTGGCCAGGCCGGCTGCAATGCCCATCAGATTTTGCTCCGCCACCCCCACATTGAAGAAGCGGTCAGGGTACTTGAGAGAGAACTCCTCGATCATGAAAGGGTGCATGAGGTCAGCAGTCAGGCAGAATATCCTCTCGTCCTGGCCGCCTACCTCCACCAAGGCCTTGGCGTAGGCCTGTACTGGATTTGCTGATTTCTCCATCGTTATCTCCTTGTCCCCTCAGATTCCTTTCTCCAGTTCTGCCAGGGCCGCCTCGGTTTGTTCCTTGGTGGCAACCCCAAAGTGCCAGTGATGATTGTTTTCCATGAAGGAGACCCCTTTCCCTTTGATCGTATTGGCAATAATGGCGGAAGGGGACCCAGGGGTGAAAGGCAGCGATTTCAGGGTGCTGACGACCTCTTCCATATTGTGGCCATCGATCTCGCGGGTCGCCCAGCGGAAGTCATTGAATTTCTGCGCCAGTGGCTCCAGGCCCATCAGTTCTTCCGTGAAACCATCCACCCCGATGTGGTTGCGATCCACGATGCAGACCAGGTTGTCCAGCTTGAATTGGGAAGCGGACATGATGGCCTCCCAGGTGGATCCTTCCTGCAGGTCGGCATCCCCGATCATCACGAAGACCCGATAGCCCTTCTGGTCATGCTTCCCGGCGATGGCCATGCCAACGCCCGCAGAGAGACCATGGCCTAAGGACCCGGCCGTCATGTCGCAGCCCTTGATCTTGGTCATATCCTCATGCATGCCAAAGGGGCTTCCCAGTCTATTATAAGTGGCGAGGAGATCCTCGAAGGGAAAATAGCCAGCATCGGCCAGGGCGGTACACTTGGCGACGCTGATGTGGCCCTTGCTCAGGATGAAGCGATCTCGATCTGGCCAGCAGGGGTCCTTAGGATTGATCTTCATAATGTCGAAATAGAGCGCCGCGAGAATATCCGCCGCCGAGAGGGCTCCCCCGAAATGGCCCCCACTTGACTGGGCCAAGACCTGTACCACACCTTTGCGGATCTTCTTGGCCTTCTCTTTTAGCAAGGAGATTTTCTCTTTGTCCACTGTCTCCATACTCTTCCCCCTTTGTGGGTTGGTTCGGTTCGACAAACCACCCCTTCATATTATATTTGCCCGAAACTGTCAACTCCAATTTGGCCCGCCGCCGAAGCCCTCCCCCGTTGCCGATGGCCTTGTCTTGACAGGAGGAGCAGGGATGTGTATAAGAATAGGCCGAATCGCGCAGGGATACGGAGGCTGGAGCTCAAAATAGCCGGAAGAGGTATCGCGGGAGGGAAATAGAATGGGGATCCTGGTGGTGGGCTCGGTGGCCCTGGACAGCGTGGCCACTCCCTTTGGGGCGGTAAAAGAGGTGCTGGGAGGATCGGCCACCTATTTTTCCGCCGCCGCAAGCTTTTTCGCCCCGGTCAGCCTGGTGGCGGTGGTGGGAGAGGATTTCCCCAGCGAAGACCTCTCGTTTCTGCGGAATCGGTCCGTCGATTTGAGGGGGCTGCAACAGGCCAGGGGGAAGACCTTTCGCTGGCAGGGCGAGTATGGCTATGATTTGAACCAGGCGAAGACGATCGAGACCCAGCTCAATGTCTTCGCCGAATTCCTTCCTCGGATCCCGGAGGCCTATCGGGAGGAGAAGATCGTCTTTCTGGCCAACATCGACCCCGACCTGCAGCGGGAGGTGCTGGAGCAGGTGAAGGACCCTCAATTCGTGGCGGCGGACACCATGAACTATTGGATTGAGGGCAAACCAGATTCCTTGAAGAGGACCCTGGGGGCGGTGGATGTGCTGATCGTCAACGATGCGGAGGTGAGGCAACTGGCCAAAGAGCCCAATCTGGTCAAGGCGGCCCGCCAGATCCTCGCCTGGGGGCCCAACTCTCTGGTGGTGAAGAGGGGGGAATACGGGGCCCTGATGTTCTGCAACGAGGGCTGCTTTGCGGCCCCTGCCTATCCCCTGGAGGCGGTCTGTGATCCCACCGGCGCCGGCGATAGCTTTGCCGGCGGGTTTATGGGATATCTGGCCAATACCCTGAATTTCTCCGAGACCAATATCCGCAAGGCCGTGATCATGGGGAGCGTGATGGCCTCCTTCAATGTGGAGGATTTCTCCCTCAACCGCTTGAAGTCCCTTACCTATTCGGAGATCGAGGCGCGATATCGGGAGTTCAGGCGCCTCTCCCACTTTGAGGACCTTTAGGGTCCCCTGGAGATCCTTCTTTCTCTCTCTCTACCAGCTCTCTCTCTACCAGGCGATGGCGCAGCCGTCGCTCCTGGGGTCGGCCGCCCCCTCGTAAATCCTCTGCTCCCCCTCCCCGACGACAGCGATGGCATGGGCGTGGCCGAAGAACTCTGAACACTCCTCTAACCACTTCACGGAATGTCCCTTCGCTTCTAACTCCTCTCCTACCTCTCGGGGGATGTCTCCTTCTAAATGGAGATAAGGCGGGTCTCCCTGGCTGCGAGGGCCCATGAGCCAGCGCGGGGCGTTAATGGCCTGCTGCACATTCATCCCGAAGTCGATGAAATTGCACAGGACCTGGAGCTGGGTCTGGGGCTGTCCCTCGCCTCCCATCGTCCCAAAGACCAGGACGGGCTTTCCATCGCGGAAGGCCATGGCCGGGATCAGGGTATGCATGGTCCGCTTCATCGACTCCAGCCGATTGACATGGTCCTCTCGCAGGGAGAAATAGGCCCCGCGATTCTGCAAGAGGATGCCGGTATCTTTGACGGCTACCCCGGACCCGAAGGGGAAATAGAGGCTCTGGATCAAAGAGACGAGATTGCCCCAACGGTCTGCGGTGCAGAGGTAGATGGTGTCGCCTGTCACAGGGTAGCTCGCATGGGCGGCTGGGTTAGTCTTACCTTGATCTATGCCCCCCGACCGTTTCCTGGCATATCCTTTCGATAAGAGCTCCCTCACCGGGATCTCCGCGAAATCGGGGTCGGTGATATAGGCGTCCCGGTCGGCGAAGGCGAGTTTCTTGATCTCCGCCAGAAGATGGATATAGGGGGAGGAGTTGTGGGCAAGCTGGGCCAATTCGAAGTTCTCGGCCAGGTTGAGCTCGATCAGGGTGGCCAGCCCCTGGGTGTTGGGGGGGAGCTCGTAGACCTCGTATCCCCGATAGCTGGTGTGGATGGGCTCCACCCATTCCGAGCGGTGGGAGGCGAGATCCTCGGTGCGCAACAGTCCGCCCTCCGCTTCGCAGAATCGGCTGATGGATTCTCCCAGTCGTCCATGATAAAAGGCATCCGCACCCTGGTCGGCGATCATATTCAGGGATCGAGCATAATTGGAGAGCTTGAGGATCTGCCCGGGTTGGGGGATCGAATCGTTGGGAAGGAAGGTCTTACGGCTCTCCTCGTATTGGGAAAGTACAGGGGAACATTCGGCGATCCAGCGACTCAGCCGCGGGCTGACCGGGAAGCCCGCCTCCGCATATTCGATGGCTGGAGAAAGAAGCTGCTCCAGGCTCATGGTCCCAAACCTCTGCTGGGCCATGGACCAGCCGTCCACAGCGCCGGGAACGCTCACCGAGAGGACCCCCCGCAGGGGGATGGAGTTCAGCCCCTGGTCAGCGAAAAAGGCCCGGGTGGCCCGGGCAGGGGATCTGCCGCTGGCATTCAGGCCGACCAGTCGCTCCTCCTTCCCAGAGTAGACGAGCATGAAGAGATCGCCGCCAATCCCGCACATATGGGGATAAACCACCCCCAGGGCGGCATTGGCCGCGATCGCGGCATCCACCGCGCAACCCCCCGACAGGAGGATTCTTGCACCCGCCAAAGAGGCGAGATAGTGGGGGGATGCGACCATCCCCTGCCTTCCCATCACCGGGTGTTCGATTCGGGCCATCTGAGCTCCTCCTCCCCAAAGAATTGTCGCTTCTTGACCCAGGCTATTATGCCCTGCAGGCTCTGTCAATGGGAAATTGCGGAGCGGGAGAGGCACCGATTTTGTCCTTGACAAGGTGGCCATAATCTGCGATAAAAATTCGACAAATCCAGCTCATTCCCAATTGAAGTCCCTCCGCGCGGGCCATCCAGGAGAAAGGAGGGAGGGTAGAATCGAACGCGAGGCGGGACAAAAAAATCATCGTGATCGTCATCCTTCACAAGGAGGAAGAAGTCTATGAAGACAATAGACTGGGTTATCCTCTGGGCTTCCATCCTGGGAGTCTTGGTCGCAGGTTTTCCCTTTAGGAAATACATCAAGTCGGTCAAGGATTACCTGCTGGCGGGCCGGACCCAGCCCTGGTATCTGATTGCGCCCTCCTGCCAGGCCGTGCAGTCGGATGTGGGCGACTACTTCGGCGCGGCTGCCTTTGGATATCAGCATGGTTTTGTGGCCTTTGCCTGGTACGCCGTTTGCTGTCCCCTCACCTGGCTCATTGGGGCCCACACCACCATTCCGGTGATGTATCGCTCCGGGGTTTGGACCCCGGCGGAGTATCTGGAGGTTCGCTTCAACGTCGCCGCTCGCATCTGGGGGGCGATGCTCATCCTTTTGCAGCGTCTCTTCGTCATGGGAAACATGATCTTGGGCACGGCCCTCCTCTTCAAGGTCCTGACCGGAACCAGCCTGCTCGGAGGCTCTATCCTGGCCCTGGGGCTGGGCTTCCTCTATGTCCTCTTTGGAGGGATGGCCGCCACCGTGGTGGTGGGAACGGCGCAGCAGGTGCTGATGACCGTGGCCGCCTGGGCCCTGTTCATCGTGGGGTGGTCGGTCACCGGTGGATTTCCGGCGGTCTGGGCCAAGTTCCCTCAGTATATGCACATCGGATTTCAGCCCAGCAACCCGCAGATCGGGTGGGGATTGGGATTCCTGGGAATCGCCGTTGGCACCTTGGGCTATGCGGTCTATCAGGCGGAGCAGATCTCCCGTCCCCTCTCGGCCCGCACCGAATGGGATGGCCGCCTGGGTTATACCCTGGCCGGTCCCATCTGCATCCTCCACCAGGCCGCGGTCATCCCGGTGGGGATCTTCGGCCTGATCCTATATGGCGTGGCCAATCCCAGCCTGACCCCCCGGGATATCCTCTATCCCAAGATGATGGTCGAGTTGTTGCCCTCAGGCCTGTTGGGGCTCTGCGCGGCCGGGGTCATGGCGGCCACGGTCTCTACCATCGCGGCCAATGCCATGTCCTGCGCGGGCATCCTCACCCGGGATGTCTACGCCCGCCTCTTCAAGCATGAGGCGACCGATCGCCACTATCTGAATGTCTCCCGGGTGATCACCTTCTTCTGGTTTGTCCTGGGGGTAGGCCTGGTTCCCCTTATCGCCAAGGGTGGCATGATGAACACCTGGATGAAGGTGACCGGAGCCTTTGTGGCCCCCCTCCTGCCGCCGGTGCTCTTCTCCACCATCTACCCCCGTTCCAGCCGTTGGTCGGGCTTCCTGGCCATGATCGCAGGCGGGCTCTTCGGCACCCTGAACCTCGTCTTCCCCTGGGCGCCGTTGAAGGCCCTGATTGGTCCGAAGTTCGGCCACTTCCTGGTCTTCCCCCTCACCAATACGGTCTTCACCACCATTGCCTACTTCCTGATCTCCGAGATCGAGAACGCGATTCGGGGCGCGTTGCCCAAGTCCGAGTGGGTGGGAAAGGTGGTCTGGACCCTTCCGGAGAATATGAAACACTACAAGAACGTGGAGGAGGCGTTGGCCAAGGGCAATTTCGTGGAGGCCCCCTCCAATGTGGACATCGATACCTCCCTGGCAGGGGACCTGATCGTCCTGAAGAATGGGGTACCCATCTACGGGGGCAGCGGGCTTCCCTGGTTTAAACGCATCGGGACCTGGACCTGGATTGTAGGTCTCCTCTTGCTGGCCATAACCATCTACTTCTGGTAAAAAGGGGGTGAATGCGATGGTGGAAGATGCTGCAAAATCGGGGGGTGCCCCACAGAAAGTGGGCAAAGAGGAGATCGTCGAGTGGTGGAAGAAGAAAGCCCAGGAGGTGGGATCAGATATTGATGATCTGCGCATGTCCCGGGTCTCCAGCATTACGATGTTCTGGCTCTTTCTGCTCTTTGGGGCTTTCCTGGTCATGGCCCTTCCCACGGTGAATACGCCGATCGAGGCCTGGGTGACCGCCCTCTCCGCGATCCTCTTTGCGGGTGTCGCGATTTGGGCGTTTTGGGGTTGGAAGAGGGCCAAGGCCAAATTGGCCGAGGCCGAGGCCCGTGTAGCTAAGAAATGAGCCCCGCCGAGATCGAGATACCGACGGAGGTCTTGCCTCGAGAGAAGGTCGAATCAATTCTTGCCAGATGGGAAAAAAAGAGGAGGGGGCTCTTAGGGCCCCTCCTCTTTCCTGACTCCTGCAAGCGCCGCCTGCTCCGCGTTGAGAAGGTTTATGTCCCCCATTACCTCTTCACCTTTCATCAGTCTGCGCGCTCCGGGACCGAGGTCCATTATGTCCTGGTCGATGCGGTCTGCGGGTTCGGCGCCTTCACCAATGTAGAACCGGAATTGCGCAAGGAGGGTCCGGAGGCGCCCGTCTTTGCCACCTTGGTCCCCCAGGAGAAGGCCCTGGCGAAGGCGAGGGATTGGCTGACCAAGTGGAACCTCCGCAAACACACCTTCCATTTGAAGCCCCCTGAGCTTTTGAGCTCGCGGGCCCTGCTCTTCCATTTTCCCTTCTGGGTGGCCTACTACCAGAGGCCCAGCGGGAGGATGGACCTGGAGGTGGTGGATGGGGTGCAGGGTTATATGGAGGGAGGAAGGACCAAGCACTTGATCCAGCAGGGCATCGCCCTCCTGCAGAGATCAGGGGTGGATAGAGGGGGATGATCGAGGACTGTCTTTGAACGAGTTTTTTTGGGAATCATGATCTTTTGAACCTAATAATAAGATGGGAATGGAGTTGCCCGCGTCCGAAGATCCCTCCCTTTTCCAGGGGGAGCTTCAACCGACCGGGGGATCTTGAGAGGAGGAGAGGTCATGAAAGCAGCGGTGTTTACCGCTCCCTTTCGCATCGAGTTGAAAGAGATTCCGGAGCCGGAGCCGGAGTCCCATGAGGTAAAGATCAAGGTGAAGGCCGCGGGGATCTGCGGATCAGAGGTGCATGCCTACAACGGGACCCACCCCTTTCGACATCCTCCTGCCATCATGGGGCACGAGGTTTCGGGGGAGGTGGCCGAGGTAGGCTCCGCGGTTCGGAGATTCCGCCCCCGGGATCGGGTGGTGGTGGAACCCCAGAAGAGCTGTGGCAGCTGCATCTATTGCCAGGGAGGGGATTACTACGTCTGCAGGCAAAAGGTGGTCTTGGGGACCACGACCTGGAATGGGGCCTTCGGGGAATATGTCGTGGCCCCGGAGGGGATCGTCCATCCTCTGCCGGCCAACATGAGCTACGAGGAGGGAGCCCTGGTGGAACCTCTCGCCGTCGGCCTTCATGCGGTGAGGCAGTCGAGCGTCAAGCTGGGCTCCTCGGTGGTCATGATCGGCTCGGGGACGATCGGACTGGCCACCATGGCCTGTGCCCAGGCGCAAGGGGCCGGTCACATCATCGCCGCCGATGTCATCGAATTCAACCTGCAGATCGCCAAGAAGATGGGGGCCACGCGAGCCGTCAATGTGAAGCAGGAGAGACTGGAGGAGGTGGTCAAGAAGGAGGTCCATCCCGCCGGGGCGGAGATCGGGTTCGACGCTGCGGGGTATCCCTCGGTGGTGGATGACCTTCTGGCGGTGGTGCGGAGGAAGGGGGAGATCGTTCTGATCGCCCTCTTCGAGGAGCCGGTGGTCATCAAGAACAGCTTCGGCATTATCGGCGGAGAGATGCACCTCAAGGGGGTCCAGATGTATGACCGGGCTGACTTCCTGGCGGCCATCGACATGATCAGCTTGCAGAGGATCGATGTAAAGCCCTTCATCACCCACCGCCTTCCGGTGGAGGAGGCGCAGAAAGGCCTGGAGATCCTCTATCGCAAGACCGAGGATGTCATCAAGGTCTTATTGATGTACCCCTGAGGGGTGAAGAGAAAGCCCATTGGATAAGGAGGGAAAGATGAAAGGCACAATGCGCGCCATAGTCAAGAGCAAGCCGGAGGTGGGGGCCGAGTTCAAGAAGGATTGGCCCATTCCCCAGATTGGCCCCAAAGACCTGCTGGTGAAGGTGAAGGTCTCGGCTATCTGCGGTTCCGATGTCCATATCTGGGACTGGACCCCCTATGCCCAGGCCCGCCTGAAGCTCCCCATGTCCTTCGGACACGAATTCTGCGGCGAGGTGGCCGAGATGGGGGAGAGGGTGGAAGGCTTCGAGGTAGGGGAGCTGGTGGCCGGGGAGACCCACATCCCCTGTGGCCAGTGTTACCAATGTAAGACGGGCCTGCAACACATCTGCCAGAACATGAAGATCCTCGGCATCCACACCCAGGGGGCCTTCGCCGATTATATGGCGATGCCCGCGGTCTGTGCCTGGAAGCTGCCCAAGGGATTCAATCCCGAGATGGGGGCGATTTTGGAGCCGATCGGCGTGGGCACCCATGGGGCCCTGGTGGGGCCCGTGGGGGCGAAGACGGTGGCCGTATTGGGATGCGGCCCCATCGGCTGTTTCGCCATCGGGGTGGTCAAGGCCTGCGGGGCATTGAAGATCTATGCCTCGGATATCAGCGATATGCGCCTGGAGATCGCCAAGAAGATGGGGGCCACTATCACCTACAACGCCGATAAGGTGGATGTGACGGCAGAGATCCTGAAGGACACCGATGGGTGTGGCGTGGATGTGGTGCTGGATGTGAGTGGCGCACCCGGTGCCATCAAGACGGGCGTGAATGTGGTGCGTAAGGCGGGTCGCTTCACCTTCGTCGGCATTCCGGACCAGCAAATCGTCCTGGATATCCCGAACGAGTTTATCTATAAGGAGACCCAGGTGCAAGGGATCACCGGCCGCGTCATGTGGGAGACCTGGTTCCAGGTGACCAACCTGCTCTCCTCAGGCCTGCTCAAGGTGGATCCGGTGATCACTCATCGCTTCCCCCTGGAGGGATTCCAGGAGGCCTTCGAGAATGTGAAACATCGCAGGGGCGGAAAGGTCCTCTTCATTCACTAAGACAAGGGCCATTTCATGAAGATCACGCGAGTTGAGACCATCCTTCTCTCCTATCCCATGGGGGAGGAGATGCGGGATTCCCGGCTGGCCTTTTCCCGCCGCTCCTCCCTCCTGATCAAGGTGGAGACCGACGCCGGGATCCATGGCTGGGGGGAATCCGCCTGCTATGGGGGACCGCTGCGCTCTACGGCGGCGGTGATCCAGGAGGAGCTGGCCCCTTATCTCATTGGAGAGGATCCCCTCTTTCCGGAGAGGCACTGGGACCGGATTTACCAGGGGACGATCATGCGGGGGCGCCGGGGCCTGATTATTGCGGCGATGAGTGGTCTCGACATCGCCCTGTGGGACATCTTAGGGAAGGCCTGCGGAAGGCCACTCTATCAGATTATGGGGGGCTTTTGCGATCGGATGCGGGCCTATGCCAGCGCCGGCTTCTACACCGATTCCAAAGGGAGGAGGGAGCTGGCGGGGGAGATGGCCTCCTATGTGGAAGAGGGCTATACGGCGGTGAAGATGAAGATCGGGGGCCTCTCGATGCAGGAGGATCTGGAGCGGATCCGGGCGGTGAGGGAGTCCATCGGCCCGGAGATAGAATTGATGGTGGATGCCAACTGTGCCTATTCCCCCAAGCAGGCCATGGCCATGGCCCAGCGGATGGAGGACTTGAATATCGCCTGGTTCGAGGAGCCGGTCCCCACCGACAATGTGGAGGGGAGCGCCCGATTGGCGGCCTTTACCTCCATCCCCATTGCGGGCAATGAGAGCGAATTCAGCCGGTTTGGATTCCGCGATCTGATCGTGGCATCTGCGGTGGACATCGTCCAGCCGGATTGCATCTGGACGGGAGGGATCAGCGAGTGCCGGAGGATCGCGGCGATCGCCTCGGCCTTCGGGCTGCCCTGCGTACCTCATTCCTTCTCCTCGGCGGTGGCCTTGGTGGCCAACATGCACCTGATTGCCTCCATCCCCAATGGCTATCTCCTGGAGATGGATCGCAACCCTAACCCCCTGCGGGAGGAGCTGATCTCAGAGCCGATTCGCATTGATGGAAAAAGCTGGGTGGCCATGCCCCAGGGCCCGGGGCTGGGGATCGAGCTAAATGAGGACGTCCTACAGAAGTACCGGGTGGAGCGATAGGAGGGACCAAGAAGGAACTTGAACGCTGGAGTGGTCGTCTAACGGGAGATTCAGAGGACACAGGGGCGGCAGATTCGCCGCCCTCAACCAAGGAGGCAACAATGGAAGAGAAGAAGGAAGAGCGAAAAAAGATCACCGCCCCCATGCTGACGGAGATGAAGCAGAAGGGGCAGAAGTTCAGCATGATCACCTGCTACGATTACCCCTTCGCGGTGATGGTGGATGCGGCGGGTATCGATGTCGTCCTGGTAGGTGATTCTTTGGGAATGACCATGCTGGGCTATGAGACTACGCTGCCGGTGACCATGGACATGATGATCCATCACGCCAAGGCCGTTCGCCGCGGGCTCAAGTACCCCCTCCTGATCGGGGACATGCCCTTCATGGCCTATCAGGCCTCGGTGGAGGAGGCGGTGCGTAACGCGGGCCGCTTCATGAAGGAGGCGGAGTGCGATGCCATCAAGTTAGAGGGAGGCGCCCCGGTGATCCCCCAGGTCAAGGCGATCGTCCAAGCGGGAATTCCGATGATGGGGCACTTGGGCCTCACCCCGCAATCGATCTTTGCCTTCGGCGGCTTCAAGGCCCAGGGGAGGAGCGCCCTGGCCGCCAAGAAGATTATAGATGATGCCCTGGCATTGGAGGATGCGGGTGCCTTCGCGGTACTGTTAGAGTGTGTCCCGATGAAGGTGTCCGAGATCATCACCAAGAAGCTCACCGTGCCCACGGTCAGCATCGGGGCCGGGCTGGCCTGCGATGGGCAGTGCCTCATCTTCCACGACATGTTCACCATGTTCCCTCGCTTCACGCCCAAGTTCGTCAAGAGGTACGGAAATGTCTATGAGGTGGTGGTGGGGGGATTGAAGCAGTTCGTGGATGATATCCAGAAGCAAACCTTCCCCGAGGAGCAGCACGGGTTCAAAATCCCGGATGCAGAGTTTCAACAGTTCCTGGATCTGCTCAAATAAGGAAGGCATCCCAGGTCCCAGGTGATCCACCTGGGACCTTTTTCTTATTGAACCCATGATAGTGAGTTTGAGGGGAATGGGATGATTTCACAGAAAAGCCTGAGTGACCTGGAGGCGAAGGCACGAGCGATCCGGGCCAGCGTCATCCGCATGGTCTACACGGCCCAGTCGGGCCACATTGGCCCCAGCCTCTCCATCGCCGATCTGCTGGCGGTGCTTTACTTTCAGGTGCTACGGATTGATCCCGCAAACCCCGGCTGGCCCGCTCGGGATCGGCTCGTCCTCTCCAAGGGACACGCCTGTGCCGGCTGGTATGCCGCCCTGGCGGAACGGGGCTATTTCCCCAAGGAGGAGCTTTTGACCTTTCGCCAGCTGCACAGCCGACTGCAGGGCCACCCGGATATGGTCAAGACGCCGGGGGTGGACATGACGGCTGGTTCCCTGGGCCATGGCCTCTCAGCGGGGCTGGGCATGGCCCTGGCCGCCCGCATTGATGGCCTGAATTACCGCACTTATGTAATCTTGGGAGACGGGGAGATCCAGGAGGGGCTGATCTGGGAGGCGGCCATGGCGGCCCCCCAGATCAAGTTGGACAACCTGGTGGCCATTATCGACTATAACCGCTGGCAGAGCGGGGGCGCGGTCGGGGAGATCATGCCCTTAGAGCCGCTTTCCTTGAAGTGGCAAGCCTTCGGCTGGGCCACCCAGGAGATCGACGGCCACAACCTAAGGGCGATATTAGAGGCCTTCGCCCGGGCAGAGGCCACCAAGGGCCAGCCCTCGGCCATCATCTCTCACTCCACCAAGGGAAAGGGGGTCTCCTTCATGGAGAACGACAACAAGTGGCACATGACCGCCCCCACCCGGGAGGAGGCCGAGAAGGCCTTGCAGGAGCTGTTAGAGGAGGAGGTGAGGCTCTCATGAACGAGTCAAGATCGACCATCGAGGCGTTCGGCCAGAGCCTGCTGGCAGTGGGCCAGGAGCGGTCTGAGGTCGTGGCCCTGGTGGCCGACACCCTGAAATCCATGGGCGTCCTGCCCTTCAAACAGGCCTGCCCGGAGCGGGTCTTCGATCTGGGCATCGCCGAACAGAATATGATGATGGCGGCCGCGGGCTTGGCCAGCACCGGGAAGATCCCCTTCGTGGCTAGCTATGCGGTCTTCCTTTCCATGCGCACCCTGGAGCAGATCCGGACCTTCATCGCCTACCCGGGGCTGAAGGTGAGGGTGGTGGCGGGCCTGGGGGGCCTCTCCGGCGCCTTCGATGGGGTGACCCATCAGGGGACGGAGGACCTCTCCATCATGCGCGCCATCCCCAACATGACGGTGATCAACCCGGCGGATGCCGTTTCGGTAGAGAGGGCGGTGAGGGCCCTGGTGGATTGGCCAGGCCCAGCCTATCTGCGATTGGCCCGGGTCAAGACCCCGGTCCTGTTCGGGGAGGATTATCAATTTCAGATCGGAAAGGCCAACCTGCTGCGGCCCGGGGGAGCCGAGGTGGCATTGATCGCCACCGGCCTCCCGGTGCGCCTGGCCCTGGAGGCGGCGGATCTGCTGAAGAGGGATGGGATCTCCGCCTCGGTCTTAGAGTGCCACACTCTCAAGCCGATTGATAGAGAGGCCCTGCTGGCCCTCGCCTCCCAGTGCGGGGCGGCGGTCACCATCGAGGAGAATAACATCGTGGGGGGATTGGGATCGGCGGTGGCGGAGACCCTGTCCGAGGCCCATCCCATACCCATCGTGCGAGTCGGCATCCGAGATTGTTACAGCGAATCTGCTTCCCAGGATCAGTTGTGTGAGCAGGCCGGGCTGACGGTGGAGAATGTGGTGAGGGCGGCCCAGCGGGCCATCGCTCTGAAACGGAAGACGGCGAAGAGGTGACAGGACCCTTTGGATAGTGGTTGTATCCTGACGGTGATTACCTCACGGTAAGGAGGGGAGAGGCATGATCCTCTATAAGATGAAGTGGCCGGAAGTGAAGGCGGAGGTGGAGAAGGGCACCCCGGTGCTAATTCCAGTGGGCTCCACCGAGCAGCATGGCTACCACTTGCCCTTGGATACGGATATGGCCATCTGCTACCATGTGGCGGAGAAGGCGGCGGAGCGCTCGGGTACCATCGTCGCTCCCCCCCTCAACTTCGGCTACAATGAGAAGGAGTGGATGTTTCCGGGGACCATCTCACTCCAGAGCGAGACCCTGCTCCATTGCCTGGTGGACATCTGCCTCAGCCTGGCGCGTTCCGGCTTTCGGCGCCTGGTGATCATCAATGGCCACGGCTATAACCGGTTCATTGTGCCCCAGGCGGCCCACATCGCCATGGAGAAGTCCGATGCCTTAGTGGCGGCCATCACCTACTGGGACCTGATCCCAGATCTGGTGGAGAAGCACCGGGAATCGAAGCTGGGCGGGATCTCCCACTCCTGCGAGTTCGAGACCTCCTGCAAGCTCTATCTCGACCCCGAGCATGTGGACATGAGCAAGGCGGTGGAGGAGATCCCCCCCATCCTGTCCAAATATACCTGGAGCGACCTCGCCTCTGCCTCCCCGGTCTACATCCGGGCTCGGTTTGACAAGCTCAGTAAGTCCGGGGTGATGGGCAACCCGCTGGTCGCCTCCGCGGAGAAGGGGAGGATCTGGGTGGAGGCCGCCATCGAACGCCTGGCTGATTTCATGGAGAGCTTCAAGAAGGACTTCGATCACCTGCTGCCGTAAGAAACGAAGGGCTCCGGAAGTCATCGGTGCCCCTCGGTCCGCCCGTCCCCTTCGCTCCCGCGGGCATTCGCTCGTGCGAGCTCGGCGGCCGAGAACTCGCCCTCCTCCCAAAGCCCATCGGAGGGCTCAGACAGCTCGGCCTGACTTCCCCGAGCTCTCCTCGCTCATCAGCGCCCAAGGTCGCTCAGGCGCCGGCCGGACCGAAGAGAGAAAGTGCCCTCTGATCCCGGGGGTATCTTCGGACCGGACCCTCGAACCCTTCCTATTTCCTCAGCACCTTCTCCACGGCCTTCACAAAGCGGTCGATCTCACTCTCGGTCATGGGGGTGGAGAGGCAGCCCATCCCCCGCTCGGAGAAGAAGATGCCCTCGCTCATCAAGCCCAAAAATGTCTCCCGCACCTTCCCCAGGTCGGCCGAGCGGCTCACCCGATAGTCGGTGATATCTTTGTCGGTGAAGTGAAGAAAGAATAGGGACCCCACCCCGATCGCCTGCGCCGGAACCCCCAATCGACCGAAGAGCTGATTAAGCCGCTTCCGCAGCAGATCGCCCAGGCCATTCAGGTGTTCGTAGGCCTGCTGGGTGAGGAGCTTCAGGGTGGCGATGCCCGCCGCCATCCCGAGGGGATTGCCATTATAGGTTCCCGGGTGGGGGATGGCGGGCGCCCCGCTTGTTGGATCCAGCAGGGCCATGATCTCCGCCTTCCCTCCAAAGGCCGCCACCGGAAATCCGCCGCCGATGATCTTTCCCATCAAAGTCAGATCGGGCTTTACCCCGTAGAGGGCCTGGGCCCCGCCGGGGTGGACCCTCAGGGTGATGATCTCGTCCAGGATGAAGACGATGCCTTCCCTCGCGGTGATCTCCCGGAGGAAGGAGAGGAAGCCATCCCGGGGAGGGATCATCCCGGCCATGGCCGGGATGGGCTCCACGATCAGGGCCGCAATCTCTCCTTGATGGCGCCTCAAGATCCGCTCCACATTCTCCTGGTCGTTGAAGGGAAGGACCACCACCTGATCCGCAACCTCCTGGGGGATGCCCGCTGCCTCGGGGACGCTGAGCGGGGCCTCACGCGGGCCCAGCCTCTCCACTGGGGTGCGGACGCTGACCTGGACGGGATCGTAAGTTCCGTGAAATCCGCCTTCGAACTTGGCGATCTTGGCTCGTCCGGTGAAGGCCCGGGCTAATCGCAGGGCGAACATGGCCGCCTCGGTCCCGGAGTTGACGAAGCGGAGCAGCTCCACCGAGGGCACCCGCTCCTTGATGATCTGGGCCAATCGGATCTCGGATTCGGTGGGGGAGGCGAAGGCCGAGCCCCTGCTCAAGGCCTCCCGGGCGGCGCGCAGGACCTTGGGATGGGCATGGCCCAGGATGAGGGCGGTATAGTTATTCACGAAGTCGAGGCGGCGGCGGCCCTCCACATCCCAGATATGGCATCCCCTCCCTTTGGTCACATAGGGGGGGTAGGGCAGGAAATAGACCGAGGTGCGGGTGGTCCCCCCGGGCATCACTTTGAGGGCCCGCTCGTAGAGGCGGCGAGATTTGGGGGTGCTCTTCTGATATTCCATGGCCGGCTGCATTTTCTGGCTCATCATCGTCCCCTTTCCTGCGAATAGTCCTGCTGCTCGATTAGGCCTCTCTAAACCTCGTCCAGATGGGTGGCCACCACCTCCCCTAAGAAGAGATCGTGGCTGCCCAGGGCGAGGGTCTGCCGGACCTTGCATTCGAGATTGATCGGACACTCCTGGATCAGGGGTGCCCGGACCACTTGAGCGGGGAGGGGGGTGAGGCCGAAGGTGGCAAGTTTGTCCTTTTCCCTCCCCGAAACCGATCCACAGAGATCGACCTGGCTTACCAGATCCTGGTTGGGGACATTGACCACGAATTCCCCGGACTCCTGGATCAGGCGGTGGGAATGGCGGTTAGATCGGACGGCCACCCCGATCATAGGGGGATCGAAGCAGCAGATCCCGATGGCCGCCACGGTGAGGATGTTGGGGGCCGATTCCCTTCCCTGGCAGGAGATGAGGCAGATCGGGAGGGGATTGAGCAGGGTGGCGGGCTTGATTCTCCTCTTGGCCATGGCTTTGCCTCCTTTCGTCCTTTCTCTGATAGCCGCAGGCGCCGGCCGGACCGGGACTCCTGATTCTCGACTCTCGACTCTTTGACTGGTTCTTGTCGGTCCGTCCGACCCCTTCGCTCCCCGTGCATTCGCTCGTGCGATCTCGGCAGGCCGAGAACTCGCCCTCCTCGAAAGCTTATCGGAGGGCTCGGACAGCTCGGCCTGACTTCTCCGAGCTCTTCTCGCTCATGAGCCGTACGAGGTCGCTCAGGCGCCAGCCGGGCCGAATTCCCTGAACCCCGATCCCCGTCCCCCGACCCCTATTCCCTCACGCCCCCGGGATTGTCCAGCGGCATCGATGGACGGATCACTCCGGGGTCAGGGCGACCCGCAGGGCCTCGGCGCTGGTCGCCGCCAGATCGAAGGCCTTTTCCCAATCCTTCAGGGGAAAGACATGAGAGACCATCGGCTTGAGGTTCACCTTACCCTGGGCCACGAGCTGGATGGCGGACCGCCAGGAGGTCCAGAGATGGGAGATCTCCCCCTTGATGTCCAATTCCTTGACGATGATCTTGCGGGTGTCCAGCGAGGCGGTGATCCCCCCGCGGATGCCGCCGCCGGAGATCAGGATCCGCCCGCCGGGCCGGACCAGATCCAGGGTCTCTTCCACGGCCTTGGGCGATCCGGTGTTTTCCACCACCACATCCGCCCCGATCCCGCCGGTCATCCCCTTCACGATCTCCAGCAGGTCTTCCGTCTCCACATTGACGGCCGCATCGGCCCCGAATTCCTTGGCCAGGCTCAGGCGGGTCCTCTCATCCCGGCTCAGGCCGGTGATGAGGATGGGAGAGGCCCCCACCGCCTTTCCGATCTGAAGTAAGATCAGCCCTCGGGCGCCCGGGCCTAAGATGAGCAGGGATTCCCCCGCCTTCAGGTCCATGCGCTCGATCAGGCTGTGGAAGGAGCCGGCGGTGGGCTCGATCAGGACCGCCTCGCGCAGGCCAATGGAGTCAGGGAGGCGATGGAGGTGCCTCTCCGGCCAGACCGCATATCTGGCGAAGGCGCCGCCGGAGATGTAATGGATGCGTTGGTCCGCCGGGATCATATGGGCGCAGATGTTGATCCGCCCGGTCCGACAGTTGATGCACTTGCCGCAGTAGAAGGTGACGATCTCGCCCACCACCCGATCGCCCACCTTGAAATCGGTCACCGCAGGCCCCACCTCGACCACCGTGCCGGACATCTCGTGCCCGGAGACCACGGCCTTCGAGGGGCCCTTGAGTCCCTTCCGATCCGTATCCTTCCACTTGTGGACATCGCTCCCGCAGATCCCGCAGAAGGCCACCTCGATCAGCACATCGTTCGGGGCAAAAGGATTATTTCCGATCTCCGGCTTGGGGACCTCTTCCAGTCGATACTGGCCATTCGGATAGAGCACCAGCCCTTGCATTCTCCTTTCTCCTTTCCCAGTTGAGATGGGGGCTATTATAAGCGAATTGGAACAGAATGAAAAGGGGAGATGGAAAGGGGGCCGGGGGACGGGGGACGGGGGGCAGTAGGCAGGAGGCAGAAGGCAGTAGGCAGAAGGCAGTAAGCAGAAGGCAGAAAGCAGTAGGCAGGAGGCAGGGGTCGGGAGGTCACGGGTCGGCGAGCCACCAATTCCTGCTTGGTTTCGCACTATGTTCGCAATTCGTGGAAAGACTAGCTCCCATTTCTTTCTTTCTCCCGGAAGCCATGGAGTTCAGGGAATAGCTTCTTAATGCATTCTGGACAAAGGCCATGGCTAAATTCCGCTTCGGAATGGTCTTGGATATAGGCTTCGATCTGATTCCAGTAGCCTTTGTCATCCCGGACCTTCTTGCAGGAAGCGCAAATAGGCAACAATCCTCGCAAGGTCTTGGCATTGGCCAGTGCCTTTTGAAGATCTTGGATCAGCTGTTTTCGTTCCTCCTCGGCCTCCTTGCGATCGCTGATTTCACGCTCAAGTAGTTCATTTGTCGCGTTAAGCTCGACCGTGCGCTCTTGGACGCGCTCTTCCAAGTAATCCCGGCTATGACGCAGACCGGCGGACATTTCATTGAAAGTGGCGGTCAACTCTCGCAATTCCCTGCTAAAAGGCAGCGCAATCTCTTCGCCCAGATACCTTTCGTCGGCTGCGATCTGGTGTGCTTTGTTGCGGAGTGCGGCCAGCGGACTGAATACCAGCCGCTTTCCGAGCCACCACTGGGCTAGAAAGAGGCAGAGAAGTACGGCTAACAGCAACCCGGAAAGTTGCCAGGAGAAACGGTCGGCCTGAGCGTAGGCCGCGGCAAGGGGGATGCGAATCGAGACAGCGGATATTGGGGTGCCTGGCTTGCGATGGAAACTGCGCTCAGGGCCATAATAACGGACCAAGTCCCTGGGGGCATTGGCCGGATCCCCATGGCAACGAAGGCAGGACTCCTCCATCATCTCGCCTCGTCGCAAAACGACAAAGCAGGGCAATCCTCCTATCATTCGAACATTAGAGCGGACTTGCAACTTCTCGTCGGCGTTCAGTTCCTCCAGAAACTTCTTTTCATAGTCATCTGCTTCATTCCCAGGGCTGCGGGCATTCATTGCAGCATCTTTGTAGTAATAGTCGACCGGGCTCAGCAATTTGAAGTACTGGTCGATCTTTCGGATGGCGTAGGTGGACGACATCCAACTCGGCTCGAAATAGTCACCCGACCGAAGGGGGGCAGTCCATTCAAACAGCTTGGGTTTCATGACCTGGGAAAAGTAAGTGTGTGTTGCCAGGTTGCGATCCAGTATAATCCGTGCCTTTGCTTCTGCCTCCACCAGTGCCGTCCGTCGCATACTGGAATTGACGAGAAGTACGATAGTCACCGCCGCCAGGGCAAAGACCAAGCCGATGCTTAGGTTTGAAAGGGTGCCAATTTTGAGGGCCCTGTGATGTTTACGCATAGCCCGTTTCCCTCCTCCATCGGTAAGGCTATGGATCAGCCATTGGCCCAACTTTTTGGGGTTCTAAACAACTTATCGGCAGTAAAGGGCTTGGGCAAGAAGGCCTTCATCGCGGGGAGAATGAATTCAGCTTTTCGGTGCCGTTCTGCTTACTGCTTTCTGCCTTCTGCTTACTGCCTTCTGCCTCCTGCCTCCTGCCTCCTGCCTCCTGCCTACTGCCTCCTGCCTTCTGCTTACTGCCTTCTGCCTACTCTCCTTTCAGCACTTCCGCCACCGTCCTCAGCAGCCTGTCCGCGGTGAAGGGCTTTTGCAGGAAGGCCTTCGCCGCTGCTCTACTGGCCTCCGCCAGCATTCTCTCTTCATCCATCCCCGAGGTGGCGATGACCTTGACCGAGGGATTGATCTTGGCGAGCGCCCGGATGGTGGCAGCCCCATCCATGATGGGCATGGCCATGTCGGTGATCACCACCTTGATCTCCCCGGGATGCTGGGCATAGAGGGAGACCGCCTCGGTCCCATCGCAGGCCGTCATCACTTGATAGCCATAGGCCTCCAGGGCGACCTGGATGATCTCCCGGATGGAGGCCTCATCCTCCACCACTAAGATGAGCTCTCCGTGGCCCTTCACGATCCCGTGCACGGTAGAAAGGCCCAATCCGGTCCCCTGCCCCCGCTCCTTGGTGGTGAAGAAGGGATCGAAGATCCGATCCAGGTGCTCGGGGGGGATCCCCTTGCCGGTGTCGGCCACGGTGAAGAGGAGATAGGGCCCGGCCTGGGCAGAAGGATGCATCCCGGCATAGGCCTCATCCAGGGAGATATTCTCCGCGGAGAGGGTGAGCTTTCCCCCCTTCTCCATGGCATCTTTGGCATTGAGGCAGAGGTTCAGCAGCACCTGGTGCAATTGGGCGGGGTCGCCTTGCAGGGACCAGAGGTCCTTTCCGATCTCGGTCGCGATGGTGATGGACTTGGGAAAGGTCTCCTGGAGGAGGTGCTCCATCTCCTTCAGCACATACTTGGGGGAGAGGAAGAGACGCTCCCCCTCCATCCCCCGGGAGAAGGTCAGGATCTGCTTCACGATCTCCGATCCCCGCTGGGCGGCGGCGACGATGGAAGAGAGCATCTGCTGGCCCTGCTCGGGGAAGACCCGGACCAAGAGGTCGGTATTGATCAGGATAGGGGTCAGGATGTTGTTCAGGTCGTGGGCGATGCCCCCGGCCAGGAGGCCGATGGACTCCATGCGCTGGGCGCGGAGGAACTGGGCCTCCATCGCCTTCTTCTCGGTGAGGTCGCGGACCAGGGTAGAGACGACTTTCTTTTCTCCAAAGAAGATGAGGTTCGCGCTGAGCCAGACCGGCAGGAGAGAGCCGTCCTTTCGGCGGAATTGCCGTTCGATCAGGGCGGGGGCTTCCCCCCTGAGAAGACCCTGGAACCTTCGGTCCATATCCTCTCGATCAGCGACGTTGAAGTCGTACATGGAGAGCCCCGGCATCTCTTCCAGGGTGTAGCCGAGCATCTGGGCAAAGGCGCGATTGGCCTCTAAGATGCATTTGGTGTCCCCATCGAGCAAGTAGATGCCGTCTGCAGATTGCGCCATGACCGCCCGGTAGCGTTCCTCGCTCTCGCGCAGGGCCTCCTCTGTCCGCCCTTGCTCCTGTCTCGCTGCTGCCTCCTGCAACGCCCGCTGAATAACGGGAACCAATCGGGTGAGATTATGTTTCAGGACATAATCATGCGCACCGGCCTTCATCGCTTCCACCGCAGTCATCTCGCCTATCTTGCCTGAGGTGAGCATGAACGGGAGATCCATTCCGCTCTCTTGAAGCAGCTTCAACGCCTCCAAGCCGCTGAAATCAGGCATGACATAATCGGAGATGACCAGGTCCCAGCTCTGCTTACCGAGGGCTGCTTTCAAGGCTTCCGCGGTTTCCACCCGCTCGGATATCGGCACATAGCCGCCGGCCCGCAGTTCCTGCAGTAGCAAGGTTGCGTCCTCTTCTGAATCCTCAACGATCAATACGCGGAGTGGTTGGGGCATTTGTCTTTCCTTATTGTTGACGGGTTCCTGCCTATTGGTTCTCGTCTTGGGTTTCTTCCAGTGCCTTCCTCAGGGTTTGCAGCAACTTCTCCGCGGTAAAGGGCTTCTGCAGAAAGGCCTTGGCAGACCCGATGGCCACCTCGGCCAGCACCCGGTCCGAGTCCATCCCCGAGATGGCGATGGTCTTAACCGAGGGGTCCATCTTCTGCAGGGCCTTGATGGTGGCCAGGCCATCCATGATGGGCATGTCCATGTCGGTGAGCACCGCGGCGATCTTGCCTCGATGCTGGGCATAGAGGGCCACCGCCTCGGACCCATCGGCGGCCGAGAGCACGGAATAGCCGTAGGCCTCTAAGACCGCCTGGGTCGCCTCCCGGATGGAGGCCTCATCGTCCACCACGGTCTTGCTCCGCGAGGAGATGGCGCAGGGGGGGGGATTATTCTTTCTCCTGGCCTTTGCGGTCATTGATTGGGGAGAGGAACTCTTTGACACAGTCGGGACAGAGGCCATGAGAGAACTCGGCCTCCGAGCGGTCTCGAACATAGACCTCGAC
>Ga0315274_10001001_pt1 | contig 43913 bp, 74 predicted proteins | sample YL17G02_20_MG_FD_203700 | JGI IMG/M metagenome (GOLD analysis project Ga0315274, IMG submission 203700) | Sediment microbial communities from Yellowstone Lake, YNP, Wyoming, USA - YL17G02_20 | ecosystem: Environmental > Aquatic > Freshwater > Lake > Sediment | place: USA: Wyoming | collected...
GCAAGGGTGCCGCGGTCGCGCGGCGCGACCTCAGCCATACCAACCGCGGCAAGTTCGTGGCCGCGCGGGAGGTTGAGATCATCCCGATGTCCGCACAGGGGCGCGAGGGCGACCCGGAGTACATCAGCATCAGCGCGCTCACCGGTGAGGCGTTGTTCGTGTCCGCGCACTGGGCACTGAAGCATAACCCGAAGGCGACCGGCGTCGGTATCAGCCTCGGGTTTGACCTCTGGGAGAATGTGTACGAGTTCGCGCACAGGGGCGAGGGCTTCGACTACGAGCCGCGCATCGACCACTTTGAGGTGGATCTGCCCGAGGAGTTGGTCGCGCAGCTGCGCGTCCTCATCAACCGCGACGGCATGATCGGACCCGGCGCCGCGGGCGGGTGCTACAACACTCCGACCTTCATCTGAAACCCACTGACGAGGCCGGCGGGAGCCGGCCGAAACACCCGGGCAGCCGGGTGTCTGGGATCCACTTCAGGTTCTCCATAGGCGCCCCGCGGCGCCTACCAGTTCAGGTTCTCTTCACAGGAGACGATCATGTCAGACGCTACGAAGACCAACGCAGAACGTGCAGACGAGTTGCAGGACATACTGTGCCAGATGAAGGATTTGCTCTGGGAGGCACGCAAGCTCGTGCGCGGGACGCCAGAAGAATCCAGGGCCAATGCGTATTGGATCGCGCACATCAGCATGGCGCTTGACAGTGAGCACGGATACCTCGGAGGCAGCATGTGCACCATGGAGAGCACGGCGAACGATCTCCGCGAGTCCGACGGCTGAACCCACTGACGAGGCCGGCGGGAGCCGGCCGAAACACCCGGCCACCCGGGTGTCTGGGATCCACTTCAGGTTCTCGACACAGGAGACGACGATGCGAAACAACTTAATCGCTGTGACGCTGGGGCACAATTGGGGGGACGCGCTACGCGCCGCGGGCAACAAGATCGGCAATGTCGTGGGCATCGACCGCGATCAGCCGTGCGACGTCACCGTGTACATCCGCACCTCCAAGACCGTACGCACGGTGGAGGATGAACTCCGCGCCGAATTGCAGTGCGACTACATCTGCGTGGAGAACGTGCCCCCGGAGTCCGAGTACCGCATGCTGTCACGCTGAACCCACTGACGAGGCCGGCGGGAGCCGGCCGAAACCTGCCCACCCGGGCGGGTCTGGGAACCAACACAGGAGACACCCATGAAGCTCAGACCAGAACACGCGCAGGAGCTACGCGACGCCATAGCTCCAGTGCTAGCCGCCAATCCGGGCGCACGCGCAGAGTATGTAAAGCTCGGCAGGACGATGCGCAGGTACCGGTGGGACGTGTTACACGCGTCCGGGTACAACACCACGGCCATCTACAAGTATGCAAACGACGAACACATCGACACGGTGTTGCGCCGCGTCTGTGGTGACTGAACCCACTGACGAGGCCGGCGGGAGCCGGCCGAAACGCCCCACACGCGGGGCGTCTGGGATCCACTTCAGGTTCTCCATAGGCGCCACCCGGCGCCTACCAATTCAAGTTCTTTCAACAGGAGACGACGATGGCACATGAAATCAGCACAATCCAGAACGCCGAAGGTGACTTCGCCTACGTGGGCACGCCCGGTTGGCACGGTCTCGGCACCGAGTTGCCCGAGGGGGCGGACATCGACACGTGGTGCAAGGCAGCTGGGATGGCCTACACGATCGAGCGCGCCGAAGTGCAGTACACGGTGGAGCCGGGTCAGATCCGCACGATGGACAACCGGGAGGTGTTCTTCCGGTCGGACACTGGGGATGGCCTCAGCGTCATGAGCAAGGGATTCAAGATCGTTCAGCCCCGCCAGGTGCTGGAGTTCTTCAACGACCTCGTGGCCGGTTCCCGGTTCAGCCTGGAGACCGCCGCGGTGCTCAAGGACGGCGCCCGGTACTTCGCACTGGCCAAGTACAATGGCGGTGCGATCTTCGTGGACGGCAGGGACGAGGTGCGCCCCTATCTGCTCATGGCGACTTCGGTGGACGGGTACCTGGCCACGGTGGTGGACTTCACGACCGTACGCGTCGTGTGTCAGAACACCCTGGACATGTCGTTGGCCGAGAGCCGCAGCGCCTCCGACGAGGAGACCACGGGCGGACGGGTCAAGGTCTACCACAGCGCCAAGTTCGACGAGCAGCAGGTCAAGGCGAGGCTGGGCCTCGCGGACTTCGTGTTCGAGGAGGCCGCGGAGCGCTTCACCAAGCTCTCCCACGTCCCCATGGACGACGAGGCCGCGGTGCGGTACTTCCTGCGGGTGACCAATCCGGCGCTCAACGCCGCGTCGTTGGTCAAGGCGAAGGAGGACCAGACTCCGGCGGAGCGCGCGGCCACGCTGGCCGTCAACAAGCTTCTGCTGGCCTACAAAGAGGCGCCGGGAGCGGAGCCGGGTACGGCGTGGGGTGCCCTGAATGCGGTGACGTGGTTCGAGGACCACGGGCGCAATTTCAGGTCCGACGCGACCCGCATCGACACCAGCCAGCTCGGGGCGGGTGCCGCCATGAAGAGGCGCGCGTTCAGCGTCGCGATGGAGCTGGCGCAGGCTGCGTAACAACCCACTGACGAGGCCGGCGGGAGCCGGCCGAAACGCCCCGGAGGGGGCGTCTGGGAACCAACACAGGAGACCCTACACATGCCAACAGACACCACGATCATTGCCGACCTTGCCAAGAGGTATCTCTCAGAGGCGGACGGCGACCCGGTTCGTGCCCGCCGATACATGATCAACGCCCGGTCTGAGTACCCGGTAGGATCACACCTCCGCCACCTATACACTGCGGCGATTGCTGAACTCGCCCTGTTGGTAGAGGCCTCTGGGGGTGACGCCGCGTACTTCGACCGGCACGACCGTGCCCGAGAAGGCGCAGTGCGCGACCACTACGCGGGGGGCGACAGGGGCGATGACGACACGGACTGAACCCACTGACGAGGCCGGCGGGAGCCGGCCGAAACCCGAGCACCGCTCGGGTCTGGGATCCAATTCAGGTTCTCGACGGGCGCCCCGCGGCGCCCGGTGGTTCAGGTTCTCTTCACAGGAGATGGCAATGGACAAATTCACGATCGACAAGGAGAACATCGAGGCGCAGATGTCCTACGGCTCCGAGCACATCAGCAGCGATGTGAAGGTCGAAGGTTTCTGGGGCAATCCGATCGACATCCGCATCAAGAGGGGCTGGAACTGGGACCGCAAGACGGGCGACGAGTTGCCCGCCGGGTGGGAGTTCGAGGTGACGCATAGCTCCGGCGGCACGGGGCGCGGTACGGATTCACTGGTCACGGAGCGTAACTTCGCGGCTGCGTTGCTCGCGGTTTGCGACTACGTGGACACGTTGAAGGCGTGCGTCCCGGACATGGAAGCTGCGTACCAGTTCAGGATGGCTGAGTACGAAAGGGAACGGAAGGCTGAGCAGGCGGCCAAGCAGGCCAAGATCGACGCAGACCCGGAGATCGGGCTGGCTGCTGCACGCGCCTACATCGAGGCGTTGGTGGCCAACACCCGCGTGTCGAACGGGCAGCGGTTCCACGTGTTGCGGGCCAAGGTCCGCGGTGCCGACCACACCGCGGATTTCGTGGCGTGCAAGCTGCACACCGATCGGGTCGTGCTGCGCATGGGCGGCAGCGCGATCGGCGCCAAGCAGGCGTGGGAGAAGCTCGCAGGCTACGCGCAGGCCGGTCTGGTGGCGGACGTCGTGTTGGACGACGACGCGATCCGAGAGCTGCACCGCTCCTACAACCTCTGAACCCACTGACGAGGCCGGCGGGAGCCGGCCGAAACGCCCCGGAGGGGGCGTCTGGGAACCAACACAGGAGACTCAAATGACCTACCGTTCGGCAGCAGACATCAAGCGCATGCTCAAGGCCAAGGAGAACGCAGCCAAGCGCTGGGGACCGACACCCACGCCCGACGAGCGTGCAGTGGTGAAGGCGCAGGCATACGCGGAGCTCAATCGACAGCCGAGTGTGGCGGACTGGCCCGCGTACGACCTGTATCAGTTCCTCATGGGTGAGCGTCTGACCCGGGAGGAAGCACGAGCGTTGGTCGCAGACATGGGACACGACGTGAGCGGCCTCGACTGAACCCACTGACGAGGCCGGCGGGAGCCGGCCGAAACACCCGGGTGGCCGGGTGTCTGGGATCCAATTCAGGTTCTCGACATAGGAGCATAAGTATGAAACTGGCACGGGACAAGGCGGAGAGGCCCAGCGCAGACTGGGCTGTGGGGTACTACCGATGGGTGATGACTGCGCCCTGCGGTTGCTGCGGGAATCAGACCACAGGCAGGATCAGCGGTACTGAAGAGGACGTGCGCCGTTGCGTGGACGAAAAGCGCTGGCTGTGTAAGATCTGCGAGCGCGGCAGCAAGGCATAGGACGAAACCCGGGCCGCGCGCCCGGGTCGCAGCGTGATGCGCTGCCTGACGAGTCCCCAACACAGGAGAGATGAACATGACCGAAAGCACCAACGAGATTGCCCGGCGCGGCGCGCCCCCCACCCACGGTCTGGCCGTGCTGGACGTGCCCCTCTACCCGCGCAGCGCGCAGGTCCTCTTGGACATCTTGGAGGAGGCGCCGTACTCCCGCATGGGCTTGCCGAGGTACGTGCTCACGGACCTCGACAACCTGCGCAACTACTTGCGCTCCCACCTCCAGCGCGTGGCGCTGGGACTCTAACCCACTGACGAGGCCGGCGGGAGCCGGCCGAAACGCCTCTCACCGGAGGCGTCTGGGATCCAATTCAGGTTCTCTACACAGGAGACAATCATGACCCTCTGCGTTGACCGCAATCAGGTGATCGAGTACGAGGCCCACAAGTTCGTCGTGGCGGCCAGTGACCTCGGCCTTGCCCCGGGCGAGTTCCCGAAGCAGATTGAGACCAACCTCGGCAACGGCCAGCCGCTCATCCGCAAGAGCCGCGTCGAGATCAACGGCGATCTCATCGAGGTCGTGTACTGGCAGGCCTTCGGGTGCGTGGAGCTTCACGTCCACAACGACTAACCCACTGACGAGGCCGGCGGGAGCCGGCCGAAACCCGAGCACCGCTCGGGTCTGGGATCCAATTCAGGTTCTCGACACAGGAGACCACGATGAGCAAATTGACCGATGAAGAACGGCTGAAGGTCTACGCGGTACTCAGCAGCGCGGGACCAGACATAGACGCCTGGACCCCCAAGTTTGCCCGCCTCGCCAACAAGGCGAAGAAGGCTGGCGTGATCGGGGACGAGGCCAAGACGCTGGACTTCCTGGTGAAAGAAGGGATGCTTGGCCCCAAGAGCGACACGCTTCGCGCACCCGGGGACAAGTATTACCCGCCGCGTGGGTGAACCCACTGACGAGGCCGGCGGGAGCCAGCCGAAACACCCGGGCGCCCGGGTGTATGGGAACCAACACAGGAGACGATGATGAAGACTGTCTATTTGCTTTTCCGCAACGAGACCCGCGCCACCGTAGAGGTGGAGGATGTGCTGGGCTATCGCTACGCAGTCAATCTGGTACGCGACAGCGCATACGTGCCGTTTCCGGAGACCCCCTACATGGGCGCCGACGGTATCATGTCCAAGACCGACCACGGGTGGGTGTTCGCCCCGGTACACCCCGCAGCAGTCGAAGCCATGGGCAAGGTGGCTGCCGCGCTGGCCAACAGCTAGGACGAAACCCGGGCCACGCGCCCGGGTCGCAGCGTGATGCGCTGCCTGACGAGTCCTTTCAAACACAGGAGACGACAATGACCACCAAGACCGTACCGACGCCAGACACAACCGGAGACGTGCGTTATCCGAGCATCAAGGTCAAGCTCACGGGCAGCGATGGCAATGCTTTCGCGATCATGGGCAACGTGACCCGGGCATTGCGGAGCGCGGGGGTGCCCGCGGAGGAGCTGTCGCTGTACCGATCCGAGAGCATGAGCGGGGACTACAACAAGCTGCTCTCCACCGCCATGCGCTGGGTGAACGTGCGCTGAACCCACTGACGAGGCCGGCGGGAGCCGGCCGAAACGCCTCCCACCGGAGGCGTCTGGGATCCAATTCAGGTTCTCGACACAGGAGACAGCTATGGGATTCAAGCATGCAAACTTCCAGTGCCCGGACAGCGGGGTGGGCGTAACCGTCACCAATCAAGGTGGGTGGCGCGCATACGTGGACGACGATCGCGCAGACGTAGAGGAATACGCCGAGTCAGTCACAGCAGCCGAAGCGTGGTGCAAACGGGCCAACGGTGTACTGCGGTACCTGCACGCCAGAGAAGACGTGGAAAACGTCCTGGTAGATCGGTTTGGGTGTGAGGCAGACGACCTCGATTCACTCACGTGGTAGCCCACTGACGAGGCCGGCGGGAGCCGGCCGAAACGCCTCCCACCGGAGGCGTCTGGGATCCAATTCAGGTTCTCGACACAGGAGACGACAATGGCTTATCAGTTTACAGTGCCCGTCAATCTAGCACTCACCAGAGACGAGGCGCATGCCTTAAAACGCGCGCTCATCTACGAGACCAAGCGCTTGGAAGCCGTCTACGACACCACCAGCGAATCGTCGCAACCAAGCGTATGGGTGGAACAGGAACACATCTTCGACGTCTCAACGCGACTGGCCACGCTGATGACCGGGATGGAGTGATGTCGGCGTATCTCACATACGTGTACGACACATTTCTCAACACGCTCTGGACGTTCATGTTGGCGTACGTGTTGTACAAGGTTATGGCCGGCAAGAGGCGTAGGTAGGACGAAACCCGGGCCGCGCACCCGGGTCGCGCCGTGACGCGGCGCCTGACGAGTCCCAAACACAGGAGACGACGATGGGTTATTTCAACAATTTGGCTATATGCCGCATGATGGTCAAGGAGCAGCGCCAGGATCTGACGCCGGAGCAGAAGCTACGGCTGAAAGGGTCGTATGTGTACGGGTATCAACGCGGTGCGGGGGACTGGGAATTCCAGAACCCACAGGATGGCTTCTACTGGCACGGACACGCGGACAATGCCGCAGACGCCCGGTACCATGGTACAGAGGCGTGGCTGCGGAAGTTCTACCCGGACCAGGAATGAGGACGAAACCCGGGCCGCGCGCCCGGGTCGCGGCGTGCTGCGCCGCCTGACGAGTCCCAAACACAGGAGACCAAGATGAAGACCGAAAAAGAGATCCAGGCTCAGATCAACGAGGTGCGTAACCTCGTGCACGACAAGAGCAAGTCCGACATCGAGCAGCGCGTGGCCTTCGCGGTCGCAGAGGCGCTGCGCTGGACCATCCGGACCAAAGACGTCGTAACCCCGGTGAACGTCGCGGCCATTCAGGGCAAACTGGCGGTCACGTTCAACACTTAGGACGCAACCCACTGACGAGGCCGGCGGGAGCCGGCCGAAACGCCTCCCACCGGAGGCGTCTGGGATCCAATTCAGGTTCTCGACACAGGAGATAAGTATGTGCAACAAGATGGTTCCGCAGACTGTTCCAACGCGGTACAGCGCCAAAGTCGTGATGACCCGTTGCGGGAGCACGAGCATCTACGGCGACATGGTGTTGTGCGACGAGTGCGCAAAGACTCGCCCCAACCCACCCGCCTGGACCTACGAGGATGCTGGGGAGGATGACTTCGACCCCAACTGGAAGTTCCAGCCTGAGTGACACGGAGTCCAATGCATAAATAGCGCTAGCGCTGTCTCCGCGTTGGGGGTTATAATTGGTGGGCTTCAAACAACCAACGAGGAACCTACATGCTGGAAGCTAGCATTGACAGATTGGCCGCAGCCCTAGAAAAGCTGGCGGACGCGGTAGCGACGCGTTCAGGAACGGCGACCGCGCCCGCCCCGGCCCAATCACCTGCCAAACCCGCAGCGGCCAAACCCGCAGCGGCCAAACCTGCCGCCCCCGCAGCTGCCCCGGCGACGACCGTGGGGCAAGCGGCGGGAGCACCGCTTTCTGGCCCCACCGTGGAGCAGTTGCGCGACCAGTTGCGCGCACTGTTGGACAGCAAGGGCAAGGACGCGGTGGTGGCAGCGCTTGCCGCCGTTGGAGCCGCAAAGCTGTCGGACGTCAAGCAGGCGGACTACACCCGGTTGGCAGAAGCCATCACGGGGCAGGCTGCCGCGCAGGCGGATCCGTTCGCGTGAGCCCATACCCCCGGACCGGCCATAGCGCCGGCCCGGGGGTTTTGTCGTTTTCGGTGTCGAAAAAGGCACACTGACGCACACCCTCCTCACAGGAGCGAACATGAAACTGAGTTTGTTCCCGCTACTGTCCGCCTATTGCGGCGGGCAGAGCGATGAATCTTGCGGTATCGGATTACGCGCGTGGGACGCATTGGACTACGACCTCCCTGAAAACGAGGAAGGTGCGACCACTCCGGAAGAGGCCGCAGCTGCGGAAGCCCAACTGTCTGCCCGGGGAGCCGGCACACGTCTGGACGTATGGGACGCCGGATACCGGGCTATGGACGTCTGCCAGGAGTCGCAGAGTGTTGACTACATTGACCCGGTGTACCCACTGGCGTGGGCAATCGCGGGGCGGTTCTTTTAGCAGTCCAATTCAGGTTCTCGACACCATGCGCACCAAACACCCAACGTACACCTCTCAGGTTCTGGAAGTCATGTCCGCCGCGGACGACTTCATGACCTCCTATCAGATTGAAAACTTGCTGCGCATCGGGCACAAGCGCGTATCCGCAGCGCTACACCATTTGTTCCAATACCACGTTGTGGACGCTATGGCGTGCAACGGTAAGCTGTTGTGGTACGCTACCCCAGATGAAGACCAGCGACAGCACACCCACCGTACCACCGTGGAGGGAACCACGCGCAACCGCAAACCCGCGCCGCACCCGCGCCGCAAGGCCTCTCAACTCCCCACAAGGAAATAACGGATGCCCGGCCAGCACGCACTACTTTCCCCCAGTGGCTCAGACCGCTGGATGACCTGCCCCGGCTCAATACAGGCCGAGGCGGGGTTCCCCAATACAACATCCGTCTACGCCCAAGAGGGTACGGACGCGCATGAGCTTCTAGAGATGTCTCTCCGTCTGGGCGTAGAGCCGGCGGCGCTTGCCACGGACACAACGCCGGAAGACATGGTGGAGGCCGTCGGGCACGCGCTGGATTACCTGCGCGCCCATATCGCAGAATGCGAGACCCTTGGGCTGCCCTACGAGTTTCACCCTGAAGAGAAACTTGAGATAGACCCCGACCACGGCATATGGGGCACCTCGGACCTCATCATCGTCATGCCCTCAGTGCTGGTCGTGACGGACTACAAGCACGGACAGGGCGTCGTGGTTGAGCCTGAGAACAACAGCCAGATGATGCTGTACGCCGCGGGCGCGCGGCGCAAGCACGGGCGCCGCCCGACTTATAAGCTGGCCGTGGTGCAACCGCGGGCGCGGCACGCGCGAGGCCCAATCCGCGAGTGGTCATTGACGGACGACGAGCTCACCGCGTTCATGGAGCGCGTACACCAAGCCGCCATCGCCACGCTGCACGGGGACGCCCCGCGGGTGGCGGGGTCCCATTGCATGTGGTGCCGCGCCGCGGGCGCGTGCCCCACTCTGCGTGAGTTTGCGTTGACCCGGGCAATCGCGGAGTTTGCCCCGGTCATTACCCCGAAAGCACCCCCGGAAGGCGGCGAGTTGCTCGCAGAGGCGTTACAGGCGACTGCAACGGTAGAGCTATGGGTCAAGGCAGTGCGCGCGGCGGCGCTGCGCATACTGTCTTCCGGGGGCGAGGTTCCCGGGTACAAACTGGTGTCTGGCCGGCGCTCGCGCGCATGGGTCAACGAGGCCCAAGTTATGGACCGGTTGCTCAAGGAAGGCTTCCCGCTCGATGAAATTGCCCCGCGCTCGCTGGTGAGTCCGGCGGGGGCAGAACGTGTGGTCAAGACGATGAACAAGATCGGGGTGCTCGTAGACGCTACAGCATTCACAGACCTGATCACGTGGAAGGAATCAGCGCCCACTGTGGCGCCTGAGAACGACCCCCGCCCAGCAGTTCAGCAGGGGTCGGAGTTTGATGACAACTAGCCAACGGAGTCCAACATGACCAATGAGTCTACAACGACAGTCGTCACCCCGGAAGCAACCGCGTCCTATGCGTATGTGTTCGAGGCGCGACCGTCGCTCAATCCGGGCGGCGCCCCGGAGTTCAGCGTCGTACTGGTGTTTGACAAGGACCAGGACCTGAGCAAGCTGAAGGCAGCTGCGCGTCTGGCCGTCACCAAGAAGTGGGGCGACAAGGCGCCCCCAGGTCTGCGCTCGCCATTCCGTGACGGCGATGCGGACAAACCCGGCGACCCGACGTTCGCGGGCAAGACGTTCGTGACCGCGAAGTCCAAGCAGCGCCCGGGGGTGGTAGATCAGGCGTTGAGGCCGATCATCGACCCGATGCAGTTCTACAGCGGGTGCCGCTGCCGTGCGTCGTTGTACGCCTTTGCGTATGACACCAGCGGCAATAAGGGGGTCTCATTCCTCCTGAACAACGTCCAGAAGCTGGGTGAGGGCACGCGGCTGTCGGGCCGGCGCCCTGCCGAGCAGGACTTCGACGCTGTGGAGGGCGGCGCATCGCCCCAGAGCCAGCAGGAGTTCGAGGACGACCTCCCGTTCTAACCCGCCAATTCAGGTTCTCGAATGACACAAGGCGAGCCCAGACGTCGTAGTCTCCTGTGCCCGGCCGCGACCCCCGGGATTTGGGCAGGGTCCACTTTTCTACTACCAGTGAGGATAAGCAAGTGACCAAGGTAAAGCGATCTGTGAAAGCGGCTAAATTGCCAGTGATTGACCCCACGACTCCGCGCAAGATTACCCGCGGCAAGGCGTGGTTCAAGAAATTCGCGGGTGGGGACGCTGCGCGTTTGGCCGCCTTCCGAGTCTCCACGTCTGTGCGCTCTACCAAAGACGATTCCGTGCTCATGTCGCGGTTCGTTGAAGACCCGGCGGCGCGCAAGGAAGTGGCCGCGGTGCTGCGCGAGCGGTACCCGCGGATCAAGGTGCAGGTCAGCGGCAAGGACTACAAACTGACCCGTCAGACGGCGGCGCCAGACCCGCTCGCGTAGCGCATGACGCTTCACGTTGACTTCGAGACGTTCAGCCGCATAGACCTCCGGGCCTGTGGGGCGTATCGGTACGCGGAAGACCCGAGTACTGAAGTGATCCTGTTAGCGTGGGCCGTGGACAATGGTCCCGTGTCCGTGACAGACCGGCTGGACGACCCTCGTTTGGAAGAAGTGCGTCGTCGGGTCGTGGCGGGTGAAACCGTCGCGGCTCACAACGCCCAATTCGAGCGAGCGGTGTGGGTGAACGTGCTCGGCAAGCGCCACGGATGGCCTTCTCCTAGACTGACACAATGGGACTGCACGGCGGTGCGCGCAGCAGCCGCGGGATACCCGCGCTCGCTGGCGGGTGCCGCCGTGGCCACGGGGCTGCCCGTCAACAAAGATCCCAAGGGCGAGAAGCTGATCAAGCTGTTCTCCGTGCCCGACCGTAAGACCGGACAGCGTGTCTACGGGGCTGAAGACCCGGGCGCTTGGGGGGCGTTTGGGCAGTACTGTTCTCAGGACACCGTGGTGGAGCAAGCTCTAGACCACGCGCTGCCGCGCCTGACGCCGTTCGAGCGCAGAGCGTTCCTCCTCGACGCCGACATGAACGACTACGGGTTCCCGATCGATGTTCCACTGGTGCAGAAGGCGCTCACACTCGTCCAAGAAATGGACGTGAGCCTACGCAAGCGCGCCGTGGAACTTACCAACGGGATCAACCCCACCCAACGCAACGCCATACTGGCGTGGTTGCAAGAGGAAGGGGCAGACATAGACACATTGCAAGCCCAGGAAGTGAAGGACTTGCTGAAAGACAAGGCACTCCCGGCGCACGTGCGTGAAGTGCTTGAGATACGGTTGGAAGCAGGGAAGGCTGGCGTGAAGAAGCTCGCCACCATGCTGGACGCCGTATGCGCAGACGGTCGAGTGCGCGGTGGGTTCCTGCACTACGGCGCAGGCACCGGGCGTTGGGCGGGCCGGCTGGTACAGCCCCACAACTTCCCCCGGGGCGACGCGCGAGCGCAGGACGCCTTCCTAGACCTTGTGGCGTTGGGTGACATCGAGTTGCTGGAGATGATCTACCCGCGACCTATGGCGCAGATGTCGGGGTCTATGCGTGGGTTCATCTGCGCGCCCGACGGCGACCGCTTCGACGTGGCGGACTATAGCGCCATTGAAGCCCGGGGGCTGGCGTGGGGCGCAGACGAAGTGGCCATGTTGACCCGTTACCGGCGCGGCGATGATGTGTACGTGGCGCAGGCGGCGGAAGTGTTCCGCATACCAGAGTCGCGCGTCACAGACGAGCAGCGTCGCATCGGTAAGAACTTGGTATTGGGCGCAGGGTATTCCCTAAGCGGAGCCAAATTCCCGGAGTTCTGCGCCAGCATGGGCGTGAAGATCACCAAAGAATTCGGAGCGCAGGCCGTTGCCGCGTACCGGCAGAGCGTCCCCAACATCGTGAGATTCTGGCGCGACGCAGAGTCCGCGGCCATCCGCGCCGTTACAACCGGGCGCGACGTGCAGCTGCGCCAGTTCAGGTTCTCGTTCAGCGGGGGGATAATGCATATTCATCTACCCTCCGGGCGACCGATATCTTACCCAGACGTCAAGATGGAGGAAGACAATCGGTTCGACTACCCCACACTCAAACTCACCTACGGGCGGGAGTTCAGCGGCAGATGGGTCCGCGAGGGGACCTACGGGGGCAAACTGGTTGAGAACATTATTCAGGCACTGTCCCGCGACCTGATGGTCGAGGGGATGTGGGCGGCGCGCAAGGCCGGCTACCGGCTTGCCATGACCGTTCACGACGAGCTAGTGGCTCAGGTTCCTGAGACGGACCCGCGTACCCCCAAGGACTTCGCGGACCTGATTTCCCGGGTGCCGGCGTGGGCGGAGGGGATGCCGTTAGAAGCCAAAGCATTCACGTGTAAACGCTACAGGAAGGGATGAACATGAAGTATTGGGCGGCGCTTGTACTGACCTCGTGCTCTGCGATACTCGTTGGCGCATGGGTGGGGTTAACTGCGGCCACCTGCGTGCGCGTGTACCGGTTGCTTGTGGGCGGGTAGCGTGGCCCTAGAAACCACCGTAGAGGCAGCGCTGCGCCACGACGTAGAAAGCCGCGGGGGTATGTGTCTGAAGGTTGTAACGCTCAACCGGAAAGGTTTCCCCGACCGGCTGGTGCTGCTCCCGGGGGTGCGCCCGTTTCTCGTCGAGACCAAAGTCCCAGGCGAGGAGCCTGAGCCACATCAGGCGCGGCTACACAAGAAGCTACGCGCCCTTGGCTTACCCGTGGTCGTGTTTGACGGTGTGAGGGTACTGTGAGAACGCGCGCCGACATGCGTCCGTATCAGATACGCGCGGTGGAGACCGTGTCTCGGCTACCGGGCTGCGCCCTGTTCTTGGATATGGGCCTCGGAAAGACCGTGACCGTGCAGACGGCCATACTCGATATGCGCGCCAGCGGGGCTATCAAGGCGGCGCTCGTCATCGGCCCGATTCGCGTCATAGAGACAGTGTGGAGGCAAGAGGCGGAAGAATGGGAGCACATGAAGGGTCTCAGGTTCAGCCTTGTGCGCGGTACCGCAGAGCAGCGCATCGCAGCGTTGTCGGCCCCGGCGGACATCTACCTGATCAACTTCGAGATGGTCAAGTGGTTGTTCGACCACCTGAAGGGCAAGATGCCCTTCGACATGCTTGTGGTAGACGAATCCTCCGCGTTCAAGGCGCCGGGGACGATACGGTTCCGCACCATGCGCTACGCGGTGAAACACTTCCGGCGCCGCGTCATCATGACGGGCACGCCCACCCCGAACACGTTGCTGGAAATATGGCCGCAGATATACCTGCTGGATGAAGGCGCGCGGCTTGGCACTGCGTTCAGCCGGTTCAAATCGCGGTTCTTTCAGCAGATGGATTACCACGGGTACAAGTGGGAGCCGCGCCCTGGCGCGGCCAAAGCGATCCAAGATCTTCTGAACCCAATATCTATACGGCTGGACCGTACGGACCTGTTGGACTTGCCCCCGGTCACGTACAACAAGGTCAAGGTTGTACTGCCCACGGACGCCATGGTAATGTATCGGGAGTTCGAGCGCAAGATGTTCCTTGAGCTTGACAACTCGGAGGAAGTGGAGGCCGTCAACGCTGCTGTGCTCACGATGAAGTGCGTACAGATTGCCAACGGGGCCGTGTACACTACCCCGGACCCGGCGCACCCAGAGGTGCGGCATGTGGCGGTCCTTCACGCCGCGAAGGTAGACGCCCTCGCAGAGATCGTAGACGAAACCGGCAGCCCTGTCATGGTGGCCTACCAGTTTGCTCATGATCTCGAACGGTTGAAGCAGTGGCGCGACGCGCCGCACATCGGAGGTGGGCAGATTCAACCCACCAATGAGATAGTGGACGCGTGGAATCGCGGCGAGCTGCCCCTGCTGTACGTGCACCCGCAAAGCGCTTCGCATGGGCTAAACATGCAGCACGGCGGGCACACCATCGTGTTCTTCAGTCTGACCTGGAGCGCGGAACAACGGGCGCAGCTTATCGCACGGTTGGACCGTAGTGGGCAGAAGTTTCCGGTCGTGGTCCACGACATTATCGCGGAGCGTACCGTCGATGAAGTGGTGTCCATGGCCGTGGACCGCAAACTGCGCGGGCAGGCGCAGTTGCTGGACTCCTTGAACCGTTACCGCATAGAACGAGAATTGTTGTGGGAATAGAGACTACAACACTCTCCGGTGTATATTGTTGGCGAAACACGCTCAATGGGAAGTGTTATATCGGACAAGCGAGGAAATCACAGGAGCTATTCACATGACCCCATGGCAATCAGGACTTATTGGGCTGTACCTAGTATGCCTTGTTGGATACTTCATTGTGTCCGCAATCGCCCGTGCACGACGCACCCGCCGAGCACAGCGTTACGCGGGCGTAGACGCCATAATTGAACGCCACCGGCAACTTGCCAATCGCAACTACCGCGGCTGGTGGAGCGGGAGGTGGTCATGAAGAGGCCCAAGCCGTCTGTGCGCGTACAGCTTATGAACCAGGCCACGGACGCGGCTACACGGTGGGCCGCAAAGCGACGCGAGATGCCAAGCCTTGGCGAGATCCTCACCTACGGGTTGGGGTACATCGCGGGGTGGGAAGCGGCGAAGGCGGAAGCCAAGAGGAAGAAGACACAGGAGAATTAGGATGGCATGGAAACCGATGACATCCTACCTTGACCGCGTAAAGGTAGCGAGTGAGATACGAGATCTGGAATCCGAGAACCGCTTACTGCGGGCACAGCTGGCTAGCGAGATCAGCAAGCGCAAGGAATCCGAGCAGTCCGCAACAGCTGGCGCGGCGCTTCTGGGGGAGTCGAAACTTTACGCCGCGCGGTACCGTTGGCTGCGTCAGGCACCAGCATCGTGGGCGTGGGCTGTCGGAGCGTGGTCCCCGGAATGGCTAGACAAAGAAGTGGACACGCAGATAGCGCTACAGGAGAAGGCATGACCCCGCCCGTCCACATCGCCACCCCAGAAGCCTTCCGTCAGTTTGGGCGCGACATGATCGTGACCCAAGACCTCGACCCACTGTACGTGGGCGTGTACGGGGCAAAGCTGGAACGCCCGCAATTGGCGGCGTTCCTCATGACCTACTGGATGTTCTACAACGCTGGGTTCTCAGCCATGTCCGCGGACGCCTACGCGAACGCGGGGGGCACCGGCTACTGGTCTATGATCAAGCACGGCGTGATCGGGACCAACGCGCGCCGCGGGGCGGAGCGCCGGCACTTCCGCGGGGAGGTCGCTCACCGGGCAGTTGACTCGCTCGCAGATTGGTACCCAGACCCGGTAGAGGCAGTGGAGTACCTGACGGAACGGGTACAGCACGGCGCCACTTCTAGCCCAGCGCGTTTTCGCGACGTCATGGCGCGGGCGCAGAAGTGGCCGCTGTTTGGACCGTGGATCGGGTTCAAGGTCGCGGACATGCTTGACCGCTGCGGCTACTGCGCGGTGGATGAAGAGGGTTGCGACCTCGCCATGTACAGCACCCCCGTCAAGGGGGCACAGATGTACGCGGAGTTGGCGGGCCACCCGGGGGCAGACATTCAGTACGCCATCTCCGAGTTGAACAGTGCATACGTTGGGCTGACTGCTCCCCCCGCCCACGACCGCCCGATCGGAATTTACGAAATTGAGACGGTCCTGTGCAAGACCAAGTCCGCGGCCAACGGGTACTACCACATCGGCAAGGACACGGTTGAGATACGTCACATGCTCGCGCAGTACCCGGAAAGTGCGACCGCGGCGCGCATCCTAAACGCGATGCCAAACCCCCTACAATTGGAGTTGCTGTACTCATGAACCCCTGCGTCGAAAACACCCCCGTCGAGCAGTTGCGCGACAACCTGTGGGTCAAGCGCGAAGACCTATGCTGCCCCGGTGGCCCGGATTTCAGCAAGATGCGTGGCGTGTACGCCCACATCCGTAACCGTCCCGAACGGGTGATTGGTGTGCTGGACTCCTATCACTCTCAGGCCGGGCACGCAGTTGCGCGGGCCGGCGAGTTACTCGACAAGACGGTGATCAACTTTTACCCGGAGTTCAAGGGCGAGCCGGGGCCGCGCCCGCAGCAGTTGCGCGCAGAGAAACTCGGCGCACGGCTGGTCGGGCTGAAGGCGGGCATGAGCGCCGTACTATGGCATCAGGCCAAGAAAGCGCTGCCGGAGGGTGCCTACATGATGCCCAACGGGCTGCAACTGCCCGAGTCCGTCGCAGAGACACGCATGGAGGTGCTACGGACGGCGTTCCCGGTAGAGTTCGACACGGTGGTCATTGCCGCCAGCAGCGGGACGATCGCCAAAGGTGTTGTGGAGGGGTTCATGGCGCGGCCCGAGGCGTTGATGAACGACTACCCCAAATTCATCATTCACATGGGGTACAGCCGCGCGCATGCCCCGATGTACGCCAAATTCCCCATGGAGGTAGAACTGGTGGACGAGGGGTACTCGTACAAGGACAAGGCACGGCCAGGGGATGTCCCCCCGTTCCCGTGCAACATCTACTATGACCGCAAGGCGTATGTGTGGCTGATGGGTCCGTACCCACAGCGCCGCGACGAGCGGGTACTGTTTTGGAATGTAGGAGCATAGCATGCAGCAGGAAGATCAATGGATTCTGGACATCCTCGGCGAGGATGAAGAGGCTGAAAAGACAACCGAAGGGTTGTCCCCGGAAAGCCGGCAGCGCTACAAATACTTCATGCGTCCTGAGCCCAAGGACGACATGGGGCCAATTGAGGTAGAGGACGATCCGGTGACAGGCCGCGAGATGCGGTTCCGTGAGATTGACGTGGGTATGGTGCGCAACGCGGTCAACAAGCCGCGGCGCAAAGTGTACTTGGACCCCCTGCCTCACATTCGTATCGACAACTCCCAAGAGCTTCGCGGGTGGTACCAGGACGCGCACATCCCCGGGGAGGAGAGCAAGCACCGCCCGCGCCCGTGCTACACGGAGGCAGTGCTCACGTCCCCATACACAGGGTTTTGTACGGTCGGCTGCAGCTTCTGTTATATCAACAGTGGCGCTCGCGGGTACCGCGGTTCAGGTTTGGTCGCAGTACCAATGGGGTACGGTGACCACGTCGCCAAATCACTCGGCAAGATGAGCAAGGCCGCGGCCGGCTATTTCAGCAGCTTCACGGACCCGTTCCTGCCGCTGGAGGACTACTATCACAACACTCAGCAGGGCGCAGAGGCGTTTGTGAACGCAGGGCTGCCCATCTTCTTCCTGAGCCGCATCCTGTACCCGGGGTGGGCCATAGACCTGTTGAAGCGCAACCCATACAGCTACGCCCAGAAATCGCTCAACACCGGGGTGGACGTGGATTACAAGCGCATGAGTCCCGGGGCGGCAAAGCTAGAGGACCATATCCAGCAGGTGGGAGAGCTACGCCGTCAGGGCATCTACACGTCCATTCAGGTGAACCCCATCATCGCCGGGGCGACCTCGCACGATGACATCCGGTTGCTCTTCGAGCGGCTCTCCGCGGTGAAGAACAACCACGTCATCGTGAAGTTTGTGGAGGCCAGCTACAGCTGGGTGCCCGCTATGGTGGAGCGCATCACCAAACGGTTCGGGCCGGTGCGCGGGGCCAAGTTCACAGAGCTGTTCACTGACAACATCGGAGGGCAGAAGACCATCGTGGAGGAGTACCGCATGGAGGCGCATGCGCTGTACCAAAAGTGGGCTACAGAGCTGGGCATGACCTACGCCACGTGCTATGAGTATGCGTACGAGCGGGACGAGTTGGGGGAGGTCGTTTCCAAGCAGGGTATCAGCGTGGGGGGCCGGTTCAAGACTTCCGACCAGTGCCACGGACACCGGGTGCCTGTGTTCACGCGGGCGTTCCCCGGGGCGCCTTTCCGCGAGTTGGAGGAATGCCCGCCGTCTGGGTGCCTGACCTGCGCCAGTGACAACGGCGGGGAGGCGCGGTGCGGGGACGCAGAGATGGGCAAGGCCAAGGCGTTGCAGTGGAAAGATTGGAAGCGCCCCATGTCCGCCCAGAAGACGTTGCCGTTTGGGACCGACTTACTGGAGTGACCCATGCCCGAGATGCAAGACGACCAGCCGGCGTGGATGATGCGCGGTGAAGATGAGAACTCCAACATCACTGCGCTCATGCTGCTCCTGCTTCGGGAAGAGCAACCAAAGTACGTGGTAGAGTACTTTGGCGGGACAGGGCGCATGACCACGGCCATACACGAGTACTGGCCGGACGCGCGCATCATCTCGTGGGACAAAGACCCCAGGTGCTGCGACATGATACAGGCCGCGGTACCCGCGGCGGACGTCTACATTGGGGACTCCATCGCGGACCTCGTCCCGCCCCCCGGGGCCGGGGTCATAATGGACTTCAACAAGCTGACCATCAAGCGCTTCCGTGATGACTATTCAGGGTATCGCACGTGTATAGAGCGCGTGGTTGCAACCATGCCTGCGTTCGTTACAATCACGGACGGCGCCAAGGTCCGGCTGCAACTGCACTACAAGACCTATGGCCTGAAAAGCCGCAGCAAGGAGGAGTACCGGGAGGCGTTCTGCGAAGAGTTGCGCGCCCGCTACGGTACACGCGTGGTACGGTCCGAGGAGGCCAAACGTGCGTTCATGTTCATAATGCGGGAGCCATGGCTATGAAACTCAAGGGGCAGATGAGCCTGTGCCGCAAGTGCGGCGTTGTCTTCAACAGCACGCGGGCGTTCGACAAGCACAGAATCGGAGAGCACGGGGTGAGTCGCCGGTGCATGACGGAGGAGGAAATGCTCGCAAAGGGTATGGCTGTGAATGCCCGTGGCCTGTGGGTCACGGCGTTGCGCGCTACACCCGGGGAAGGGTGGAGCACATGATCATCAACATCCGTGGGACCAACGGATCCGGCAAGACTACACTGGCCCGCCAGTTGATAGATGAGTCCACGGCGTGCGAAGTGCTGTTGTGCGGTATCGTGTGCACCACGGACGCGTCGGCGAGGACGGTGCTGATTGGCCCGTACATCGGCCGCAAGACGGGCGGGTGCGACCACCTCCCCACCTTTGAGAAGATGCGCGAGGTCATCACAGCTGCCGCGCTGCTGTACACCAATGTAGTGTTCGAGGGGGTCATCATATCCGGGGTCTTCAAATCCTGGTCGGACTTCGACACCGTGCGGGGCCGGGACATTGTATGGGCGTACCTGAGCACCCCGGTGGAAGACTGCGTCGCCCGCGTCTATGCGCGCAACGGGGGCAAACCGTTCAAGGAAAAGAACGTGACCGACAAGTACGAGGGCACCATGGTGACTCGCCGTAAGGCAATGGCCGCGGGGCACATGGTGGTGGACCTACCCCCGGACGGCGCGGACGCACTGGCCCGGGTACGGGAGATGTTGCAATGAACCCCCAACCGCTGTACGACTGGATCAACGAGCGCCACGCCATCTACCTGCGCCGCGCTGCAGGGCAGCCGCCGCCATGGACCGTAGACCCGATACTGCGCGAGTACCGGTTCACCAACGTGTTCCGGGAACTGGACGCAGTGACGGTATGGATTCGCGAGAACATCCGTGAGCCGTTCGCAGATCACCCGGACCTGTGGTTCATGATGGCGATCGCGCGCCAGATCAACTGGCCAGAGACGCTACAAGAGTTGATAGACTGCGGCGTGTGGCCAGAAAAGTCGTGGAGTTGGGAACATTTTCGCGACGTAATGCGTGACCGCAGCGCCCGGGGCGAAAAGGTCTACACCGGCGCCTACATGCTGCGCGGACCCATACAGGGCGACCCCAGCGGTTCGCAGGACAAACCCAACTACACGGCGCTGCGTGTGTTAGAACCTGTTTGGGCAGACCGCGTTAAACTCCGCCCGTGGATGAAATTGCGCCTACAAGACGCTTGCGCGGCATTGGAAGCCTATCACGGGTGGGGTGGGTTTCTAGCCTACGAGGTCGCCACGGACCTGCGTCATTGCCCGGGGTGGTTGGACAAGGCGCCGGACATCATGACGTGGGCCAATCCGGGGCCGGGGGCGTTACGTGGGCTGAACCGGCTGTATGGCCGGCCCGTGAAGCAGGCACTCAACCGCGAGCAGGCGATCACGGAGATGCAGCTGCTCTTGCTGATGTCACTGCTGTATCTCGGGTCACACGTACCGGCGCTTGAGATGCGTGACATTGAACACTCACTTTGTGAGTGCGATAAGTACCTCCGCGTGAAGCTCGGAGAGGGCCGGCCCCGCGCCAAATACGACTACAGGAGCGAATAATGTACGTGATTCAGGTTCGTAACGTCAACGAGGCGTACGCAGAGTTGGAGCCGCTGCTACACTGCCCGGAAAACTGGCACGAGATAGCTCCGCGGGGACTGCGCACAATGGAGTTTGGGGAGCCGGTCACCACGGTGTACACCCACCCCACGGAGCGCGTGCTGTTCGACCCCGCCCGCGACGCCAACCCATTCTTCCACCTGATGGAAGCGCTATGGATCATCGCGGGCCGGCGGGACGTGAAGTTTATCGCCAACTTCCTGCCGTCCATCGCGGAGTTTTCCGATGACGGGGAGGAGTTCAACGCCGCCTATGGGTTCCGGTTACGGGAGCATTTCGGGCTGGACCAGATCAAGCGGGTCATCAACCTGCTACGCAAAGACCCGGACAGCCGGCGCGCGTACTTTGTCATCGCAGACCCTTTGGATCTGTCCTACCACACCAAGGACGTGCCGTGTAACGTGGCGGTGTTTTTCAAGCTGCGCGATCACCAGCTGAACATGCTAGTCGCCAATCGGTCCAACGACGTGGTGTGGGGCGCCTACGGTGCCAACGCCGTACAGTTCAGCATGTTGCAGGAACTTGTGGCTGCGGGGATTGGTGCGGAAGTCGGTACCTACACGCAGGTGAGCGACAGCTTCCACGTCTACACGGACAACCCCAAAGTCCAGAACCTCCTCAAAGGTGGGGTGATGACGCGCGACCCCTACGCGAGCGGGGACGCCACAACGTACCCGCTCATGGGGCCGGGGGGCAACACGGACCTGTGGGTGGACGAGGCGGAAGATTGGGTGGAGGCGTACCCAGAGGTGCTGGTCCCGTGCGACCCGTACTTCAGGGAGGTTGTGTCCCCGATGGTGCGCGCGTTCAACGCCCACCGCCGCTTGAAGGACACAAAGAGAGCGCTTGAGATCATCGAGACCTCCCCGGCGTACCTAGACAAAGTCGACTGGCTGGTCGCGGCGCACGCTTGGCTCACGAGGAGATTGACGGCATGAACATTTCCCGCCTTGAAGACATCCGCGCCAGTGGCGACGTGATCCGCTATCACGCCGCGCCGTTGAGCCGCATACAGAACATCGCCCAGCACAGCTACGGCGTGGTGATGATCCTGCTGGAGCTCAAGCCTGACGCCAGCCCGAACCTGATTCGCGCTGCGTTACTTCATGATTTCCCAGAACTGTACACCGGTGATACGCCCAGCATAAGCAAGTGGCGATACCCGGAGTTGGAGGAAGTGCTCCGGAAGGCGGAGGCTGAAATCCTTGCCACCATAGATTACCCGACATTGCCCGCGGACGAGCGCCAGCTGCTCAAGTTTGCGGACATGTTAGAGGGGGCCATGTTCTGCGTAGAAGAGGCAGAGCGTGGTTCTCCGGTGGGCGCCCGCATAGCTCGCAGGTTCCTTGAAGCCGCAGACCGCCGCGGGGCTCGCTCGAACGTGGGGGCCGCGGCGCTGATGTTGCGGCTGGAGGCGCGTCTGGCCGGATACGGTGTTGTGACCCGTACACTGATCAACGGACAGGAGTAAGTGATGATGCACCCTGAATTGAAACTGAAGTTGTTGACGCTCGCCAAAGGCGACGTGACTACGCTGGAGGCCAAGGGCGCCGCCTACGGCGACAGCTGGAAACGTCGGGGAGGCGTTGGCGCCTTCATGATGCTCGCCCGTAAGTGGGACCGCATCGAGAACGTCACCAAGTCCTTCAATTGGGACATCTTCAGCGCGGCTTTGTCGAACGGCGAAGCGGACGCAGAGGGGGTATTGGACGATATCGCAGACCTGCGACGGTATCTGCTGTTGGTGGAATCAGAGGTTCACGCCCTACAGATGAACCCCCATTCCGTCGGGGCGATGCGCGAGTTAATGCGCACCTTGGAGGAAGAACGTCAATGTATGGCAGATCACGCTGCCAGTATACGCTCTCAGGGGGCGCGATGAAGCCGAAGGGGGATGTGATGCACCCGATGATCTACACGGCGCAGACAACGGTAGAGTTGATCTCGCTGTGGAAGGAGCACCGCAATGACCTCACGGGGCTGATGGCCTCGGAAGAGATCATGCGCCGTATCACGTCGGGGAGGTTGAAACTGCTGCCTACTCCGAATAGCATGGATGTAAGTAAGGATTGACCCGTGGCTATCTGGAAAGGAATGGCAGATGATATTGCGCGATTGAAGCTGCCGAAGCACTTCCACGTCGCGGAGTTGGGCTCTCAAGAACTGGCCTATGGCCCGCGCGTCCCGGCGGTGACGCTTTACAAGAGCCTTGGGTGCGGGCGGTATGTGTCCATCGACGGAAACAAAGCCGGCACCATCCTGCACGATCTCAACTTGCCACTACCAAACATCGGCGCCTTTGACCTGGTGACGGACTTCGGAACGGGCGAGCATATCTTTGATCAGGCACAGGTGTGGCGAACGATACACAGCCTCACGAAAGTGGGCGGATACATTGGCGTGATCCGCCCGGAGCAGGGCTACCCAGGGCATTGTTTCTATCGCACGGATGAATGCTGGTTCCGAGATGTCGCGGCGGCCAACGGTTATACGGTCCTGAAGTTGCAGCATATCGGCACGCAGCGCGGGAACAACATCCTGGCTTTCTATCGCCGGACGAGCGCGGAGGATTTCCGAATACCGCAGCAGGGCAGGTACTACAAAGACTTGAAGGGGTTGCTATGACTACAGTACTTTGTAGGAGATGTCGTTACTTCGTCAGGACCAGAGTATGGACGGACAAGGTGATTGAGCCGCGCTGTTCGCACCTAGCCGCCGCCATCCCTCACTCCGATGGGTTCCTACCGTCGAGGGAAATGCGCAACGGTAGCGAGTCAGCGTCTGGCCTCTGTGGCGGGGAGGCGCGGTTGTTTGAACCGATTCCAAAGGTTGAACAGGAAAGCTGGGGCAACCGACACGCCAACCTCATCGGCTGTGCCGTCCTTCTTTTCGTGTTTGTGTTGGGTCTACTGGCAGGAAGATTCCTATGACGAAATGTCTACAAGTACACCACGAGTGGGTAGACGTTACCACAATGGAATCGTATGGGCGCTGTCGGGAGCTGACCTGTACGCGCTGTGGCGTGTATCGTCGGGAGCCGTTGTGGTCGTGCGTAAACTGCGGCTGGCAAGGCTCCCAACCGTCGTGGACAGAAGACAAGGTGGTGACGGAGACGGACGGCACGATAGTTGTGGAACGCCCCGTGTACCCGGTTTGCCCTGAATGTTTTCAAAGGGTGCTGCGATGAGCCGTCACAAGGTGGAGATTCACATGACCGGACCGGGATGCGGGACGGTGAAGGTGGATGGGGTCGTGATGGATTGCTCGGAGGCGACATTTCACGCAGCAGTGGGTGAAGTGAACGAGGTGACGTTGCGGATCATCGCTGGCGAAGTCGTGATCATTGCCGACGCGAACCTGCGGGCGTCGCTGGAGGCGTTGGGCGCGGTGGAGGTGAAGCCGCTATGAAACGAATCGCACAGACATTTGTTACGAAAACAGGGCCGCTGCACTTGCCGGCCCACCGCGTTTATCAAGACATAGCTTATGGCGCGGCGTTTGACGAATACGCGCGTGGCAGCACTTTGACTCCGTTGTTATTGCAGGGCGATGCTCTACGCGTACTCGAAGCTCTTCCGAGCTCGTCCATTGATTGCGCGATGACATCACCGCCGTATTGGGGTAAGCGCGAATACGCGAACGGAGGGATAGGTCTCGAAAGCGATTACCGTGACTTCGTCCGCGCTCTCGCATCTGTATTCCTCGAAGTAAAGCGCGTCCTCAAGCCGGAAGGTTCTTTCTGGCTAAATATCGGTGACAGCTACGAGAACAAGGGACTTCTTGGAATACCCTGGCGAATCGCGTTGGAGATGACAGACAACCAGGGGTGGACGCTGCGGAACAGCGTCATCTGGAACAAAGTCAAAAGCGGAATGGACAACACGAAGGATCGCCTTGGCAATGTCCACGAGCACGTCTTCCACTTCGTGAAACAGTCTAAGGGCTATTTCTACGATGCGGATGCAATACGGTCCAAACCACGCGAAGCCAGGGTCGTGAATGGGGCAGTTATCTCTGCGACCGGGGTCACCGGTGTGCGGTACAAGCGTCAAATAGAACTTTCGACCGGGCTGGACGCGACAGAGAAAGCGGCCGCGTTTAAGGCCCTCGAATCGGTACTGGCGGACGTCGCTGCCGGTCGAACCTCCGATTTTCGGATGATCATCCGCGGCCAACAACGATCGACACACTCAGATAGTGAGAACGTATCCGGACGGGCCAAAGAACTCCGCGATAAAGGCTTCTATTTTCTTAAGTATCACCCTAACGGCAGCAAGCCAAGCGATGTGTGGAACATCATCCCGGAAGACACCCAAAAGCGGGGGTCTCATTTCGCCCCTTACCCGATTGATCTGTGTCGACTTCCGATTCTGGCAACTTGTCCAGAGCGCGGGATAGTCCTAGATCCATTTTGCGGGACCGGCACGACTTTGTTGGCCGCACGTAATATGGGTAGACGCTCCGTCGGCATTGATCTGTCGACGGAATATTTGGATCTCACCGCAGAGCGGTGCGCATCACTGCTATGAGTACGGTGGTCGAATTATTCGGGCACTCCGCGAAACAAGCGAACGATTGGAAGAAGATCGTCAAGGAGCAGCCATGACCGTGAAGCGATACCACTCGTATGACACGCTGGTTCCACCTGAGCGTAGGGATGTCGTCCTCGCCACCGACTACGACTTGCTCGCCGCCGACAACGCCGCGCTGCGGGAGTTGCTGCAACGTGTCGTAGATGAGGACGGACTGCGACTGTCCACCGAGCAAGATATTCGCGCCGCCCTCGCCAAGCAGGAGGACAAGCCATGAGTGACGAATGGCCCGACGATTGGCCTGTAGCGGCTATCAAGGAAATTGAGTCTCGCGATGACGCGCTAGAGGCTCAGGCCAAAGAGATTAAACGGCTGTACCGCGATACAGCAGCGGCAATAGATGAGGTCGCCGCGCTGCGGGAGTTGCTGCAACGTGTCGTAGATGAGGACGGACTGCGACTGTCCACCGAGCAAGATATTCGCGCCGCCCTCGCCAAGCAGGAGGACGGGAAGTGAGCTACATAAGCGACAACTACGACGGGCCTCAGATGGCGCGAAAGATTATTCGGCTACAGGCCGAGGTCGCCGCGCTGCGGGCTGCGCTCTCGCTGGCGCGTGACTATGTGGACGCGAATGGCGGGGGCTGGTGCCGTGATGGAGTAGGAGATCGCTTGGTACTGAAACACATCGACGCCGCCCTCAAGGAGGACAAGCCGTGAGTGACATCATCGACAGCCTGAGAGGCTTGCACGACTACGTTCCTATTGGAAGTGGGCAGCATGAAATTCAAGTGACCATGCTTGCCGCCGCCGACGAGCTTGAGCGGCTGCGTGCGCGGGATTGCCAATTACTACCGCAGCGCGGCCGAGGCGATCGAGGCCATGAAGGCGAACCCGTGACCACCGTCGACTTGGGCGCGATCAGGGCGAGGGATGCCGAGACGCCAGATCACGAATGCATGATTTCATGGAGTTCACAGGCTGACCGCCGCGCCCTGCTCGCCTACGTGGACGATCTGCGCGAAGCCGCCGACGCACTGGAGGCGAAGGACAGGGAGATAGCCACGTTAACCTACGAGCGCGACGGGTGGAAGCGCGAGGACGAGGCTGAGTGTGAGGAAAACAAGCGCCTGCTCGCCGATAACGCCTCGCTGACCGTTGACCGGGATGGGTTGGCGTCGAAGCTAAATGAGGCCATCGAGTTGCTGCGGGAGGCGTACACAGCTCTCAGGCATCCTGACACAGTGCTATTGGAGCAGCGCATCTACTCCGCCCTCAAGGAGCAGCCATGACCGTGAAGCGATACGTTTCCCCCTACGCTGCCGGGACTGAATCATTCCGTTCCATGAGAGACACGCGTGGGCGTACTGTTCCTGACCCAGACGAGGGGCCGTTCTACGTCCTCGCCTCTGACCACGAGGCCGAGGTCGCCGCGCTGCGGGAGAGGCTGGCTAAGTTCGATGCGCTTTACGATGCAGCCAGCGGCATGTCTCGTGGAGTGGACTGGAACAAGGGCACGCACGCGAAGGCATACCGCTCGAAATTAGTGGCTGCTGTTGCCGCCCTCAAGGAGAAGCAGCTATGACCGTGAAGCCAGTCGAGATCAAGGCATGGATGGGTGACGGGACTGAGTACGTCGTGCGCTATTACAAGGAAGCAGACTACGACCTGCTCGCCGCCTCCAACGCCGCGCTGCGGGAGTTGCTGCGGGAGTGGATTATCGGGTGGGGCGGATTCAACTCCGACGATATAAAGCCGGGAGGGCTAGTGATACGCACTCGCGCCGCCCTCAAGCAAAATAGACGCCACGAAATAGCGTTATAGCTGGAAGACACAGCGCGGGACGAGGGGAGTAGATGCCTACCCGGCAATACTCCGAAACATTCCTGAAACTCTACGGTGGAGAGGGCTTGTGCGTCATCTCTATAACACACTGCTGCCGTGACCGGTAACACTGTATTGTTTCCCCCCGTGCCGCCCACGCTTCTGCCAGCTCCCCGTTGGTAGCCGGCGTGCCTTCAGGTGCCGGACATGCCATAGTGCATAGAGACGGTACGCGCGCAGGAACTGACACCTCGCGTACTATCTCCCGAGTGCACCCCGTCAGAAAACTGGTCAAGTAGATCATCAGCAACATCACCAGTGCGACAAGAACAATTCGCATTTGACTTAGGAATTTCATAGCGGGCACCCCACCTGCTGCGCTGCCCACGCTGCACACGCTGGACTCGCGACCTTCGCCGCCCGGAATCGTTCACGCCACGCTGCGGCTTCGCGTCGCGTGGCCTCCTCACTGGCGAGGGCCGCGGCCACCGCAGTGGACGCTGCCTGCGCGGCTTCTGCCGCGGCTTTGTTCGCGCGCTCCTCGCTCTTGACGTCACAGGTGCTCCCCTTCACGCAATCGCGCTCGTCCTTCAACGTCTGCTGGACGGTCGGCAATTCCTTGTACGCCTCGTGCCATGCGCTGACCCGGGAGAAGTAAAACCACACGCCAAGCGCCAGCGCTCCGACGCCAATCAACTTCCACGCCCACATTGGTAGCCACGGCATCGCTCATCCCCCTTTTGGTGGTGCACTGATCATCGCCTGCACCCGCCCGCCAATAGTATCAGCGACGGAGTTGCCCATGTAGCCGATGAAGTATGCGGTTGCGTGAGTGAGCATGTTCGCCTCCGCGAAGAAGGCGATGGCCCCCGCGGTGCTGAATAGCGCAATCAGCGACTGCGGCCAATAGGTGAACCAGTAGGCGCTGAAGCCAATCGGGTTCATGCCTGGGACGTTTGCGCTCCGCATGATGACGACTTGCTTCAGCCAATGCGTGAGCACGCCAGCGAGCGCGAGCACGACGACGAGCCACCAGATGATTGGATGTCCATTGTTCACTTCATCTTCTCCTTTACGCTTCGTTGCCGCTGCTGGGTTGACCGTTCGCAGCGAGCACAGGCAGGCTCCCCGGGATACCCGCCCATGTGATCCCCGCAGGCCATCGGTAACCAAGCACGCGCGACATGTCGAACGCGGCAACCCCAACGCGGTTCCCCTGATTGCCGCCAAGCACCAGCAATCGTGACGCGGGGTCGCGCCCCACGACCAACCCGACGTGCCCGCCACCCGTGCGCGCGAACACCACCACGCAGCCAACCATCGGTGCGAAGATTGGGACGCCCCAGTCCAACCAACCCTTCGCCCGGAACCAAGCGGCGGGCAGAGGGATGTCGGACTCCTTCATGCACTCCGCGACAAACACCCCGCACCACGGAGTCTCGTCATCACGCCACCACGCCTTCAGATTTAGCAGCCAGCGCGCAATCGCAGGCGTAGTCTCCTTCCCAGGCAGTTCAGCGACGCCAATGTAACTGCGAGCCGCGACGAGCCACTTTGGTTCCATATCAACGCCTCCCTTCTGAGTGAGTATCCAGCTTTTCTTCAATGCGCTGTAGATAGGACATCATCTCAATCCGTGACGCGCGTTGATCATCCTCCAAGTTGGTGATCCGGATGTCCATCGCCCGGTCGAAAACTTGGATGCCGTTGATGGCTGCTGCCGCTCCCGGCGTCATCTCCCGGTTGCGCAGGAACATGATCTCATCGTTCAGCGTGTCCATCTTCTGGACCTGCGACCCCCACGACACCGCGATCAGCACGAGGCTGATCCCGAGCGTCGTGAAGTCAAGACGTTCCGCAAGCGTCCGACGCACGGGGCGCGCGGCTTCTTCCTCTAACTCATTCTTGTCCACATGCATCTCCGCGTTAAGATTTGGAAAGTGAGCAAAGATGTCGCGGCGCGCGAACCGCCAGTTGTTAATCGCGTCTAGCATAATGCACCATTCTCATGGGAATGACATCACCAACACAAGCCCACCGCCTCCGGCCCCGCCGCTGCCGCACGTGCCGCTCCCGTTGGTGCATCCGCCGCCGCCGCCGCCGCCGCCGCCCGGAAATGCCCCCTGCCCGCCGTTGCCGGAACTCTGGTTTGCGGTTTTGTTGCCGCCGCCGCCGCCGCCGCCCTTCCCGGCCACGCCGGTTTCCGTGGTGGACGTGGCGCCATTGTTCGCGCCGCCTGCGCCGCCTGCGTTGGTGGTATAGCCCACCAACGCGCTTTGGGTGCCGCTGTTGCCGCCCGCATACTGCGTGAAGGTATCGTTGCCGCCTCCGCCGCCGCCCCCGGTACACCCGACCACGCGCGAACCGTTGTCCGTTCCGTTGGTGCCCGCCGCGCCCCCGTTGCCCGCCCCGCCCGCCGAACCGCCTGCGCGATTGCCGGCGCCGCCAGCACCACCTGCCGAGGAGCCGGTGCCCGTGGCGCCTGTACCTTTCGCGCCTCCTGTGGCGGTTAGAAATCCCTCAAAGGATGCCTTGCCCCCGTCCCCGCCATTGCTGCCGTTGCTGGTGTCCGTGGGCCCACCGGCGCCGCTGGTGCCTGCTGCGGCAATCGTCACGGTGACGGATGACGGCATGGTGTTTGCCCTGAACCACCCTTCCGACCGGCCCGCGCCGCCGCCCGCGCCGCCGCCGCCGCGTTCCAGTCCCGCAATTTGCTTGCGCCCGCCGCCCCCGCCGCCGCCGCTGCCGGTGCACTCGACGTAAACCCATTTGGCGCCGCTTGGTTTATTCCAAGTGCCGCTTGCCGTAAATTCTTGTACGTCTATCGTCATGTGAATGTAATCACAACCACAGTTCCATCCCCGCCATCACCGCCTTTCCCGGAATTGCCCGCGGCATTACCCGCGCCGCCTCCACCTCCACCTCCGCCTCCGCCTTTGCCGCCGTTGCCGCCGCTTCCGGCATTGACGGCGGCAGTTTTGCTGGACCCCCCGCCACCACCACCTTTGCCTGCGTAGTATGATTGCGAGGTTCCGTCACTTCCATTGTTATTGGCCGCGCCCCCGGACACAACCGCATATCCCACGATGTTGGTGCCGCTTCCGGAATTGCCGCCTGAGGACGTGGTATTGGCCGTGGACACCGCCGCACCGCCGCCACCGCCGGTGGGCACTTCGCCATATTGCGTAAATGCCGCCGCGTTGGTTCCCGCGCCATCCCCGGAACTACTGCCGCCTGCACCGCCGGAAAATGCCGCATTGAAATCGAACCCCACCCCAGCCGCGTCCGACGCAGTGCTTTGTGCGGTTCCAATCCCGCGTCCGCCTCCGGTCGCGTTGCAGTACGCGCCAAACGATGATTGCCCGCCTGCGGTTCCGTTGTTTCCGCCGGACGAGTTTGCTGAAATGGCCGCGCCGCCGGTTCCGCCGGTTCCAACGATTACAGTCTCTGACGTTCCGAGCGAACTTGCGCGCAGCCACATGCAGCTGCGGCCCCCCGCCGATCCGCCGCCGCCTCCCCACGCTATGAGGCCCGACGTGGACCGACGCCCAGACCCGCCGCCGCCACCCGCGCCGATGCAGATTACCAAGACCCACTTTGCGTTGGCGGGTTTGGTCCAGGAGGTTGTCCCGGGCGTGTCGAAGATTTTGACTTCAGGCATACGTCACCACCACCACCAACCCTCCCGCGCCCGTTCCGCCCGCGCCACTCGCGCCGCTGCCGACCGGGGCTGTGCCGCCGCCGCCACCTCCCCCACCGGGCACCGCGCCATTGCCGCCGTTGCCGCCCGTTCCATTCGTCGCGGTGCTCGCGCCCCCGCCGCCCCCGCCCCCGCCGTACAGCCCGCCCCAGTCACTGCCGTTCGTTCCGTTGCTGCCATTGCCGCCCGCGCTTCCGTTGCCGCCCGCGGCCCCGGAATAACCCGTAACGTTGGTGAATGTGTTTGCGCGGCGTCCGTTAATGGTGGTAGTCCCGCCACCACCACCACCACCCGCTGGGCCAATCTGCCGGTCCGTGCTGTCCGCGTTGACGCCTGCGGTGGCCGAGCCGGTGCACCCTGTATTCCCCGTATGAAAATTCCCCGCGCCGCCCGCCCCACCAGCAACGGACGCGGTGTTGCCGCCAACGCCTCCGAGTCCCGGCCCCGCCTGCGCATATTGCCCGAAATTGGACGCGGCCCCGTTGCCGCCGTTACCGCCCGCGAGCGCGCCTGCGCCGCTCTTGGCCGCGCCTGCGCCGCCGCCGCCGCCCACCACCACTGAAACTGTGCTGGGAAGATACGAGCCGATGAATGCGGCAAACGTAATGCCGCCGCTGCCGCCGCCTGCGCCACCGCCATTGTTGCCGTAGTATCCACCACCGCCGCCGCCGCCGCCGCCGATGCAAAGTACCTCCACCATCGCCGCGCCCGTTGGTTTGCTCCACGTCGCGTTGCCTGTGTAGAACTGGATGTCGAGAATATCCGGCGCTGCGCCGCCCGCCGCTGCGCCGCTCGCCAACAGGAGCGGGATCATGCTCACGTGACGACCGCTCCCATCAGCACCGCCTCAGATGCCGACTCAAACCACAACGTCACAAACCCATACTCCGACAGCGTGCGGTCGCCGGTTGTGGTTGTGCCGACTTGCCGCAACGTGACCCCGGAGCCTTGAACGATAGAGATTGGCGAGGAGGTGCTGTTGTAGATGGAGAAGGCATCCCCAGCGGCGAATACCGAATTGGGGATGGTGATGTTGCCGCTGGTCGAATAGCATTTGCCAACGATGGTGGCCGCGGCTGTTCCGCCGCTGGAGGATACCCGCGGGACATTCCGGTAGCCCACCCCGGATATGTCCACTGGGTCCGACCACTTGCGCCCAGCGAAGGTCGCCGAATCCGCGACCAGCATCTGGCCGTTGGTGCGGACCGCAAGCCGCTCAAGCACATCCAACGGTGGCACCCGGGGGGCAAATGCCGCCGAGGCAATACGCGCGCTGACCGTGTCCCTGAGGGTTGGATTTGGCAACGTCCCGGCCAGGTCGCCGCCAAGCACCATGAACGGGTTGAGATGGGGAGCCGCCATATCAGCTGATCCGGTTAACGTATCCAGTCAACAGCAACTTGCTGGCGGAAGAAGCAAACGCAGTCACCACCTTGGCGTTATTTAACACCATCCCCGTCACCACCGGGATTGGCGGGCTGTTTGGCGGGATAGACACCGCTTTGCAGACGAGGCAATCCGGGTCCGACACCCCGCCCCATTCGATGGTGAGCGTGACCGCCGCGGTATCGGTATTGGTCACCCATAAGTACACCTCATCGAATCCGGTGGACCCGGTCAGAGCTGTGTGGATGGTGGTGCCGAGCGTCGCTGTTGCGGCGACCTTGACGGGCTTGCCATCGGTGGACCCTGACAACAAGACTCTTGAATATGAAGCCATTGATGCGTTCCTCTATGAACCAAATACTTGCCGCGCAATTGCATTCCCGGCATCTGAAGGATCTACAGCCAGATTGTCGTTTCCGTCGAACGCCAGCCCGCCGCCTTGCAGCGACAGCCCTGTGCTGGTGAATAGAACGGCAGTTGTTTCTGCCGCCGTTGTACCGAGCGACACCGCCTTGACGTAATGGGCAACGTTGACCAATGACGCCGAGAGCGGAACGCGCAAGATTCCGCCGCCGCTCAACAACACCACCCGGTCACCCGCGACTGACGTTGCCTCGTATGCCGATGTACCGCGCTGCCCGCGCCGGAAATCGCCCAACGTCCAAACGCCACCAGCAAGGCTGGCGGATTCAAACTGCAGGATTTCCCAACGCCCGTGCGCGCCGACCGCGAGAGCGTTTGCCCCCGCATCCAGCGCAGCCGCAGTAGCACTGGAGAACGTCCCTGAATCGGCAACCACTTCAATGGTGGACGCCGTAATGTCGAACGCGCTCACAAGCGTACCTATGGTCGCTGCGTCGCTGGAAGTCGCAATGCTTGTGTATTCGGCCCCGCCATCAAAGGATTGCAACACCGCGTACCCATACCACGTCGGCAAGTACCCACGGGCAGCGGCATAGTACCCAGCATCGTTGTCCACGGCGCGCAGCGACGGAAGGTCCAGCAAGATGATTTCCGTTGGCCCGGGAAGCGGGATATTCGTGGCTGAGGTGGGCGTGTCGTCCGGGTCCGGGCGGGTGGCGAATGAGATGAGCACATCAGCATCATCCCGAACAGCCTCGCATTCGATTGTTCCCGGCAGTCCGGAAGTCGTTGAGGCGATCCGGACTCGTTCCAAAACGCCATCCACCGGGAGCGTCACCAAGTCTGTCGGCGTTCTTGCCATATGCGATACGTCCAGCGTGAACTGATAAGAGTTGCGAGCGATCCACGCATCAAACAAATATGTCTCGGCCAGCTGCAGCGCCAATTCCTCCGAGACATTTATCGGCAACTGCACATCCACGACATTGATGGCGGTGGTGGTGACGCGATCAGAGTGCTGTTCGCCCGGTTGGTACTCCCGGGAGGGGGAGGCATAAGTCACCCGCACCGTTCGCGGCAGTTCGATGTCCTGCTTGCGCGTAACTCCCACCAGCGTGGGGCGTTCCGAGTCGGAAAGGTGCGCGCCCAAATCCTCCTCCGTGAGAGTCTCCGCGATGGCCCCGCCCCGTTCAGTAAAGCGCAACTTGCCGTCCGCCTCGTAACAGCCGAACAGCCCAAACATTGCCACCGGCGTCAACGCGCCTCGCCCATCCATATTGGCGCCGATGACGTAGCCATCACACATCGTGTCTAGGTCAGTCACGTCAATCTGGCCCGTGGTCAGCCCTGAGCGGCGGCAGATCGCGGTAACGATGTCTGCGACCGGAACCGGAAACACATTAATAACGTCATCGGGAGCGACATTGATGTATCCATAAGCCTGCGTTTCCGGATAATGCACACCGTAGGTAAGCCCGCCGGGCATATCGCCCGCGGCCACCGCGGCGTTGTAGGCGTCCGTCCAGAATGTGGCGTCTGAATACTGAGCATGTCCGAGTGGTCGCGCAGGGCTCAGTGGATATTTGGTCACGTTGAGGCCGACCGTGGTGTACTTTTGCAGCACCTTGTAGGTGGTGGAGGTGTCGTATTGCCAGACCGCGCCGCGCCACGTGCGGCCTTCCGAGTCGATGAAGAAACCGGGAACGTCGGGGATGGCGATGTAGGCAGGATCATCCGCGGTGTCCACGGGAGGCGCTGGGGTGCGGTTGACCGTTACCAGCACGTCGGATTTCCACAGGTAGTAAGGCGCATTGGGCGTGAATGGCGTGTAGCCCGAGGTTATCGTTACCGGCAAAAATGCCGCCTCGCCAGTCGATTGCGTCCCGGTCGAACCGTAATACCAGATGCCGGTTGACTGCGACGATGGGCCACCGAAACCCGACCACCAATTAAGCGTATCCGCCGGCATCATCTCGCCGAGGATCGGGGCACCGGGCGTGAATGTAACGCCCCAGGCCAGCGACTCATTTATAACGCCCGGAACCGTGTAATTTATGGCGACAAAAATCCGAATCCCCTCGTAAGGCGACGGGTCGCCCGCCATCGGATACGCCGGGTGATTGTCGTTCGTCAAACCCTCGACTTTATAGGCAAACACCCAGTCCGCGTAGCCGGGTTTGTCTGCCGCGATATAGCCGGCGAGCGTTGAATACGCCCCGGGGCCACCGCCGCCGATGCGCGAGTACAAGTTTGTATTGTTTTGATTTACCGGATCCTTGCTGCCGAGATTCCACGGATACAGAATCTCGTTCGCATACGAGTCAAAGTCCAAATGCTCTGGCGTGCCGTTGGTGTAGATTTCAAAGAACAACTCTGGCGCCCGGTTGCCGTAGTCCGCAAGCTGGAAATCTTCAAACACCACGTAGCCTAGATCCATGAATGCCGGCACATTCCCTACGCCCTCATAGGATTCGATAACGGGATCTGCGGCAGTTTGCGTACCGTCATAGACGGTCATGATTTGCTCAAGCGCATCGCTCCCGGCAAGATTCCGCATCAACTCTTCAACCATCGCCGCCAACGCCTCGCCAAGCGCACCGCCATTCGCACGCGTGTGCGCTGCGTCCACCACGTCTTGGTGCGGGCGCTTGCGGGTATAGATCAACTGTCCGTTCGCCCAAATTCTGCGGATGCCTTGAAATGCGACGCCGCCCGGGAGCACAGATTCAGCCAGCCCAACCGCGAACGATTGCGAGTAGGTGTATGTGATTTGAGTTTGATTTGGCGCTCCTTTCCCGCCCACGTTGTCCTTGTGTTTTGTTTCTTTCAAGTCCGCGGCCCAGATGATGTTGCCCGCTACGCCATAGGTGCCGAACGCCAGCGGAATTGGCGCGCCAACCGTTGACGTTTGCGCCTTTAGATCATCCAGGCGCGGACCGCGCGCCGTCGGCAAGTCCGTTGGGTCGATGATGGCGCCTGCCATGTATCCGAAATAGGCTCCCCTCAACGCCCCCATCGGACCGCCGATGTAGAAGCCGATGACTGCGCCTACAACCGCGCCGCCGAATTGAACGACGTTTGACATATCAGTAGTCCACTCCCGGGAGCGCCCATACGGAATCCGTCATGCGCAGCCATCGTCCGCGGTAGCCGTGCTCCACTACGCCGCCCATGCGTTCGTTGGAATGAATCATCGTCTCGCCCGTACATATCGCGACGTGGGAAGCCTGTCGCGTCCATCGAATCACCAACATCGCCCCCGCCCCCGCCCCCGGGAGCGGTCGGCAATACTCAGCAACGCGACGTTTCAGCATATCGTTCGCAGGCACACGACCATACACGCCGGTGTAGAAGTCGGGGGGAATCACCTCACAGGCCTTACATACCGCAACCACCAACCCGATACAGTCAACGCCATCCCACGTAGTGCCTTGGTGCAGGAACGGACGCCCAACCCATCGGCGCGCCTCGCTCACCAAGACTTCCGCGGGCGTCGTCATACAGGACCACTCCCCTTCGGGCCACGGATCATCTTCATCGCCCCCGGCGTCAGCACCCCGTATCCGCGGAACCGCAGCACGTTGTTGAAGCGTAGCTTACAATCTGTGTCCATCTCCTTGTTGCAGCCCGGAGACATCGTGAACGTATCGCCCGGGGCCACGTCCACCGGGAACGGTTCATACAATTCCAGATCCCCGAACACCGCGCCAATCGCGTCTTGCTTGATCTCGCGCGTGTACCCTGCGTTGCCCCCGGTTAGGCCAATGAGCTTTCCGTACACGTAGTCTCCTGCGCCGCCAGAGGATGAATCCAAAGTGAGCGTGCAGAGGAACTTGCGGCGAGAGATTACGGACGCGACGGTGGCAGGAACAAGCAACGCCGTAAGGTCAACGCCGCAGCGCATATCCCCCAAGTCCGCGTTGCAGGTGGCAGCGTATGTCCTCAGCAGCGGTTGCGTCAACCTCTGCGCCAGCCCGCGAACTTCCGCCGTGTAGCGTCCCTCCCCGGTTCGCGTGATGTTGCCGAGATTTGCGCCCGGCATCTGAACCTGCCCATCGTTGGGCGCGGCCCAGTTGCAAACGAACACCTGCAACCCTGCGTCATCGAACAGCCCCGCCTCAATGTCTGCAACCGCTAGATCCGTGATGAACGCATCGTCCGCCAACGCACCTTCAATCTCGGCATTGTCCGGGGAGAAGTCACTGTTGGACTTGATCGTGGTGGACGCGATTCCCGCCGCACTGGAATAAACCCCGGCAAACGCGCCGGTGGTTATGATGATGTCCCTATCGTGCTGCGTCCCGCGAATCAGCACGCCGTCATTCCTCGTCACAACCCAGCAGACGGTGAGCGTCGTGACTTCGCCAGCGATATGCGACTGCAGCGCTGCCGGTATAGTTCGCATTAGTTGGACATCCTCAGCTCGCGCAGCGTGAACTGTACCGATTGAATCCTGTAGTTGGCGATTTCCACGGGCAGTTCCGAATCGAACCGCACGGGCACATCGAACTCCCCGCCCCAGGTCAACGTACCGCTGGGCGTGTACAGGAACGTCACCAGCCCCGTGGCGTAGTCGATGGTGTAGTGCGTATTTTCTACCTTCGTTGTGCCGCCATCGGCAATCAAGATCGTGCCCTGTACGGGCTTGAAGATTTCCCGAAGCTGGGTGTTGGAGCCGGCAACGTAGCTCTTGGTCAGTTGATAGGCGTCCGGGGATTGCGTTGCGTCCAGCACTAGCGACTGATCCACGGCGGTTGGCGTTTCCCCGACGCGACAGGACAGATAGTCCGCGGCGTCCTTGAAGCGGAAGCCATACGCGCGCCCGCCAACCGCGTGATAGAACTCCAACACCTCTTGGATTTCTGCCTGTACCCGCGGCCCCACGGTCGCCGTGAATCGGGAAAGCGGACGGGACCAGTTACGGTTGCGCGACTCTATCCCGCTGGACCGTTCGATGATCGTGACCGAGTACATCGGCTCAGTTGTGAAGCCGAAGGATGGGCACCCGGGGAAGCGCGGCGATTCCAAGAACATTAGTTGTTTCTCCTGCTTGCTTGCGTTAGTCCGCGAGCGGCTGCGGCTGCGATCTGCTGCTGCGTGGAGCGCGAGACGGTGCCCTGTGGCGCGGCGATATTGAAATTCATGTTCACGTTTGAGTCGCCTGACTGAATCTTGTTCAACACGGAGGGAATGGCCTTTGTGATCGCGGACATCTTGCCGGAATAAGCCGGGGCCGCGACCAAACCGCCGCTCGCGTACCCGGGGAGCGCGGACATGCCCATGCGATGAAACGACTCAAGGAACGGCAGCGCGCCCGGTTCCATCACACGCTCCATCGGCATCACGTATTCGTTTGCGTGTACGATGCCCGCGGGGGTGTACTTACTCCCCACGCCAGTGAAACCCCCCTCAGCATACGGTCCAATCCCCCGCGCGGCTAAACCGCCGCCGGTTGCCGCTGCTCCCGTAGTACTGCCCCCGAACAAGCTGGCGCCCCAACCGAGAACAGTGGACCAAAAGCCTCCGCCGCCCGCCCCGCTAGACAGCCCTTTCATCGCCTCGCTCGCGCGCGCAATCCAATCATCAAAGCCGTTGAATAGCGCATCGGCGATGTCCACCGCGATGGCTTGCGCAGCAATCTGGATGAACATGTCCTTGAACTTCAATAGCAGACCCTTGATACCTTCGTCAAACGGGTTTTCAAGGAACTCTGCCACGATGTCCTGCGTGTTCTTCTTTGCTTCCTCTAAGAAAGCTTCCGCAGCTTCGCGGCCAGCTTTTGCGAAGGATTCCTCCAGCTGCGCCCGCGCAGCAGCGTATGCTTCTGGAGACAGCCCTTCGGCGAGTAATTTCTCCAACTCCGCTAACCGCAGCCGGTATTCAGTGACCGCGTTGGCCGCGGTGATATAATCTTCGACGGCGCCCGCGACTGCGCGCCCGTAAGTCTCCTGATCCACCGTGGCTGAAGCAAATCCGCCCGCGGCCTGTACCACCGCTTCTCCGTACCGGGTAAGCGCTCCTGTGGTTCCGTCTATCACCTTGCCCAGATACGCAGAGCGTTCAGCCGCTGCTGTCTCCGCTTCTGCGAGCGTACCGAAATTGGGCAACTCCACGCCTTGGGCCATTCGTGCCTTGGCGTCTGCGATCGCTGCATCTATTTGGACCACCACCCCGTCTACAATCGTCGGGATGTTGTAGAACCGATCGTCGAACTGCACCGTGACGGTGCGCTCCGTAGAGACAGACCCGTCCCCATTATTGAGCCGCGGGCGATTGAGGTCTATTCCGAAACCCGCCGGATCCTTTATTGTGGGCAGGCCGGCGCTTTGCGTCTTCTGTAGGTTCTTGAATAGCTCGTTGAGGCGCAACAGCGTTGCGGCGTACTTTTCTGCGTCCGTACGGGTGGCTTCAAAGATGCTCTTTCGCTCTTCCGCTTGATCCAGCAGTTTCTGCTGCTCCGCCATAGCGTGATTCTGTTTGAGCAGCTCTATGCGGTAGGCTTCTCCCTCTTCGCCCAACTTGGCTAGGGTCACTGCTGTCTTCCCTAGTGTTATGTCGTACGCGCCGGCTTGTTCTTCTGTGAGACCAAGCACCGCGTTCTGGTCTTGCATCTCCTTGATCTGGTCCTTGATAGCCTGTCGCGCTTTGTCCGTGCTCAGGCTATCTGCCAGCGCGAGCATCTTGTCACGCAAGGGGCCGGCGGCGACGCCGATCTTATCAAGCGTCTTCGCCATTTCACCATTGGTGATATTGTATTTAAGTGTCTCAGCGTCTGTGAGGCCGATGACCGCTTTCTGTTGTTCCAAATCTGCGATGTACTTCAGTGCGGCTTCATGGGCCTGCTCTGCTTCTGATTTCTTGGAGCCGCCAGCGCCGTCTTTCTTCTTACCGGCTGCCGCCAGATCCGCGTTCGCTTTGGCCAACCCCTTGTTGTATAGCTCCTGCGATATGGTACCCGCGGTCAAAGACTTCGCGAGTTTCAAAACGTACGTGTCGTATTTGTCTGTAGCGGTTGCTACATCTTCCATCAAGTCTTTGGTAGAGATGAGTTCCGCGTTGCTGTATTTCGGACCAAAGTCCTCTACAGCATACTTATACCTGTTCCTATGACGCTGATCTGGTTGCAACGCACCTCCGGCGGCACTGGCTCTTGTAGCCAGGTCAGATGCGGTACGGGCGTCTGCTACGGCGTTATTGAGCTGCTGCTGAACTCTGTCTGCCGCGGCATCGATTACAGATTGGGGCAATAGGCCGAAGAAGCCTATCATCCGCACGCGGACAGTAATGGGTTCCTTCGCGGCTTGTCGTAGTTTATCCAGAGACAGCCCATAGGATTTGACCGCATCAAACTTACCTTGCAAGGCGTCTACAGCAACGCCAAGCGCCCGCAGTGCGTCCACACCCTCCAGCAGCCCCTTGAAGGACATCCCGGCAAGCATGCCCAACAAACGTACCGACTCTGCTAGCCCGCGTTGATACGCTGGGTCAGACAGCGTTGTAGACAAATCATTGATCGCTGTCGACAGCGGAGAAAGGTCTGACTCAGAAATAGCTTTGGCGATGGTGTTCTTAAGCCTCGTCATCGCTTGGTCTACCGTCAGCGTCATCCCCTGCACTTGCCGGTTGAGTTGTTCTGTGCCCAACAAGAAAGCGTCAAAGAATTGTTTGGACGATACTTCGCCCGCCTTGATCGCCATGCGCAGGTTGCCCAAGCTCCCGCGCATACCATCCATGTGCCGCGCAACGACGCGCGCGATTTCCGGCGCGCCTTCAAGGACGCTGTTGAACTCTTCCGCCCGGAAGATACCCCCGGTTAGACCTTGCGACAATTGCAGCAGCGCACCTTTGGCTTGCGCCGCCGCGGTTGCGCTGATAGTCAGCGCGTTACCAATACCCTCTGTGAACTTGATCAGCTTCTCCGAGCTTGCATTCAGCTCGGTATTGGCCATGGTCAGCTTGATGTATAGGTCCGTGATGGCGCCGTACTCGGTACGGGTACGTTGTGAGACCTGATACAGCTCTTCCTGCAGCCCTGACAGGTCAGAGGTCGTGCGCATGACCAGCTTGAGCCGGTTCTCCAACAGGGTGAACTTGTCGTAGATTTCTATGACGCTACGGACGGTGTCTATCGACACCATTCCCGCGAATGTCGCGACCACATTCCTCTGTATGTTGTTCAGCGACCGGGAGAAGGCATTCTCCATCGCTTTGGATTGGCTGCTTATCTTATTGGCTGCGTTCGCCGCCTCCCTCCCGGCCTGGCTCATACCTTCCTTGAAGCCAGACATTCTGAGCAGCAGGTCAACCGTCAGCGAACCAAGGTTACGTGTTGCCATTAGCTCTTCCCAGATAGGAGTTTCATAACGTCAGCCAAAGTACCCTGGACCTCCGGGTCTTCTGCGTGCGGCATGTAGTCAAGCACTGTCGCATGCCCACCAAGAGCGTGATTGATGGTGCTCGCGAGCAACGCAAAGCCGAATTCTAGACGCATACCCACGTGCAGCGATCCACGTTTGCGTAGATACGCAGCCCATGACTGCGCCTCCGCAAACGTCAACCGCTCTTTCGCCTCCTCAATCGTACAGCCGCCGATGCCGTTCAGCACGAGTTCGTGCCAAAATTCATCGGCGGCTGTTAGTTTTTTCCGCCCGCCTCTCCGGTCTTATTGACGGTGCTGATCGCTTCCATCAGTACCTTCGCCAAGCCAGAGTCCAGTTGGTACGCATCCTCGTACCCGATCCGCTCTGACCCGTCGTCGCCTAGCCTGATAGACTCGCTGATGAACGTAGCCGCGCGGCTACGTTCCGTGTCTTTGGACTCGATAGCGAAAATCCTTTCTATCGAGCCGAAGCTATGCTTCACGACGTGGACCGTGAAGGTGTCGGTGACCACTTGACCGTCCTGGTCTGGGTGAGTCCACGAGACCTCTTGTTTCACGGGCGTTGCTAGGACGATGCCGCCCTTCGCGCGCAGTTCTTCAAGATTCATTCGAGCCTCTCTTGGTTACGTCTTGGGGGTCAGGAGCGGGAAGTCGCTCACCTGGATCGACACATTGGAAGTGACGACCGCGTTGAGCGCGAAGTCGAACGGAAGGTCTGAGATGTAGCCGTTGAACGTGATCCACGAGCGCGTCGCGGGCAACGTCCACAGGCTGCTGTCGTTGGTCGGTGCGTCGGTACCGTCGGACCATCCGAGCGCCCACTCCACCTTGGTGCCAGCCACGTACAACTCGTGCAAACGCGTGTGACTCGCGTCGGACGTGTCGAAGTTGATCGTGAACGACGCCGCGCCCGGGGTGGCCATGCCGGCCTCGTACGTGCGGGCCGCGCTGTCGAGGCAGGTCGTCTCGATCTGGTCGCGGGCCGCGGTGAGCCCAGTCATGGTCGTGACGCACCCAACCGTGGTGACGATGTCACCCGACGGGTCGATGAAAAACAGCTGTGTACCTTGAGTCTTGATCGCCATTGTAACCTCTCCTAGGAAATGACCGCCTGCAGGCGGGGTGTGTTTCTGCGGGGAGTCTGTCTACGTTGCGCTGCGCGGTAGACAAAGTGGCAGTGGGTAGTCATCACGGTTGCACCTTCAACCACTTCTCCCAAGCGCTGAGGACACCCTTCAGGAGCCTGATGATTGTCAAGTGCAATTCTTTAGTGGCGGGGTTCATCGTACCAGTACCCAATCCACCGTGAACGAAACTCTGTACGCGCGGGTCTCTCTGTCCCGAGATTCGCCGTCCCATGAAACCACGTGTGCGTGTAGTTCTAACACGCTCGTAAGAGCGTCCATGACACTACGTGCCTCAGAGGCAGTAGCCGCGTACACGTCCACGTGCGTCGTCACAGAATCAACGTCCGGGGGTTGTCCGAGATAGTTTTCCGGGGTCCCATCCCCAACACCCCACACCACATACGGGAGGGGGTCTTTCTGTACGGCTTCCCCGAACGGGTATATGCGGAGCACGGTACCGTTGCTGAGCAACGTCTGTATGGACGTGTCCGCGGAGCACAGGTCAAACAGTGGTGGATACATTTGCCGCGGCCTTTGTTATTTCCGCGTCCAACTCCGCGGAAAGTGTAGCGACAACCGCGGAGACGTTGCTCTCCAGTGCAGAAGTCAACCAGTAGGGCGCAGGGCTACGCATGTTCACGGTGCCCCATTCTAGGAACCGCCAGTACCACGTGTACCCGCCAGGGTTGCTTGAGGCTTTGCCTGCGACCCCTTTGTCGAACCGAGCGCCGCCGCGTACGCCCACGCGCATCTTGACCCCGCCGATGGCTTTACTGCCCCGAGTTGAGTATTGTGTGCTCATGTTCTTGTACACCATCTCTCGGGTCTCGGGATCGTCAAACCCGCGCGCAGTCGCCTTCGCAGTGTTACGGACGATGTTCATGGCTTTTCTAGCTGCTGTGCGCGCGCCTTTCTGTTGCAGCGCAAAAGGTAGCATCAGCAGCCGCTTTTGTAACTCCCCCAATCCCTCTACCTTAGTGGTGAATTTGTAAGCCATCAGAAGTAGTACTCCTGTATCCACGGCGCCAGCGCCACAGTTTCAGACTTCCACGGATCGTGCGCGCCGTGGAACGCGATCAGCCGCGCTCCGGGCGGGAGTCTACCCTTTCCCGGTAAGACGTGGTTGCGAAATGAATAGATACCGTCTCGTTCTGTCCACACTTTTTCGCCCGTTCCGAGACAATGCGTTATCCACCCCTGATCGCTGCCCCGTGCATTGGCTGCATGCGCTTCACGCGGAGACGTTACTGGGTTGAATCGGGACCACACCTGCTCGCGAGCGCCCGCCCGCAGCATCATAAAGGACCCATTGTACCAGCACCACGGGCGCCCCCTAGCCGCGGGCTGCGCGGATTGTCCGCCCCAGATAATGAAATCGTCCTGGCGGTCGAATAGCGGTGTCAAGTCTCCGGTCACCACAGTATCGAGGTCCATACTAACGATGCGCTCTCCAATCAACTCCTTCGCTTCCGGCGCGAACATCTTCAACCTACGGTAGCACGACGGATTGCGCGGCCCGGAGGGGCTGGGGATGTTCGCGTACGTGTCCCAGAGAGGAATGATGCGTATGTCTGGGTCTATCCCCGTCGGGTCGTCCGTGATGCACGTGAAACGGTGGATCATCTGCAAGTTACGCGCGACCATATTCCGCAAGACGTTGACCGACTTTGCATTAAAGTGGGACCGGTATCCCGGCATAGGCTTCCACTTCCAGCACACAA
>Ga0315274_10001002_pt1 | contig 43912 bp, 39 predicted proteins | sample YL17G02_20_MG_FD_203700 | JGI IMG/M metagenome (GOLD analysis project Ga0315274, IMG submission 203700) | Sediment microbial communities from Yellowstone Lake, YNP, Wyoming, USA - YL17G02_20 | ecosystem: Environmental > Aquatic > Freshwater > Lake > Sediment | place: USA: Wyoming | collected...
TGTCGCATACCAAATGATGGATGTCATTCTGAGCGGAGCGAAGAATCTCCGTTACGTAAGCCAGATGCTTCGCCTTGCGGCTCAGCATGACAACTCATCAAATAACCTACGACAGAGCACTAGGGTCATTGCGAAGCCTGCTCTGTAGGCCGTGGCAATCCCATATTTAGCACGCAGTTCTACTACGTGTTGTTTGGCCGTTTCCGCCGCGACAACGCTTCCCCATACCACCACCTTTTGCCTTTTCACTTTTACCTTGTCGTTTCTTTCTTCTGTGTTCCATTCCCTCTGCGCTGGATCTTTGATTTCTGACATCTTTCCTGCGTTCGACGCCGAGCTTGACAATGACCGGCGAAGTCTTATAATGTGGTTATAAGGGTTTATTTCTGCAAATGTTAGGTTTAGAAACCTGGTCGACTTGGTCGTAATTGTGGCCAAAGTCAGCCAGTGTGAACCGAGACGTATGTTTTGGAGTTGCTGACGGTTATGGCTCCGGAAGGGCCGACAGATACATCAAAGAAGCAGGATATTGAGCCTCAGTTGAACAAGTTTTTCAAAGCGGCCATCAAGACTCAGGCCAATGACCTGCATTTGAAGGTTGGGCAGCCGCCGAAGTTGCGCCTATACGGCGAGTTGAAAAATACCACAGGTGAGGTGATGACGCCTGAAAGGATGGAGGAGCTGGTCTTCGAGATACTGACGCCCGCCCAGAAGGAGTTCTTCCTCAAGAACGGCACTTTGGACTTTGCTCACGAGATTGGCGGCGAGCATCGTTTCCGAATAAACATATTTCGTCAGCGAGGCATGATAAGTCTGGCGGCCAGGCGGGTAAACACCTATGTGCCGTCGCTTGAGAGTTTGCATCTGCCGCCCACACTCGAAAAGATTGCCGACATCCGGCAGGGATTGGTTTTGGTGGTGGGGCCCACCGGCTGCGGCAAAACGACTACTATTGCTTCCATGATGGACTATATTGCCCGCACACGCTGCTGTCACATAGTCACCGTTGAGGACCCCATCGAATATCTTTTCAAAGACAACAAAGCAATTGTATCCCAAAGAGAGATAGGTATTGATGTGCCCGATTTCGAGCAGGCTTTGACATATCTAATGAGAGAGGACCCGGATGTGGTTTTTGTGGGTGAGATGCGAGACTCCAGGACCGTTACCGCCGGCATGCGTGCCTCCGAGACGGGCCACCTTGTTTTCGGAACGTTGCACTCAGCGAACGCCTCGCAGGCTGTCCATCGCATCTTGGACCTTTTCCCGCCGAATGAGCGAGACCTTATGAGGCAGGCCTTAGCTTTGGCGGTCAAGGCTATAATCAGCCAGGTGTTGCTGCCGTCGATAAAGGAGGGTGTCGATAGAGTTCCTGCCCTTGAGATTCTTCTTTCGAACCCCGGCGTCAGGAAGCTGATTGCTGAAGGCCGTGAGGCGGACCTGCCAAGTGTCATACGAAGCTCCCAGCGAGAGGGTATGCAAGACTTGACGGATAACCTTGTCAACCTGGTACAGGAGGGGTGGATTGACCCGAAGGACGCCTACAAGTATGCGCCGAATATTGAGGAGCTCAAGATGGCGCTAAAGGGGATCAGGACGACCGCCGAAGGTATTTTATGAGTGTGCTCGGTTGAGGAGCTTCTTTGGCCCTTGCTCGCATAATGGTGTCTGAAGCTGTCCAGTGGAGTATCCTATGCCGGACTTAGTGCTGCTGACCGTCCAATACGGCGGTTATATATCCATAGTCAAGCTCGTCATTTTTGTAGCGTTCTTTTTCCTCTGGCTTCTACTATTGGGCTGGGTTTACAGCGACTCCAAGGCCGTTGGCACTAAGGATGTTTACTGGAGCGGCATTCTGCTCGGCGCCGCCGCGGCAGGGATATTAATCTGGCTGTTAGTGCCCATATTCATAATCGGTATGCTTGTATTTGCGGCGGCGGTGGGAGGGCCTGCCTGGGCATACGTGAAACATCGTAACACACGGGTCCTGGATTTTGACCGTGTTCTTACTGTGGACCATATCAAGAGCGTATTTGCCGGCAAATCCGAAAAGCTCGCGGCGATGGAGAGTTTCATGTTCATAACCTCCAACAACAATGAGGTTCCGATGCCTCAGCCAAAGACGCCGGATTTTTTCGGTTATAGAACAGCCTACGACATCATAACGGATGCTAAGTGGCGCAGGGCCAGCATCGTTTCGTTTGCCCCCACTGCTCAGGGCTACGAGGTGACATACTATGTTGATGGATCGCTGTTAAAACAGCCGGCGATACCCAAAGAGCAGATGGAGTATTTTATTCGCTTCGTAAAACAGCTCGGAAATTTGGATATTAATGAGAAACGAAAGCCGCAAAAGGGAAAGTTCCGCACCCGTCATAATAAGGAGAACACCGATTGGGAGGTAACCACCGCCGGTTCGACCGTGGGTGAGCAGGTCAAGCTTAAACAAATAACCAAGGAAAGTGTGATTCGTCTGGTTGACCTTGGCCTGGTCTCTGATCAGTACGAACAGATAAGTAAATTCCGTGAGTTGCATGAGGGTCTGTTTGTTGTATCGGGGCCTGAAAAGAGCGGCGTGACAACAACACTGTACGCATTGCTTAGAACCCACGACGCTTTCCTTAACAGCATAAACACTCTTGAGAAGCAACCCTCCGGAGTTTTGCAGAACGTCACCCAAAATACCTATACTCTTACCGACACGGGTACGACCACATACGCGCAGCGGCTGACCACCATGATACGCATGGGATCGGACATTGTGGGCGTTGGCGAATGTGAGGATGCTGAGACCGCCCAGGCTGCCGCTGCGGCTGCCAAAGACGGCAAAATCGTGTACGTCGCACTCAAGGCCGATAGTGTCTTACAAGCCCTGGGCAGATGGATGAAATTAGTGGGTGACAGAAAGCTTGTCGTTGCAACATTATTGGGAGTAAGCAACCAGAGGCTCCTTCGCAAGCTGTGCGACCAATGCAAACAGGCCTATACCCCGAATACGGACTTGCTCAAAAAATTTAATCTGCCCGCCGACAAGGCTAAGGTGCTGTACCGTCCCGGCAAAGAGATATACGACAAAAAGGGCAAACCAATGACTTGTCCAAGCTGCCAGGGGACAGGTTTTGTCGGCAGGACAGCTATTTTTGAGATGATTGCAATGGATGACGAGCTTAGGAAAGTCATAAGGCATGCGAAAGCTCTGCCGGAGATTGGTTTGGAGTTTAGGCGAGCCAAGATGCTCTATCTGCAGGAGCAGGCGCTGCGAAGGGTTATTGCCGGAACAACGGCTATAAACGAGATGCTCAGGGTTCTTTCAACGGCAAAGAAGACAGAAGGATAAACGAGCCTGATACGTTTAGTGGTATTCACTAATCTTTGACAAAAGACAGGAGAATAAATAATGGTGGTGTTGGCGATCCTGGTTATAACTGCGGGTTGTGCGGCATACCAATATTTCAAAGGTACGCTCGTCACAGCTTTTGCAACCATAGTGAATGCAGTTTTTGCGAGTTTCATCGCTTTTGGTTTTTTTGAGCTGACGGCCTCATTCCTTGCTAAGTATCTCGCGGCCATTGCCGATTGGGCGCAGTTGATATGTTTCGCAATGCTTTTTCTTATTCCCTTCGCAGTGTTTCAAACAGCCATTCCGCAAGCTCTTCGGCACAAGGTCGATCTTGGATTATGGCCTGAGCGCATAGGCAGGTCGGTCTGTGGAGTTGTCCTCGGGTATATAGTGTCGGGCTTGCTGCTTACCGCCGCCGCAATGGCGCCCTTGCCTAATGCGTACCCTTACCAGCGATTTGACCAGAGAAACCCCGATTCTGACAGGCCTGACAGGGTAGCGCTCAATGCGGATGGTTTTACAACGGGTTTGTTTAGTTTAGCCAGCAACGGCAGCTTCAGAGCCATAAGCAACAGGAGGAGCTTTGCGGCATTACATCCTGCCTTTTTAGACCAGCTTTTCCTGAATCGCCATAGCATTTCTGATGTTCCCGTTATGACCAGTGAGCCTGCGATAGAGGTTCCCGCCAAGGCCGGCTCATGGTACGCCGGCGAAAGCGTTAGAGATTCTGAAGGTAAACCCCTTTCTCCCAGGCCCGGACACAGTCTTATTATGGTCCGTATCGGCATAAAAAGGAGTTCCTTGTCGGATGCCGGCAAGTTCACGCTTTCGCAGTTAAGGGTAGTTTGCCGACCTAAGAATGACAAAAACACTCTGGCCGGAAAAGGTCGAAATGTGTATCCGATTGGATATCTTACTGCTCCGAACCAGCTGCAACCACGCAAACTCAATGAAAAAATAGAAGTTCAAGGTGTAACTGAAACAGTAAAATGGATAGATTTTGCCTTCTATGTGCCGGTCGATTTTATACCGGTGGTAGCAGAGTTCAAACTCAACAATATTGCTGATGTTCCCGCCCCCGTTTCCGCCGAGCAAGCCCCGGCCCAGGAGTTTTTTGGCGAGTCTGCTCAGCCACAACAACCTTCCACCCAGCCCCAGGAGCCTAACCAGCCAACGAAACCTCGAAATCCTGAAGAACGGAAGCGATCACCCAGAAGAGGCGGTCTGAGCAATGTCTCTAAAGGTGTCGTCGGGGATCAACTTGGCGAAAATTAATAGGCAGAAAACGTACATTTTTGCAGATACGAGTGTCGTTTGAAGGCCTGTTATGGTGTTTGTACGTCTTGGCCGGTGTTTTTTTCCGGATGTGGTCGGTTAGCTGGCGGGTGAAATAATCGCTCTGAGAACTGAAGACACTGTGGACCATCGTTATAGGTCGCCCACCATGCCCCAAATGTCTTCAACTGCAAATCGCCACCTCTTCCAAATCCAGCTCCATCAGATTCTCAAGATAGGCCGTCAGCTCCTCTTCTGAAAACTTGGCGAGAAATTCCGGCTTGGCGGTCCTGTTGATTTGACAAATACAGTCTATCAATTCCTTTTTATCCATGTCGTGCGCATCCTTCATTACAGGGATAAATTTCTTCGATAACTGCGGCAAATATCGACACGGCCTGCAACTTTTCTTTAACGCCTTGTAAACAGCCCAAATAACGCCCTATAACTAAGCTACTATATGGCTGGATTTTTGCCGGGCCGACCACAATATATAGGCCCCAAAATAAGAGCGTAAACATCCAGAATACGATTGTCCAATAAAAACACGGTCGATAAGGTACATAAATATAGCTACAAAATGTGAGAGAATTTGCTTATCATTTTAGGCTGTTGCACAAGATGTGCAGTTGCCATTAAATCCGCAGGTTTGCTACGATGACTAATAATGAATCACATTGCAGTGCTGATGGATTCATGCTAACCTGTTGTAATGTTTGCTGCAGCCTGCTGACGGTGGGTTTGGTGGGCCGAAAGTATCACTGTACCCTTTTTGGAGAGACTGCGAACATGAAGACAGTATTGAAAATTCGGTTATCTGTTTTACTAACGGTTCTTTGTTTGACCAATTTGGTCGCCGGGGATGTCAGGCATCAGATTGCTATCCCGGACATTCTCAACTATAAGACTCTAAAGTGTGATTTTCACATCCATACGGTTTTTTCTGATGGCGAGGTCTGGCCCACTGTCCGTGTGGAAGAGGCCTGGAGAGAGGGCCTCGATGCAATTGCAATAACCGACCACATCGAGTACCAGCCTCACAAAAAGGATATTCCGACCAACCACGGTCGGTCTTATGAGATTGCCCTGCCGTTAGCCAAGCAGAGAAACATCTTGCTTGTCAAAGGTGCGGAAATTACCCGCGACACCCCGCCCGGTCATTTCAATGCGATTTTTCTTACTGATATTCGCCCTTTGGACACAAATGATTTCAACGATGTTTTTAGGGCTGCAAATAAGCAAGGGGCCTTTGTCTCCTGGAACCATCCGTTCTGGAAACCAGAAGCCAAAGGGTGGCTTGATGTCCATACCATGTTATACGAAAACAAGTGGCTGCATGGCATTGAGATCGTCAATGGCGATACCTATTGGCCCGAAACTTACCGCTGGGCGATTGAGAGGAACCTCACAATCTTAGGTAACTCCGATATCCATGACCCAATCGTCATAGGCCAGGCAACGAGCAAGGACCACAGACCAATCACCCTGGTCTTTGCCACGGATAGAAGCTTGGATGCTTTGAAGGAGGCCCTTGTTAAGGGTAGGACCGCAATTTGGTTTAAGAATAAGCTCATCGGGCCCAAACAATACCTTGATGCCATTTTTAATGAGTCTGTACGGATTGTCAAGCCGCATTACAGGCAGGGAGATACGGTTTGGTTTGAGATTCGAAATAGTTCATGTCTTGACCTGCAGTTGGAGGACACGCGCGGTTCAGGAGCTCTTGTGGTACCTGCCAACGCGGTTATTGTTGTTTCGTACAAAGCCAAAGTCGCTGATGACGCGGAATCTCTGAAGCTATCATACAGGGTCAGCAATTTTCTTATCGCTCCGAAGGAATCTTTGGTGGTTAGTGTCTCTATTGTTCTAAAGTGACCCAACCCGACCGTTTTTGTCGCCATGCTAAGTCCGGCAGGTAGGTAGAGGGCTTCTCTGAAGTTTGCCGCCTACTAATTGTCGCCGTGATCGGATTCTACCCGGTAAGAGCACCCCTTTTCGCTGAGCATCAAGACACTTTTCGCCGGGTGTGAACAACAGGCTGGCTGAAATAAGCATGGGGTCTGTCGATGTCAAATCCTATCCGAAACGGTCATTCCCATTGGGCGGTCGGTTTTACACAAAATTTACATGATTTTATGTAACAAACGGTAGGGATGTCCGTCTAAAAATAGTGTAGGTGACATATTAACGCAGACGCATGACATTGAGCGCTCCTATATAGTAGAGTTGCAGAGGAAACACTATTGTACATGACGTGCGGTGGGAGTAGACACCATGTCTATGACCCTTGCGGAGATTGTCTTGTCTCTCGCCGCCCGGTTGTATCTGGCCTGCTAAAGTTAAGGCACGCTACGCTGAGGCCAACACGGACGGAGTAAAAGATGTTTTATCATTTTATGACTGGTCTTAGCAGAACAGAAAAAAGTGATTGGTCAAGAGACCTTGGAAGTCAGTCTTTAAGGGAGGCCCGACAATGAGGGAAAGCAACAGCCCAGTAACGGTTGCCGCCGTCATATTTATGCTTATTTTTTCGCTGTTTGCTTTCAATGGCGCAGGTGCCAACCTGCAGTCGCAGCAGCCGTGTAAAATAACAGCATCCGATGCCGCCGCATACGATTATTTTGGTTTCGCTGTTTCCTGCAGCAGTAACTACGTTGCAGTGGGTGCTCCATACCACAACGGCAGTGGCGACAAATCTGGCGCAGTATATATATTCAAGTATAGCCAGGGGGGTTGGCTCGAGCAGACCAAGCTGTGCCCGGCTGACGGAGATGAGAACGATTGCTTCGGATTCGCTGTCTCAATGAGCGGTGACTGTGTTGTGATCGGTGCTCCATACAACGATGCCAGTTGTACCGATTGCGGTGCAGCATACGTATTCAACCGGATCGGCAATAGCTGGTTTCAACAGGCCAAGTTGACTCCTGCGGACCCGAGCTCAGACAAGCTGTTTGGTGAGTCCGTCTGCATCTGGGGCGACTATATTATCGTTGGGTCCCGTTATGATTGCGAGCTTGGGCAAGCATGTGGTGCAGCTTATATATTCAAACGCCAAGGCGGCAACTGGCGCCAACAGGCTAAACTGACGGCCTCGGAGCCTAAGTCGTACGGTCAGTTCGGCTGGTCCGTCGCAATCAGAGACGGTTATGCCATTGTCGGTGCGATTGGAGCCGATATTACCGGATATGACGGCGGTGAAGCGTATATATTCAAGCAAGTTGGGTCGCAGTGGCTCCAGGATGCAAAGCTGCTGCCGCGTCCTTCGATTGGTGAGGCTGGCTTTGGATTCGCGGTATCTATCAGCCCAGCTCTTGCAGTTGTCGCAGCGCCCTTTGAATATTGCGGTAGAAACAAGGAAGCTGGTTCAGTGTATATATTCAGACCCGCGCAGACAGGCTGGATGCTTGAGACTAACCTTAATTCCTACGATTGCAGTGACGCCGACCAGTTTGGTAAATCGGTGTGTCTTGATAACGATTTTGTAGTAGTCGGAACCGAGTTTGAAGACACGGGTAAGATCGGGCAGACCGGCTCTGCCTACGTATTCCGCTGCCAAGACAAAACCTGGGTTTCTGGCCCAAAACTTACCGCGCCCGACTGCCAGGCTTATGACCGTTTTGGTGCATCAGTGGCTGTTAGTTCGGGCTGTATTGTTTCGGGCGCTGCGTATGATGACGATAAGGGTAATAACTCCGGCTCGGTCTATATTTTTGGCCAGCCTGTTGTGCCTGCCGACCTCACGGGTGATAAGCACGTCGATTTCGCAGACTTCGCAGTCTTGGCATCCCACTGGTTGCGCAGCGGTTGTCAATCGCCTGATTGGTGCAGCGGCTCGGACATCAACCATGATGGCCGGGTAGATTTGAGCGATTTACAAAGCCTGCTCGAAAACTGGCTTTGCGATATGAATTAGATCCCCTTCGGTAGTTTCACCTCAACACAGACAATTAGCTTAGAGTCGCACTTTCTGCACTTATCCCAGCTCTATTCTGGCATATATCGACAAAAAATATCATTTGGTGAATAGGAAGCGGCAATCTACTACCCTGGAATTAGCATAGCACTTAACTGAATGTTGATGCAGCAATGTATCGATTTTTACAAAATTCCTGTGCTTTTATGGTATAATAATTATAGAAGTGATAATCAGTTCTTCAAAGGAACAGTTTAAGAAAGGAGGCCGTTATGATGCATAAGATACCAATTACAATTTTGCTTTTATCTATGCTTGCCATCTCAGGTCAAGTACACGCCACAATTGTTGAGTTTAACCAGGATGGTCTTATCAAGAAAGGAGATGAGTACGATTTCGTGTCAGTTTTTGACGATGCAACGGTGGGCATGACGGGCGGTGTGGTGGAGCATCTACATGCCGATGATTCAAGCACTTTTATTTTGTTCGATGGTGATATAGGATGGTTAGTTGCCTCGGACTCAAGCAAAATGTATGTGTATGGTGGTTCGATAGAGCATAGTCTAATTGTTGATCGCCGGAGCACAGTAAGTTTGTTTGGAGGTACAATAGGTCAGAATCTAACAATTCCCAATTTTGGCAAGGTTAATATTTATGGTTACGGGTTTGAGTGGAAACCTTCCGAATCATCGGGCAGAAATGGATCCTTGTCAGGTTATTGGCTTGTCGGTACACCGTTTATAATCCCTCTAAGAGACCTACCTGAGCCTTTTCCAGGATCTCAAATCGTGTTGATACCCGAACCAAGCACATTATTGTTACTCGCTCTAGGCTGTTTGATGCTAAAGAAGCGGAACCATTCGCGGTGAATACGGATATTAGCAAGGAGAAAGGAGTCGATTAAAATGATTAAGATAAATTTTTCATACCAAGGGATGATTGTCTTGGTCCTAACGATTGCGAGCCTTTGCAGAATACACGTTACCGAAGCGGTTGAACCTTCTACGCAGTGGCTGAGATTGTCGGATCCGTACTGGCGGGTGGGAAGACCAAACACGCCGGGAATTGACGCGGCGGGCTTTTCTGATAATTTCTTTTGGGGAACTTCACCAAGGCACAACTTCGAAGAACATGAAATGCTATCCGGCGAATGGGGAGCAGCAATCTACTACCCTGGAATTAGCATAGCAACTAACTGAATGTTGATGCAGAAATGTATCGTTTTTTACAAAATTCCTGTGCTTTTATGGTATTGTAGTTATAGAAGTGATAATCAGTTCTTCAAAGGAACCGTCTAAGGCTTCTGCAAAATGAGTAATTTTATCAAGATGAGGGGTAGATAAGGGTTGGGTTTTGAAAGGCAGCCGTTGGCTTTGACGGGGTGAAAATGAAGCGTGATAGATGGGAGTAATTTGCGGAAAAATTGAGAAGAAATTACTTGAATACGTAGTAAAGGGAAAATAGAATTACACATAGTAGCGTTGATAGACTTCTTTGAAGAGATATTCTGAATCCGTTTCGTAGTAATGGAGATAGCCATGAGCGCGGTGAGATATTTTGTATTGCGCGGTTTGATTGTCTTGGCGGTGATCTTGTCTGGGGTGGTTTCAGTCGGATACGGGCGGGTGATTTATGTCGATGACGATGCCAACGGGTTAAATGATGGCTCATCATGGTCTAATGCTTACAAATATCTGCAGGATGCTCTGGTTGATGCTAACTCCGCGGGAAAGCCAGTCGATATTCGCGTGGCGCAAGGTATCTATAAGCCGGACCGTAGTTCGGCTCAGCCGAACGGAACAGGCGATAGAGAGGCCACCTTTCGACTACTCAACAGCGTCACCCTCAGAGGTGGTTATGCTGGTTCTAGTGTGCCCGACCCAAACGCACGGGACGTTTCTAAATATGAGACGATCTTAAGTGGCGACTTGGCAGGCAATGACATCGACTTGAATGATCCATGTGATCTGCTAAATGATCCGACACGGTCTGAGAATAGCTGCCATGTTGTAACCGGCAGCGGAACTGACAGGACGGCCTTGTTGAATGGATTCACGATTATTGGCGGCAGTGCCAACGCTCAGGAGCAATATGTGGGTGGTGGGATGTTCAATGAAGGAGGTAGCCCAACAGTAATGTGGTGCACATTCAAGAAAAACGTAGCTTACATCGGCGGTGGAATGGTCAACTGGGAAGGCAGTCCGTTCGTAAACAACTGTCTCTTCATCTGTAATGCGGCTCATCAACAGGGTGGCGGGATGAATAATAGCCTTGCCAATCCTACCTTGACTAAATGTGCCTTCATCCAAAACTATGCTACCAGCGGTGGGGCAATGTGCAATTTAAACTGTATATCAAAAGTAACTGAGTGTATTTTCAAGGAGAATATAGCCGGCATGGGTGGCGGCATGGAAAACTTGGATGGGACGTCGATCCTGTCAAAGTGCACATTCATTCAGAACCACGGGGAAAAGTGGGGCGGGGCCGTGACTGGCGGTGGCAATTGGGATGTGATTGGTTGCACGTTTAGCGGGAACACGGCATCGGGGTATGGTGGTAGTTTGACTTGCGATCTATGCGATTTGAAGGTAACTAATTGCACATTTGCCGGCAATTCAGCACCAAAAGGAAGTGCCGTGTCTTGCAGTTCGTATCAGCAGCTATGGCCAAGTAGGCTGGAATTCGTTGGCTGCATTTTCAGGGACAAAAGCGAAGAAATATGGAATGACTGCGGGTCAACTCTAACAGTCACTTACAGTAACGTTAAGGGTGGTTGGGTGGGCGTGGGAAACATTGATGCCGACCCATGCTTTGTTAATCCTGGATATTGGGACCCAAACGGCACACCTGATGACCCGAACGATGACTTCTGGGTGGATGGTGATTATCATCTGAAATCACGGGCAGGAAGATGGGATCCGCCTACGGCGGACTGGATTAAAGATGAAGTAACAAGTCCGTGTATTGACGCGGGAGATCCAATGTCACCAATTGGTGAAGAGCCTTTTCCTAATGGCGGCAGAATAAATATGGGTACTTATGGGGGGACGGTGGAGGCAAGCAAATCCTATTTCGGCACACCGCCTTGCGAAACTATTATTGCAGGTGATATAAACGGTGATTGTAAGATTGATTTCGAGGATTTCGCGATTCTGGCTATGCACTGGCTCGAAGATCACACTCCCATAGGTTCCGTCAAGACCATCTATAAGTTCCTGCCAGATCAAAGTACCATGGTGTGGCATGTTGGCCGTGCAGGCTGGTCCATCCATCACTCAGTAGAGGGGCAGTTTCAATTAACTATGGATTTCGACGCAGGTATCGCTAGGTTCGAGCAAGTCGATGCGATTCTAACAAACGGGCAACCCCCGCCTACTAACCCTGGCGTAAATCTCAACGGACAGAGCCTAGATAAGTACTTTCTTATGACTCTGCTGACCAGCAAGGATTTCACGCACACATCAGCTTACTTCGAGGGTCGTTTTCATATTGAGAACTCTTTTGTGAAGGATGTTGTGAGCATTGCGTTAGTCTTTGCAGACAATACAGTGCGCCTTACTGGCAAGCGCGAATTCTCAGAGACGATACCTGATGCGAGTGCCTACAGCTTAGACGGTATTGCTGTCATGGTTACTGAGCCGTGACTTTCTTGTTGCTTGTTTTGGGTGTTCTATTTGTTCGAAGCTGTTTTTTAGGAACGTAAAGAGTATGGTAATAATCAAAGGAATTTTGATTTAAGGAGGAACTAAAATGCTGTTGAAGAGACGGACTATCATTATTCGGTCACTGATTATTCTTATTTCTATTATCAGCTTTTCCAGTACGGTCTTTGGGCAAGAATCAGCCCAAGGTACCCCGGAGGGAAGAGCATTAGAACTTAGGAATTTGTTAGCTTCGGTTGAGGGTGTCGCGGAAGAACCGCATCGAGTTTTCCAAACGGAGGAGGGATACCTGCGATTTATTATGGCACCTCATGGTACGCATTTTGGGATGGTGGAAGACGGTGGTAAGAAACCTGAGGAAACATCCCGGTCATTTTTGGAGAAGTGGCATAGTCTCTTTGTCAGCGAAAGCTCGGCCGTGGGTTTCGATGACATTCGAATTACGACCAGTGACTCACGCAGCTATGTGCGTTATCAGCAGAAGTATGCGGTTCTTGAGGTTTTTGGCGCCCAAATGATTATACAGGTAAACAAAGCCGGTGGGATTGAGGCCGTGATAAGCGATATTATGCGAGATACCACAGAACTTGATACGGGGAAGGTTTCACTCAAGCCGAGCATTGACTCTTTTACAGCGAAAGAGAAGGCGGTCCAATTTCTGGCTGCGCAACATCAACAAGAGCTTGAATTTGAAGCCAGTCTGCCTACGCTCAAGATTTTCTCTCCTGCGGTAGTTGGCAATACCGGAATTGTGGCGTTGGTGTGGCAAACCGAGGTTGGCAATGTAGGCGAACGCTTCGTGAAAGAGTTGCTGCTGGTTGATGCGCATACCGGCGAGATTACCTTCCACTATTCATTGATTTACACTGCCAAACACCGGGAAATTTATGACTATGAAGGGCGTACTTACAACCCCATTTTGGTTCGTCAAGAAGGGCCAAATCTTTACGGGGTTGATGATGTTGACAGAGCTTACGATTACTTAGGCGATACTTATGACTTCTATTACAGTCATCATGGGCGCGATAGCTTTGACAACAATGGTACAGACCTGATCGCCGAAGTACGTTATGGCGTATGGGATGCGTGGTGGCTGGACACTGATCGAATGAGGATTGGGGAAGGTTGTGTTACCGATGATACGGTGGGACATGAGTTCACGCACGGTGTGACTGAATGTGAGTCCCAGCTCGGTGGCACAAACGAACCAGGGGCAATCCGGGAGTCACTTTGTGATATGTGGGGCGAGTGGATCGACCAGACATACAACCATAACAATGACCAGTATGCATACAATGATGATGACGATTCGGAAGCAGCGAAATGGTATCTCTTCGAGGATGATATCTATGGTGCTTTCCGAAACATGAAGAATCCGCATCAGTTTGGACACCCCGAGAAGTTGTATGAGGCTGGCTACTGGTACAATGGTGACCCAAGCAGTGACGAATTTACTCACCAAAATAATGGTGTGTGCAATAAGCTATGCTACCTATTGACTGATGGCGACTATTTCAATGGCTATACAATTTCTGGGATGGGGATTCCGAAAACGGCTGATTTGTTTTACGAGTGTCAAACAAATCTGCTTCCCAGTAACGCCTTTTATTACGACCTGGGTAACGTTTTGATACTGGCAGCCTATAACGTTGGCCTGACCGAGGATGAACGCAACAACGTGAAAAATGCATGTGCGGCGGTTGAGATATTACCACAAGAGTGTTTTCCCGTTTGTCATAGTAAATATAACGAGTGGGTTCTTATGGGCAAACCGTCGTGCTGGTGTGGTAACGGGAGGCAGTGCCACGGCGACGCCGATGGCCTTTATCAGGGCAGCCCTACGAAAGGCGGTATTTACTATGTAGGCACCAACGACCTGAACGTCCTGATGACCGCCTGGCAGGTAAAAGAGCCGCCCTGGGGGCCGGGCATAGCCTCTGTGCAGTGGAATGGAATCGGTGGCATCTGTGCGGACTTTTTTCACGACGCGCAAGGTAGCGCTACCAAGGGTGGCCTGATGCGCGTCAGCACCAATGATCTTAACATTCTGCTTGCCAATTGGATGGTAAGGGAGCCGCCGTTTGGTCTAGGCGTTCCGGCTGATTGCCTGAACTGCGGGCGTGGTCAACAAGCTCAAGCCAAGCAATTCAGCTTCGATGAGATTATGAAGTGGGTTGAGAAAGTCCAACTCAGTCCGGATATCAAGAATGAACTGGATGAAGAAGCTTGGCTGAAGTTTGTCGAGTCTCTCAAGAAATATAAATGAGGTGATACCGCGAAAAATTTCAGTATTTGGAAATTTTGAACCTGTTCACGTTGATTTTTTATAGGCTTGTCCAGGGTCGAAGACTTTCTGTGCGACCAATTGGAGTTTGGTGGAGCTGCCTGGCTTTAGGGCGCGGTAGAAGCAGGACTGGTAGCCGGTGTGGCACTGACCGGCGTCAACGGTAACTCTCAGGACAAGGCAGTCCTGGTCGCAATCGACAAGTATCTGCCGGACTTTTTGGAAGTGGCCGCTTTCCTCACCCTTTTTCCAGAGCTTCTTGCGGCTCCTGCTAAAGTACGTTGCGTAACCGGTTTTGATTGTAATATCGAGCGCATCGCGGTTCATATAAGCCATCATCAATATCCCGCCGCTGGTTGCATCCTGAGCGATAGCCGGGATAAGGCCGTCGGAGTCGAACTTCGGCGTGAAAGCCAAACCTTCTTCTAATTCCTTCTTGCTCACGTTTAGGCTCCTGAATTATTGACCGGTATCTCTTGTCATAGGAGTTTTTACACGTTATTATCCGGTGAAACAAGCTTTTTCAGGAAGCATAAGTTGCATCAGGGTGCCAAAGCTACCAAATCTCGATATGTGTCGTTGGCAGCGCGTGCGATGGTTGCCGTTGCGGCGTCAGTGTGGGTGTTTCGGGGGCAGGACTGGGGGCAGTTGGTTGGTCATTTGGCGAAACTGAATGTTACCCATCTGATTTTAGCTCTGGCGATATACCTTGTCGGTCAGGTCCTGGTGGGTGTTCGATGGTGGTTGCTGCTTCGTGCGCAGTCAATAGAGACAAGAGTTTCCACTGCAGTTAAGCTTTTTTTTCTTGGGCTTTTCTATGGCAACATTATGCCCAGCTCGGTCGGGGGCGACCTGCTCAGGGCGTGGTATGTCACAAAGCACGCTCCTGATAAGAAGGTTGAGGCTGTGTTGAGTATTTTCGTGGATAGGGTGGTTGGATTAATCGGTACGCTGGCAATCGCTTCCTTCTGCTACCTGACTTTCATGAGGAGCGAGGATTGGGCTTCAGGCTCTTTGGAAAGACAGTCCGCCTTGACAACGGTTGTTGGTCAGCATAAATGGCTGATTGTGGGATTTGCAGCGGCGGCCGTTGGTTTACTGGGCATAATGTTGCTGCACAAAAGGGGTCGTCAGATTCTATCAGGATATCGGTCGTTTATCCGTGTGCACGGAGCTATGGCGGTTGGACGAACCAAGGACGCAATTGTGATTTATTGCAGCAAGCCCTTGACCATGATTGTTGCGTTTGCTTTGACGATTTTTTTGCAAAGTATTGTCATAGCGGCTTTTTGGCTTTTAGGGCGAAATCTTGAGATCGAGGCGGGCGCCAAGTATTACTTTGTGTTTTTCCCTATAACGTGGGGGCTGGCGGCCATACCGGTTAGTATCGCAGGTATTGGGCTTCTGGAGGGGGGTGTAAGGGAGCTTTTTACTCGTTTCGCTGGTGTGAGCGTCGAAAAGGCGGTTGCATTAGCCCTTTGCCAGCGTCTTATCTGGGTTCTGGGGTCGTTGCCGGGGGCGTTGGTACATATTGTTGGGGGGCATTTGCCAAAGGACTTTTCTATTGACTGTGATAAGACAATGAATTAGTGTATATTGGTTCCAACAGGTGTAATTTTTCAAGTATTCTCACAGGCGAAAGGCCTTTTTAATAATGACGGCAAAGGGCTGTTGTTGAAGAATGATCGCTATCGGATGGCTTAACAACTATTTCCTTTGCAGCGGGGTGGTGTTGCTGCCGACCTGCTTAACCAGGCGGATTGCGGGATTTTCTAAAGTACTTAAGTTAGGTACCGGCGACAAGGTCGGCAAGGCACGCCAGCGGTTTGGCGGATGTCCTTTCCGGGTGGACGGCTGGATGTACGGTTTTCCTAAAACACTATTTAAGGAGATGGACCTTGCTTTTTACAATTAGCGGCAAACACGTCACCATACCAGAATCTGTCAGAGCGCATGCAGAAGATAAGACCTCCAAGCTTCCGAAATATTACAGTGGTATTAACCAAATCGAGGTGATCGTAGATGCGGGCAAAGCCGGAGATGTCAATGTCGAGATAATCGCAAGAGGAGAGCATGCAAGTTTTTTTGTCGCCACCGAGAGTGGCTCTGATGTTTATCGCTGTATTGACACGGCTGTTCACAAGCTCGAACAGCAGCTCAGACGGAAGAAAACTAAGGAACGGGACGACAAACACTGAGGTTACGCTGAACGGGCTGATTTCTTATCAGCCGGTGAGGTTCTCTAATCGTTTTACGTTAAGGTAACGGGAGCAGTTGACAGTCACGGGCAGAAAGCATGAAATTTACAGATTTTGTGTGTTTTGAAGCTACAATTCCTGAGCTACAGGCGAAGAATCGCGATGAGGCAATCGGCGAGCTTGTCACGGCACTCGACAAGTCAGGAAAGCTCCCCAAGGGTACGCGTGAAGACATCATCAAGGCTGTTATCAAGAGAGAAAAAGAAGCCAGCACGGGCATCGGCAAGGGTGTTGCCATTCCTCATGTCAAATATGCGGGCGCGAAGAAGGCTGTGGCAGTGATCGGGCAAAGCAGTGCCGGTATTGACTTTTGCGCTCTTGATGAGCAGCCGGTTTATTCGGTGATACTTCTAATAAGCCCTGTAGATAATCCTGACAGACATTTGCAGGCCATGGAGACGGTGTTTAGGCATCTGCAGCACGAACGGTTCCGCAAGTTTCTGAGGCAGTGCCGGACGCCTGAGAAGGTCGAGGACCTTCTTAGAGAGGTTGATGAAGGTCCGTCCTGGTGAGCGGGGGCGGCCCCGAGGCATAATATTGACGGGACAGGTCTGCAATTGCGAGCACAGGAGCAGGAGAGTGAACGTTGGGAAAGCTGGTGAGCAAGGCAACAGTTGAGATAAAGAACGCAGACGGACTTCATATGCGGCCAGCGATGCTGTTTGTTGATTTGGCAAGCCAGTTTGACAGCGATATTACCGTCAGTAACGGACAAAGCAGTGTGGATGGTAAGAGTATCATGCAGATGAGTATGCTTGCGGCAACTTGTGGGACCAAGCTGAGTATTCAGGCTGAGGGGCCGGATGCTCACAAGGCGATAGACACTCTGCGCCATCTTGTGGAGGTGCAGATGTTTAATGAGCCGGCGCCAGCCCGCAGGACGCAGTAAGCCGGTTTGCTTAAGATTATACAATGGAAATCAAAAAAGGTATCGCGGTCTCGCCGGGCATATCAATCACCAAGTCGCTAATCATAGACTCTGAGGATTACCGCATACCCCGCCGCGAGATTGACCCTTCTCAGCGTATGATGGAGGTCCAACGCGTAAGGAATGCCTTTAACGACGCTATCCGCGAGCTGACGGAGCTTGAGGGGGCGCAAGACCAGGCCGGCGGAGGCCGGATAAAAGATATTTTTGCTGTGCATTTGCGGTTTCTTCGCGACAAAACTTTGCGAAAAAAGATAACGGTTATGGTCCACTCCGAGTCGGTGACGGCTGAGTATGCTGTCTCAACGGTCCTTCGTGAGATTGAATCGCATTTTGCCAACATCAAGGATACCTACATTAGCGAGAGGGCGGCCGACATCTACGACATCGAGAAGCGTCTGCTGAGGCAGTTGCTGGGTCACAAGCGGGCGGATATGGAGCGTTTAACGGAAGAGGTAGCCGTAATAGCACGGGAGCTTAGTCCCACTCAAACGGCAGGCCTTGACAGGCGTTTCGTCAAAGCTCTCGCTACGGATGCCGGCGGCCGCACGAGCCATACTGCTATTGTTGCACGATCTCTGGGCATACCGGCGGTTGTTGCACTGGAAGATTTGACTGAAATCGTCCACTCGGGACAAACCGTAATCATCGACGGCAACCGGGGCATTGTCATTGTCGAGCCCGACCAAGAAACGGTCGGGCAATATGAGCAATACGCGAGGGAATACAACGAGCTTGGGCAGAGGCTCGATGCGATAAGGGAAAAACCCGCCGTGACGCGCGACGGAGTCAGGGTTATATTGTTAGGCAACATTGAATTTCCGGATGAAGCTGAGATTATTCTACAAAAGGGTGGAGCCGGCATAGGTCTGTACCGTACCGAGTTCTTATATCTCAATAGGCCGACCGAACCCACCGAGCAGGAGCACTATCAGGCGTACGCGGAGACCGTGCGTGTTTTCAAACATCGGCCTGTTGTAATTAGGACGGTCGATCTGGGCGCCGACAAATTCACTCAAAGCAAGCGTTTTGCACCGGAACCGAATCCTTTTCTGGGTCTGAGGTCGATCAGATTTTGCCTGCAGAACCTGACTTTGTTCAAGACTCAACTGCGGGCGATTATGCGAGCATCGGTCCTGGGGCAGCTTGAGGTGATGTTTCCTTTGATTACCAATATCCAGGAGCTGATGCAGGCTAAGATGATCCTGCGTGATGTGATGGAGGATCTCGACGAGGAGTCTATCAAGTACAATAGAGATATTAAGATCGGGATAATGATTGAGACGCCGTCTGCAGCCCTGACTGCTTCGACTCTTGCCAGAGAGGCGGATTTTTTTAGTATAGGGACAAACGACCTGACGCAGTACACGCTTGCGGTTGATAGGGGTAATGAATTGGTTTCTACATTGTACTCGGCGGCAGACCCTGCGGTTCTGCGGCTTGTGAGCATGGTTGTCCAGGATGCCCGCAAGGCACAGATAGGCCTTGCGGTTTGCGGTGAGATGGCTTCTGAGCCGGAGTATATTATGGTCCTGCTCGGGATAGGCATAAGAACAGTCTCGGTTACCCCGCCGATGATACCGGAGATCAAACAGATTATCCGCTCGGTCACTATGAAAGAGTGTAACAGCTTGGCCAGGAAGGTCCTCGGTATGAACTCGGAAAGGCAAATCTCAAGTTATATGCGCAATGCTGCGAGAAAGGTGTTGCCGGAGGCTTTTTGACTGATTGGTGTATGGACATGGACACCATCGGTGCCGGGTCTGTATGGAACCGACGTTCAGGTTTTGTGATTTTCTGCATGTGGTGAGTATATTGTTAGGCTGCCAATATAAGTTTAGCAGAGCAAGCCTCAATTGCGGAGGAGTATTAATACAATAAGTGAGGGCCTTGTGCGAGATGACTTTGCGTTAGGCAACATGGCTGGTGGGGTTCGGGATTAAAGTTGTGGTGAAACTATCCAAAATATGCCTCATACAGTAAACGACCAGGTCGCGATTGTAATGGTTCGGTTCAGAGTTCGTGGGATAGTAAGGTTTCTTTCACATGCTGAAACGCTTAGAGTCCTCCATCGCGCCTGCGCCAGAGCGAAGATAGAAGTGCAGTACACTCAAGGCTTCAATCCTCGACCGAGGATGTCTCTGCCTTTGCCGCGACCTGTGGGGGTAGAATCGGACGATGAGTTGCTGTCTCTGCGAGTCCGATGCGATAACGGTCTTAGCCGGATTCTGTTGGATGAGCAGCAGGCCGAGCAATACAAGGCACAGGTCCGAGCCAGGCTCTCTGAGCAGCTGCCCGATGGTTTCGAGATGTTCTCTGTCGATTTGGCGGCGGTTGGCTCATCTTTTCAACCGAGGTCGGTGACATACCTCTTTTCGTTGTCGGAGCAATATCTGCAGTCTTTTGGTGAGAGCTTGAAAAGTAAGGCTCTTACCTTAATGGATAGTCGTACTTTGAATGTGGATCGGCGTGTCGATGAAAAAGGGACGGTCAGGCGATTGGATATAAGGCCATTCTTGAAATCTGTCGAAGTTCGTGATAAAGATGTAGTTGCTCAGTGCTTCGTTACTCCCACTGGTTCGATACGTGTGGATGAGATTTTAGCACTGCTTGAGCTTGACCCGGAGGAACTATCTGGTCCGAGCCGGCGGATTAGTGTAGAGTGGCAAAAGGCGTAAAAGCCGCGCATACGGCCGGCAAAACGGGAGGTTGTTAAGGAACGAAAAATGGCAAGAGAGATGTTAATAAATGCAGCCGAGAGCGAGGAGTGCAGGGTAGCGGTAGTAGAGAATACTTCTCTGGAAGAGCTTTACGTTGAAAGGACAAGCCTCGGCAGCCACGTGGGGAATATTTACAAGGGCAGGGTGGTCAACATTGAATCGGCCATACAGGCCGCATTTATAGATATTGGAACCGACAGGAACGGTTTTCTGCATGTAAGCGACCTGCACCCTCGATATTTTCCGGGAGCATCCGGGAATGTCACTGAGGGTATCGGTCACAGGCAATCACTGAAGGACCGCCCACCCATTCAGAGCTGCCTTCGCAAGGGCAAGGAAATCGTTGTTCAGGTGACCAAAGAAGGCATCAAGACAAAAGGGCCTACCCTGAGCACTTACCTTGCGATGCCCGGCAAGTATGTCGTTATGATGCCCTGGATGCGAAAGTACGGCATTAGCCACAAGATTGAGGATGAGGACGAACGTAAGAGAATGTCCGGGGTTTTTGAGCAGGCCGATCCTCCCAAGGGCCACGGCTTTATCGTCAGAACAGCGGCAGCGGGTTGTTCCAAAAGAGACATCCAAAACGATTTGAAGTATTTGACCCGACTTTGGAGAACTGTTGAGCGGCGTATAGAAACGGAGAAGGCGCCTGCTGATATCTATCAGGAATCGGATTTGGTTATAAGGGCGCTGCGGGATGTTTTCGACAGCAAGATAACCGGCATTATATGCGACTCGGAAAGCATGGTGCGAAAGATCAACGATTTTCTTTCTATTGCGACACCTCGCCTGAAGCCCCAGGTTGTGTATTACGATGGGAAGGTCCCTCTGTTTCATAAGTACCAAATCGAGGATGAGATTGCGAAGATTCAATCACGCTCGGTGCAGCTTAAAACGGGCGGTTCGATTATTGTCGAGCAGACCGAGGCGCTTGTTTCAATAGATGTGAACAGCGGCCGGCATCGCACGCAAAAGACAGCCGAGCAGACGGTGTACGAGACCAATATGGAGGCGGCGGTCGAGATCGCCCGCCAGCTTCGATTGCGGGACCTCGGCGGGCTGATAGTGTGTGACTTCATTGACATGCGCAGCCAGAAGCACCGCAAGGATGTGGAACGGACTTTCAGGGCGGCTGTCAAGACCGACCGCGCTCGCACAAGGATTCTTGGTATAAGTAGATTCGGTGTCGTGGAAATGACGCGCCAGCGGATGCGACCGTCGCTGCAATTCAGCACCTATCTTGCGTGTCCTCACTGTGCGGGATTGGGTTTTGTCAAGAGCCACGAATCACTGGCGATTGAGATCATCCGGCTGTTGAATCTGGCGGTTTCACGCGACCAGATAAAGCGAATTGAGCTATCTGTTTCGCCGGAGGTCGCCGACTATCTTCAGAACGAAAAGAGGTCCGCCATAGCCCAGATTGAGCAGCTTGCCGACAAGCGTGTGGTTATCCACGCTTCGCCTGACCACTCAGGAGACGAGCGCAACATAGTTTGCTACAATGAACGCAGCAGCGAAGTTAAGTTATAAACCAATGTTTTTTAAGCCGATAATCAAACAACATTCAGAATAACCTTATCATTGAGAGGATTTCTTATGGAAGCGACAGGTGTCATTTTTGTATTGGCTTTTCTGCTTGTTGTGGTTCTGGTTTTACCGTCGATTCGCATAATTGGGCCGACTCAGGTTGGTTTGGTGACTAAAAGGTTCTCTTTCAGGGAACTCAGAGAGGATAACCCTATCGCATTTAATGGAGAGGCCGGTTATCAGGCGGATTTGCTCATGCCGGGCTGGAGATTAAAGTTTTGGATTCTATATTCTGTGAAAAAGTTCCCATGGCTTCAAATTCCAGCCGGTCAGATTGGCGTTGTGATTGCACAGGTTGGTAAACCTCTGCCTATAGGAGCAAAATCTGCTATCTACAAAAATGAATTTGCTAATTTCACTGACTTGAGACTTTTCCTTGAGAAAGGCGGACAAAAAGGTGTTCAAAGACCTGTCCTTTCTCCTGGAACATTGATTCCAATTCACCCGGTTGCTTTTTTAGTGCTAACCAAAGATAGGACATACGGTGTTCCGGTAGCTCCTGAGTTCCAACGGTTGGCAGATAAAGACGGCAGACTCGCACCGGCATCGTTTGGGATTAGGCCCGAATATTTAAACGTTGTGAGAATAGAACCTCAACCAAGTGAAACGGAAGATGGTCACTTAATTGATATAGTCGGCATTATCACAACTTACGAAGGCCAGCCTCTACCTCCAGGAAGTATTGCCGGCAGATTAGGTGGTTTTTCAGATATTGAAAAATTAGAAGTTGAGACAGCTACTAACTCGCAGCTCATTGAGGCAGTGCTTGGAAGTAAAAATGAGCTACACAATAACTATCAGGACTTTCAAGCATTTCTTGACAATGGCGGCAGAATTGGTCTTCAACATGATCCTTTGCTCTATGGTGCTTACAACCTGAATCCATTTCTTGTTTCTGTAGAGCTTGTTCCAATGCTGGTTGTTGAGCAAGGACAAGTGGCTGTGATTAAGTCCTATGTTGGCTTAGTTCCTGAAGATACTTCGGGAGCACAGTTCAAATTCGGAACTCTCGTAAAGCCAGGGCATAGGGGCATTTGGGAAGAGCCTCTTCGAACAGGAAAATATCCCATTAATCCTCATTGTTACCAAGCAGAGATTGTTCCGACGTGCATCTTGACGCTGAACTGGGCAGAAGCTGTCTCTCAGGCTCACAAGCTGGATCAGCACTTAAAGTCAATAGTTGCAAAAAGCTGTGAAGGTTTTGTATTCACCATTGACTTGCAGGTACAGATTCACGTAGCCGACACAAAAGCACCCAAAGTTATCTCTATCGTCGGAACTATGGCTAATTTAGTGAGTGAAGTCTTGCAGGCTGCTGTTGGAAATCACTTCAGAGACAAGATGCAAAGCATGCCTGCTGTTAAATTCATTGAAACCCGGCAGAAAGTTCAGGAAGAAGCCTATGAGCACATCAAGGCAAAGCTCGATATTTATGAAATTGAAACAAAAGGAGTCTATATTCAAGATGTTATTCTTCCTGAAGCTCTGGTTGCAGTGCTGACTGACAGGGAAATAGCCAATCAGCAAAAGGCAACATTCAAGATGCAAAGGGAAGCTCAGGACGAGCGAATCGAAACAGAGAAAGCCAGAGGTACCGCCGACATGCAGGCTGAGCTCGCCAAATCCCAAGTTGGCATTGGGATAAAAGAAAACAATGCGAAAGCTCGGGAAGCAGAAGGTAGAGGCGAGGCTTCTTTTGTTGAGCAAACAGGCAAGGCTCAGGGTGCGCAGGTCGAAGCTGTTGGAATGGCGCGAGCCAAGGCATATAGGGCCCAGGTTGAAGCCTTAGGCCAGGCATCTACAGCCTTGGTAAATGTTGCTACCGTGCTTTCCGACGGTAAGGCAAAGTTCATGCCTGATGTTTTGGTTACCGGCGGTGGAGGTAGTGTTGATGGATTAGCTGCCGCCCTCGTTAAATTCTTCAATACTCAGTATGGGCAGAAAGGGTTGGTCACAAATGAACCCGCCCAACGTATGGCGGGTGAACCCACTCGAGAAGAAAAACAAAAGAGGTAGTAATTGACCTTGCCTGACGGCAGTCAGGTTCTCGTATATCGTATATCGTAATGCGTATATCGTAACGAGATGCGAGCTACGCCATACGACAGAGGCTCTACCAGAAGATACAAATCTGTAAGGATGCGAAAGGTTTCATGGAATTCGATCTTGAATACGCTCGTAGTGTGATCGAAGCCGAGGCGGAGGGGATAAGGTCAATCTCGCCTATCGTGGATGAGTCTTTCGCCAAGGCCGCTGAAATGATCTATGACTGCACCGGCTCCTGCATCGTCAGCGGTATAGGAAAGGCGGGCATCATAGGGCGGAAAATCAGCGCCACTCTGGCATCCACAGGTACACCGAGCCATTTCCTTCATCCCGCCGAGGCTGTCCACGGGGACCTGGGGCGGCTTCGCAAAAATGACATCGTGATTGTGCTAAGCTACGGCGGCGAAACCGATGAGATAATTCGACTGATAAACTTAGTGAAGCAGCTTGATATTAAGCTCATCGCAATTACCGGCGACAATCAATCAACCCTCAGCAACTATAGTGACGTTGTGCTTTGCCTTGGAAAGATTTCTGAGGCGTGTCCGCTCGGCATTGCCCCCAGCGTTTCTACCGCTTGTATGTTGGCGGTGGGGGATGCGTTGGCATTTACTGTTATGAAAGCTCGAGGATTCAGCGTTGAGGACTATGTAAGATTTCATCCTGGCGGTTCGCTCGGCGTCAAGCTTATGACGGTAGAGCAATCCATGATGTTTAAGCCGGGCGAGAAGCTGCCGATTGCTCGGGTCAGCGATACAATAAAGCAGATGCTCAAGAAAACCGGCAAGGTAAAGCGACATGGGGCCGTAATGATTGTAGACAAAGCCGGCAGGCTGACCGGCATCATTACTGATGCCGACCTTCGGCGGTCGATGACTAACAAGGGATCAGCGGCCTTTGATCTCAAGGTCGGTGACGTTATGACGGCCGATTGCAAGAGAATAAACGCCAATGCTCTTGCCTCGGAGGCAACCGCGATTTTTCACAAGTACAGAATCGACGAGCTGCCGGTGGTTGACTCCGAGGGCAAACCCGTGGGGCTGATTGACGTCCAGGATATTGTTACAATCAAGGTGGTGGGGTGAGAATCCGTAGTGCGTAATGCGTCGTGCGTGGTGCGTTACACAGGACGCACGATGAGATACGGGACCGGTCATGCAAGAGCCGAAAGTGAATCTATCTGATATCCGCCTGTTGGCTTTGGATGTAGATGGCGTCTTGACGGACGGCCGGCTGACCATTCACGGCGACGGCACCGAGAGCAAGTGTTTTGATGCCGTTGACGGGCATAGGATTCGTTTGTGGCGAAGGGCCGGAGGGAAAGTAGCCTTGCTCAGCGGCAGGGCCTCCGGGCCGACAAAACACTATGCAGATGAGCTGCAGATCGAATACGTGTTTGAGGATTGCCATAAGAAGCTGCCTGTTTTGAAAAACCTGCTTGAGCGGACCGGTTTATCTGCTGCAAATGTGGCATACGTTGGAGATGATTTGTCTGATTTGCCCCTAATAAGATATGTCGGTTTTGGTGTCACTGTCGCAAATGCAGCAGATGAGGTCAAGCGATATGCCCACTACGTAACGACTCGACCGGGGGGCTGCGGCGCGGTGCGGGAAGTCATCGAGTATATTCTGAAGAACGCCGGCAGATGGGACGAGCTTATGGAAAGATATTTGCCCTGACCGCTGATAGCCTTTATGAAGTTCACAGTGCGAAAATTTGTCGTTGGGCTGTTTTCTCTGGCGTTATTGCTGGCGGTATTCCTCCTGTACAACAGGTATTTTGAAAGCCGCCCCAAAGGAATAGACCTTAGCCGGCAGTTTGTGGATACGATTCCTGATGGTAACGTCGGTGGCAGTATCGGCCAGGCCGGCACAATCGCTGGAGTGGAGGTTGTCGCTGTCAAAGAAACCCGCTTCTTGCATCGTAATAAGGACAATAAGGTTGATAGGGAATTTGGGTTCCAGGAGCTTCTGCATGAGTCGGGTGACCAATGGGAGATTGAAAAGCCTTACATGAACATGTTCCTGCCGAGTCTAACCTGTTCTGTCACCGCGGATAAAGGTAATGTCCAGGTTGAGAGTGCCTTTGGCCGGCCTACGCCCAATGATTCCACTTTCTCCGGAAATGTAGTTATTCACATTATGCCTATCGAGCCGAGCAGTGTAAAAGAAAGCCTCATTTATCTGGATGATTTGGTATTTGTCAGCAATAAATCTCTTTTTTCCTCCTCCGGCTCGGTCAGATTCATCAGCGAAAGTGCCAGACTTGTCGGTCGCGGTCTGGAGCTTTTATATGACGACACGTTAGGCCGTCTTGAATTATTTAGAATAAACAGCTTGCAGTCGCTGCAGCTAAGAAGCTCCGACTTCGGCTCGCTTTCGGGCGGGGCGCCGCGCGTCGCCAGGACAGGCGAGCCGTCGCAGAATGTCTCTTCAGTGGAACCACAAGACAGGGATTCCCGGAAAGTTCAGACGCAGGTTCGAGCACCTGCACTGCCGAGTGAAGAAAAGCCGGGCGAATCATATAAATGCGAGTTTTTTGAAAATGTTGTAGTCAGAACTTCTGCGCAGTTAATCGTCGCTGAGGATGAATTGTCGATAAGCGATATCTTCTGGCGGAATCGGTCGCCGAGCAGGATGCCCTCGCATGATTCCAAGGAAACTGATGGTTCTTTGCAAGGGGATAATATAAAAACTCCAGACCGAGTAGCCTCAGCCAGCGACAGGTTGCAGAATCTATCAGAAGACCTTTTTGATATTGTCATTACCTGTGACGGGGGAGCTGTCATTGCCCCGACCGAATCACTGCGGGTGCAAGTCAAGCCTGAGAAGGTTATCGCTGCCGGCCCCAAAGTACCGCCAAGGACTATTCCCATCGCTGAGGGCTTCAATCAAACTCTCTTTAGTGCTCGCAATATTGACCACAATGCATCCTCCGGCGATGCGGTGGCTCGCGGGCCGGTGCAGCTTTCGTTTTGTGTCGATATGAACAATATCGGCGATGGGAAATCCACCGGCCCTGCATCCCGGGTTACTGTAACCGCGAAAAATGAAGCGAGGTTCCTGGCCTCATCAAACCAGATTATTTTTGACGGTAATTGTGCCTGCACAATGTTCAGGACGGAGTTGAATGCCGTAGTGGAATACAGGATTTGGGCTCCCAAACTGATTTTGGACATATCGCCGTCTGCTGATACCAAGTCCAGTCTGTTGTCGGCAAGCCTGTTACACGTTGCCACAGAAGGCGGCGAGTTCAAGTCCACGATGGTCCGCAAGGCGGCGGGGAAAATCCTCGGCGGGGTTCAGTTGGAGGGCAGGCGATTGGATTATGATGCCTGTGAGAGGCTGCTTATCGCTGCCGGTCCTGGGTTGATAAAGCTTAATAACCCCGGCGGTTCCGATGCCGGGCATTCAGGCTTCAGTTTACGCCGACCCTGCTATGCCTTTTTGCGTGATTTTGACAGGTTGCAATATTTTCTTGAACCGGGCCGACTTGTTGCCGAGGCGGCCTCTCACCGGATTCTACTCGACTACTTCCCTGTCGCAAACGGCCGATATGGTCCTCAAGCACGTGCTGTCGTTGGTCACGTGGAGGCGCAGTTTACACAGACGTCCGAACAAACCACCGAGCTTGCATCACTTATCGCCTCACGCGGCATTACTTACGAGGATGATACCAACCAGTTTGCAGGCAGCAGTTTGGCCTATAATTTCGAAAACTCCACAATGAACATCACCGGCGACCAGGAACAACCCTGTTATTTCAACGGCGCCCTTGTGGATAGTATCGAGATCAATCTAAAGACGGGAAAAATCAAAGCTCAGGTTCCTGCCCCGAGCATATTGCAGCTTAATAAATAAGACTCAAACGACAGTTCGTGCCCCTCAGTTGCACAGTTCTTCAAGGCTGATTAGTGTTAGTTCATTTAGCCGGTCCACAATCTTTTCTGCTTGGCTAAGTTGCTCGGCGCCGTATGTGTTTGTCACAGCCACGATGTGCATTCCGGCCCCTGCGGCGGCTGTTATCCCCCAGTGTGAGTCTTCTATGACAACGCACTGTTGAGCGAGAATGGGTCGTTTTCTGCTGCGGTTGAGCCTTTTCAAGACCAGCAGAAAACCATCGGGAGCGGGCTTTCCCTTTTTTACCTGCTCAGCAGAAACTATTATCGTAAAAAAATCTCTGAGATTTGCCTCGTCGAGAATAAGTTCGATTTCACTCAATAGAGCACCCGAACATATCGCCATTGGGATGTTGTTGTGCCTGAGCAGATTAAGAAAGTCGCGGACGCCTTCGATTATTCTGCCCTCGCTGCTGGCGAGTTTCTCGAAAACTTTCTTTTTCTGCTGCACAAGATCATCAATCTGTGCCGGATCGACTTTTAGTCTGCCTTGCTCGATGAGCAGTTTATAGCAGTCCGCATCGGTCAGACCGAGGTATGTCTTGTAGTAGTCCTGTTTTGTTATCTTCGCGCCGTACCCGGCCAGCACGTGGTTGAAGGCACGGTAGTGCAGGATTTCTGAGTCGGTTATTACGCCGTCAAAATCAAATATCACCGCTCCAAGCATGACTCACTCAGTAGAAGATAGAATACAGAATACAAAAGACAGAATATAGAACACGAAGCATTGCTCCTTTACATCTCTGGAACTGGTCCGATTATGGAGTCATAATCGGTGAATGTTGACTTATCACCGCTGCATACCAATTCGCTCAGCGACTTAATCTTTGGGGCATTTTTGCCGACAAATCGCCTTGCAGCTAACGATTTGCGCTTCTTCATTTGGAGTTTTGCTTCTGCTTGACCGGCAGTAGAGCCGGCCTCAACATCCATGACAATTTTCGTGCTTGCCTGGTCACATAACAGATAGCCGTTTATCAAATCTATCGCCATATCAACGAGCGCTCTACCATAAAGGTCCATATACTCGGTGCCTTGCTCTTTGACAAAGCCGATACCTTTCTTTAGCTGTTGCGTTCCATCACCTAATATGCTCAGCAAGTCGTTCACTTCCGCCTCGTAATTCCAACCAGCAAGGTCTTCGAGGAACTTTTCGGCTGTTCCGTTGCAAACGCCGCGAACCGCAGCGACAATCTGAAGCTGGCTTGTGCCTTCGTAAATAGTAGTAATTCTGGCATCGCGGGCGTGGCGTTCGCAGGGATAGTCCCGCATGTAACCGCTGCCGCCCAGCACCTGAATCGCGTCGTACGCCACGCGGTTGCACATTTCAGAGCAGTAGTATTTACTCATCGGCGTCAGCATCCCGGCGTATCTTTTGTATCGCCGCTGGATTTCCTTGAGTTGTTTGAGGTCGTCCTTGTTTTCCGGTGGATTTAGCTCGGTGCGCTTGGTGTAGCCGATTTCCAAATCCACGATGCGCGATGCTTCATACAATAGCGTCCGACCGGCTTGGATGCCGAGCTGCATATCAATCAACATATCGCGAACCGCCGGAAGTTTCTCGATGGCTACTGAGAACTGCTTGCGGCTGGCTGCGTAATCGCGGGCGACCCTGAAGGCTGCTTCCGCGATACCGACCGATTGGGCGGCAATGCCGATGCGTGCGCCGTTCATCAGGCTGGCGACATAAGGCACAAGGCCGCGCTGTCTCTCGCCGATCAGCTGACAAGGTGTGTTGTCGAAGAATATCTCGCAGGTCGGCGAGCCGTGGATGCCGAGCTTTTCCTCAAGCCGGCGGATATGAATTGTCGGCCCTCTTTCGCATACGAGCAGGCTCAGACCCAGCCCGCCGCTGCGGTCGGGTTCGCTGCGGGCCAGCACTAACAGGATTTCCCCGCAGCCGTTTGTTATGAATCGCTTCACACCGTGCAGAAACCAGTTACCCTGGGCATCCTGGAAGGCTCGCAATTTGACCGCCTGCAAGTCCGAGCCGGCATCCGGCTCCGTCAGGACCATCGCACCGGTTAATTTGCCGGTTGCAAAGTCGGGCAGGTACTTTTGCTTGATTTCTTCGGATGCGAATGCGTTTATCGTGTCTGCAATTCCCTGCAGGCCGAAGATGTTCATCAAGGCGGCGTCGGCCCGTGAGACAATCTCGACAGCCATCGAATAAACGAGGTTCGGAAAGTTGAGGCCGCCAAAGCGATGCGGCAGCGTAAAGCCCATGACCTCGGCCTGCGCGAGTTTCTCTATAGATTCGCAGATACCCTTTGGGCGAGTCACGGAGCCATTTGGATTGAGGATATTGCCCTGGCGGTCAACCTCCTCGGCACGCGGAGCTATGAAATCAGCGCTAAGTTGGCCGAGCGAATCGAGCACCATGTCGTAGTTCTGCCGTGCCTCATCGGACTCTGCTGGCGCATAATCAAATTCGCACGCAAACTTGAAGTTCTCCTCGCAAATCTCGGCGAGCTTGCCCAAATCTATATGCTTAAGTAGAAATTGTATATCCTCGTTATCTCTGTAAAAGTTACCCATCCCTTTACCTTTTAGCTTCTGTGTTCTATATCTTGAGACTTAAGCAAGTCGCTGGTCACGAGCGACGGTCACCGGATTTGATTGCCTTAATCATCTTAGGCACTACTTCGTTCAAGTCCCCGACTATTTTATAGTGTGCAATGCTGAAGATCGGTGCCTCGGGGTCGTTATTTATCGCAACAATTTTCTGGCTCTGCGACATTCCCGCCTGGTGCTGGATTGCTCCGCTGATTCCTACTGCTATATACAGGCTTGGCCGAACTGTGGTGCCGGTTTGGCCAACCTGGTGGTCGCTGTCGATAAAGCCCAGGTCTACCGCCGCCCTTGTTGCCGCGGGGGCCGCACCCAGGCAATTCGCTAAATCCCATATTAGCTTGAAGTTCTCTTTGCTGCCGACGCCCGCGCCGCCTGCAACAATTACCCTGGCAGCCTTGAGGTCAACTTTCTTTGGGCGTTTGTGCTCCTCGAGAATCTCCAACGGCAAATCCTCCTGGGAGATTCTGACAGTCTCAGTTATTACTTCGCCCTTATGTTTGACATCCGGGTCGGGCATCGGCATCACGCCTTCACGGACAGTGGCCATCTGCGGCCAGCGGTCGTAGTTTATGATAGTTGCGATAATGTTACCCCCGAACGCGGGCCTTATCTGGAACAATAAATTCTTGTGGATTTTCTCTTCGCCGGGGGCTTTGTGGTCGCCGATTTGCAGGTCCGTGCAGTCGGCGGTAAGACCCGCCTTTGCCGCACTGGCGATTCGTGGAGCAAGGTCTCTGCCGGCTACGGTTGCACCATAGAGCACTATCTGAGGTTTGTGCTTGTGGATTAAATCGAGCATGACCTTTGCGTAACTGTTTGTCTGGAAGGATTCCAATAACGGATGCTCAACAAGGTATATTTTGTCGGCACCGTATTGTGTCAACCTTGTTGCGAGTGACTTTACCTTGTCGCCTGCGAGCACTGCAGAAAGTTTAACGCCTAATTTGTCGGCTAATTGTCGAGCCTTGCTCATTAGTTCAATCGGGGTATCTTCTAACTTGCCGCCGTGCTGCTCGGCAAAAATCCAAACCTCACCTTTCCTGTTGACGTCTATCATTGTTTATGTTTTATAATCTAAGTAGTCTCGGATTTGCTATTTCTTAGCCACGAATTTTTTGACTGCGTCAACGAATTCAAGAATGACTCCAGTATCTTTTTGTACATGTTGATAAACTCTCTCGTGATCAAGGCGTATATAATCATGAACGAGGACGTTTCTCAGCCTGGCCAAATCCACTAACTGCTCTTTAAGTTCCAGGCCGATAACCTTATTTTCAAACAATATCCGCGGGATATCAGCGTATGTATCAGGCTTCTGGAATCCGAGCTCGGAGATAACCATTTCGCCGATGGTTAGAAATGCCTCCAGTGTTATGTGCAGTTGTCGGTCGGCCAAGTCGGAGATTCTCCAGTCGGAAAGAAATTCCTGCAGCGGATACTTTTGCAGCTCCTCCAAGTGTTGTAGGTACGTATCCAATTCCTGAATATATTTGGCTAATCTTGGTTTATCTACCATGAGTTTTATCTGAGCCAAAGACTTCCTCGGTGTACTTGTCCAAGTATGGTTTCCAGTCGAGGTATTTCATTATCACTTTTACTTCGTGTTCCACACGAAGTTTATCGTCGCCACAGAAAAGGAGCGTACCGTCCTTAATAATTCTATGGGCTAAAAGAGGCGGTGCATCATTGAGAACCACAAGGTCTATCTCATCGGTCTTAAACAAATCTGTTAGCTCACCAAGGACCACCAATCTTAAGTCGAATCGTTCATCGTTGCCAAGTGTTTCATCAAAATATACGGCTATATCTATATCGCTCAGAGGACCTGTTTTGCCGGTAGCCTGGGAACCGAATAGATAGGCCAGTAAAACCCTGCGTTTCTCCAATATTTCAGTCAACTGTTTTTTTGAAAAGGTTACCATTGCAATCAACTCAATTTAGTATTTGCTGTCCTGCGTACGACGGTCTGATTGTCCTACCGAAGCTCGCGGGGCATAACTCTATAATACCTCTAAGCTATTATTTTGTCCTCGATAAGCTCCTGTATAATCTCGGTTATTCCCTGGTCGGTTGGCTCGATGTTCTTACTTTCTTTGGCGGCGAGCACCACACTTTGTATGCGATGTACTTTTGTTGGTGAGCCGTTTCTACCGCACCAAGTCAGGTCGGCTCCGATGTAATCAAGGTCCCACTGCTTAATTGACAAACCTTTGCTGCTCAATTCACAGCGTTTCTTTTCAACAAGTTCCTGTATTTCTTCCTCAATATCTTCAGTTTTCTGTCTTCCGTCTTCTGTCTTCTGTCTTCTGACTTCTTTTTCGACTTCAATCGGTGTCATCGCATTTTTGTACTTCATCATTTTTCTTGCCGCTGCGACCCTGGGCTCGCCGGCTTCGCCAGTAATAGTCAGCAGAACCGGTAGCTTCGTCCTGACAAGCTGCCAGCCGTTTCCGATATTGCGCCGGATGGTTATGGTTCTATCTTCGAGTTTGGCAAGCTCTTCGACATAAGTGATCTGGGTGATGCCGAGCTTTTCCGCCAATTGGGGTCCTACCTGGGCGGTATCGCCGTCGATTGCCTGCCTGCCGCACAGGACGATATCGTAGTCGATTTTCTTGACCGCGCAGCTCAGGATATAGCTGGTTGCGAGGGTGTCGCTTGCCGCACATCGCGGGTCGGTTATCAGAACCGCATCATCGGCTCCGCGATAGAGGGCATCCCGCAGAATCTTCGCTGCCGCAGGTAATCCCATCGTGATAACGGTCACGTGCCCGCCAAACTTGTCCTTGATTTGTAGCGCCAGCTCAAGGGCGTTAAGGTCTTCGGGATTAAATATCGCAGCCAGGGCTGCACGATTGACGGTTCCGTCATCGTTCATGACCTTGCCGGTAATCCTCTTGGTATCAGGAACCTGCTTTGCGAGAACAACACAATTGTAGGGCATATTCTGCAATTCTCGTATAGGGGGATATGTTCACTTTTGTCTTGATCCGCATAAAAGGCTTGATGTGGAAATTTGGTCAAATAGTGTGCTGTCCAGATAGTGGTGTAGATCGCCGCTTTTACCTGATTCTCTCGCGAGAGAAAGTAGGTCGATTCGTCGGAGTATATCGATAGTAATCGGCCGTTTTGAATCCCAGAAGATGAGTGAGCTGAGAAACTCCTTTGCTGGTTTGGAGTTGAGTAGGTCAGCTATGAGCACAGCTTCATCCTGAGTGTCACACGAGACAAAGTAACACGTATCGTCTAACATCACCGGTTTTCCATCATGCGGGCCAAGCACGCAGAATCGAATCTTTTTGTACAGCCCGGAAATGCTTACTTTCCATGGGCTGAATGCGTACCCTCCGATGCCAAATATAGAAAATGGCGGTCTTCCCCTATAGACCGAACTTTTCCTGCGCTTAAAGTAGTTATTGTGACTGACAAGATACTCCCATGTTTTGGGGGCTTGTTGTTTTATGAGAACCGTGTCTTCCCGGACATCTCTCTGAGTAATCAAAACCCACCTCTTGGGTTCGGCTACATGGTTTTGAGCTATGTCAGAACTCTTAAAAAGGGGGTACAAAAAATCCGATTCTAAATCACAGAACTCACCCATGCCGTTCATGAGCTTCCCGCTGTGTAGGATCAATTCCATCACCTTGGCGCAGTCGTGTTTGACACCCGACCTCCACTTGTAGCGCTCGACTCCGTCAAGAAAAGACCACTTTGTGTATTTTTCTATGTCTGCCACTAGTTCGGAGTTGAACATGCCGACCGCAGAGGTTTTTTCTTTGGTAGAAAGTCCTTGATAGACGGGACACTGCTTCATTGTAGGAGGCAGCCCGGTCCTGCACACGAGCAGGCAAGCCTCGACAGAAACGCCAAAGTGATTCTCTGCATCTATTCTACGCATAGACACGTCACGAAAGTGTAGCTGATTTCGCCAAATATGCTTCAGTACCTTTCTGGCTACACTTGTCTTGCAGAGCATTGCCAGCGACCCGTCGTACGAGTGCAGGTGCTCACAGAGTTGGATTAGCATCCACTCAGATATATCAAAGTTGGATTTTCCCGTTAGTGAGTCGATGCCGTTGTGTCCATGCAAATTGCTTTTTATTGGGAGATTGGTGCCGTTCAAGGCCCCGATCTGTGAGTTGGTGACCCATGGTGGGTTGCCGATTACCAGCAAAGGTTGGGGTAGGCTGGCGAGCACGCTCGCCCAATCCACGTTAAAGAAATCCATACTGTTGAGTTCAAGATTACATTGACTGAGATCAGGTATTCTTTTCTTGAGTTTTTGTAAGTGCTCGCTGTTTATATCTAATGCCAGGATTCGCTTGGCCGATTGAAATATCTCCATGCAAGCCAAAACGAAATTGCCCACTCCACAGTTTGGTTCCACCACACTTTGGGGTTGCATCCCCTCTGATTTCAGGAAATTACAGATATCGCGGCATAAATGAGTTGGTGTCTGAAAATCGCCGAACTGTATGCTTTGTTTCATGAGTTTTGTTCGCTCTGTCATAAAATCCTGCGTACTCCATTCACTTGGCCGGCCTCCTGAATGATACGCCGATACTGGAGTCGCCACTGCAGTGCATTCGAGATTGTTAGGTACCCGATATTGGGATGATTGCGGAGAATCTCATTGGCGATTTCACTAGCAACTATGTCATCTACAGGTAGATATCGATCTTTCATAAAAGCCACAAGGTCGTCTATATTACCCTGGTTTTCCATGATTTGCTTAATTCCCATCGTAATCTGGTAATCTGCTGTGCGAGACTTGTCAACGTAAATCACGTGCTGAATGTCCAGCCGACCGGTTTTTCGCTTGGGATTGTCATGCTTCTCGTAAACAAATACGAGTAGAGAATACCCTAAACCGAAAATCTTTTGTCTTGCCGACCTAAACGGACAAGAAGACTGTGGTTGAGCTATACTTGTGACTTTCATGTCCACCTCAAGATCAGGAAAGTCTATACCGGTCGCTGAGCTTCCTTCTTGGCATGAGTATTTTCCACGAAGGTGTTTTTGGAGCTTATGCTCAAAGTATGTCCCAACAGCCTTGCCATCAGTCACGCCGAACAGGGCTGGCTCCTCGTGTTGCGACTCAGCCTTGGCAAACTTGCGAGATTCTTCGCACAGAAGTTCAACAGTGAGCGTAAGTGTCATATATGTACTTATCCATATTGCCTGTTACCTGTCTAAGTTGCTGTGGACAGTTGGACTGTCAGTTTAGCCGGATTGAACGCAAGGTCAACCCTAAAACCATTCGCTGGATTACCGGCCGATCTTCATGGTCGAGCCTGAAAAAACACTAAACCACGGTGCTGAAAAGGCCGATTGTGCTTAGGATAGTGCTGGCCGTCTGGCCACAGAAACAGATTTTTTTTGACAATGCGTTCTATAAGTCGATAATTATCGCCGAATTGGATAGTTATCGCAAGTGTCGCACGCTGTAGAGTTGGCTTAATGGCATAAGGATGGTGCCCCTGTCTGTTTGGGGGTAGTTGATGACGAGCGAAACAAATTACGATACTGTCTTCGGCAAAATGGCGGTCGATGTGGGACTGTGCACGGATGATGAACTGCGCCATTCGCTCGAACAGCTACAGTTACGCCGAAAGGACAATCCCATCATGCTCAAGGATGTCATGGTCGATCTGGGCTATCTTACCGAGAAACAGGCTGAACGGTTAAAGGCGAGCCTCAAGGACAATAAAGCCGCCGCGCATCAAATCCCAGGCTACAAAATACTCGGCAAACTCGGGGCCGGTGCAATGGCTGTAGTTTACAAGGCCAAACAGTTGAGCCTGAACCGCACGGTCGCCATAAAGGTCCTGCCCAAGCGTTTCAGCGAAAACCCAGAATACGTCCAGCGGTTCTACAAAGAAGGCCAGGCAGCCGGCAAGCTAAACCACCCGAATATCGTCCAGGCAATCGATGTCGGCGAGGCGGGTGGTTATCACTATTTTGTGATGGAGTACGTCGAAGGTAAGACGATTGCCGACGACCTGGTGGCGGGGAAAATTTTCAGTGAGCAGGAAACCCTTGAGATTATTATCCAGGTTACTCATGCCCTGGCACACGCCCATGCTCATGGTTTGGTTCACCGCGACGTCAAACCCAAGAACATAATGATAAGCACCTCAGGCATGGTGAAACTTGCTGATATGGGTTTGGCACGCGAGACGACAGATATTGAAGCCGCACAGAGTGAGGCGGGAAAGGCTTACGGAACCCCATATTACATCGCCCCTGAGCAAATTCGCGGTACCATCGACATAGATGGACGGGCGGATATCTACGGCCTCGGCGCCACTTTTTACCACATGGTCACAGGCCGAGTGCCTTTTACCGGCGAAGATTCCGCCGAGATAATGAAAAAGCACCTCCGCGAACGTCTTATTCCCCCTGACCACATAAATACCTCGCTTTCCGCCGGCGTCTCCGAGGTCATCGAGATAATGATGGCCAAACGCAGAGAAGACCGCTACCAAAACGTCGAGGAGTTGCTTACCGATTTGGAAGCGCTGCGAACCGGCCAACCTCCTCTGCAGGCCCATAGGAGATTTGATGTTTCAGTGCTGCAGCAGTTGGAAAAAGGTGCAACTGTTGAACCTCAGCAGCCGGACTTGACTGAAGAGACCCTCACCCACTACAAATTAGCTGTCCTTGTTTTGGGCGCTGTCTCAGCGATTTCGATTATCGTTATTATTGTCATGCTCCTGGTTTAGCAACCAAACCGCCAATTTATCAAAAACCACGTTGTGTTACCATTGCTGCCCGGTAGATGATTCTGTGCCTGCCAATGAGCGCAGAGCCTCGGTACCTGAGGTACAGTACCTAAATTTGGGGCAAAGAATTATTCCTCGGTCTGTTTCTGTTTTGCGTGGGAGGCGATTATTTGCTGCTGGATATTCGGCGGCACAGGCTCATAGTGGATAAGTTGAGGCCCCCCAACAAACAACTCGTTGCTGAGTGGACCTTTGTGGTAGATCATTGTGGGGTTGCTAATTGACATTGGGCCGCCTGTGATGTAATATATTACAGTGAAATGAGCAAGCACGAAAAACTTTTGGCAAAGGTCCTGCAAGGCACGTCCGATGCCAATATTCCTTTTTCGGGATTGTGCCGCTTATTGAAGGTCGTTGGCTTTGCAGAGCGAATCCGTGGCGACCATCACATTTTCACGAAACACGGCGTCGAAGAAATACTGAACCTGCAGCCGAAGGGTTCAAAGGCGAAGCCTTATCAAGTGAAGCAAGTTCGCAGCATTATACTTCGGTATAAGCTGACGCCGGAGTAAGAGCAATGACCGCCAAATATGAAATAATCATTTACTGGAGCAAGGAAGATAAGGCATTCATCGCCGAGGTGCCGGAATTACCCGGCTGTATGGCCGATGGAAAAACCTACCGGCAAGCACTTGCAAACGCCGAAGTCGTCATCCGTGAGTGGATCGATACCGCAAAGGAATTGGGCCGGCCCATCCCACAGCCCAAAGGTAGGTTAATATACGCCTGATTGACAAGGGGCTTCCGCAAGAGCAAACACTATCGGGCAGAGAGACCACATGGAGCATATTGACCCCGCCTCGTCCCCGCACATCGACTTGAAAGAGTTTAGTAGCTATTGCTCTTCTTGTTTTTGCTTTGCATGGGTGGCAATTATTTGCTGCTGGATATTCGGCGGCACTGGCTCGTAATGGCTCAGCGTCATAGAATAGCTGCCGCGACCGCCGGTTACGCTTTTCAACTGGCCGCTATATTGCATGACTTCCGCCAACGGCACAGTTGCCTTGATAACGATGAAGTTGCCGCCTAACATTTCTTGGCCGAGCACGCGCCCGCGTTTTGAGGCCAGGTCGCCGGTGATAGTACCAACATTCTCTGTGGGCGCAGTGATTTCAATATTAACTATCGGCTCAAGCAGAACAGGTTTCGCCTTGCTGACTGCGTCAATAAAAGCGCCTTTACCCGCGGCACGAAACGCCACTTCTTTCGAATCGACAGGATGGGTCTTTCCGTCGTAAACCGAGACCTTTATATCCTGCATGGGGAAACCCGCCACGACACCATTCTGCATGACCTCGTTAATACCCTTTGTAATGGGCGGCTCATACTGACCTGGAACAGTACCGCCGAAAATATCCCAGCTAAGCTGCATGGGCGGGCTCGAATTACGCTCGGCTGGTTCGACGCGGAGATAAACCTCGCCGAATTGACCCGCGCCGCCGGTTTGCTTCTTATGGCGGTAATGGCCATCAGCCTTGACCGTGATTGTCTCACGATACGGAATCTTAGGCTCTTTCGTGTTCACCGTCATCTTGAACCTTTTCGCCATCTTTTCAATCACTATACGCAAATGCAAATCTCCCAGCCCGCTGGCCACCAATTCCTTTGTCTGCGTATCTCTGCTTATCTTCACGCACGGGTCTTCCTCGCAGAGTTTATCCAGTGCGCCGCCGATTTTCTGCTCATCACCTCTTGCAGCCGGCTCCAGCGCCAACGAGAACATAGGTTCCGGCACCGCAGGCAACCTGAATTTACCCATGACCTTGCCGTCATGGATGAAGTCATCGGTTTTCAGCTCCTCGATTTTCGCAAGAGTAACAATGTCGCCAGCCACAGCGGCAGTAATTTCGTTGTTTTCGGCTCCTAACGACTTGAGGATATGGCCCGGTCGAATCGCTTTCTTCTCATCGTTGCGCAACATGCCCGTATCAGGCTTGAGCGTCCCGCTGAATATTCGCATACTGGAGTATTTCATGTTTGATTTCGGATCAAAACCGATGCGGAAGACCAATCCCACCAGAGGACCCCGGCTGTCTGGCTCGACCTTAGTCACCTTGTCGCCGTCCTTTAGTTCGACAGGTCCGGCCTGTAGGGGCGAGGGCGTGTACTTGACAATGAAATCCAGAAGCTCCGTTACACCAACTTCTTCACGGGCGTTGGTAAACAATATCGGTATGATTGTCCCGCGTTTAAGGGCCTCGACAAACACGGTAGTTATCTTTTCCGCAGGGATTTCCTCACCCCCAAGATAGCTTTCCATAAGGGCATCATCGGCTTCGATTACGCTCTCAACCAGTTGCGTGTGTGCCTGGGCGACATCCATCAAAGGCGACTTACCGCTGCTATTTTCCGTGCAATCAATCACCGACTTTTTGTCCGCCGCCGGCAGATTCGCACAGCGGCATTGAGGCCCGAAGATTTCCTTAATACTCTTAATCAGCTCCGGCATCTCGACATTTTCGGCATCTATCTTGTTTATGACAATCATCCGCACCTTGCCGGCTTCTGTCGCCGATTGAAACAGCTTGCGTGTATTGGTCTCTATCCCCGCGGCTGCGCTAATTACTATTACCGCAGTCTCTACGGCGGGTATCGCCTTGATAGCCGGGCCGACAAAATCCGGGTATCCCGGCGTGTCGATTATGTTGAGTAGTTTGCCTTTGTGTTGGGTGTAGATAATTGCCGACTGTATGGAATGCCCGTGCTCTTTTTCTTCGTCATAGCAATCGCAGGTGCTCGTTTTCTCGTCAACGCTTCCAAGCCGACTTGTAACACCGGTTTTATGAAGTATCGCCTCGGCAAGAGACGTCTTGCCGCTGCCCCCGTGCCCTAAAAGGACAATATTGCGTATGTCACTGGTTTCTGCCACTTTTCAAATCTCCAAAAAGCCTTCTTGTTCGGTTCTCACCACCCCTGCTTTCAGAAACCCGCAATGATACTATCTTTATGCCTTATAAGACAAGGATTTTTTCTGCCATTTTAGATATGACCCATCTCGAAATGCCGATGCACCATAAAGCATAGATCTGATAATCATCCACTATAAATAGTCAATCCGAAGTCTTTACCTTCCGTATTTGTCATTTGACTTTTTCCTTATGCCGCCTTTCTTCCTCGCCGATAGTATCCCAAGCAGAGATTTCATACAGCTTTGATTAGCACATTGATTGATCAGGGAGAAAGAAATGGGGCTGATCTCAAAACTATTTCGAGGAACACCCGTACCTATGCCGAACTCTGAACCCGACGTGGTCTTTGCTGGTCCATGCAGACCTTATGATCATTGCAAGTCCATGGCCACGGGTACGTTCCACTCAAAAGTTGCGGGCGTAACTTTCAAAAATACTGATGGTAGCTCCCGCCAGGATTACATTCGCGCTTACTGCAAACAAGGGATGGACCTTATTTTGAAGAGGGAGCCGGATAATCCATACGACAACAATGCGGTCGGGGTCTGGATCAAGAGTCGGGCACTAATTGTCTTTACTTCCGAAGTGCAGATTGGATATCTAAATGCTGAGGTTGCAGAGGAAATAGCGGACTATATTGACAACGGTGGTACCGTTGTCGGCAAGATCACTGAAGTCACAGGGGGTACACATGGAAAGCCGACTTTTGGCGTCAATATCTTGCTCACGAAGATGTAATCCCTTGATACAAGGAAAATGATGACTGCTAACAACAATTCACCAGATTCTAAAGGAATCAGGACGAATGTGAAGCAAGGCGCGCTACTCGGAGGAACCATTTGCTTCGTTTCTGGCATCTTTTTCATGTTCATCAGCCTTTGGTCTTTCATCGTCTATGCACCGCTCTTCTTTGCTGCCTTTGTTCTCAGTATTGTTGCGATGGCTCAAAGGCGGGTCCTGGGTGGACTGCTACTGCTGCTTGCAACTGCCATCATTCCACCTTGCTTGCTCGTCACGATTCCGGCGAAAAATAGTGCCCAAGAGGAAGTGACGAAACTCAAGAAGAGTCAAAACCCCACGTCCTCATTGCCTACTCACGACACCAAAACGATAGAATTACTTGACCAACAACACTCCAAAGATGTGGAGGAAGTAACTCCTCTTAGTAAAAGACAAGACTCGAATGATGTAAGGTATGAAGAAGGAAAAGATGAATTCAGCACAAACACGTATCACCGAGTATCTCTATTGACATCAGATGCTGCACCAGCAACACTTTTCATCACCGTTTATTCGAACGCTACAACAGAAATTCAGCTTGCAACCAAGAATGTTATTTTTCCAGACGATACGACGAGCGATTTGAGCAGAATGAAGCTTTCAGTGACATACAAGTTTGATAATAGCGACAGAACTGATAAATCTTTTTGGCTTATGAATGTAATGAAGTATCACAATGCGTGGTATCAAGACGACCATGTTTGCTTCTTAGATGAAGCTATCAGATCTGATCGCTTAAGTATTCGCTTAGATAAATCTGGAGACGTGTATCGATTTAATCTTGCAAAGGCTAAAATTTACCTTGCGAAGATTAAAAATGAATTAAAGAAGTGATTTCTTGTTGGAACGGACTATGAACAGTGGGGATATTCCTAATAGTTACAGATCGATAGTAGTTATTGGGAGATGATAATGTGGAAAGCAATTGTCTGTTGGTTGAAGGGTCTTTTGGGCGGCAAAGTAACGACTCAGATTGGGCGGGGAAACCGGGCCATTTCCGGATCGAGCTCCGGTGACAACTCGCCTGTTGTGTCAGCAGGCCGAGATGCCTACATTCAGGTTCAAAGTAAACAGAATGAATTGACCACCTTCAACGAACTGGAGCAAATTATGCCTGATCTTCTGAACCAACTTCGAGAAGGCATGGCCGACGATCCGCTTATCCGTGACATAATTGTGTCGGACAAGAAATCTCTCGCCTACAATTATACCGTTGAGCATTTCCATTTTTCAGCAGACGAACACCCGCGGGTTTGGGAGAAAATCCGGATTCTGGAAAACCATGGACTCGTGTCAGAGGTTCGGCACCGGTTTGCATACAGGATATCAGAAGATTTTGCGAGGTACTTGAGGGCCGGAAATTAGGTACGTTCACGGATGGCGGTCCCTAACAATCCGCATTGATAATTGCCAGAGGACAGCCTAAATGCCAACGCTCAACCGAAGCGATAGTCAAGAAAGGCAGGATGGGCTTTAGCCCATGCGGCACAAGAACGAATGAAATCTGAATGAGAAAAATCCTTCCAACCCGTACTGATTTTGATTAAAGATACCCCCTGACCGCTCTACGCTGCATGTTCTCTACAGATGGGTAGCGTGCTTATATTAACGTAAACATGTAACAATCTGTGAATTATTTTTCTCCTTACGGATTCTGTACTCCTGGTGAAGGAGTATCGGCCTGCCAATTGTTCGGGTCGTTGCCGTAATATTGCGGGTACTTGCGACTAAGTGATTTGCCCAAACCGTCCGCATCAGTAGGCCAGGGATCAACCGCTCCCGTCTCATTATCCGGATGCGCTCCATCACTGTACACAACCCTGTCCACCCGTATCCAATGCCGCGTACCCTGAAGGTCAATATCACTAGGCTTACTCAACTGTATCTTCTCGCCGGCATTGTCCAACTTACCCGCACCCCACGAAAATACTTTCACGCCTTGTGGCACTGTGTACTTGCTACTGAACAACGTAATGTCCTTCACCAATAACAAATACTCGCCGGCATTCAACGTAACAGGACTATCCTTCGCAAACCTAAAGTCTATCTTAGGATTATCAGGATCATCCGTAAAACGCCAAGCCTCATTCACACCATCATTGGCATCATACAGAGTAACAGGCCCGCCGCTCATATTGAGCAGCTCCACATACTCAGCATCATCCACACCATCAGGATGATACATTATCTCATTTATCACCACAGGCCCTACCAAAGGATACGAATTGGCGCTACCGGGCGTGGTCTTTGAAAGTGCTACAAAATTGTATGCCCCAGTGCTCTTTAAGTACCTGCCTAATGATACACCGGTCTGCGAGGCGTCAAACTTCTCCTGCTCACTGAAACCTGTGATTACTCCATTTGAGCCGGACTGTAAGCAAAGAGTCTCCCCGTTCTCACTCAGTGCAAAAGGTACTTTGCAGCCTTGATCATTGAGATTGCCAAAGTTCTGGTCCTCGTAGAACATCTTATATCCATAAGCTCCTATCACAGTACCTTGCGCTATTGTGTATTTGGTGAGGTTGTTCTGGTCATCACTTAAGAACCAGCCGCCGATGTTGATTGGCTTATTTGTAGTATTGTACAGCTCTATCCAGTCCGCCCCCGCTGCGTGGGAATGCGCAAGTATCTCATTTATCACTACAGAACCCAGGGCAGGTACGGTACCAGTATCATCATAGCCGGGTGAGCCGCCCGTATTTGCGCTCGGACGCCAGAGGGCTTTATCATCTAAGGCGTTAGGCTCAGAAGGTATAGTCGCAGGGTCTTTAACGGTAAGTGAGAAGCCGATGCCATCCGTGATTTCATACCAGCCATCGGAGTACTTGAAGTCATGTATTACCTTACCTACTGCATCCTGCAATTCTATCTTCTCACCTGCATTGTCGAGACTGCCTGTGTAAGTGCCTGCGATTGGAAGAGCTTGGCCATACTTTGTGGTAAAGGCGT